>JAEAMG010000201.1_pt1 | contig 92031 bp, 84 predicted proteins | sample 8958741 | NCBI WGS metagenome assembly JAEAMG01 (sample SAMN16933256, study PRJNA681125) | bioreactor sludge metagenome | isolation source: anaerobic bioreactor treating anionic surfactant - SDBS | place: India: Bengaluru | collected 2019-02-28
GCTCCGGATGAATATGATGATCTCATATCAGGAACTTGTTCGCACCTTCCTTAGGGTTTAACATCGCAACAGATGACCCAGATTACCTTGAATTCCTTCGTAACAAGTATCATACCAAACATGAGGAAAACCAATAATGCGTTGGATTTGCAAGGATGAAATTGAAGAGTGCTTGACTCAAGCATGGAGAGAGATGGCTGACAATGCAAAAGCTGAGTTAATCGCCGCTCCAGACGAAGCGACAAGGAAAGCAATATTAAAAAGGGTTGCATCCTCAAATGTTTGGCGTGAATTTTATAATTTGCTACCTGACTCTTTAAAGCGTAAATGTTGGTATTGTGAAGCAGAGGAGATCCGGTCAGATATGCCAGTTGATCACTTCAGACCAAAAAACAAGGTTGAAGATGATAGGCTACATGACGGCTACTGGTGGTTAGCATTCGATTGGCAAAATTATCGATGCGCTTGCACATTCTGCAATAGCCGTAGAGTTTTTGATGAGACAGAAGGTGGCAAAGCATGTCGTTTTCCGCTTGAAAACCCAGATGAGCGAGCCTTTACACCAGAAGATCAAGCAAAACTCAGCAATGAGCGCCCGTATTTCCTTGATCCTTTCAATCCAGATGATGAAAAGCTGCTTTGGTTTGATAATGATGGGCTACCAATCGCCAAGCCATTAGCAACACCCGAGCAGCAAACAAAGGTCGGAAATTCTATTGAAATATTTCATCTTCATGAGAGCAGAATTGTCAGAGCCAGGAACAAAGTACGCTTAGAGGTGGAAAAACAAATTAGGAAAATAAAGGATAACGATGATGCACAAACAGCTAAAGCCAAGCTGCGACGCATGGTCAAAGACACTGAAAAGTTATCTCGGGCTGCAGTTGTTTACTTAAGAGCACATAGGGAGTTGCCTGAGGTGAAAGACATATTGAACTTGGTTTAGATACACTATAATCACAGCTTTAATCTATTGAACAAGTATTCACCTAAAATGCTCTGCTAGTAAATTATAAGGTAACTCGCTTCATACTTTCGTTTTCCGTGTACTTAGGTGTGTATATAAATGAAGATAAGAATAATTAAAAGACAATAAAATCAATAGCATTCAGCATCATTCAATATTCAGATCCAATCGAATAATGCTTTTCGGGTGGTGTCGACCGCACCACCCATTACTATTTCTAATCCATCACAACGGCAATTGTGTCGCTTTACCGCCCTCCATCAAGCTTTCTCTATAGAACTTGATAAAAATTTATAGTGCAAACTGACTCGCCTTAGAAAATCTCAATCGTGATCTTGCGCACAAATCGCTAACCTCCCCCACGTTCACACCGGAGGGTATATGCTGCTTCACATCCTTTATCTCATTGGCATCACCGCAGAAGCCATGACCGGCGCGCTTGCCGCCGGACGTCGCCGTATGGACACCTTCGGCGTGATCATTATTGCTACGGCGACCGCACTGGGCGGCGGTTCCGTGCGCGATATTCTGCTTGGCCATTACCCGCTCGGCTGGGTTAAACACCCTGAGTACGTGATTATTGTGGCGACGGCCGCCGTGTTAACCACCATAGTGGCGCCCGTTATGCCCCATCTTCGCCGCCTGTTTCTGGTGCTTGATGCGCTGGGGCTGATTGTCTTTTCGATCATCGGCGCACAAATCGCGCTCGATATGGGGGAAGGACCCGTTATCGCCACCATCGCCGCCGTGGTCACGGGCGTATTCGGCGGTGTGCTGCGCGATATGTTCTGCAAACGCATCCCCCTGGTCTTTCAAAAAGAGCTGTATGCCGGCATCTCCTTTGCGGCAGCGGTGCTCTATATCGCTCTGCAGCATTACGTTTCAAACCATGACGTGGTGGTCATCTCAACGCTGCTGTTTGGCTTTACGGCCCGCATGCTGGCGCTGCGTCTGAAGCTCGGGCTGCCCGTTTTTCATTACAAACACAGCGCCCACTAGCTTCAGAACCCGTTGATGTGCTGTTCAGCGAGCCATTTCGCCAGCACATCTATCTGAGGGGCGTGAATCCAGTTAACGATTTGTCGCGCTTTCTCCTCTCCTGTTCCCGGCAGGGTCTGCCAGTCCTTTGCGTTGCGCCCGCTAATCTTCTGCCACGATATGTCTCCCATCGCCTTCAGCGAAGCCTGGGTCAATGGCACACCCATTGCCATGAGCCAGCGGATAAACGGCTTCTCGCGCACCAGATTAAATCGGTGCCAGAGCGCCAGCCCGCGTGCTGAGGAAAACCCCGGTGTAGCCTGCAGCTGCGCCTGCGTTAATAACAGCCATGAAAAGAGATGTTCAAAATGATGCGCCTGCCAGAGGGTTCGCCAGCCTGACTCGCCTACTCCTTCAATATCAAGTACCTGCTTTGAACTGAGCCAGGTCAGCCGGGCAAAGAACTGCTCCATACACTCCGGCGAAGCATAGAAACAGCTAAGAGCATGATAGCGTGAGGCCGGTGGCTCTGGTTTATGTCTGTCGGTCCCGCGCCAGAGCACCTTATCAAACCGGGGTATACCCTGCCCGGCCAGGCTGATTTGTATCTGATCCCCTGGAGCAATATCCAGATTCTGCCAGCGCCCAACCGAGCCCAGACTCACCCGCTGCACCTGTTTATCATCCAGTTGCACGGGCTCCAGCGCTGCTACAACGGAAATTTTGCCCGTGCGCCCCACGGAAAAATGAATATCACTCACTTCAGCGACCTGAGCTGCGGGAGGATATTTCCACGCGACAACCCAGTGGCCTTCTCCCGGTAACCACTCTTCGCCCGCAGGTTCATCCTCCGAACGCACCACAATGCCATCCGTGGCAAAGGGTAATGCGGTCACGTGCCAGGCCGCGCGCTGCTTCTCGACGGCATCGACAGATTCGGCGGGTAGCGTGTACCGTGCCGACAGCGTAAAACCGGCCTGAGACAGTTCAGCTAAAGAGGCACGCATATCTTTCGGTCCGTCCGGCCAGGCCCAGATAAATACGCCGATCTTGCTCAATAGCGAGTTATCCTTTTGCCGCATCATCGCCCCCGCTACCTTTGCGCGAGCGTTCATTCCGCCCATCTGCTGCTGAATATGGTTGTCACGCAACCAGAAAAGCTCGCCCTGTAAGACGCTATTCGCCAGCGCGCCGGTGATATTTTGCGGAACAGACGGGATTAAACGTACCTTCCCGGTCCAGTCTTCCCCTTTGAGGCCATCACCGCGACTGATAGCCTGGGTTAACTTTCCGTTGCGATAGACCAGCGTCACCGCCACACCGTCAACTTTCGGCTGCATCCACAGATGCTGTCGGGCACGCATCCACTGTCTCAACTCCTCTTTGCTGGCCACTTTATGTACGCCCGTATGGGCAACAGGATGTTTTACGCTTCCCACCAGCGCCGGGAGTTTCTCTTCTGAAGGCTCACTGCCAAAACAGCGCTGCCACTGCGTTAACCGCCCGTGAAGCTGGTCGTAAGCCTCGTCGCTGATCTCACTCACGCCCTGTTTCCAGTAAGCCTCATCCCAGCGTTTGATTTGCGTGCTTAACGACGCCATCTCTTTTTCTGCTTTTGCCTGCGACCACACCGGACACACCGCCGCGCCATAGCCACACCACAACAGTATTAACCCGCTTATCCATCGCCACATCGCTACCCCTCCTTTTCATTGCAGGAGGTATACCCGGATGCCTGAAACAACGCTAACGGCAACGTTTCACAATGCGAGACGCTATCCGGTGTTTCTTTTGGTTGCTGAAAACCACGGATAAAACCTGAAAACGGCACGCAAAATTCAATAATCCAGGGGAAAAAGTGTGACAAAGGCTACGTCACACGGCGGTGACGTGTATAATAAGCCCGTATGTAGGACTTCTTCGTTAACACATACAAAAGACTCTCATGGCTCAAGGCACGCTTTATATTGTTTCTGCCCCTAGTGGCGCGGGTAAATCCAGCCTTATTCAGGCACTGTTAAAAACCCAACCGTTGTACGACACACAGGTTTCTGTTTCTCACACCACGCGAGCGCCGCGTCCGGGTGAAGTGCACGGTGAACACTATTTCTTTGTGGATCACGACGAATTCAGAGCGATGATCGGCAGAGACGCGTTTCTTGAACACGCTGAAGTATTCGGTAATTACTACGGTACCTCGCGTGAAACCATTGAGCAGGTTCTGGCCACGGGCGTGAATGTGTTCCTGGATATCGACTGGCAGGGCGCACAGCAAATTCGTAAGAAAATGCCTGACTCGCGCAGTATCTTTATTTTACCGCCATCGAAAGATGAGCTGGATCGCCGCCTGCGTGGCCGCGGTCAGGACAGCGAAGAAGTGATCGCAAAGCGTATGGAACAGGCTGTTGCAGAAATGAGCCATTACGCGGAATATGATTACCTTATTGTGAACGATGATTTTGATGCCGCGCTGAGCGATCTCAAAACCATTCTTCGTGCAGAACGTCTGCGTATGAGCCGCCAGAAGCAGCGACATGACGCATTAATCACCAAACTGTTGGCAGACTGAACCCACTTTCAGTATCATGCCCAGTCATTTCTTCACCTGTGGAGCATTTTAAGTATGGCACGCGTAACTGTTCAGGACGCTGTAGAGAAAATTGGTAACCGTTTTGACCTGGTGCTGGTCGCCGCGCGTCGCGCTCGTCAGATGCAGGTAGGCGGTAAAGATCCGCTGGTACCGGAAGAAAACGATAAAACCACCGTTATTGCACTTCGCGAAATCGAAGAAGGTCTGATCAACAACCAGATCCTCGACGTGCGTGAGCGCCAGGAGCAGCAAGAGCAGGAAGCCGCAGAACTGCAGGCCGTAACCGCTATTGCTGAAGGTCGTCGTTAATTAAACCTGCGGGTCGCCCTTGTATCTGTTTGAAAGCCTGAATCAACTGATTCAAACCTACCTGCCTGAAGACCAGATTAAGCGTCTTCAGCAGGCGTATCTCGTTGCACGTGACGCTCACGAGGGCCAGACACGTTCAAGCGGTGAACCCTATATCACGCACCCGGTAGCGGTGGCCTGTATTCTGGCCGAGATGAAACTCGACTACGAAACGCTGATGGCCGCCCTGCTGCATGACGTGATCGAAGATACCCCTGCCACTTATCAGGACATGGAACAGCTGTTTGGCAAAAGCGTTGCCGAACTGGTGGAAGGGGTCTCTAAGCTTGATAAGCTGAATTTCCGCGACAAGAAAGAGGCGCAAGCCGAAAACTTCCGCAAGATGATTATGGCGATGGTGCAGGATATCCGCGTCATTCTCATCAAACTCGCTGACCGTACCCACAACATGCGCACGCTGGGCTCACTTCGCCCGGATAAACGTCGCCGCATTGCCCGTGAAACCCTCGAAATCTACAGTCCGCTGGCGCACCGTTTAGGTATTCACCACATTAAAACCGAGCTGGAAGAGCTGGGTTTTGAAGCGTTGTACCCGAACCGCTATCGCGTGATTAAAGAGGTGGTGAAAGCCGCACGCGGTAACCGTAAAGAGATGATTCAAAAAATCCTCTCGGAAATTGAAGGGCGCTTACAGGAAGCGGGAATCCCGTGCCGCGTCAGCGGTCGTGAAAAACATTTGTACTCCATCTACTGCAAAATGGTGCTCAAAGAGCAGCGTTTTCACTCGATCATGGATATCTACGCTTTTCGCGTGATCGTCCACGACTCGGACACCTGTTATCGCGTGCTGGGGCAGATGCACAGCCTCTACAAACCGCGTCCGGGGCGCATGAAAGATTACATCGCTATCCCAAAAGCGAACGGCTATCAATCTTTGCACACCTCGATGATCGGTCCGCACGGCGTGCCTGTTGAGGTGCAAATTCGCACCGAAGACATGGACCAGATGGCAGAGATGGGTGTTGCCGCACACTGGGCGTATAAAGAGCACGGTGGCGAAAGCAGCACGACCGCACAAATTCGCGCCCAGCGCTGGATGCAGAGCCTGCTGGAGCTTCAGCAGAGTGCGGGTAGCTCGTTTGAATTTATCGAGAGCGTTAAATCCGATCTCTTCCCGGATGAGATTTACGTTTTCACCCCTGAAGGCCGCATTGTCGAACTGCCTGCGGGCGCAACGCCGGTCGACTTCGCTTACGCCGTGCACACCGATATCGGGCATGCCTGCGTCGGCGCGCGCGTCGACAGACAGCCTTATCCGCTCTCTCAGCCGCTCTCCAGCGGCCAGACGGTAGAAATTATTACCGCGCCGGGCGCACGTCCGAACGCGGCCTGGCTGAACTTTGTCGTGAGCTCCAAAGCACGCGCCAAAATTCGCCAGCTGCTGAAAAACCTCAAGCGTGATGATTCCGTCAGCCTGGGGCGTCGTCTGCTCAACCACGCGTTGGGCGGCAGCCGTAAGCTGGCTGAAATTCCGCAGGAGAACGTCCAGCGCGAGCTGGAGCGCATGAAGCTCGCGTCGCTTGATGACCTGCTGGCAGAGATTGGCCTCGGCAACGCCATGAGCGTGGTGGTGGCGAAGAACCTGCAGCAAGGCGACACGACAGCGGTGCCTGCAACCACGCAAAGCCACGGACACCTGCCGATTAAAGGCGCGGATGGGGTGCTGATCACCTTCGCAAAATGTTGCCGTCCAATACCTGGCGACCCGATTATTGCGCACGTCAGCCCGGGCAAAGGGCTGGTTATCCACCACGAATCCTGTCGTAACATTCGCGGCTACCAGAAAGAGGCCGAGAAGTTTATGGCGGTCGAGTGGGATAAAGAGACGGCGCAGGAATTTATCACCGAAATTAAGGTGGATATGTTCAACCATCAGGGTGCCCTGGCGAACCTGACGGCAGCGATCAACACGGCTTCTTCCAACATTCAAAGCCTGAATACGGAAGAAAAAGATGGCCGCGTGTACAGCGCCTTTATTCGTCTGACCGCCCGCGACCGCGTGCATCTGGCGAATATTATGCGCAAGATCCGCGTCATGCCGGACGTGATTAAAGTCACCCGAAACCGAAACTAGGTTTATGAATTCACAACGTTATGCACGTATCTGCGAAATGCTCGCCAGGCGTCAGCCTGACCTGACGGTTTGCATGGAGCAGGTGCACAAACCTCATAACGTCTCTGCTATCGTTCGTACCGCAGATGCCGTCGGTGTGCATGAAGTGCACGCCGTTTGGCCGGACGGCCGTATGCGCAATACGGTCTCGGCGGCGGCAGGCAGCAACAGCTGGGTGTCTGTCAAAAATCATCACACCATTGGCGAAGCCGTATCGCACCTGAAAGGGCGCGGGATGCAGATCCTTGCCACTAACCTGTCCGCTAAAGCCGTAGATTTCCGCGAGATCGACTACACCCGCCCGACCTGCATTTTGATGGGTCAGGAGAAAACCGGGATCTCCCGGGAAGCGCTGGATCTGGCGGATCGTGACATTATCATTCCGATGATCGGCATGGTGCAATCTTTGAACGTCTCCGTGGCGTCCGCACTCATTCTGTATGAAGCGCAGCGTCAGCGTCAGAACGCCGGGATGTACGAGCGCAGCAACAGCATGCTGCCGGAAGATGAACAGCAGCGCCTGCTGTTTGAAGGGGGTTATCCGGTGCTGGCTCGCGTTGCGAAGCAGAAAAAATTGCCTTACCCCCACGTCAATGCGCAGGGCGAAATTGAAGCCGATGCCGAGTGGTGGGCCACCATGCAGTACGCCGGGTAAGCGATGAAAGGCCGCCTGCTGGATGCCATCCCGCTTAACAGCCTGACAGGCGTGGGCGCGGCGCAAAGCAATAAGCTGGCAAAAATTGGCCTGCACACCGTGCAGGATCTCCTGCTTCACCTCCCCCTGCGTTACGAAGACCGCACTCAGCTCTACAAGATTGGCGATCTCCTTCCCGCCATTTACGCCACCGTTGAAGGCGAAGTCCTGAACTGCAACATCACCTTCGGCGGACGCCGGATGATGACCTGCCAGATCAGCGACGGCACCGGCATTCTCACCATGCGTTTTTTCAACTTCAGCGCGGCGATGAAAAACAGCCTGGCGACGGGCCGCAGGGTGCTGGCCTATGGCGAAGCCAAACGCGGGAAATACGGCGCAGAGATGATCCACCCGGAGTACCGCGTGCAGGGCGATCTCAGCACGCCGGAAATGCAGGAGACGCTTACCCCGGTTTACCCGACGACCGAAGGCATCAAGCAGGCGACGCTGCGTAAGCTCACCGATCAGGCGCTGGAGCTGCTGGATACCTGCGCAATTACCGAGCTGCTGCCGCCCGAGCTGGCGCAGGGCATGATGAGCCTGCCCGAGGCGCTGCGAACCCTGCATCGACCGCCGCCAACGCTGCAGCTCAGCGATTTAGAAAGCGGCAAACACCCCGCCCAACAGCGTCTTATCCTTGAGGAATTACTGGCACATAACCTGAGCATGCTGGCGCTTCGCGCGGGCGCGCAGCGTTTCCACGCCCAGCCCTTAAGCCCTCGTGATGAGCTCAAAGATAAGCTGCTGGCCTCTATGCCGTTTAAACCCACCGGCGCGCAGGCGCGCGTCACCGCCGAGATTGAACGCGATATGGCGCTCGACGTGCCGATGATGCGCCTGGTGCAGGGCGACGTGGGCTCCGGTAAAACGCTGGTTGCCGCGCTGGCGGCCCTGCGCGCGATTGCCCACGGTAAACAGGTGGCGCTAATGGCGCCGACCGAGCTGCTGGCTGAACAGCACGCCAACAATTTCCGCGCCTGGTTTGCGCCACTCGGGATTGAAGTGGGCTGGCTTGCCGGGAAGCAAAAAGGCAAAGCGCGCCTTGCGCAACAGGAGGCTATTGCCAGTGGGCAGGTGCAGATGATTGTCGGCACGCATGCCATCTTCCAGGAGCAGGTGCAGTTTAACGGTCTTGCGCTGGTGATTATCGACGAGCAGCACCGCTTCGGCGTACATCAGCGTCTGGCGCTCTGGGAAAAAGGCCTGCAGCAGGGCTTCCACCCGCATCAGCTGATCATGACCGCCACGCCGATCCCGCGCACCCTGGCGATGACCGCGTACGCCGATCTGGATACCTCCACCATCGACGAACTGCCGCCGGGCCGTACGCCGGTCACCACGGTCGCCATTCCCGACACGCGCCGCAGCGATATCATCGACCGCGTGCGCAACGCCTGCACCCAGGAAGGGCGTCAGGCCTACTGGGTCTGTACGCTGATTGAAGAATCTGAACTGCTGGAAGCGCAGGCTGCCGAAGCCACGTGGGAAGAGCTTAAGCTGGCGCTGCCGGAGCTGAACGTGGGTCTGGTTCACGGACGCATGAAGCCTGCCGAAAAACAGGCGGTGATGCAGTCGTTCAAACAGGGTGATTTACATCTGCTGATCGCCACCACGGTGATCGAAGTCGGCGTGGACGTCCCGAATTCCAGCCTGATGATCATCGAAAACCCGGAGCGTCTCGGCCTTGCCCAGCTCCACCAGCTGCGCGGGCGCGTCGGCCGTGGCGCGGTTGCGTCCCACTGCGTTCTGCTCTACAAAGCGCCTCTTTCCAAAACCGCCCAGATGCGTCTTCAGGTGCTGCGCGACAGCAACGACGGTTTTGTGATTGCGCAAAAAGACCTGGAGATCCGCGGCCCGGGCGAACTGCTGGGCACGCGTCAGACGGGGAACGCCGAGTTCAAAGTGGCGGATTTGCTGCGCGATCAGGCCATGATCCCAGAAGTTCAGCGCCTGGCTCGCCATATTCATGAACGCTACCCCGAACAGGCGGCAGCGTTAATTGAGCGCTGGATGCCGGAAACCGAGCGCTATTCCAACGCCTGATTTCAGGCAAACATCGGCAGCATCAGATACAGCTTAATCACCAGCGCGTTGACGATATCAATGAAGAATGCGCCAACCATCGGGACCACAAGAAACGCCATGTGCGATGGCCCGAACCGTTCTGTGATCGCCTGCATATTGGCGATAGCCGTTGGAGTGGCCCCCAGACCAAACCCGCAGTGACCCGCCGCCAGCACCGCCGCATCGTAGTTTTTGCCCATCATGCGCCAGGTCACGAACATGGCGTACAGCGCCATAAACAGCGCCTGTACCGCCAGAATCGCCACCATCGGTAGCGCCAGCGAAGCCAGTTCCCACAGCTTGAGGCTCATCAGCGCCATCGCCAGGAACAGCGACAGGCAGACGTTGCCGAGCACCGATACCGCCCGTTCAAACACGCGGTAGAAGCCCATCAGCGCCAGACCGTTGCTCAGGATCACCCCGATAAACAGCACGCAGACAAACGTCGGCAGTTCAAATGCGGAACCCGCCAGCCATTGCGCAACCACTTTGCCCACGGTCAGGCAGATGGCGATCGTCGCGATAGTTTCAATCAGCACCAGCGAGGTAATGCTGCGCCCGACGTCCGGCTTTTCGAACGCGGTCGGCACCAGCTCATCGTCAGGCCTGCCGTTCGGCGTGGTGGAGTGCTTAACCAGATACCGCGCCACCGGGCCGCCAATCAGGCCCCCCAGCACCAGGCCAAAGGTCGCACAGGCCATCGCCACTTCCGTCGCGTTTTCAAACCCGTAGCGCTCGATGAACAGCTTGCTCCACGCGGCCCCGGTTCCGTGGCCGCCCGAAAGGGTAATCGACCCCGCCAGCAATCCCATCAGCGGATCCAGCCCCAGCAGCGTTGCCATGCCGATGCCAATGGCGTTTTGCATCAGCAGCAGCCCCACCACCACAATCAGGAATACGCCGAGCACCTTACCGCCCGAGCGCAGGCTCGCCAGGTTGGCGTTCAGGCCGATAGTGGCAAAGAAGGCCAGCATCAGCGGATCTTTCAGGGACATATCAAAATCGATTTCCCAGCCCATGCTTTTTTTCAGTATCAGCAGAGCCAGCGCCACCAGCAGGCCACCGGCGACAGGTTCAGGAATGGTGTATTTCTTCAGAAGGGAAACGCTATGTACCAGCTTGCGACCAAGCAGAAGAACCAGCGTTGCGGCAACAAGGGTCGACAACGTATCGAGATGAATCATAAAAGGCTCCTGTAATGCGCGTGTTCCATACACACGCGGCGTTATCCTGGGCCGGGTTGCGCTCTTCATGAGCTCCCGGCGCAAAAAGTGTAATTTTTTTTCCCCACGCGTTGTAGAAAACCTGCTCACAGCAGCAGATTTTCTTCCCTTTTTTTTCTGGCAATCGTTTGCTTTTACCAGGTGGTCAGATAAAATGCCCGCTTTTCCACCGTGGGATTGCCGCCGATGTCCGTTAACACCATAGAGTCGCCTGATGCGCAACCGATTGCGCAGAAGCAAAATAGCGAACTGATTTACCGCCTTGAAGACCGCCCGCCGCTGCCGCAAACGCTTTTCGCCGCCTGCCAGCATCTTCTGGCAATGTTTGTTGCGGTGATCACCCCGGCGCTGCTGATTTGCCAGGCGCTCGGTTTACCGGCGCAGGACACGCAGCACATTATCAGCATGTCTCTCTTCGCCTCCGGCGTGGCCTCGATTATTCAAATTAAAGCGTGGGGTCCGGTGGGGTCGGGATTATTGTCGATTCAGGGCACCAGCTTTAACTTCGTGGCACCGCTGATCATGGGCGGTACGGCGCTGAAAACCGGCGGTGCGGATGTTCCGACCATGATGGCGGCGCTGTTCGGCACGCTGATGCTGGCCAGCTGTACGGAGATGGTGATCTCCCGCGTTCTGCATCTGGCTCGCCGCGTCATCACCCCGCTGGTTTCCGGCGTGGTCGTGATGATTATCGGCCTGTCGCTGATCCAGGTGGGCCTGACGTCCATCGGCGGCGGCTATGCCGCAATGAGCGACCACACCTTCGGCGCGCCGAAAAACCTGCTGCTGGCGGGTGTCGTGCTGGCGATCATTATTCTGCTTAACCGTCAGCGTAACCCTTACCTGCGCGTCGCCTCGCTGGTGATCGCCATGGCGGCGGGCTACCTGCTGGCGTGGGCGCTGGGCATGCTGCCGGAGAACACCGCGCCGACCAACAGCGCGCTGATCGTCGTTCCTACGCCGCTGTACTACGGACTGGGCATTGACTGGGGCCTGCTCCTGCCGCTGATGCTGGTCTTTATGATCACCTCTCTTGAGACCATCGGCGATATCACCGCTACCTCCGACGTCTCCGAGCAGCCGGTGTCCGGCCCGCTGTACATGAAGCGCCTCAAAGGCGGCGTGCTGGCGAACGGCCTGAACTCGTTTGTCTCTGCGGTATTCAACACCTTCCCGAACTCCTGCTTCGGTCAGAACAACGGCGTGATCCAGTTGACCGGCGTGGCCAGCCGCTACGTCGGTTTTGTGGTGGCGCTGATGCTGATCGTCCTCGGCCTGTTCCCGGCGGTAAGCGGCTTTGTGCAGCATATCCCTGAGCCTGTGCTGGGCGGCGCAACACTGGTGATGTTCGGGACTATCGCAGCCTCCGGCGTGCGTATCGTCTCCCGCGAGCCGCTGAACCGCCGCGCGATCATGATTATCGCGCTGTCGCTGGCCGTTGGCCTGGGCGTGTCCCAGCAGCCGCTGATCCTGCAGTTTGCGCCTGACTGGGTGAAAAACCTGCTCTCTTCCGGCATTGCCGCGGGCGGTATCACCGCTATCGTTCTGAACCTCGTTTTCCCGCCTGAAAAGAACTGATCATCTTCACGGCAGGTAGTCAATGCCTGCCGTGACATCTAATTACACCATTCCCGCCTTGAGGATTGCGCATAAATCGTGCATAACTCCCTTATGTGCGTTTTGCGGGATGGAAGACCATGAAATTTATTGGAAAGCTACTCGTCTATCTTTTGGTAGCCCTGCTCATTGTGATGCTGGCGCTCTATATTCTGCTCCAGACCCGCTGGGGCGCGTCTCAGGTCAGCAGCTGGGTGACGGTGAATACCGACTACGAACTCAGTTTCGACAAGATGAATCACCGCTTTTCGTCGCCTTCCCACATTATTCTGGAAAACGTCACCTTCGGTCGGGACGGTAAACCCGCCACGCTGGTTGCCAAAAAAGTCGATATCGGCCTGAGCAGCCGCCAGATAACCGATCCGCTGCATATGGACACCATCACCCTGTTCGACGGCACGCTGAATCTCTCCCCCCAGACGGCACCGCTGCCTTTCCAGGCGGATCGCCTGCAGCTGAACAACATGGCCTTTAACAGCCCGAATACCGAATGGGACCTGAGCGCGCAGAAGGTCACGGGCGGCGTCAGCCCGTGGCAGCCGGAAGCGGGCAACGTGCTGGGGAACAACGCGCAGATCCAGATGAGCGCGGGCTCGCTGACCCTGAACGGCGTACCGGCAACCAACGTGCTGATCGAGGGCCAGCTTAACGGCAGGGAAGTGGTGCTGAAAACGATTGGCGCCGATATGGCCCGTGGCTCGCTTACCGGCTCCGCCCTGCGCAACGCCGACGGGAGCTGGATTATCGACACGATGCGCCTGAATGAGATCCGCCTGCAGAGCGATAAAACGCTAATGGCGTTCTTTGTGCCGCTGGCCTCCATCCCTTCTCTGCAAATTGGTCGTCTGGACGTGACCGACGCCCGGCTTCAGGGCCCGGACTGGGCGGTGACCGATCTCGACTTAAGCCTGCGCAACCTGACTCTCAGCAAAGGCGACTGGCAGAGCCAGGAAGGCCGCCTGTCCATGAACGCCAGCGAGTTTATCTACGGCTCCCTGCATCTTTTCGACCCGATCCTGAATGCGGAGTTTTCCCCGCAGGGCATGGCGCTGCGTCAGTTCACCTCCCGCTGGGAAGGCGGCATGGTTCGCACGTCCGGTAACTGGCTGCGCGATGGCAAAGCGCTGGTGCTGGACGATGTTGCCATCGCCGGGCTGGAGTACACCCTGCCGCAGAACTGGAAAACGCTTTGGATGGAGCCCCTGCCGGAATGGCTGAACAGCGTCACGCTGCAAAAATTCGGCCTGAGCCGTAACCTGGTGATCGACATCGATCCTGCCTTCCCGTGGCAGATCACCTCCCTGGATGGCTATGGCGCAAACCTGCAGCTGGTGAAAGATCGCCAGTGGGGCATCTGGGGCGGCAGCGCGACCCTGAACGGCGCGGCGGCGACCTTTAACCGCGTCGACGTGCGCCGTCCGTCGCTCGCGCTGAATGCGAACGCCGCCACGGTGAACATTACCGACCTTAGCGCCTTTACCGAGAAAGGTATTCTTGAAGCAACGGCGACGGTTTCACAGCTTCCGCAGCGGCAGACTACGGTGAGCCTGAACGGGCGCGGCGTGCCGCTCAACGTGCTGCAGCAGTGGGGCTGGCCTGCGCTGCCGATTACGGGCGACGGCAATATTCAGCTCACCGCCAGCGGCAGCGTGCAGGCAAATGCCCCGTTGAAGCCAACGGTGAGCGGCAAGCTGAACGCGGTGAATATGGATAAACAGCAGGTACAGCAGACGATGACGGGCGGAGTGGTTTCAACACCGGTGCAATAAACAAGCCGGGTGGCGCAAGGTAAATGCAAAACGGCAACCCTGTTGCCGTTTTTGATGTTTGTTCCCTCTCCCTGTGGGAGAGGGTCAGGGTGAGGGCACCAGACCGCATAATTATCGTAGGCCCGGTAAGCGAAGCGCCACCGGGCATTTTTCCAGCTCAGAAGTGAACCACCACCTCATTCCCCTCCGCTTTCACCACCACACCCCACTCGCTGCCCGCGTGTGAACCACCTTCTACGCCGCTCACCTTCTGCACGTTGCGCAAGTACACCGACCAGTTTTGCGCGTCTCCCGCACCGGTAAAGGTCACGGTGTCGCCCTGACGTGACGCCTTCAGCGTAAACGCCACAGAGCCGTCCGCCGCAGGCACTTGGCTCACCGCCGTTGCGCCGTCGTCCAGGTTAAACAGCTGGAAGGCCGTCCCCTCATTCCACGCGTAGTCCGGCTTCTGGTTGTTGCTGCCCAGCGCCAACAGCGTGTTGTCGCGCACGTAGACCGGCAGGCTCATGAAATCGTGCTGCTGCTTATGCCAGCGGCTGCCCTGAATTTCGTCGTTGTGCCACAGGTGCGTCCAGCGTCCTTCCGGCAGGTAGAACTGCACGTCGCCCGCCTCGGAGAACACCGGCGCGACCATCACCGAATCCCCCAGCATGTACTGGCGGTCGAGGTAATCGCACGCCGGATCGTCCGGGAACTCCAGCATCATCGCCCGCAGCATCGGCGTGCCGAACTCGCGCGCCAGCGCCGCCTGACGATACAGATACGGCATCAGCTGACACTTCAGCTGCGTGAAGTGGCGCACCACGTCGCAGGACTCGTCATCGTACGCCCACGGCACGCGGTAGGATTTGCTGCCGTGCAGTCGGCTGTGGCTGGAGAACAGCCCGAACGCGCACCAGCGTTTGTAGACGTGCGCCGGAGCGGTGTTTTCGAACCCGCCGATATCGTGGCTCCAGAACCCGAAGCCGGACAGGCCAATCGACAGCCCGCCGCGCAGGCTTTCGGCCATCGATTCATAGTTGGCGTAGCAGTCGCCGCCCCAGTGCACCGGGAACTGCTGTGCACCGACGGACGCGGAGCGGGCAAACAGCACCGCCTCTTTCTCCCCCACAGTCTCTTTCAGCACGTTCCACACCAGCTCGTTATAGATGTAGGCGTAGTGGTTGTGCATTTTCTGCGGATCGGACCCGTCGAACCACTGCACGTCCGTCGGGATACGCTCCCCGAAGTCGGTCTTGAAGCAGTCGACGCCGATCTTCACCAGGCCTTTCAGCTTATCGGCATACCACCGGCACGCCTCCGGGTTGGTGAAGTCATAAATCGCCAGCCCCGGCTGCCATTTGTCCCACTGCCACAGGGAGCCGTCCGGACGCTTGAGCAGGTAGCCCTTCTCTTTCAGCTCCCGGAAGATCGGGGATTTCTGGCCGATGTACGGGTTGATCCACACGCAGACCTTCAGCCCTTTCTCCTTCAGGCGGCGGATCATCCCTTCCGGGTCCGGGAAGGTCACCGGGTCCCACTCAAAATCACACCACTGGAAGGCCTTCATCCAGAAGCAGTCGAAGTGGAACACGTGCAGCGGCAGGTCGCGCTCGGCCATGCCGTCGATAAAGCTGTTGACCGTCGCTTCGTCATAGTTAGTGGTGAAGGAGGTGGTGAGCCACAGGCCGAACGACCACGCAGGCGGCAGCGCCGGGCGGCCGGTGAAGCGGGTATAGCGGTTCAGCACTTCTTTCGGCGTCGGGCCGTCGATCACAAAGTACTCGAGATATTCTCCTTCCACGCTGAACTGCACTTTGGAGACTTTTTCGGAGCCGACTTCAAACGAGACGTTCTCGGGGTGATTCACCAGCACGCCGTAGCCGCGGTTGGTCAGGTAGAACGGGATGTTTTTGTAGGACTGCTCGGTGCTGGTGCCGCCGTCGCGGTTCCAGGTTTCGACCGTCTGGCCGTTGCGCACCAGCGCGGTAAAGCGCTCGCCCAGACCGTAGACCGTTTCCCCCACGCCCAGATCCAGACGTTCGAATACGTAATTGCGATCGGTATTGCTGTCCTGCACGTAGCCGTTGTTTTTCAGCTGGCTGCCGGTAATGCGCTGGCCGTTGCGCAGGAAATCCAGCGCCCAGAACTCACCTTTGGTGACGCGCGCGCTGACGCTTCCGCTTTTCAGCTCGGCAAAATCGGCGTTGTTTTCAATCTCTACCTTCACGTTTTTCAGAACGTTCAGCGGATAGTGCGGGCCGTTATTCAGCGCGCCCTGGAAGTGCTCGATGCGCACCCCGACAATCCCTTCCTGCGGGGCAAACAGGCGCACCGTGAACATCAACGTGTCGAGCTGCCAGGTGCGCTCGCGCACGTCGCGCGGCGCCACATACACCACAAGGTCGTTGCCCTGCTGCTCCACGTCGAACACCTGTACCGGATACGTCACGTTCAGGCCCGGTTGAATAAGCCAGTTTCCATCACTGATTTTCATACTCTCGTCCTCTTAGTTCTGTAATTCTTTGCTGACCGGCAGGTTTTCAAATTCCTGCTGATTGCGGCGCGCGCCCTGCGCCAGCTCGCCCAGGATTTTGGTCAGGAAGGGGGTTTTCAGCGTGTAGTAGCGTTTAGCGATGATGGCGCTCAGCACGTAGCAGACCGCCGGGGCCAGGGTAAACAGGCCGATAATGATGCTGATGGTCGCGCTGTTCTGAGTTTTGGCTGCCGCGTCGTAGCCGCCGCCTGCCAGCATCCAGCCGATCATCGCTCCGCCCAGCGCCAGGCCGAGCTTCAGCACGAACAGCGTGCCCGCAAAGCTGATGCCGGTCAGGCGTTTGCCGTTAGTCCATTCGCCGTAGTCGACGGTATCGGACATCATCACCCACTGAATCGGCGTCACCAGCTGGTGCAATACGCCAATGACGAAGATAAAGGCGAACATCAGCACGGTGGCGTGCATCGGCACGAAGAACATCGCCACGCTGACCACTGCCAGCGCGGCGTTGGTCCACCAGAAGATGCTGACCTTGCACTTCCAGTCGGTGAGGGGTTTCGCCAGCGCGGAGCCGATCAGGTTGCCGACGCAGTAGGTGGTGAGGAAGGCGACGAACACCTCCGGCGAGCCCATGATCCAGGTGCAGTAGTACATCATCGCGCCGCCGCGCACGCAGACGGCGAGGATGTTGAGGATGGTGAGCACCCCGACGATGCGCCACTGATCGTTGTGCCAGATGTCGCGCAGGTCTTCCCGCATGGAGGTGGTGCTCGGCGGCACCTGAATGCGCTCTTTGGTGGTAAAGAAGCAGAACGCCAGCATAAGGAACGCGACCACCGACAGCACGGCGATCCCGCCCTGGAAGCCGAGCGCCTTATCGTCGCCGCCAATCAGGTTCACCAGCGGCATCATCAGCACCGTGGAGAGCATGCCGCCCGCGGTCGCCAGCACAAAGCGCCAGGACTGAAGGGAGATACGCTGCGTCGGGTCACTGGTGATCACGCCGCCGAGCGCGCAGTAGGGAATGTTCACCACGGTATAGAGCAGGGTCAGCAGGGTGTAGGTAACGGCGGCGTAAACCATTTTGCCGTTGAGGCTGAGGTCCGGGGTGGTGTAGGCCAGCACGCAGACGATTCCGAACGGGATCGCGCCGAACAAAATCCACGGACGAAACTTGCCCCAGCGGCTGCGGGTGCGGTCGGCAATCAGCCCCATGCACGGGTCGGAGATCGCATCCAGCGCGCGCGCCAGCAGGAACATGGTGCCGACAAACCCGGCGGGAATGCCGAAAATATCGGTGTAGAAAAACATCATGTACAACATGACGTTATCAAAAATGATGTGGCTGGCGGCGTCTCCCATGCCGTAGCCGATCTTCTCTTTTACTGACAATATTTCGCTCATCTTTTTTATCCTTCACGCTGTAGGGGGCGCTGAGACCGGTTACAGAGTTTTAAACCATTGTTTCAGGAGCGGGTATTGCGTTTTCTGGTTAGCAGATTACGTTTCTTGTTTTTTGTGATCGCGGTAAATACTGGTGAGCACGAAAGGCTAACCTGAGGATTTTCTTAAGAATTAGCTGAAACAGGGGGGTACAGGTCAAAAGAGAGGTGAAAAAAGTGTGCGGGGGTATGTGGTAAATGCCTGAAAGTAGCTATAATGCGCCCCGCCTCCATGTAGCAATCGAGGCGCGGAAGATCGTCATCTCCGGTGAGGTGGCTGGACTTCAAATCCAGTTGGGGGCGCCAGCGTTCCCGGGCAGGTTCGACTCCTGTGATCTTCCGCCAAAATCATCCCTATCCTATGTTATTTCTGACCGATAAAAGTAATTTAGATTGATTTAAGCGTCATTTTTTAGTACACAATATTTAATTAAAAATGTACTGAGAATAATGAAATGAATAAGCAATCATTCAGCGAAAAAAATTTAAAGAAAACTTTGCAAACAAGGCACAGAAAATCTCGTTCGTTAAAATCAAAACCCACAAAGAACTCTCTTTCTGTCCTTTCAAAATCAATCACAGATAAATCATTCACTTTACATGACTTCAATCATTATAATTCAAATAATAAAAAAATATACACAACTGCCATAGTTGATGATGATATAGTATTAGCAAAACTAAATTCCAACATTGCTAAAGCATATAATTTAAGGCAAAGTGATAGACATAGCATTGTAAAGCAAGTTATTTCTTTATTAAAGGAAGAAACACCGAAATATATATATAAATTCGACATTAGCGATTTTTATGAAAGCATAAACCCAATCATTCACTGCTCAAAAATATTAGAAAATAATTTTTTATCCGCTGAGTCAAATTTTCTATTAACAGAGTACATCAGGGTTCTAGAAAAAATGATAATTAATGGAATGCCCAGAGGCATAGGACTAAGTTCTACAATTTCAGAATTAGTCATGAATTCTTTTGATAAAAAAATGAAAAGCAATGAAAAAATATATTTTTACACTCGCTTTGTTGACGACATATTAATATTTTCAACAGAACGAATAAATATAAAGAATGAAATTATAAAATTCCTGCCAGATGGTCTTAAACTTAACTGGAAGAAGAACAAAGTAATTACAGTCACATCTTGTAGATGTTATGTAAAATGCATCTGCGCAAAAGCAAAATGTGATTGCTTTGATAAATGCAAATGTAAAGCAGTTAACGCCAAGATGCAAAACTTTGACTTTCTTGGTTACAACTTTGAGTTCCCTGAGCTATCTTTTAGTAAATCAAGCGATAAATTGAAAGTGGGCTTATCTAACAAAAAAACCTTAAAATTAAAAAACAGATTATACAAAAGTTTTAGAGACTATCATAATAATGGCAATTATATTTTACTAGAAAACAGAATCAAATTCTTAACGGGAAATCACTTCATTTCCAATGGAAAACATAAATCCGATAGAATGAAATCAGGTGTTTATTATAATTATATCCATTTAACATCACTAACAAGATATGAAGAACTTGATTTATACTTAAAAAAAATGATCCATTCTAAAGTTTCCACTAAAATATTTCTAAATAACACGCATAAAAAGTCACTAAATAAATATTCATTTATTTCAGGTTTTAAATGTAAATTCACACAGACATTCAACGGAAACCAAATAAACAAAATAAAAGGATGCTGGTAAATGGATAAAATAATCATAAAAAAACATGACACCCTTCGTACATTGTTAACAGAAACATTACCATATGAAGTACCATTAATATTTTCCAACGTTGGTTTTTATAAGTTCCTTAAAAAAAGGGACAAAAGTACCTATTTTTTCAAGGACCTTTTGGTAGAAAACAAATCACCGATGAGTCCATTCAACTACTTAATTACTAAAAATGAAAAATCAACAAGAAAAATCAGTATTCCACATCCTATAGTACAATATGAGATTGGCAATTTAATACACTCTAATGCAGAGTATATTACATATTTATGTTCGAAATCTAATTTTAGTATCAGAAAACCTACCGCAGTTGCATCATATTATTACGAGTCTTCACCATTCGATTCTCAATATAATTCAGAATTAAAGGATGACGATGTCGCTCAGCAAGACACAAATGAAGAGGAAAAATATTCATCTTCATATTTCTCTTATGATGGTTACACTCTCCTTTATAAGTTCTTCAATTCACTAAAATTTCAATCTATAGAGAAAAAATTCTCATATTCTTTGCGCTTTGACATTGCTAAATGTTTTAGCAGTATTTATACACATAGTATAAGCTGGGCAATAAAAGGAAAGGCTTTCTCTAAAGAAAACCTTTCTTCAAATTCATTTGACAGCAAGTTTGATCATTTATTGATGAAGATGAATGATAACGAAACAAATGGAATATTAATTGGACCGGAATTTTCTAGAGTTTTTGCAGAAATAATTTTACAAGCTATAGATGTAGCTGTTGAGCGAGATTTAGAAGAAAAAGGATATAGGAATAACCTTGATTATGTTGTAAAGAGGTATGTAGATGATTATTTTGTATTTACAAAAAGTGAAAATGTGGCCAATATAATTTATGAGTCATTTATTCATGAAATTTCTAAATTTAAATTATATATTAATGAGTCTAAAGAACAGAGAGAAAGAAGGCCATTCATTACTAAACTTACTATTGCTAAAACGCATGTATTAAGTGAGGTCAGCGATTTTTTTAAATCAATTAAACGGGATAAAAACCATTTACCTAAAAATGAGTGGGGAACAATCCCAAGTATTGTATTTATCTACAAACCGTATACTCGCTCCAACACTTTAATAACGAAATTTAAATCCATTGTCAAGCAAAATGATACAAATTATGATGCCTTTAGTGGGTTAATGATGTCTGTACTTAGATCGAGATTACAACGAATAAATAAAGAGATAATGTATATTACAGATATAGAAACCTATAGCTCTACGTATCGTAACTTCATCATATTCAATATAGATTTCTTAAGTTTCTTGTTCGCAATGAATATAAAATCAAGAACAAGTCATTTAATGTCACAACTAATTGTGATTATTGGAGAAATTAATGCAAAATTAGTAAAATCAGATCAAGATGAAGTAATAAAAAAACTTAAAGACGAAACAAGAATATTGATCGACATTGCTGTTCAAAATGGTAAACCTAGAATAGAATTTATCAACTTTATGATCGCAGTACGATCCATCTTTAAGGATGCAGTTTTGGATGAAGAATCTATCAAACATTTTTATCAAATAGATAACAATAAGACCTCTCATCTTGATTACTTCGAAATGTGCTCATGCTTACATCTTCTTTGTAACAAAAATAACAACAATAATCTTGTTGAAAGTATATACTGTTCATTTCATGAGAAAGTTAGCAATACAAACAATCCGCGAAATCACTCAGAGATAGCACATTTACTTTTAGATCTTGGAACCTTTCCACACATCCCCATTGACATTTATAAAGACACATTGAAATTATATATTTCTAAAACTTATGGCATATCTCCATCAGTACAAGAAGTCAATGCAATATACAATAAGATTCGCGAAAGAAAATTGTTTTTTATTGACTGGAATGAATCAATTAACATTAAGAAATTGCTACAGAAAAAAGAAATGCAAAGAGGGTATGATTCATAATAATTTTGTGGTAGTGTGTTTTTGCCCCTGCGGATGTTGGCATCATTGACATAGGGTGGGTTAGAATTAACCAGGCACGCAAATGCTTGGAAGCTTTCCCATCAGTTATTCGTCATTAATCGAATACTTCATACTTCGGTTTGAAGAACAAAAGACAGTGTAAACGGGTAGTGCCGTGGACGGAACGCGACTAACGTGATGTCCCTCTGTTTTTTGTTACATACACACCAGCAGGGGCACAAATTCTACCCTGAATATATTTCAAATATTCGATATTTAATCTAATTTTTTATTAGCTATTTCTTTGCGCCCTAAATTTTTAAGCCAATTCCCCAAACTCATCCCTTCAGCCTTCGCAGCCTCCTCAAACTGCGCTTTCAACTCCGGCGTAATGCGAATCTGAAAAGTCGGTGCTTTTCCGGATTTTGACTGATTTGGATCACGTTTGGCTGTTGACATGTACGTACCTTAGCATACGAAAACCTCAAATTGAAACGCCCTCGCCAGGTACTCGCAATACCGGACGAGAGCTAACCTCACCAACTATCAAGGAGTTGATTATGGCTGATTCGCATTCTACCCCAGACACCGACCAATCCGGAACCGAGCGTTCGTTAATTGTGGGATACCGCCCGAATGTTTTCGACAAATCCACGCCCAATATCATTCTGTCCGGCAAGTGGCTGCGCGCGGCGGGTTTTGATACCGGACAGCAGGTCACGGTAAAGATCATGAAAGGGTGTATCGTTCTGGTGGCGTATAACGAGCAGGAGCAGAGGTTGCAGGATGATTATAAACGGACGAAGGCAAAGCTCATTGAGATAGAGGACGCGCTTGCCGCGATCCAAACTCCACGTCCCGGAAAGCGCCTCGCAAAATCAAATACAAACCACCTGGCTTAGCGGCTGTTTCTGGCATACTACGAGCTTACAGGCATCAACCTTATGACGCGGAGGCAGCATGACATATGAAGAATTAATAAATTCACCAGCCGGTGAGTTTGTCATGTTTGCCAGCAAAGATGGAAAAGTTCGCATTGAATGTCGCTTCGAAAGCGATACGTTGTGGCTCTCACAGGCCACGATCTGTGAGTTATACGGCAAAGCCAAAGCTACGATCAGCGGGCATATCAAGAATATTTTTGATGAGGGTGAGCTGGTCGAAAATTCAGTTGTTCGGTTTTACCGAACAACTGCCAGCGATGGAGCAGATATTTTTACGAGACTGGCAAACCAAACTCGATCAGTTCCTGCAATTCAATGACCGGGACGTTTTAGAAGGGGCAGGCAAGATCGGCAAGAAAGTGGCTGATGAAAAGGCGTGTACAGAATACATTGAGTATGAAAAAAGCAGCGCCTGCTGAAAGAAGCCGAGGGTGGGAAAGATATTGTCGGCTTATTAAAATGGGATAAGCAGGCTAAGCGCTAATCCCGGTCCCCCTGCTCGCATCATCCACAAACAGCATTTCAATGCGGTTTTTATCCACGCCTGAAAAGCCGTGAATGATGCCTGCGTCATCCTGGGCTGAGCGCGACGATTAACTCCGTGTAACTGCCGGTGGGCAGCAGGACAGGGCTGATAATAAGCCCTGTCACTGTTATTTTCAGCGACGACTTTTCAGATCTTACGCGCTGAGATCTCTGCTTTTATTAAGCTGTATAGCTTATCTGATAACTCACTAAGAGTTTCGTTTTCAGTTCGCAGCATTTTGCCATTATTTTGCAATATTAAGTCATTAAAGGAACCGGCCCCTCCGAAAATGGACCTGATGCCTAAAACGGCCTGGTCATAATCAGAATCCAAGTGCTCACGATAATAAATTAGTCTTTTTGACCAAACACTTTCATCACAAGAGACAAGTAATTCAATGATTTGATCAAGTAATGTATGTATATCTGATTTCATTTCAACCCCCCAAAATTAACCGTCTCTACGCCTGGAATATTCCAGGGCGCAGGGATTACGACTTGCTCAGTACCTCCAGGGAAAATATCAGACTGGTAGCCCACCTCTCCGACATATACCTTCGATCCAGCAGGAATTTTTATCTCATAAAAACTATCGATCACAGATTCAGAACCGTCAGGCCATTTTGGTAACACAGCCTTATCGACACGCGTCTGTAGTACTCCTAAAGGTCGTTCATAACTGAAAAATCGACCCAATTCAGTGCCGCTTTGACCACCTCTAAAAAATGTGGTGTCCTGTGACAATGTTATTTCCTTGTAAGCTCCGCCTGAGAACGTTTCGGCAAAGCGCTCACTTAACGGTCCGGGCTTTATCATCGAGTATTCACCCTCGACTTTTCCAAGAACATGAAGGTTGTTAAGCTCATTCGCTGTCCCCAGTCTGCCAAGGCCAAGACCCGCAGCAACAGAAGCGCCAGCAATGATCAGCCCTTTATTGTCCATAACCTGATTGTAACCCGCTGGCGCATCGCCACCGAGCTGCTGCGCGGTCTGATGGAATCCCTCGATATTGCCATTATAGATTCCGCCCGCGGCCAACAACCGACCTGCAGCTTTACTGTTAATGGTTTTTGCAGCCTGAGCATGTTGCACAGGTGCCGCCGGGCGGACGTGATATCCCGGGCGTTTCAGTTGCCGGGACAGGAGATGGCTAAGCCGGGTATGAAGGAAAAGGGGAAGATCATTGCGAAGGTCACCGGATGTCGTCAGCACTCCCGAAATAGCATGCCCGGTTAAATCTTTTCTCAGCAGAACAAGCTTCCCGGATTTGATGTCTTCAAGCGCGTCACGGTATGCCATCCACGGATGCTGCCAGTGAAACGGTTGATAGCGGCTGACAAACCGGGAGTAGCCCTGCGGTAAATTCCACTCCTGAATGATGCGGTTGGGCAGTGCAGTTTCTGCGAGATCTCCTGCCGCAGTGTCCGGATGGATAATGTGAGGAATGTCCTCAAGGTAGATGTCGTCCAGTGACATGGCCTGGCTGTGATGAAGCATGGTGTCCCTTTTGCGCTGCCGTTATACGCCCAATTATTGCGCATTCCAGGCAGCAGGCAAAGACCCTTAATGCCCCCGCGGGTGATTGACCACGTACCCTGCCGCCTGGGTTATGTCTGACCGGAGACTGAACAGAAAACGTCCGCTACGAGCGAGGAACTGAAGTTCGCAGCTACTCTCAGAGTCGATGAAGAAATTGCCAGCATTACTGAGTATTAATCAATGGGGAGCAGGTCAAGGGAGTTAAACCTGCCCACCCAACCGCATATGCAGCAACGGAAACGGATTCCCCTGCCCGTCCAGTTCCGAGCGCCCGACCTGCTCAAACCCCATATGGCGATAAAATCCCACGCCCTGCGGATTCTGCTCATTCACATCCACCTCGTTTACGCCAAACTCGGCGATGGCGTATTTCAGCAGCAATTTCCCGACGCCCTTCCCCCGGCTCGCGTCGTCAACAAACAGCATTTCAATGCGGTTTTCATCCACGCCTAAAAAGCCGTGAATAATGCCTGCATCATCGCGAGCGATCACGACTTTGAGGTTAGGCAGATAGGCGTTAAGCAATAGCGGGCGCAGCGCCGCAATATCGCTTTCCTGTAAAAAGTAATGGGTGGCGCGGACGGAGGATTCCCAGATCGCGACCAGACGTTCGAAGTGTGAGGGGAGTGCGGTTTCTATTTTCATGGGGGGATCATTATAGAGCGCGGCGATTAAATCAAGTATCCAGAAGCATGGAGGCAATAAACTGAAGACCTTAAATGAAGTTATAAACTCTCGTACCTGTGAAAGTCGAGTGCGTATCAGGGAAATGGCCCGGAAGTTGGTTCAGGAGACGGGTCAGCAGATAGAGCATGAAAAGCAAGAATCCCCAACAGACAGTGAGAATAAAGAAACCAGCTAATCCTTCATGGCAGTTGTTCGGTTAAACCGAACAACTGAGGAACGGTAAATATTGTAGCGCCTTGTCCCCCCTCACCCTAACCCTCTCCCTCAGGGAGAGGGAACTGACCGTGCGGTTTTTCATCCCCTACCCTAATCTCCATCACCGCGTACACGCCGTCCTTCGGCACCACCACGGTAACATTTTCCACCGGCACGCCCGCCGCGAGGTGGATATCCTGCAGCTGCTGTAACGACCTCGGGTGAATATCCTCCCAGCCGATACCCCGCAGCACAAAGTCAATTTGCGGGCTGCTGGTGAGCATGTTTGACACAATTACCGCCCCGCCGGGCTTGACCAGCCGCAGCGCGCGCTGGAGAAAAATCACCGCGTCGGTATCGTTGAAGTATTCGAAAATCCCCAGCGCGTCGACCAGTTCGGCCTGCTGCTCGCCCAGCTCCAGCAGCAGGTCTTCGTTACGCACCAGCGTATGGAGCAGGTTGCGCCTGAGCAGGGTCAGTTGTTCGCCCACCACAATCCCTTCCTGCGCCGCCATGGTTTCGGCCCAACTGAGCGCCACCGGGTCTTTGTCCACCAGCGTGAGATACACCTGCTGGCCGTCGAGCTTTGCTTCGCGCAGCGCCTCCAGCACCGGGATGGCGGCACCGCTCGCGAGGCTGACCCAGTTGTTCTCGCTCTCATTATGAATGTACTTATCCACCAGCGCGGCCAGCACTCTGGCGCGGGAGCGCACGCCAATCGCATCGTTAGCGTGGATAAACCACTGGCGGCTGTCGCTGTCCATTTTCGTGCCGTCGGGCAGGCGATCTTCCAGCGGGTTTTGCACCACAAACAGCGCCAGCGCGGAGGGCACCAGCCGGGTGCGCCACGCGGTGAGCGCCGGGCGGTTGCGGAAGGCCTGTTCGGAATAGCGGTTCTGGGGAACCAGCACGGCCTGCCCCCCTTCGTCGTATTCCACCCTCGGGGGCCGGAGCGCTGGCTCGGCTTTCAGGGCGCGGTCAAGGGAGGCGATCTCGCGGGCAGCGTCGTCTTTCATCGGCCACTGGTCGCTGACGTCGGGAAATGACGCGCTGAAAATCGTCATATTTTCCGGTGCATCGCCGCGAAAAGGCTGCCAGTTCATGTCGTCTTCCCTCCGTTAGGCTTTTAACGGAAGTCTATCCAGGCGAGCCAGTAATACCCTACGAAGAAAGCACGAAATAGGTGCATCAGTTCTGCGACGTGCGCCATACCCCCGGCGTGCAGCCGTACTCGGTCTGAAAATGACGAATAAAGTGGGCGCAGTCGCTAAACCGCATCCGTCGCGCAATATCAGTAACGCTTTGCTGAGAGTTTTTCAGCAGCCAGCAGGCATAGCGCAGCCTGGCGCTGCGAATAAATTCCCGCGCCGTTTTGCCAAACTCGGCGTGAAACAGGCGGTTTAGCTGGCGCTCGCTCAGCTTAACGTCCTGCGCGAGCCTGGCGGCGTTCAGCGGGTGAGTCAGATACTGTTCGACGATCGTCACCGCCCTGCGCAGCCGTGAATCAGGGATCATGGCGATATTCGCGGGCCGCGGCGTGGCGGCGTCATGCGGAGGAAGGGACAGCCGCCGGGAGGTGGTGGCCGCAATGTCGTCTCCCCCGTGGGCTCGGATAAGCGCCGTTACCAGGGTGAGCGTTGAGATCCCGCCCGGGCAGGTCAGCAAATCGCCTTCGTCGATAAAATCGAGGCCTTGCTCAGCATAAACCTGCGGAAAGCGTTGCGTGAAAACGTCATGGTGATGAGGATGAATCGAGGCGCGGCGCTCGTTCAGTAAGCCTTCCTCCGCCAGAATAAAGCTGCCGGTACCAATACCTATCAGGGGAACGTTGTTGTGATAAGCATCCGTGAGAAATGCTCTGTCGCCACGGTGTCCCTGGTGAAGATGCTCCAGGCCTCCACCAATTACCGCAATGTAGTCGAAGTCACCGGGCGGCGCATGGGCGGCCTCAGGCCGCACGCTGAGCCCTGAGCTGCTCACTACCGGTAAGTCGGGATAAGTGCTTATATGACTGAGTTTAAAGCGTATTTTCTGGCTACGCTTCTGGACGCTGGATGCAATACGTAACGCCTCTATTAATCCTGAATATGCGAAAAGCGAGAAATGAGGCCACAGGAGTAAACCCATATGCAGGGATTTATTCCGTGCAGGCGTCATTCTGACGCTATCATCAATTATATTTTTCATTAACTTGCCGAAGAATAATTACATTATCGCAACATTATTGTTGCTGTTATATTTTCCTAAGATAGGTCCTGGCTGTTAAATCAAGCATAAATGATGGTCGCAAAAACTTAAAAACATTTCTCCCTGTCGCTATCCGTTTTTTGGCGTGTGGCACACATAGGTCGGCAGCGTCCCCAGAATAAATAAATAATTCTCATTCTGCTGTTTCTTAATACGCATATAAATATTCTTATTCGGATAGATAAAAAATAAGGGCTCGTACTTCTCCAGCCAGCTGTCGCTGATGTTGTCGTCCGGAAATTTCATATTGCGTATGGACGTCAGATTATAGACGCTGTCTTTGCGCTCAATCTGAAAGAAAACTTTGCGATTCAGGGTCTTCGTGGGATCGCTTTTCAACCGGCCATTCATGCTGAGTATTCCGCTGTTACCCTCCACGGTGTAATTCAGCCACAGAGAGAGCGTCTCATCACGGTGATGCTGAATAAAGTTCGCCTGACAGGAAAAGGGCTGAATGTAATGGCGATGCCAGAGGTAATACGCCGCCACGACAGCCCCCATCAACAGGCACAGGCAGAGCGCAACAAGCGTTTGACGGTAGCGAACCATACTAGCGATCCTCTATAAAATAATCGGACATACAGCGGTTGGGTTCCGTCATCGGCCTGTCACAGCGAATGACCGACGCGCGAGGTAGCAGGATGTATCCGCTGACGTACACCCAGGGATAGTTCGCGCACTGGTCCTTAAACGGGGCGGCATAGGCCAGGGCTTTATCCCGGTCGCGCTGCGTTTCAATATCGCGAGAAAAATAGAGCTGGCAATCGCCCATCTTCATCGCGAAGCGGTACCCGTCGACGAAATAGCTGTCATGCAGCAGGTTATGGCTGATAACGCTCACGCCAGCCAGCATCAGCAATAGCACCAGCGCGCCCGGCAGCCAGAAGCGGCGCGTCGAGTCGGTCGGGGCGACAGTCTCTTCGCAGAGATCCGGAGCAGCACGTTCTTCCTCATCAGCCTGCGGCTGCGTCTCTTTAACGGTGATTTGCGTATCGCTTGCGAGCGTCAGTCCAATCCGCGGGATAGTGACAATCGGATCGGTTTCAAACCCCACTTTCTTCAACCCCTTACGCAGAATAGAAATATTCTGGTAGTAGGTATTAGGCGAAACCAGCATCCCCCGGCGCTGCCAGACAATATCCATGCACTCCTGTTGAGTCACAATACTTCCGACTCTCTCAATTAATAACAACAAGCAGCGGCCCGCCGGGGAATTTAATACCACCACCCGGTCAGGATTGTTGAGATCGCGTAATGTGCTGGCCGCTGGATGAAACTCTACCAGGCCATTAATAATGTAATGCTTATGCATAGAATGGGCTAAATACCTCCGGTCAACGCCTGTTGCTCCAGTAGATTCCCTTCACGGTTAACATGCGTATCCCTCGCCTGTGTAAGGATTAATGTGACGGATAAATGCGCAACTGTATATCCTGGCGCCTGGCGAAAATTCTTATTTTTCCTTTCTCTTTATCTGACGGGTCTAAAGTTTTCTTAACCGCTATTTAAAGCCGTCTTGACACTGACAAAACTCGACAAATCCGCCCGTTGAACGGTTTAGCCATCATTGTCTGAATTATTCAGCACCCTTAATTTGTTTTTTTAACAAAAAGGAGAGAGGACGGGCGTTCCCGGCGGGTTTCGAAATTATGCCCCATTCGAAACCTGTCGTCTTAATTAACAATTTCGGCACGGAACTGTTAGTCACCGTCAGTAACAACCCGCGTCGCATGACGTCCCCAGACTATTTCCTTACAAAACATTTATTAAAGCTAACTTTTCAATAAAAACTATCGGTATGATTATTTACAGGCAGATAAGCAAAAGCCGGTTCAGCGAGGAGAAATTGACGCTACACCTAAACCGTACTTAAAACAAATTAAGATTAATTCAGGTTACCTCTTTTACGCCCTGAGTATAGTGGGCTCACACCGTGCAATGCTTAATTGCTTCGAAAATACAGGCATCGTTCTGCCAGACAGACGAGTCTCATTACAATTATAAATCGAGGGAATGACATGGCGAATAAGCTCAACAACACACGTCATTTAAATATCGCGCTATTAGGTGGAGATCACTTTGCGCGCCAGGGGATCGCCGCGTTATTAAAAAATATTGTCCCGGCTATGCAGATTACGGCATCGATCGATAATTACGCGGAGATCGAAACGATACTCGCGGCCGCACCGGTAGACGTGATTTTTTTATCCGGCATGGAGAAATATCACGCCGGATATGACTGCCTGAAATATATCAGGAAGATGAAAGTCCTTTATCCCGACGTACTTATTTGCATGTATTCCGCACCGGCAAATTCCTGGCTGTGGATACGCGGTGAAATAGACGCCTATCTCTCGCTGCAGGACCCGCTTTATCACTGGCGAGCCAGCGTATTAAAAATGGTCGATAGCCGTTATCGCCCAATAAAAAAACCCACGGCGTTATCGCTGACGCCGGGTGAATGGAGGGTATTGAAGGAACTGCGAAAGGGTCTGGATATGCGTTACATCGCCGAAACAGAGCAGCTTTCTTACCGTCGTGTCAGCGCGTTAAAAAGCTCAGCGATAAGAAAACTCGGGCTCAGGAACAAGACAGATTTGCTGGTCTTTTTAACCAGTTAGACCTGCTGCTTTCAGAGCAAATCTCGACATAACACCATAATGGAATCAGGACAATGAAAGCTCAATTCAATAATAAAACGCTGCTCGCGATCGCTATTGCGGCATTACTGCCAGCGGGCACGGCCCTGGCTGCCGGCACCAGCGGCGGCACGGTGAACTTTAGCGGCAAAGTGGTGACTTCCGCCTGCGCCATCAGCGCAGGAAGCGCCAACATTGACGTGGATATGGGTGAAGTGCGTACCGCAACGCTGGCGACCGCCGGCAGCGAAGCCAGCACGGCAAAAGCGTTTGCCATCACCCTGGAAGATTGCGAAATCGCCGATACCTCAGCCTCTACGGATGAGAACCCGATTGCCGCCACAACCGTGGCCGTCACCTTCACCGGCACGCCGGACACTTCCGATGTTAATAGCTTGTCCGTCGGGGCAAACGGCAGCGCCAACTCTGCGCAAAACGTGGCTATTCGCCTTTATGACGAGCAGGGCAACGTGGTGAAGCTGGGTGAACCCGCTTCGGCCATCCCTCTGCGTAAGGGTGCCAACACCCTGAACTTCAGCGCGAAATATTACTCGCCGAAGGGCGGCGCCACCGCGGGTGATGCCAGCGCCGTCGCAACCTACACAGTGACCTATTCGTAATCTTCAGGCCCGGTCTGCGAGCCGGGCCTGTCTTATCTTTCAGGAGTAACACTATGCGCGTAAACACATGGATTTGCCTGGCGGGCGCGTTATGTTCCTCCGCCGTCTATGCCGGCGGCGTGGGGCTGGGCGCAACGCGATTGGTCTACTCCAGCGCCACCAGCCAGGCCATGATGCAGGTGAGAAACACCCATCCCGACGCCACGTTCCTGATCCAGTCATGGATGGAGAATGAGAAAGGCGAACGTACCAACGACTTCGCGATCACGCCGCCGCTGTACGTCATAAAACCGGCCAGCGAAAGCGCGGTGAAAATCATGTTTAACGGCAAAGCCCTGCCAGCGGATCGGGAGACGCTTTACTGGATGACGGTCAAAGCCATCCCCCAGCAGGCGAAAAGCGGCGCCGGGAATACGCTGCAGTTTGCATCGGCTAACCGCATCAAGGTCTTTTATCGTCCGGAAGGACTCAGTGAGCCCCCGCGAGAGGCGTGGAAAAAACTGGCCGGTGCCTACCGTGCCGGAAAAGTGACGCTCAGTAACCCAACGCCGTACTACCTCACCACCATCAACGTGAAAATTGACGGTATGCCGGTGCAGCCGGTGATGGTGCCCCCGAAAGGCAGCGTGACGCTGGCTGAACGCTTCAGCCATGCGAGCAGCATGAGCTATCAAACCATTAACGATTACGGGGCATGGACCCCCGCCACGCGCGCGTCGTTATCCCAATAATAAAAACAGTAAGGCGTGACCACGTGAAAATAAAAATCCTGTGCGCCACGGTGATCTCCCTGGTGATTCGGCAAGCCGTGGCTGCTGAAAGCGAGCTGCAATTTAACCCCGCGTTCCTCAACGGCGAGAGCGCAAACAGCGCCGATCTCGCCTGGGTCAACGCCGGGAGCGCGTTGCCGCCGGGTGATTACAATCTCAACGTGTATATCAATACGAATTATGCGTTCACGGGAAACGTCACGTTCCGCCTTGCTGAAGACAGCACGGGTGAAGCGCTACCCTGCCTCACGCCTGAACAATTCGCCGCGCTGGGCATCGATAGCCATCAGGCGAAGGGCGGAGCGCTGCCGCTGGCGCAGCGCTGCATTTTCTTAACGAAGGCGTTTGCGGATACGCAGTTTGACCTGGACCAGAAGACACTCACCCTGAGCTTCACCGTACCGCAAAGTGCGATGCGCAATTTGCCGCGCGGGTACGTCAGCCCGGAAAGCTGGGAGGCGGGCATTCCTGCCGCGTGGCTGAATTACGTGGTCAATGGCTCGAACAATGAGTATCGCGGCGAGACGCGCACGCGGGAGCAGCAGCTGTTTGCGAGCCTCAACAGCGGCGTCAACCTGGGCGCGTGGCGGCTGCGTGATTACACCACGTGGACCAAAGACAGCAATGAGCTTACCCACGTGCAGACCTGGCTGCAGCGCGATATTCACGCCCTGCGCGCGCAGGTGTATGCCGGGGAAACGTATACCTCGGCGCAGGTGTTCGACTCCGTGGGCCTGCGCGGTATCGCCCTGAAAACCGATGACAACATGCTGCCCGCAAGCCTCAGCGGCTATGCGCCTGAAGTCCGGGGCATCGCGCGCAGCAACGCCACGGTCACGGTTCGCCAGAACGGCAACATCATCTATCAAACCTCCGTCCCGCCGGGGGCGTTTGTACTGAAAGATCTCTACCCGACCTCCTCGGGAGGCGATCTGGCGGTCACCATTCAGGAGAACGACGGCAGCAAAACGCAATACACGCTTCCCTTTGCCAGCGTGCCGAACCTGGTGCGTAACGGACAGGTGAAATATGCCCTCGGCGCTGGGAAATACCGTCCGACGGGCAATCAGGACGCGCCCTCTTTCGCGCAGGGCGAGCTGTTCTACGGCTGGCGATACGGCCTGACGTTTTACGGCGGGGCGCAGTTTGCCGATCGCTATAACGGCCTGGCCCTCGGGTTTGGGCAAAACCTCGGCCGCTTTGGCGCCTACTCCATCGACCTGACCCACGCCCGTAGCCAGCTGGCGGACGATCGGCACTATACCGGTGATTCGGTGCGCCTGCGCTACAGCAAGCTGCTGAACGACATTGGCACGCGGGTTAACTTCTTCTCGCTGCGCTACTCCACGAAAGGGTTTTATACCCTCAGCGACACCACGTACAAAGGCATGTCGGGCGGATCGCCAAAGCAGACGGTGGAAGACGATGGCACCGTCACCACCCATTACGACACCGTGTACAACCTGCGCATGTCGCGCAAGGCAAAAAACCAGCTGCTGCTGTCGCAGCCGATGGGACAATATGGCTCGCTGTCACTGTCGTGGGATCAGCAGACCTACTGGAACACGTCAAATACCACGCAAAGCCTGCAGTTTGCGTGGAACGCCACGTTTCGCAACGTGTCGCTTGGCGTCAGCGTCCAGCGAAGCTCGAGCCTGTATGACGACAAGAAAGATAACATCCTGTCGATGTCGATTTCGGTCCCGCTGGGCAACCCGACGCTGTCGACCCGCTCGCGCTTTACCACGACCCATGCGGACTCCACCGGCACCACCACCAGCACGGGCGTGAGCGGCTACCTGCCGGGTGAGGAGAATCTGTTCTACAGCGTCAACCAGCGCTACAGCTCCCGACAGCACTATGGCGGCGATGCCACCCTGCAGTACGAAGGCGCGTGGGGAGACTACAACCTGGGCTACAGCTACGCCAGCGACTCCCGCAACCTCAGCTACGGCATCAGCGGCGGCGCGGTAGTGCATGAAGATGGCCTGACGCTGAGCCAGCCGCTCGGGAACACCAACATTCTGGTAAAAGCGCCGGGAGCCAGCAACGTTGCCGTGCTTAACCATAAGGGCATCAAAACGGACAGCCGGGGCTACGCGGTGATCCCGTACGCCACGCCGTATCGCGTCAACCAGGTCGCGCTGGACGTGACGACCGCCGGCAATGACGTGGAGCTGGAAAACGCCATCGCCAACAAAACGCCTACCGATGGCGCCCTGGTTCGCGCCACCTTCATCACGCACCAGGGGGCTAAAGCGATGTTTATCGTGCGTCACGGCAACGACGTGCTCCCCTTCGGCACGCTGGTCTCGCTCGATGATGACAAAACCAGCGGCATCGTCGGCGATGGCGGCAGCCTGTATCTCTCCGGTTTGTCAGAGAAAGGCACGCTGAACGCCGTGTGGGGCCGCGGCAGTCGCCAGCGCTGCGCCATTACCTACGCCTTAAACAAGCAGAACTATAACGCCCGCACCGGTCTCTATTCTCAGGAGGTGGTATGTCAGTAACGCTTCGGATCGGCTGCCTTGCGCTACTGCTGGTTTTCGCTCTCCCCGTTCGCGGGTATGACGTGCTGGTCTCCGTCACCGGCAATGTGATTGGCAACACCTGCGTGGTTGCAGAGGGCTCTGAGGTGCAAAACGTGCCGCTGGGCACCATTGGCATCAAGCAGTTCAACCGCGCCGGAGCCGTCAGCAATATCAAAACGCCCTTTACGCTCAGGCTTGAAGCGTGCGGGCCAACCTTTGCTGGCGTAAAAATTCGCTTCAGCGGAACGCCGGATGATGACAACCCGCAGCTTCTGAAAATTGCTGACGGTGGCGCTACCGGCGTGGCGGTGCAGATCCTCAATAAAGAGAGCGGGCTCATTCCCCTGAACACACAAACCGCCGCGTACGGAATGGCGGGGGATGACAGCGTACAGATGACCTTTTACGCGCAGCTGGTAGCCACCGGCGCATCCGTCAGTGCTGGCGATGTGTCAGCCTTCGCCACATGGACAACGGAGTATCTATGATGCGTTTATTATTTCTTCTCAGCGGATTTCTTTTCTGCGCCAGCGTGCAGGCTCTGGACTGGAAATCGGACATAACGCTCTCCCCTCAGCCGATGACCTACAGCGGGCCGGCGGATTCCGTGGTGCCGGGCAGCATTATCGGCTCGACCTGGAGCGCCACCGCCAGCGTGCAGCAGGTGTTCTGGTGCGGGATTGTTTTTACCTGCAACAAAGGCACGCTGCAGCCCAGCAGCAGCGCCATCACGAGCGGTGCGACGGTCACCGTCGACGGGGTGAACTACACCGTTTTTGAGACCGGCGTACCGGGCGTGGGGTATATCATCGGGCTGAAGGATTTTAAGGGAACAAAATACATTCCCCTGCAAACCGGTATCACGCAAAGTTACCCGGCAGAGGGCACCAGTGGGTTTGCCCAGGATCTGGGCTGGTCGGCAAAGGTCACCTTTATTAAAACCGGTGCCGCCCTGAAATCCGGCGTCTATAACATCCCGACCATCAACGCCGCGGTGCTCACCGCCTATAACAACGAAACGAAAACGGCGCAGGTGATTATCAGCCCGACCAGCATCACGGTAACCGCCAGCGGATGTACGGTTGGCAGCAAAAACGCCAGCGTGGCGCTGGGCACCATCGATATGCGTACCCTGCCCACGGTGGGAAGCACGTCGCCATCGGGAACGTTTACCGTCGGCCTGACCTGCGACGCGAACGTGGCGATTCACGCGGTGATGACCGATCAGACCACGCCGTCGAACACCTCGTCGGTGGTGACCCTGACCGGAGACTCAACGGCGTCCGGCGTTGGGGTGCAGTTTTTCTATAACGGCAGCGGGCCGCTGACGATGGGGCCAGACAGCTCGGCCGCGGGCACGACCGGCCAGTTCTTTATCCAGAGCACCACGGCGGCGCAGACGCTCACGTTACCGTTCCAGGCGCAGTACATCAGAACCGGTGAACTGGTCCCCGGCTCGGCCAACGCGCTGGCCAGCATTACGTTTTCCTACCAGTAGGGGCTACTGCTTCACCCACACCAGCTGGTCAACCCGGAAGCCCAGACTGCGCGCGGTGTTCAGGTAATCCTGCTTCACCGCATCCGGAATGGTTGGCGTGCGCGACAGGATCCACAGGTAATCGCGGTTCGGGCCGCTGACCAGGGCGTACTGGTACTTATCGTCCAGCCTGATCACGTTATAGCCGCCGTAGAACGGGCCGAAGAAGGACACCTTAAGCGCGGCGGTGGTTGGCTCGCCGGTAAAGTACGCTTTGCCTTCGCTCTCGTTCCACTTGTTCTTCACCGGATCGTAGCCCCGGTTGAGCACGCTGATGCCGCCGTCGCTACGCTTGCCGTAGGTAGCGGTTACCTGCTCCAGCCCGCGCTCAAAGCGATTTTCCAGCCGGGCGACTTCGTACCATTTGCCGAGATAGCGGCTGGCTTCGAAGTTGGTGATAGGCTGCACGCCTTTCGGCGGCGTAGGGGATTTACAGGCGACCAGCGTCAGCGCAATGGCAACACCGGTCACAACAGGCCATAGCTTCATGAGAATTCCTTTCATTTGCACGGTTGGACGTTAAGTGTAGTGCACCGTTTCGGCGCTTCATCCCGTTCGGGAAAATTCGTAGTATATTGAGAGTATTCCTCCACTCTGGACACGGACATGGCTTACTCCATCGGCGAATTCGCCAGACTCAGCGGCATCACCGCCACCACCCTGCGGGCGTGGCAGCGTCGCTATGGTTTACTCAAGCCACAGCGCACGGAAGGCGGCCATCGCCAGTACAGCGACGAGGACGTCCAGCAGGCGCTAAAAATTCTCGACTGGGTCAAAAAAGGCGTCCCGATCGGCCAGGTCAAACCGCTGCTGGAACGCCCGACGCCGGGTCGGACCAACAACTGGCAAACCCTGCAGCAGAACATGCTGCAACGCCTGCAGGACGGCAAGGTCGAGTCCCTGCGCCAGATGATTTACGACGCCGGACGCGAATACCCCAGGCCGGAGCTGGTCGCGAACGTGCTGCGCCCGCTGCGCAGCCAGGTCTCGGCCAACGTCGCCGCCGCCATGACCCTGCGTGCGATCCTCGACGGCATCATCATCGCCTACACCTCGTTTTGCCTCGAAGGCGATAAAAAAGCGCCGGGCGATAACATTCTGCTCAGCGGCTGGCACCTGAACGACCCGTGCGAGATCTGGCTCGAAGCCTTAACGCGCACCGGACAGGGCCACCGAATCGACATCCTGCCGGTTCCGCCTGACGCGCTGGCACCGGAAATTTTCCCGGAGCGCAAATGGCTTCTGGTCACCAGCGGCAAACTCACCGCCGGGCGGAAAAAACAGGTGGAGCAGTGGCAGCAGCAGGTATCGCTTGAAGTGATTATCCTCTGATAATTTTCTCCTGCGGGAATCTTCACGAAAAGTTGAATATTTTCCCACGCCGCAGATGCTAACGTTTTCCTGTAACGAATAACTCCACAGGAAAACACCATGAAAAAAACTGCCCCTCTGCTGATCCTGGCCTCGATGGCCTTTGCCCCTGCTGCCTTTAGCGCCCCTGCCGGCACGCTTAGCGTCCACATTCTCGACCAGCAAACCGGGATGCCGCCATCGGACGTGACCGTTACGCTGGAGAAACAGCAGCAGGACAAATGGACCCCGATTGCCAACGGCAAAACCGACCACGACGGCCGCATCAAATCGCTCTATCCGCAGGATCAGGACATGCAGCCTGGCGTGTATAAAGTGACCTTCAAAACCGCAGAGTACTTCCACGGCAAAAAGCTGGACTCCTTCTTCCCGGAGATCCCGGTGCTGTTTACCGTGACCCGCACCAACGAGAAGCTGCACATCCCGCTTCTGCTGAGCCAGTACGGTTACTCGACCTACAAGGGTAGTTAAGACGCGTTGATTTTAAAGGAATAAAAAAAATAGTTCTGCTAATACTTGGACAAATTAGTCATGTTGTGTAAGTTTTAATTATATGAACGGGAGGACTACATCATGACAACGAAACCTGTGCTCGGTATTAGCGGATGTTTGACCGGATCCGCCGTTCGCTTTGACGGCGGACACAAGCGTATGGGCTTCGTCATGGATGAGCTGGCCCAGTGGGTGAATTTCAGGCCCGTCTGCCCGGAAATGGCTATCGGTCTGCCGACGCCTCGCCCGGCCATACGCCTGACGCTGACGGACAGCGGCGAAACGCAGCTCCGTTTCAGCAAACCGCCTCATGATGACCTCACGCAGAAAATGGCCGAGTTCACGGCGGACTATCTGCCAAAAATCGGCGATCTGTCGGGATTTATCGTCTGTGCAAAATCCCCAAGCTGCGGCCTGGAACGCGTGCGGCTGTACGATGAAAACGGCAACCGGGGCCGCAAGGAGGGCGTCGGGCTGTTCACCGCCGCCCTTCTTGAAACCTACCCGTGGCTGCCCGTCGAGGAAGATGGTCGGCTGCACGACCCGGTGCTGCGGGAAAACTTTATCGAGCGGGTATTTGCCCTGCACGAGCTAAACACGCTGCGCGCTAAAGGTCTCACGCGACGTGGGCTGCTGGATTTCCACAGCCGCTATAAATTGCAGCTGCTGGCGCACCATCAGGCAGGCTACCGTGAAATCGGCCCGTTCGTTGCCTCGCTGCACGAGTGGGAAGACCTGGACGCCTTCTTCGTGGCGTACCGGGAAAAGCTGATGACCATCCTGAAAAAACCCGCCTCGCGGAAGAATCACACCAACGTGCTGATGCATATCCAGGGGTATTTCCGTAACCAGCTGAACACCCGCCAGCGCAGCGAGCTGCGCGACGTGATCCTGCACTATCGCAACGGACAGTTGCCTATTCTCGCCCCGATCACGCTGCTGAAGCACTACCTGGCCGAATACCCCGACCGGTATCTGATGACGCAAAACTACTTTGATCCCTATCCTGATGATTTGGGTCTGCGTCTGGCAGTCAAGTGATCATAAAAATGCGAAGGCCCCATTGACCCATAGAGGCCCAAAGCAGTACCCCGTTTAGACGACATCCTCACTGTCGTCTCTTTTTTTGCATTTAACCTCAAAGACTGTGATTATATACAGGCTTATTCTGCGAAAGGGGCCTGCCTGTGATCAACACCCTGCACATTCAAAACTACCGCTCCATCCGCGACATGTCGCTGGAGCTGGAGCAGCTTAATATCGTCTTCGGGCCGAACGGCACCGGGAAATCCAATATTTACAAGGCGATACACCTGATGCACAGCGCCGCCCAGGGGCAGTTTTCCCAGGCGCTGGCGAACGAGGGCGGCATTCTGAAGGTGTTCTGGGCAGGCAAAACCCGCAGCGACCAGCTGCGGCGGATGAATCTGGCCGTGGAAACAGAGTCCTACGAATACGAGCTGCAGGTCGGGTTTGTGGAGAAGCTGCCCTATCCCTCGCAGTTTCAGCTCGATCCGGTGATCAAAGAGGAGTCCATCTGGCTGAGCGGCCAGCACCGTCGGCCTTCATCACAGCTGATGAAGCGTAAGAACCAGGCGGTGTTTCTCAACAACGTGCATCACGAGAAAGTGACCCACAGCGGCACGCTGTACGAGAACGAATCGGTATTTGGACAGCTCGGCGAACCGCACCTTTACCCGGAAGTGTCGCAGATGCGCGAGTCCCTGCGTAACTGGCGCTTTTATCATGAGTTTTCCGTCTCGTCTGGCTCGGCGATGCGCGCCCCGCAGGTCGGTTTCCGCTCCCCGGTGCTGGCCAGCGACGGCGCCAACCTGGCGGCCGCGTTTCAGACCATCGTCGAGATCGGCGACGAGCTGCTGCTGATGCGCATCCTTGACCAGGCCTTCCCCGGCTGCGTGTTTTACAGCGACAACACCGGCGGACGTTTCCGGATGATGATGCAGCGCGAGGGGCTGAGCAGGCCGCTGGAACCGGCGGAGTTTTCCGACGGCACTCTGCGCTTTCTGTGCCTGGCGGTAGCGCTGTTAAGCCCGCGCCCACCGGCGTTTATCGCGTTGAACGAACCGGAAAACAGCCTGCACCCGCAGATGCTGCCCGCGCTGGCGAGCTTAATCGCCGAGGCCAGCCGCTACTCGCAGATCTGGCTCACCAGCCACTCGCCGGAGCTGGCGACGTTGATTGAGAAGCAGAGGTCGTTTTCGCTGTATCAGCTATCGATGGTTGAGGGGGAGACGAAGGTGGAGAGGCTGGGGTAGTTCTTTATATCTCACTTTCCCTGCCTTCAATGACTATTCTTTCGGTAGCCACCAACGACGAAAATGATTTTCGCCGGGATATGCCTTTGGCGCTTGCTGGCTCGCGATACATGCCCCAATTTATTGTTGCCAGTTTCTGCTGGAAGGATAATCTGTAAATATTGGTTATCAGATGAGAAAATTTAAATGGATATTGCACTTTTCCCTGGTCAAAACGCCCGTGCATGGGCTGAAACAATGATAAATCTTGAAGCCCGGAAGCTTATCAATACTGCGAATATTGTCGGAGGGCAACATCTCAGCGATGGACTCGCACGGATTAAGTTTATGGATGATATTCGGCAGTTTGTGATGCAACAATTTAGCGCTACCCGGGCGGCCAGAAGTCATGAGGAGTGCATGGAATGCCTGAAAAACATCCGGACAGAGAACGAAAGTCTTCTTGATCAAAGCAGAATGCTTCGCTCACGTACAGCTCAGCTTTTTGCTCAGATTGAACTGGTTAAAGAAAATAACAAAGTCGTCGGTTATGTTATCTCGTCGATTAAGGTGGTGCTTTCAGGATTACAGATTGTTGCAGGTGTAGGTGCAATGATGACAATGAACCCAGTGGGTGCGCTTGCAGGAGCGATTCTGGTTATGGATGGTGCAAATGCCATTTCAAAAGAAATTAACAGAACGCTTCAACATCAACCAAATTCCGAAGGAATGCTGGCAGATGGCGTCATGGATATCGCTCAGTTTATGGGATTTAAACGTGAATCAGCACTGGGAGTATTTAACAGCGTAAGCCTGGCCGCAAGCGTCTATACGGTATTTGGCGCCATCCGAAAACCCGAATCATGGCGTCTGTTTCGCTATCTCCCGCTGGATTTCTACCGCAAGGTTGACGGAATGAATCGCGCAGCGCTCACTATGAAAATTGTCGGCTGGGGTGTGTCTGCAAAAGTCTCGTTTGATTTAATTTCTAATGCGTCTGGCCAGAACTAATGTATTTCTTTCTGTAGCGCCAGGCTTTGTAGGTAATGACCGGGGGTTGAAAAAACCAGACAATCACCAACACGATGAAAAGAGAAATGCCTCCGGAAACAATATTGTAATGCTCAGCGAAAAAAAGAAGCGCCAGAAAAATCAAAGCCACAACCGCAGTAAGAAACAGAACCATGATAAATCGCTTACCTAACTCAAGTACTACCTCGAGCAAGGATGAACCATAACGGCTAATGTTCCGGTTCAGATACGCTAATTCTTTTACGGTGAAACCTGATTCTAGTAACTGCGTTTCAATATTGTTCATGCCACTACCTTTTCTCTGGAAAGTAACGTGGAATATCTTAACCGGAAGAGAGGCGTCTTGTAACCATTCTGATGCATCAGCATTAAACAGCAAAAATCAGGATCACGCTAAAAAGACACTGGCGGCTAAAGTAAAAAAACAAAAGATTACGGGATTTAAGACGCGCTCGTCAGGGACGTTCGTAACCATCAACAAATAGATGCCGCCCACGGCTTTTCACTCCAGCGCAACAGAATTATCATTTTCTGAAGACGGCTGAATGCGAAACGTCTTTCGCCACTCCGCCGGACTGACCCCAAAACGCGCCTTAAACTGCTGTCGCCAGGTGACGGCGGAATTAAACCCCACCAGCTCGGCCACGCGCTCAATCGGCATATTTCCGGCTTCAAGCAGGATCTGGCTGCGCCGCAGGCGTTCGGCGGTCAGCCAGTCGGAGACGCTCATTCCCGTGGCTTTAATAAAATGGCGGGTCAGGGTGCGGCGGCTCATCGAAACCACCTCTGCCAGCGAGTCCAGGCTATGCGGTTCGGTGATGTGCTGCTGAAGATAATCGATCAGACAGTTAATACGTCCGTCGCGGGTATCTTTGGGTACCGGCTGGGCGATGAACTGCGCCTGCCCGCCTTCGCGGTAGGGCGGAACAATCATCCGACGGGCAATCTGGTTGGCAACCACGCTGCCAAAGCGCTGGCGAATGATATACAGGCAGCAGTCCAGCGCAGCCGCCGTTCCAGCAGAGGTGATGATATTGCCGTCATCCACGTAAAGGGCATTAATATCCAGCTGAACGTACGGGAAAAGCGACTGGAACTGATGCTCGAACTCCCAGTGGGTGGCTGCACGTTTGCCGTCGAGGAGCCCCGCCCAGGCCAGCACAAACGACCCCAGACACAGCCCGACGATTTCCGCGCCGTTGTCTCTCGCCTGCACCAGGCTGTCGAGCAGCGTCTGGGGCGGTCGTTCAAGGACGTGCTGCCAGTAGGGAACGACAACAATATCGGCCTGGCCAATGGCGGTGTAATCCTGCGTGGCGTTGAGGGCAAATCCGTCTTTTGAGGTGAGAAAACCCGGCGTTTCGGCGCAGATCGTCACGTTAAAGCGCTTTTCGCCGGAGACCGAATCGCCAAACAGAATGCAGGGAACGGAGTAGTGGAACGGGCTGAACCCGTCTACCGCGACAATCGCGACGTTGATTAGCGACATCTGTCTCTCCTTTCCCTTTAACGCACTCAGAATATAACGGTTTCGCCATCCTGGGGAATGCTCACCGCGTCACTCACCTGATTGGCTTCAACGTACTCACGCAGCGCGCTGCGGGTCAACAGGCAGTGGTTAATCGCCTCCATATGGATCGCTACAATGTTTGCCTGCGGCAGCAGGAAATGAACGTTGAGCACATCCTCCTGCCCCATAATAATGGGCCCAAAACCAATGACGTGGGCATAGCCCGCGTTCAGCACCACCACGTCCGGCTGGTGCTTTTGCAGGTCGGCCGCCACTTCGTCACGCCAGATGGTATCCCCGGCAAGATAAAGCGTCTTCTCATCGGGATGACGCAGCACCACGCCGCAGGCCTCGCCCAGCCGCTCCGCCAGCTCCGGCACGGCGTAAGCGCGATCGGTGCCGTGCTGCCCGCCGTGGGTTTTCGTAATCTGAATATCGCCGAAGAAGGTCGCGTCGGTCATGACCGTCAGGTTGCTGAATCCCTGGCTTCGCAGCAGCGCGGCGTCACGATCGTTTTGCACGTAGATCGGTTTGTCTATGGCGATCAGCTCCGCCGCGGCGCGATCCCAGTGATCGTCATGGGTATGGGTGACGATCACCGCGTCGGCATCCAGCAGCGTGTTAACGTCAACGGGGAGTTCGACAGTCGGGTTACGGCGTTCGGCATACGCCGTACCGGGAAAGCCCGGATAAGCCCCCTTCGGGGCCAGCATCGGGTCGATTAAAAGACGTTTACCGGCGTAGGTAATCAGCTGGGTGGCGTTGCGAATGTGGGTAATGTTCATGGGCTATCCTCCGGTTGGTGTGATAAGGAGGATAGCCAGCCGTCACAATTGACGCTGTGGGTTAAAGGGCGATTACCGATGGAATCGGGCCAAGTTAAGCAACCCGTTTTCCGTCAGATCGTTTACCAGCCCGGCACCGCCCCGCCGTTAAAGATCGTCTCCGCCGCTTTCGCTACCTCAGGCGATTGATACGACTGGATAAATTCCTTCACGTTCTCCGCGTCTTTGTTGTCTTCGCGCGTCACTACAATGTTCACGTACGGCGAGTTTTTATCCTCAATAAAGACGCTGTCATGCACCGGCGACAGCCCTGTTTGCTGAATATAGGTAGTGCTGATGATGGCGACATCCACTTTCGGGTCGTCCAGCACGCGCGGCAGCTGTGCCCCTTCCAGCTCCATAATTTTCAGCTGTTTAGGGTTGGCGGTAATATCCAGCGCCGTCGGCAGCAGCCCGGTGTCCGGCTTCAGGGTAATGAGCTTCTCCTTTTGCAGCAGCAACAGCGCGCGGCCAAGGTTGGTCGGGTCGTTTGGAATGGCAATGGTCGCCCCGTCCTTCAGGTCAGAGACGGATTTGATTTTGCGGGAATAGCCGGCCATCGGAAAAACAAAGGTGTTCGCCACGGCCACCAGCTTGTAGTTATGCGCCTTGTTATCCTCAGCGAGGAACGGGCGATGCTGGAAGACGTTAGCATCCAGTTCCCCCTGGTTGGTGGCATCGTTGGGCAACAGCGAGCCGCTGAAGCCCACCAGCTCCACGTCCAGGCCATATTTCTCTTTTGCCACCTTTTTGGCAACTTCCGCTACGTCCTGTTCAGCGCCGTTGATGACGCCCACTTTAATGTGTTTGGCATCGCTGCCACTTTGATCGCACCCTGCCAGCAGCAGGCCAGCAAGTACCAGAGCACCCAATCGACGTTTCACAAGACAGTTCCTTTTGCTAAATGTTGTAGTGACTATATCGACAACGAGGCGGTGAAATAAAAACCGAAAAAGAATCAATAAGAAGGATAAGTTATATGCGGGTATTGCCGGGTGGAGCTGCGCTTACCCGGCCAACAGATTCCGAGCTTAAAGCGCTTTCGCCAGATAATGCCGCTGCATGCCCTCATACGGGTAATCCTGTAGCGACATCTGCAGTCGGTACCCCTGTTTTTCATAGAACGGGCGCGCCTGGAAGCTGGCGGTATCGACCAGCGCGTGCTTGCAGCCTTTGCGTCTGGCTTCCTCTTCGGCCGTTTTGATGAGCTTGCTGCCAACGCCGGATCCGCGCACGGTCTCGCTGACCCAGAGATAGTCGATATTCAGCCAGTCGCCTTTACGCACCCCAATTAGCCCGCCGAGCATGACGCCTTTATCGTCTCGTACGTAAACGCCAATGTCGCCGCTAAAGGTCGCCATATCCAAAAATTGCCCGTTATAGGCTCTTAACCCCACAAATAACTCTTCTTTTTCAGCGGGCGTTACATTATTTGTTATGCTCAGGTGCATTTTTCTCTCCTTATTTTCTATGCAATCTGAATATCTCACACCTTAACCTCCACAAAAACTCCTCATTCCCTCCATTTTTTAAATACGGAAACATTCCCTCAATATCTAAATAAAAAAGGCCTTTCCAATACGCACCCAAAACGTATACTGAGAACGATCATTCTCACTTTTACACGGTAGCCGACGATGAGTACGAAACTGGAAGAACGACAAAAACAACGCCAGGACGAGATCATCACCGCCGCTCGCCGCTGCTTTCGCGCCAGCGGATTTCACGCCGCCAGCATGTCGCAGATAGCCAGCGAAGCGAAGCTCAGCGTCGGGCAAATTTACCGTTATTTCAGCAACAAAGACGCGATTATCGAAGAGATGATCCGCCGCATCATCGACTCGCGCATCGAGGAGATGCAGGGTAAAACCCTGGTAGAAGGGATGCCGCAGGCACTCGCCTGGCGACAGACCCTCAACGAAGATGACGATGCGCTGATGCTGGAAATGTCCGCGGAGGCCACGCGTAATCCGCAGGTGGCGACGCTGCTGATCGAAGCCGAATCGCGCATGTTCGCCAACGCCTGCGAGCACCTGAAAAAGCAGTTTCCCCACCTGAGCGACGAGCATATTCGCTGCTGCGTGGAGATTACCGCCGTGATGATTGAGGGGACGATTTATCGACGACTCACGCCGTTAAAAGTCCCGTCAGAACAATTAGAACCCCTTTATCAGGATATTTTAAATATGCTTTTCTCTGCGAAGTAATCGCATATGAATAATTAGCGGGAATAAGTAATTCCCCTTTTTTACATTTCTGGCTCTGCCAGAGATGCGGTATCGCTGTGCCTTTAAATAGCCCTCCTCCCTGTTAAGCCATTAACGGGGCAGGCGTCGTTCACCCTGGAAAAAGATTATGAAAAACATAACAACCTCCATCGCGGCATTATTTCTCCTGACCGGGTGCGATAATGCGCAAACATCTGCTCCCCAGCGTCCTCTTCCGGAAGTGGGGATTGTCACTCTCATGAGCCAGCCTGTTTCCGTCGTCAGCGAACTGACCGGCCGCACCGCCGCAGCCATGAGCGCCGAAGTGCGCCCGCAGGTGGGCGGCATTATCCAGAAGCGCCTGTTCACCGAAGGCGATACGGTCAAGGCCGGGCAGCCGCTGTATCAAATTGACCCTTCCAGCTACCGCGCGGCGTTTGATGAAGCCGCCGCGGCGCTGAAGCAGGCGCAGGCGCTGGTTGCAGCCGACTGCCAGAAGGCCCAGCGCTATGCGCAGCTGGTGAAAGACGACGGCGTGTCGCGTCAGGACGCAGAGGACGCGAAGTCCACCTGCGCGCAGGACAAGGCCAGCGTCGAGTCAAAGAAGGCCGCGCAGGAGAGCGCGCGCATTAACCTTAACTGGACCACCGTGACCGCGCCGATTGCCGGACGCATCGGCATCTCCTCCGTCACGCCCGGCGCGCTGGTGACCGCCCAGCAGGATACCGCGCTCGCCACCGTTCGCGGACTGGACAGCATGTACGTCGATCTCACGCGTTCCAGCGCCGATCTGCTGCGTTTACGCAGGCAAACCCTCGCCACCAATAGCGATACGCTTAGCGTGTCCTTAATCCTCGAAGACGGCAGCACCTACAGCGAGAAAGGCCGCCTGGCGTTAACCGAAGTGGCGGTGGATGAATCAACCGGCTCGGTCACGCTGCGCGCCGTCTTCCCGAACCCGCAGCATCAGCTCCTGCCGGGGATGTTCGTCCGCGCCAGGGTGGATGAAGGCATCATGAACGACGCGATCCTGGCACCGCAGCAGGGCATCACCCGCGACGCCAAAGGCACCGCCACCGCGCTGGTGGTCAATGCCAGCAACAAGGTTGAGCAGCGTCAGTTGGAGACGGGCGACACCTACGGCGACAAATGGCTGGTGCTGAGTGGCCTCAAGGCGGGCGATAAGCTGATTGTGGAAGGCACCGACAAAGTGACCGCCGGGCAGGAAGTGAAGGCCGAAGAGATGAAAGCCAGCGGAGGAAACGCCTGATGTTTTCCCGCTTCTTCGTGCGTCGCCCGGTCTTTGCCTGGGTTATCGCCATTCTCATCATGCTCGCCGGGATGCTGGCGATCCGCACGCTGCCGGTCGCGCAATATCCGGACGTTGCTCCGCCGTCGATCAAAATCTCGGCCACCTACACCGGCGCCTCCGCGCAGACGCTGGAAAACAGCGTGACGCAGGTGATCGAGCAGCAGCTCACCGGGCTGGATAACCTGCTCTACTTCACCTCCACCAGCAGCTCGGACGGGTCGGTAAGCATTACCGTCACCTTCGAGCAGGGAACCGACCCGGACACCGCGCAGGTACAGGTGCAGAACAAGGTTCAGCAGGCGGAATCGCGCCTGCCGACCGAGGTGCAGCAGTCCGGTATTACCGTCGAGAAATCGCAGAGCAACTTCCTGCTGATCATGGGCGTGTACGACAAAACCGACGCCGCCAGCAGCTCGGATATCGCCGACTGGCTGGTGAGCAATATGCAGGACCCGCTGGCGCGCGTGGAGGGCGTCGGCAGTCTGCAGGTGTTCGGGGCGGAATACGCCATGCGCATCTGGCTCGACCCGGCGAAGCTGGCGTCCTACTCGCTGATGCCGTCCGACGTGCAGAGCGCGATTGAAGCCCAGAACGTGCAGGTCTCCGCCGGTAAAATCGGCGCGCTGCCCTCATCGAACGCCCAGCAGCTGACCGCCACCGTCCGCGCCCAGTCGCGTCTGCAAACGGTCGATCAGTTTAAAAACATCATCGTGAAGAGCCAGTCCAGCGGCGCGGTGGTGCGCATCAGCGACGTCGCCCGCGTGGAGATGGGCAGCGAAGATTACACCGCCACCGCGAAGCTTAACGGCCACCCGGCGGCGGGTATGGCGGTCATGCTCTCACCGGGTGCGAACGCGCTCAACACTGCGACGGCGGTAAAAGACAAGATCGCCGAGTTCAAAAAGTCGATGCCGGAAGGCTACGACGTGGCCTACCCGAAAGACAGCACCGAGTTCATCAAGATCTCCGTTGAGGACGTGATTCAGACCCTGTTCGAAGCCATTATCCTCGTGGTGGTGGTGATGTACCTGTTCCTGCAAAACATCCGCGCGACGCTGATCCCGGCGCTGGCGGTGCCTGTCGTTCTGCTGGGCACCTTCGGCGTGCTGGCGCTGTTCGGCTACTCCATCAACACTCTGACGCTGTTTGCGATGGTGCTGGCGATAGGGCTTTTGGTGGATGACGCCATCGTGGTGGTGGAAAACGTCGAGCGTATTATGCGTGACGAAGGCCTGCCCGCCCGGGAAGCTACGGAGAAATCGATGGGCGAAATCTCCGGCGCGCTGGTCGCCATTGCGCTGGTGCTCTCTGCGGTATTCCTGCCGATGGCCTTCTTCGGCGGTTCCACCGGGGTGATTTACCGTCAGTTCTCGGTCACCATCATTTCAGCGATGTTCCTCTCCGTGGTGGTAGCGTTGACCCTGACGCCCGCGCTCTGCGGCTCGATTCTGAGCCACACGGCGCCGCACAAAAAGGGCTTCTTCGGTGCGTTTAACCGCTTCTACAGCAGGACCGAGCGCGGCTATCAGAACAAGGTCCTGCGCGCCCTGCGCCGCTCCGGCGGCATGCTGGTTATCTATACCCTGCTCTGCGGCGCGATGGGCTTCGCCATGCTTAAGCTGCCGGGCAGCTTCTTGCCCACGGAAGATCAGGGCGAAATCATGGTGCAGTACACCCTGCCCGCCGGCGCGACGACGGTACGTACCGCCGAAGTCAGCCGCCAGGTGCGCGAGTGGTTCCTCACCAAAGAAAAAGCCAATACCAACGTGATCTTCACCATTGAAGGCTTCAGCTTCAGCGGCAGCGGCCAGAACGCCGGGATGGCGTTTGTCTCCCTGAAAAACTGGTCCGAACGTAAAGGTGATGCAAACACCGCGCAGGCCATCGCCCTGCGCGCCACGCAGGAGCTGAGCACCATCCGCGATGCGACCATCTTTGCCATGACGCCGCCCGCGGTGGACGGCCTAGGCCAGAGCAACGGCTTTACCTTTGAGCTGATGGCCAGCGGCGGCACCGACCGCGACGCGCTGCTGAAGCTGCGTAACCAGCTGATTGGTGAAGCCAACCAGGACAGCTCGCTGCACGCCGTGCGCGCCAACGATCTGCCGCAGATGCCGCAGCTTCAGGTCGATATCGACAACAACAAGGCCGTTTCGCTGGGGCTGTCCCTGAGCGACGTTACCAACACCCTCTCCAGCGCCTGGGGCGGGACCTACGTGAACGATTTTATCGACCGCGGCCGCGTGAAAAAGGTCTACATCCAGGGCGACAGCGACACCCGCGCCGTACCGTCGGATCTCAACAAATGGTTTGTGCGCGGCAGCGACAGCACCATGACGCCGTTCTCCGCCTTCGCCACCACCCGCTGGGAGTATGGCCCGGAAAGCCTGGTGCGCTACAACGGCTCGGCGGCGTATGAAATACAGGGTGAAAACGCCAGCGGCGCGAGCTCCGGCACGGCGATGAGCAAAATGGAGCAGCTGGCAAACAGCCTGCCGTCCGGCAGCACCTGGGCGTGGAGCGGTTTGTCGTTGCAGGAAAAACTGGCGAGCGGTCAGGCGATGAGCCTCTATGCCCTCTCGATCCTGGTCGTGTTCCTGTGCCTGGCGGCGCTGTATGAGAGCTGGTCGGTGCCGATTTCGGTCATCCTGGTGATCCCGCTTGGCGTGCTGGGCGCGGCCGTCGCCGCCTCCCTGCGCGGCCTGAACAACGACGTCTATTTCCAGGTGGCGCTGCTCACCACTATCGGCCTGTCGTCGAAGAACGCCATTCTGATTGTGGAATTCGCCGAAGCCAAAGTCGCTGAAGGGTACTCTCTGACGCGCGCCGCACTACGTGCCGCCCAGACGCGCCTGCGTCCGATCATCATGACCTCTCTGGCGTTTATCGCAGGGGTTACGCCGCTGGCCGTGGCAACCGGCGCAGGGGCCAACAGCCGCGTGGCGATCGGTACCGGCATTATCGGCGGGACGCTGGCCGCGACGCTGCTGGCGATCTTCTTCGTTCCCTTATTCTTTGTACTGGTGAAACGTCTGTTCTCCGGTAAACACGCGAACCGGAGGTCATAATGTTTCGTGTATCTGTTTTAGCGTTAGCCCTGCTGAGCGCAGGCTGTGTGTCGTTAGACCCAACGTATCAACGCCCGGACGCCCCCATCCCGGCAACCTTGCCCGGCGCGCACGGCGAAGCCACCGCCGTGGTGAGCCAGTGGCAGCAGGTAATGAACGACGCGCGGCTGAAAAGCGTGGTGACGATGGCGCTTAACGGCAACCGCGACGTGCAAAAAGCGATTGCGGATATCGACGCCGCCCGCGCCCAGTACGGTGAAACGCGCTCGTCCCTGTTCCCGACGGTGGACGCCGAGCTGAGCCACACCCGCAGCCGCACGCTGGCAAGCGGCGTCGCGACAAGCGACGAAGCCAACGGCGCGGTCTCCAGCTTCGAGCTGGATCTGTTTGGCCGCAACCAGAGCCTTTCCCGCGCCGCGCGTGAAACCTGGCTTGCCAGCGAGTTCACCGCGCAGAACACGCGCCTGACGATGGTCAGCGAGCTGACCACGGCCTGGGTGACGCTGGCGGCGGATAACAGCAACCTGGCGCTGGCGAAATCCACAATGGAGAGCGCGGCAAACTCGCTCAAGATTGTGAAGCGCCAGCAGGACGTCGGCGTGGCGGCCGCCACGGACGTCAGCGAAGCGATGGCGGTGTATCAGCAGGCGCGCGCCAGCGTGGCGAGCTACCGGACGCAGGTGATGCAGGACAAAAATGCCCTTAATCTGCTGGCGGGCGATACGGTGCCGGACAACCTGCTGCCCGGCACGCTGGAGAGCCTGAGCGATAACGCCATCACGCTGATCCCGGCGGGCGTCAGCTCCAGCGCGCTGCTGCGTCGCCCGGACATTCAGGAGGCCGAGCATAACCTGCTGAGCGCCAACGCCAATATCGGTGCGGCGCGCGCCAACTTCTTTCCGACCATTTCACTCACCGCCAGCGCGGGCGTCGGCAGCGATTCGCTCTCCTCCCTGTTCAGCCACGGGATGAAGGTCTGGTCGTTCGCGCCGTCCATCACCCTGCCGCTGTTTAGCGGCGGGAACAACCTGGCACAGCTGCGCTACGCGGAAGCGGAGAAGAAGGGGCTGATCGCCACCTATGAGAAAGCCATCCAGAGCGCGTTTAAGGACGTGGCCGACGCGCTGGCGCGACGTGAAACGCTGGGCGAGCAGCTCGACGCCCAGCGCGAATACGTGGCGGCGGAGCAAAAAACGCTGGACGTGGCGACGCGAAGCTACAGGGCGGGCGCGGGGGATTATCTGACGGTTCTGACCGCGCAGCGGTCGCTGTGGTCGGCGCAGGAATCGCTGATTGCGCTGCAGCAAACCGACCTGGAAAACCGCATCACCCTGTGGCAGTCGCTGGGGGGCGGTATTCAGTAGCGCTTGCCGGGAAGTTCATGACAGGCGGTGAAGAGAAAATTCATACTTTCGGCTGGCGTCGCTACACTGAATGTAACGATATATTTCATGGGAAGCATGTGACTTTTAAAAGGGGGTTGTTGATGAAAGCTGCGCACCTGGTCTGCCTGCTGGTTTGTCTGCTCTTCGCCGCGTTTGTCCATGCTCAGGAAAAGGATGACCCCGCGAAAGAGGCGCAAATAAAGCAGCAGGTCCTTAAAGATATTAAGAAAACCTGTACGCCACAGAAAAAGCAGAGCGATAAAGCCTGGCAGGAGATGATTTTGTCGTCCGAGGCCAATCAGCTGCTGATCAAAAATGCCATCACCGCCGTTAAGCGCGACAACCTGGATGCCTACTGGGGGGCGATTGGTCAAGTGGATTGTATGGAAGATTATTGAGTTCCCGCCGGGTGGCGCTGCGCTTACCCGGCCTGGAAAACATTTTTAACGCTTCCGCATGTCCGGAATAATCAAATCCCCGCGCAGAACATAGGACCCGAGCATCTGCGTTTTCTCCGTCAGCCAGCTCACAATGCGCGCCGCCATCGCGTCCATGGAATATTCAATCGCCGGGATCACCGGAATACCCGGCAGGTGCAGCGATCCGGCCAGGCTAAAGACCATGATGTCGTCCGGCACCGATTTATTAAACGCCTGCAGCTGCGGGATCACCCGCTGGGCTTCCTGCTCGTCCGCCACCAGCAGCGCGTTGAAGTTCAGCGTGCTGGCGTTATTAAGCAGCTCCTGTAGCGCAACGGACGAGGAGGTCGCGTCCATAAAGACCAGGCTGCGATTAAAGGGCAGGAAATTTTTCTCCAGCGCGTGCTTGTAGCCGAGCAGCACCTGATCGGCAAAACCGCTGCCGTGGGGGTGGATCAGCGCAATCTGGCGACGCCCCTGGCTGGTGAGGTAGTTACAGGCGGTCTCGGCGGCAAAGGCGTGATCGAACTGGATGCTGTTGGAATTATCAGTCTCCATGCAGTCCACCAGAATGACGTTGTCCATATCCACGTCCAGCGGGAAACGGGCGCCAATCACCAGGATGTCATCGCACAGCCCGCAGGAGAGTTCTTCAAGGGCGTGCATCACTTCCGCTTTGCTGTGCGCGAAGCGCAGCAGGAGATGTTTTTGATGCTGGCTGAGCTGTTTTTCCAGCGCGTAGAGATAACCGGTGGTCTGGTTAATGTTTTCCTGCGCGCAAATCACCCCGATACAGCCCGTCGACTGGCTCAGCAGCGACTGGGCAATCACGTTAGGCCGGTAGTTCAGCTCATCCACCGCTTTTAATACGGCCTGACGGCTGGCTTCCTTAACGCCACGCGACCCGCTCAACACTCGCGATACCGTGGCTTTAGACACCCCGGCAAGACGTGATACATCATTGATTGTCGACATCTCTTTCCCCTGGCAGGCTTACCTCGCGCCTGCAAATTCCATGACCGCTTCGGCTCACATTATAGCCAGAACGGAGTATATCCGTTTCCGTTTTCCATGGAAACCGATTTTCCGTTTCCACTCAAAATGATGTCAAAACAGCCAAATTATGTGATGCACATCCGGTTAATTAGCCTCATAAGTAAGGGATCTTGATGGGTATCACACTTCTGTCTTTTATGAATGGAAACCGGTTTCCGCATCATGTCCAATCATCCTCGCAATAACTTTTTACATTTAGAGGATGGTTGTCGATGTTCAAGATTATGCTGTGCTGCTCTGCCGGGATGTCCACCAGCCTGCTGGTCAGCAAAATGATCGATGTCGCGAAAGAACGTGGTTTGCCGGTGAAGATTGATGCGTACGGTGTTTCCGAATTTGATACGCAGTTTCCGCAATACCAGGTTGTCCTTCTCGGACCGCAAGTGAAATACATGTTACAGACACTCTCAGACAAGGCGGCTACGAAAGGCATTCCGGTGCAGCCCATCGATATGATGGACTACGGCATGCAGCGTGGCGATAAAGTACTGGACTATGCTCTGTCGCTCATCGAAGCGGCACACTAAAAGGTGTTCACATGAGTTCGTTATATCAATCCATGGTCGCGGTGATTGAGCAGTCAATTACCCCGCTGGCCGCGAAGCTGGGTCAGCAAAAGTATGTGATTGCCATCCGCGACGGCTTTACCGCCGCGCTGCCGTTTATGATCATCGGCTCGTTTATGCTGGTGTTCATCTTCCCGCCGTTCTCGGCGGATACCACTAACAGCTTCGCCCGCGGCTGGCTGGATTTCTCCCAGACCTATCGCGAACAGCTGATGCTGCCGTTTAACCTCAGCATGGGCGTGATGACCTTTTTCATCTCGGTGGGGATTGGCGCGAGCCTGGGGCGTCAGTTCAACCTCGACCCGGTGATGTCCGGCCTGCTGGCCTTTATGGCCTTCCTGCTGGTCGCCGCGCCGTATGCCGACGGCAAGATCTCGACCCAGTATCTCTCCGGCCAGGGCATCTTCACCGCGCTGATCACCGCCATTTACGCTACCCGCGTCTACGCGTGGCTGAAGCAGAACAACGTGACCATTCGCCTGCCGAAGGAAGTCCCAACCGGTGTGGCGCGCTCGTTTGAGATCCTGATCCCGGTGATGGTGGTGATCGGTACGCTGCACCCGCTGAACCTGTTCATCGAAGCGCAGACCGGAATGATCATCCCGCAGGCGATCATGCACCTGCTGGAGCCGCTGGTGTCCGCGTCTGACTCCCTGCCCGCCATTCTGCTCTCCGTGCTGCTGTGCCAGATCTTCTGGTTCGCCGGTATTCACGGCTCGCTGATCGTCACCGGCATCATGAACCCGTTCTGGATGGCGAACCTATCCGCAAACCAGGCGGCGCTGGCGGCCGGCGCGGCGCTGCCGCACGTTTATCTTCAGGGCTTCTGGGATCACTACCTGCTGATTGGCGGCGTAGGCTCCACGCTGCCGCTGGCGTTCCTGCTGCTGCGCAGCCGCGTTACCCACCTGCGTACCATCGGCAAAATGGGCGTGGTGCCGAGCTTCTTCAATATCAACGAACCGATTCTGTTCGGCGCGCCGATCATCATGAACCCGATGCTGTTTATCCCGTTCGTGTTCGTTCCGCTGGTCAACGCCTGCCTGGCGTACGGCGCAACCAAGCTCGGCTGGCTGGCGCAGGTCGTGTCGCTAACCCCGTGGACCACCCCTGCACCGATTGGCGCTTCGTGGGCAGCAAACTGGGCGTTGAGCCCGGTGGTGATGTGCCTGGTCTGTATGGTGATGTCCGCGCTGATGTACCTGCCGTTCCTGCGCGCCTATGAGCGTACGCTCATCAAAAACGAAGAGCAGAAGGCCCAGGCAACCGTCGGCGCCGCCGAGACCGCCAGCAATTAAGTCAAAGAGGAAGAGTCATGAAATACGCATTTCCCGATAACTTCTGGTGGGGCAGCGCAAGCTCCGCTCTCCAGACCGAAGGGGCAAGAGAGGGCGAAACCACATGGGATTACTGGTTTGCCCGCGAGCCGAACCGTTTTCACAACGGCGTGGGGCCGCAGCAGACCTCCACGTTCTATCAGCACTGGAAAACGGACATTCAGCTGTTAAAGCAGCTGAACCACAACAGCTTTCGCACCTCGATTAGCTGGGCGCGCCTGATCCCCGACGGTATCGGTGAAGTGAACCCGGAAGCGGTCGATTTTTACAATCAGGTCATTGATGAGCTGAATGAACAGGGCATCACGCCGTTTATGACCCTGTTCCATTTCGACATGCCGATGGCGATGCAGGAGATCGGCGGCTGGGAAAACCGCGACGTGGTGGACGCCTACGCCCGCTATGCGCAGATTTGCTTTGAGCTGTTCGGCGATCGCGTGCTGCACTGGTTTACCTTCAACGAGCCGATCGTGCCGGTGGAAGGCGGTTATCTGTACGACTTCCACTACCCCAACGTGGTGGATTTTCGTCGGGCGGCCACCGTGGCGTATCACACCGTGCTGGCCCATGCGAAAGCGGTGCAGGCCTACCGCGCCGGGCATTACGCGGGGGAGATTGGCATCGTGCTGAACCTGACGCCGTCGTACCCGCGCTCGCAGAACCCGGCGGACGTGAAGGCGGCGCACATCGCGGACCTGATGTTTAACCGCAGCTTCCTCGACCCGGTCCTGCGCGGCGAATACCCGGCGGACCTGGTCGCGCTGCTGAAATCCTGCGATCAATTACCCGCCTGTAAACCGGAAGACGGTTTCCTGATTGCGGAAGGGAAAATCGACCTGCTCGGCGTGAACTACTATCAGCCGCGTCGCGTGAAGTGTCGCGACACCGCGGTGAACCCGCAGGCGCCGTTTATGCCGGAGTGGTTCTTTGATAGCTACGAGATGCCGGGCCGCAAGATGAACCCGTACCGCGGCTGGGAAATCTACGAGCCGGGTATTTACGATATTCTGGTCAACCTGCGCGACAATTACGGCAACCCTCGCTGCTTTATTTCTGAAAACGGCATGGGCGTCGAAAACGAGCAGCGCTTTATTGAAAACGGCCAGATTAACGATCAATACCGCATCGAGTTTATTTCCGAACATTTAGCCTGGCTGCATAAGGGTATTAGCGAAGGGTGCAATTGTCTTGGCTATCATATGTGGACGTTTATTGATAACTGGTCGTGGTGCAACGCGTATAAAAATCGCTACGGATTTATCCAGCTCGATTTAGAGACGCAGAAACGCACCATTAAGAAAAGCGGAGAGTGGTTTGCCGCCACCGCGTTAAATAATAGTTTTGATAAAGAGTAATGATGATGATCGCATTAGAAGAAGCCGTAATGGAAATTATCGTCAATGCCGGACAGTCCCGCAGCCTGTGCTTTGAAGCACTGCACGCGGCGCGCCAGGGCAACATTGACGAAGCCAAAAGCCTGCTGCGCGAAGCTGACGGCTACGCGCGCCAGGCGCACAAGATGCAGACCAAACTGATCGAGCAGGATGCAGGCGAAGGCCGCCAGCCGATGACGTTAATTATGGTGCACGCGCAGGATCATTTAATGAATTCCTTATTAGCGCGTGAATTATCCGAAGAAATTATTCATTTATATCAGAGATAGTCTATGGCGAAATAATTACTGTAATACCTCTGTACCCTAAATAGAGATCCACTTGTTCTGATGATAGCGACATACTCTGTCAGATCGGAGCGGGATGGTTATTGTCTGAATAAAATTAAACTATATTGAGATAACCATGAATACGATTAAAAAACTTCCATTAACCATGGCGGTTATCGCCGCGCTTTGCCCAATTTCCGTGCTCGCGCAGGAATTCACCCAGGAGCAAATCGACGCCATTGTGGCAAAAGCGGTGGATAAAGCCCTCGCCGAACGTCAGGCTAAAATGGATGCGGCGGTCGCGAAAAAAGCGGACGTGGTGACCGAGCCGCAAAGCGCGGCGCAATCTCCGGATATGGCGATCCCGTTCGGGATTAAATTTACCGGCTATGCCCGCTACGGCGCGCACTTCCAGGCCGCCGATCAAAAATACGTGGCGGTGGACGGCTCGTACAACGGCGCGTCCGCCATTGGTCGTCTGGGCAACGAAGGCAACGGCGGGGAATTCCAGCTCTCCAAGGCCTTTAAGGGTGAAAACGGCGCCATCTGGGACGTTAACGTGATGATCGACCACTGGGGCGACGAAGTTAACCTGAAAAAAGCCTACGCGGGGGTGACCAACATTATGGCCTCCAACCCGAACGCCTATTTCTGGGCCGGTCGTGACTTCCACCAGCGTCCACAGCAGGGCATCAACGATTACTTCTGGATGAACCACGACGGCCAGGGCGCCGGGGTGAAGAACTTCGACATCGGCGGCGTGCAGTTCGACGTGGCCGCCGTCGCGGCGGTGGAATCCTGTAGCCCGGAAGTGATGGAAGATGAAGCCAACCCGTCGCGCATCACCTGTACCGGCGGTTCCGGCACGGGCGACAAAGGCAACTACGCCGCGACCTCAAAAATCCACGGCATGAAGCTCGGCCCGATCGACATGGAGCTGTACGCTAACTACGGCTTTGACTCCAAAGCGGTGGAGAGCGACGAGCGTCTGAACGCGTGGCAGGGCGGCGTGGTGCTTAGCCACACCAACGACAGCGGCGTGAATAAGGTGATCGCCCGCTACTCCGATAACGCGGACAACAGCGTGTTCAACAAAACCGAGGATCTGACCACGGTCTACGCCAGCTTCGAAGGGCTGTACAAATTCACCCAGGCCACGCAGGTGGAGTACATCCTCGCCTTCCACGACTACGACAACAGCCGCGATAAGACCGACAACCGCAAGAACTACAACGCCATCGTGCGTCCGATGCACTGGTGGAACGACGTTCACTCCACCTGGCTGGAAGCAGGCTGGCAGCACGTTGACTACGACAACGGCGGCGACAACAAGGGCTGGAAGCTGACCCTGTCGCAGAATATGTCTATCGCCATGGGGCCGGAGTTCCGCCCGATGCTGCGCTTCTACGTGACCGGCGGCAAAGTGGATAACGAACGCACCGCGCGCGTGAACAACACCAAAGACGAAACGCTCGACGACTTCAACGTCGGCGCGATGTGGGAGGCGTGGTTCTAAGCAAGGTAGAAGCAAAACGGCAACGAGAGTTGCCGTTTTTAGTGTTTGCTCCCTCTCCCCGTGGGAGAGGGCCGGGGTGAGGGCATCAGGCCACACACAACCATGCTATGCTGTTGACCGAATTAACGACAACATCGCAGGGGAGAACATGGGTTCCACACGTAAAGGGATGCTAAACGTCCTGATCGCCGCCGTTTTATGGGGCAGTTCCGGCGTTTGCGCGCAGTACATCATGGAGAAAAGCCACATTTCTTCGCCATACCTGACCATGGTTCGCCTGCTGTTTACCGGCGTGATCCTCCTGACGCTTTCTTTCGTTCACGGCGACAAGATTTTCTCAGTGATCAAACATCGCAAAGACGCCCTCAGCCTGCTGTTTTTCTCGCTGGTCGGCGCGCTCACCGTGCAGCTCACCTTCCTGCTAACGATTGAAAAATCCAACGCCGCGACCGCTACCGTTCTGCAGTTTCTGTCACCAACCATTATCGTGGCGTGGTTCGCGCTGGCGCGGAAAAAGCGCCCTGGCGTGTTTGTTTTATCCGCGATTGTGACCTCGCTTGTCGGGACGTTCCTGCTGGTCACCCACGGCGACCCGACCTCGCTCTCCATCTCGCCTGCCGCGTTGTTCTTCGGTATCGCCTCGGCGTTTGCCGCGGCGTTTTACACCACCTATCCGTCAACGCTGATCGCCCGCTACGGCACATTGCCGATTGTCGGCTGGAGTATGTTGATTGCCGGATTGATGTTGACGCCGTTCTACGCCGGGCGCGGGACGACCTTCGTCATTGACGGCAGCCTGCTGCTGGCGTTTTTCTATCTGGTGGTGATCGGCACGGCCCTGACGTTCAGCCTGTATCTGAAAGGCGCGCAGACGATCGGCGGGCCGAAGGCGAGCATTCTGAGCTGCGCCGAGCCGCTGAGCAGCGCGCTGCTGTCGGTGATTTTGCTGGGGGTGGCGTTTACCCTGCCGGACTGGCTGGGGACGCTATTGATCGTGTCGTCGGTGGTGTTGATTTCAATGGATTCGAGAAGACGGGTTCAGACATCGGCGTAGCCTGATGTCCCCTCACCCCAGCCCTCTCCCCAAAGGGGCGAGGGTGAAAAGACAGCACCGAGCAGTCCCCTCTCCCTGATGGGGAGAGGGAGAAAAGCACTACTTCGCCTTAACCTTCCCCGCCACCAGCAGCGCGGTCAGCAGCATCAGCGTACCGGAAATCACCAGCGGTGAGGTCAGCCCCAGATGGTCGAGCGCCACGCCGCCAATGGCCGCGCCGCAGGTGTTCGCCAGCTGGATCACCGCCACCTGAATCGACCCGGCTTTTTCAGCCTGATCGGCAAGCGAGCGGGTGATCCACGTCGACCAGCCCACCGGCACCAGCGCAAAGGCAAAGCCCCAGATAATCGCGATGGCAGACGCCACCCACTTATCGCTGCCCCACAGCACCAGCACCGCCGCGCTCGCCGCCAGCACCAGCGGCGCACCCGCCAGCGCCACCTTCAGGGAGCGTTTCAGGAACTGAGACGACAGCGAGGTGCCGACAAAGCTGGCGATACCGAAGCTCAGCAGCACCAGCGTCAGGCCGTCCACGTCAAAGCCCGCCATGGTCATAAACACCGGGCGGATGTAGGTAAAGAAGGCAAACTGCCCGGCAAAGGACATAAAGATGGCGGTCATCCCCGCCAGCACACCGGGGCGCTTCAGCAGCGCGAACATGTTCTGTTTGTGGTGCGCCGCTTCGCCCGGCAGGGACGGTAGCGCTTTCCACACCCAAATGATGCAGAGCAGGCCCATCACCGCCGCCGCGTTGAAGACGTTACGCCAGCCGATAATCCCGCCGAGGAAGCTGCCGAGCGGCGCGGCAATCACCAGCGCGATAGAGACCGCACCGAAGATAACGGAAAGCGCTTTTGGCACCGTCCGCGCGGGCACCAGGCGCATGGTGAGCGAGGCCGACATCGCCCAGAAGCCGCCTAACCCCAGCCCCAGGCAGGCGCGCCCCAGCAGCAGCAGGGTGAAGCTTTCAGCAAAGGAGACCAGCAGGCAGGAGAGCGTCAGCAGCACGCTGAACAGGATGACCACCCTGCGACGGTCGATGGTGCCAATCACCTGGGTGATAAACAGGCTGGCGAACATCGCCACAAACGCGGTGACGGTAACGGACTGCCCCGCCACGCCTTCGGAAATGCCCAGATCCTGCGCCATCGGCGTCAGCAGGCTCACCGGCAGAAACTCAACGGTAATCAGGCAGGCGACGCAGAATGCCACGGCGAAAACGGCCGACCAGTTGGGGCGTGAAACCTCTTTGGTCTGCGGTCTGGTCGTGGGCTGGATATGTTCTGTCATGGCGTCACCTGAAGATAAAAACGTGCGGAAAAGTCGCGCAGTTTATCATCAAAAGTGTGACGAATTTAACGTTTAGACAACTTTTGTGATTTTTAGAGGGGATCAGTGCAGGTAAAACACGCCCTCTTCCGGCAGGAAGAGCTGGTTATAGCGCAGCTGGAAGGCGTTAAGCTCCTGCGGATCGGGCTCCATCTCGCGCATAAAACCGAGCGCCAGACGAATTTGCGCATCGGTAATCGGCGCGGCCAGGCGGGCTTTACGCAGCAGGCGGTGCCACGTGTGCAGATTCTCTTCACTGCCGTCGACAATGCAGACCTGCCATATCAGTAGCACCTGCGCGGCGTTTTGCAGATGCGCTTCGTCCGGGCGCTCAAGGTAGCGGATAAACTCATTGCCCGGCATTTTGCCGAACTGATCGATCATCGACTCAACAGGCATCGGGGTGATCCCCAGACGCTCGCTTAAACGTTTGATGGCGCGGCGGGAATCTGAGGTCAGGACGCGAAATCCCACCACAAACACCACGGCAAGCGTTGCCAGCATTATCCAGACCATGCGTTCTCCTATGAATAGCCGCTCATCATAGCGGGAAACGCAGCGCCTCGACAGCGGGTGGCACCATAATAGTGAACGGAAAAGATGTTGAAGAATTGGGAGAGGAGGAGTTAACGCCGTCGGGGTCAATATAAAAAAGCCCGGCATCACACACCGGGCAAAGAAGTTACCTGCACACTCAGGCTGTTTTTAATTTCTGCGCACGATTCTCACGGCGGATCTTACGTTCTTCCAGCACCGCGACCATCGCCATCAGGACGATACAGCCGATGGCCGCCGCATCCAGCGCCGCGAAGGTGCCCGCCCAGCCGGTGAGGCCGAAAATCGGCGTGCCGTCGGCGATCATCCCCAGGCCCAGCTTGGCGAAGCTGTCGCCGATCAGGTAGGCGAAAGTGCCTTTAATCCCATCGGCGGCGCCGATCGCTTTTTTCGGGACGAAGCCCACTGCCGCCACGCCGATCAGTAATTGCGGACCAAACACCAGGAAGCCGAGCGCGAACAGGGACGCCAGGTAAACGTACTGGTTGCTGGCGTGCTGGTAGACGCCGAGCGTGGCGATAATCAGCGCCAGCGCGACGCAGGCCACCAGCGCGCGACGGCCGTTGGCAAGATCCGAAAGCCAGCCCCACAGCAGCGTGCCGACCAGGGCGCCCACTTCGAACAGAGTGAAGCCCTGAATCGCCACTTCTTTAGAGAGCTTCAGCTCCTGGAAGGCATACACGGTCGACCACTGATCGATGCCGATACGCACCACGTACAGGAAGATGTTTGAGAAGCACAGCAGCCAGATCACTTTGTTTTTCAGCACGTACTCAACAAAGATCTGCCATTTGGACATCTCGTTTTCTTCGGTCTCTTTGTCCTCTTCGCTAATCTCCTCGCCGAACAGCTCTTCGGCTTTGCCGAGGCCGTAAGATTCCGGGGAGTCGCTGCCGTAGCGCAGGCCGATAAAGCCGACAATCAGGGCGATAATTGACGGGAAGATAAACATGCCGATCACGTGGCCGTCGAACAGGTAGTTTGCGCCAAACAGCGCCACGCCAGCCGCACCCGCCCCGCCGAGGTTGTGGGAGATGTTCCACATGCCGAGGTAGGAACCACGCTTGCGGCGCGGCGTCCATTTGGTGATGGTGGAGTAGCTGCACGACCCGCCGGTACTCTGGAAGAAACCGCTCAGGGCGTAGAAGGCGATCATAAGGAACAGGCTGACTGAGCCCGCGCCCATGCTGGCGCTGAAGCCGAGCATACAGATGGCGGAGAGGATCAGCATAAACGGCAGGAACTGCTTGGTGTTTTTGCCGTCCGCGTAGTAGGAAACGACGGTTTTACCCACGCCGTAGGTGATGGAGAAGCCCAGGCCAATCATCCCCAGCTGCGTCATGCTCAGCCCGTAGGTTGAGATCATGTCGTTCTGCGCGATGTTAAAGTTTTTGCGGATCAGGTACATGGTCAGGTAGCCGATGAAGACCACCAGATAGGACTGCATGAACGGTTTGAACCACATCTTGCGCCGCACGTCGAGCGGCAGATCCAGGGTCGGCTTGCGCACCTGATTTAAGAAGGCCAGCATGACTGAGTTACTCCTGAGCTGATTTTTGCAGCATTGTAAAAATCAGCCGGGAGAGATGCCTGAGACAGCGTCCAGGTAAAACCGGGAAAATTTCTTAGTTTTACGCCATTCGGGGTGAAAAGGTGAGACGCATCACGCTTCGCTCACCTCGCGCGGCGCCTGCGCATGCAGGAAGGGAAGCAGCAGCAGGGCGGAGATCCCCGCCGCGATGGCGATCACCGCGAAGAAACCGCTCCAGTGCCAGACGTCGATCACCCGCGCCAGCGGCCAGCCGGAGAGCGATGCGCCGAGGTAGGCAAACAGCCCGACAAAGCCCGTCGCCGCGCCTGCCGCCTCTTTGTGGGAACACTCCGCCGCCGCCATGCCGATCAGCATCTGCGGGCCAAACACGAAGAAGCCGGTGGTGAAGAAGCACGCCGCCTGCATCACGTAGCTGGCGAACGGCATCAGCCACAGCGAGCCGACGGAGAGCAAAATCCCGGCGGCGAAAATCAGGTTCATCGGGCCACGGTTGCCGTTGAACAGCTTGTCCGAGCCCCAGCCCGCCACCAGCGCGCCGATAAACCCGCCCAGCTCGAACATCGTCACCGCCGAGTTGGCGGTCACCAGATCCACGCCGAGCGTCTCGGACATGTACAGGTTGCCCCAGTCGTTGATCGCCGCGCGCACCACGTAGACCAGCACGTAGCAGAGCGAGAGTAGCCAGATGTACGGGTTTTTTAGCACGTATTTGGTGAGGATCTCCCTGCGGGTCAGCCCCGCGCCTTCCTGCTGCTGGGCAATCTCCATTTCGTCGTGCCGCCAGTCGCCCACCGCAGGCAGGCCGACGGTTTGCGGCCGGTCGCGCAGGCGCCAGCAGAGAAACAGCCCGGCGACAATCGCGAGGCCACCGGCAATCATCATCCCCGCGCGCCAGCCGTAGTGCAGCGCCGCCGCACCTACCACCATCGGGATCAGCGCCCCGCCGACGTTATGCGCGGTGTTCCAGATTGCCCACCAGCCGCCGCGCTCGTTGCGCGAATACCAGGCGGTGAGCAGGCGGGCGCAGACCGGCGCGCCCCAGCCCTGGAAAAAGGCGTTCAGCGCCCACAGCAGGGCGAAGGCCCACAGCGAGGTGGAGAAGCCAAACAGAATGTTGACCACGCCGGTGGCGATCAGCCCAACGCCCATAAAATAGCGCGCGTTGGAGCGGTCGCTGACGATGCCGGAGAAGAACTTCGACAGGCCGTAGGTGATGTAAAACAGCGTCGCCAGCAGGCCGATATCGGTGCGAGTCATCACGCCGCTGGCGAGGATTTCCGGCGCGGCGGCGTTGAAGCTTTTGCGGGTGAAGTAGAACAGCGCGTAGCCGAGCCAGATGGCCATCAGGATATGGCGACGCCAGTAGCGGTAGCGGGCGTCGATTTCCGATTTATCGCCAATCGGCGCGGCGCTGGCAGGGGTTTTAAACATGGTAACTCCGTAGCGGCAGGCTGACGCTGACGCGCGTCCCGTGGGTGCAGGAGAGGTTCAGCGTGCCGCCCAGCGCCTTGACGCGCTCCCGCATGCCCGCCAGGCCAAAACCCTGCTGGCCGGAGCCCGGCGGCAGGCCGCAGCCGTCGTCTTCAATTATCAGCTTCAGGCTGTCGTCCTGCTGCCAGCCCTGGATCGTGACCGCGCTGGCGCTGGCGTGCTTGACGATATTGTTCAGCCCTTCCTGACAGACGCGGAACAGCGTCACGCGCTGGCCTTCGCTGAGCGTAGATTCGTTAATGCGCCAGTCGAGATGGCTCACTATTCCGCGGCTTTCCAGCTCCATCTCGCGCATCAGGGAACGCACCGCCTGCTCCAGCGACAGGTCGTCAAGCTGGCGCGGGCGCAGTCGTCCTAACAGGCGACGAACGGAGTCATAGACTCCCAGCGAAAGCTGTTCGATATGCGCCCCACCCTGCTTCACGCCCGCATTTTCCGCTGCCAGGCGCTGGACAATGCCCGCCTGAGTGCGAATGGCGGTGATGGTCTGGCCGATATCGTCGTGCAGCTCGCGGGCGACCTCCTGCCGCACGCTCTCTTCCGTCTCCAGCAGGCGCTCCGCCAGACGGCGGTTGCGCGCCAGCTCGGTTTGCAGGGACTGGTTCAGCTCGCGCAGGCGCTGAATGCCCGCTCCCAGCAGCAGCCCGGTCAGGCTTTGAGCCAGCAGGGAAAGCAGTAAATCAACAGGATGATCGTGCCAGGTCTGGCTGGCGATCAGTGCGATGGCGTTCATCAGCGTGGCGATCAGCGCCCCCTGCCAGCCGTAGTGCCAGGCCAGGGCGATAATCGGCAGCGCCAGGCAGAACGGCGTGAAGCGTGAAAGCTCGGCGGGCAGGCCAAGCTGGAGCCACAGGCTCACCACAAACAGCAGCAGATACCAGATGAGGTGCCGGGCGCGCCAGTTCACCGGCTGGGAAACCAGCGCCGGGCCGAGCGGCTGCCAGACGGTGCTGGTGAGATAGTGCCAGATCACGAGGCAGGTTGGCGCCAGCGTCAGGCCGCCGGTGAGGGTCAGCAGCAGGGCATTGAGCATCTCCTTCTCGCCGACCCACGGAAGCGACTGCAGCAGCGCGGCGGCCATCAGCGCCGCCCCCTGACGCAGCAGCGTGCGCCAGTCGCGCTGGTGGCGGTAGCGGGAGATGAGGGCAACCGGGAGAAGCGTGAGCAGGCTTCCGGTCATCAATAAGGGCAGGTGCGCGAGGGCAACTTCCTGCGCCAGCCAGACCAGCATCAGCCACTCAGCGCCGAGCAAAACCGGCCAGTAGGCGCGCGGACACTGGAGCATTAAGCCCAGACGCAGCCCGAAGGGAAACAGCAGCACCGCCAGCTCGGGGCGTTCCACCAGGTGCAGGCTGATGCTCCACAGGCAAAACCAGGCGGCGGAGAAGATAAAAAAGCTGGCGACGACGGCGATCAGCCGTGAAAAAGCGGAACTCATTGCCAGCTGTCAAACATGCGGCGCGCCAGCTCGACGTCGTTGCTGACGTTGAGTTTTTCCATCAGGTTGGCGCGGTGAACGTGTACGGTTTTCGGGGACAGATCCAGCTCGGCGGCAATCTCTTTTACCGACATGCCCTGCGCGAGTTTTTCCGCAACCTGGCGCTCGCGTCTGGTGAGCGGATCCTGGCGTCCGGCCGCCAGCTTGATGGCGATATCCGGCGTCAGGTAGCAGCCGCCGGTGGAGACGGTGCGCACGGCGGCAATCAGCTCGTCCGGGCTGCAGCGCTTGGAGAGAAAGCCGCGCGCGCCCGCGTTGAGCGCCTGCTCGACCAGCGCCGGGCTGTCGTGTACCGACAGCATGATCGTCGCCATCCCTTTCGGCAGCTGGCTTAACAGCTCCAGCCCGGAGAGATCCGGCATCGAGATGTCGCAAATACAGACCTGCACCCCGCGCCCCGGCAGGCCCGCCAGCGCTTCACGACCGGAGCCAAACTCGGCCACGACCTGAAAATCCGGTTCGAGGTTCAGAAGCTGGGCAAATCCGGAGCGGACGATAAGGTGATCGTCGATGAGAGCGATGGTGGTCATGGCGCATTCCTGGCGGGCGGATAAAAAAACGCGCCTACCTTAACGATAAGCGCGCGGGTGTTCAAGCAATGAGCGATTTATTCGAAGAACACCGCAATTTTGTTAAACATGGTGGGATCGGACTGGTTGCGAGCCACTTTGGTGACGTCTTCCAGCTTGTCGATCTGCGCCATCATCTGCTCAAGACGCTGGTCGTCGTTGACCAGTAGCCAGATGCGGCTGTGCTCGCTGCCCTGAATCGGCAGACAGAGAATGCCTTCCACGTTAAACGCACGGCGGGCAAAAAGCCCGCAGACGTGGGTCATGACGCCAGGGTGGTTGCGGACGGTGAGTTCCAGAATGACGTTATCATGTTGTTTCTGCATGGCTTATTCTCCCACCATCTCAGTATTTGCCGCTCCCGGCGGCACCATCGGATACACTTTTTGTTCAGGGTCGATACGCACGTGGATCAGCGCCGGGCCGGGGCGAGAAATCGCGTCCTGCAGCGCCGCGTGGGCATCCTCTTCGGCGTTCAGATCGCAGGTGTGCAGGCCGAAACCGGCGGCAATCTGCATAAAGTTAATCATCCCCGGATAGGTCGCGGCAAACACGCCCTGCTTGTAGAACAGGCTCTGCTGCTGGTGCACCAGCCCCAGCGCCTCGTTGTTCATCAGGATGATTTTTACGTCTAACTGGTTTTCGGCTGCGGTCGCCATCTCCTGAATGTTCATCATCAGGCTGCCGTCGCCGGAGAAGCAGATGACCTTGCGGTCCGGATTCGCCAGCGCCGCACCCACTGCTGCAGGCAGACCGAAGCCCATGGTTCCCAGACCGCCGGAGGTCAGCCACTGGCGAGGACGGTTCAGCGGATAGGCCTGCGCGGTCCACATCTGGTGCTGTCCCACGTCGGTGGTGATAATCGCGCTGTCGTCCACGCAGGCGGCAACGGCGTTGATAAGGCCATAGTGGCTCAGCGGATCGCCTTCGGTTGGGATGGCGCCCGGGAACTCGCGCTGCAGATCGGCCACCAGCTTACGCCAGTCGGCGCGCTCGGCTGCGTCCGTCTGCGGGATCAGCTGCGCCAACACCTCGGCCACGTCGCCCTGAATCGCCACGTGCGGCTGCTTGATTTTACCCAGCTCGGCGCGGTCGATATCCACGTGAATGATTTTGGCGTTCGGACAGAACTGCTCGGTTTTGCCAATCGCCCGGTCATCAAAACGTGCGCCCATAACAATCAGCAAATCCGCCTCTTGCAGGATGTAGTTGGTGCTGCGCGCGCCGTGCATGCCCAGCATGCCGAGAGAGAGCGGGTGCGCTTTAGGCAGCATGCCCAGCGCCATCAGGGTCATGGTGGTCGGCAGGTTGGCTTTTTCCGCAAACTGGCGGATTTCATCCGCAGCGTTGATGGCCCCACCGCCCAGATAGAGCACCGGGCGTTTGGCGGCGTTAATCATAGCGGCGGCGTCGCGCACGCTCTCAGCGCTGAATTCCGGCGCGGGGGCACGCTCGCCCGGCTCCGGCAGGACGTCTATCTCGATCTCTGCGGTCTGGACATCCTTAGGAATGTCTATCCACACCGGGCCCGGGCGGCCGGACTGCGCAATGCGGAACGCATCGCTAATAACCTGAGGAAGCTCGCTGATGTCGCGAACTAAATAGTTATGTTTGGTGATGGGGATAGAGATGCCGTAGGTGTCCACTTCCTGGAACGCATCGGTGCCGATCATTGAGGACGGTACCTGGCCGGTAATGCAGATCAGCGGAATGGAGTCGAGACGCGCGTCGGCGATGGCGGTGACCAGGTTGGTTGCGCCCGGGCCGCTGCAGGCCATACAGACCGCCGGTTTGCCCTGCGTACGCGCCATGCCCTGAGCAATAAAGCCTGCCCCCTGCTCGTGGCGCGCCAGCACGTGACGGATCTGCGTGCTTTGGCTTAACGCATCGTACAGCGGCAGCACCGTGCCACCCGGGATGCCCGCAACCGTGGTGATGCCCTGCCGTTCCAGCAGATGAACGATCAGCTGCGCGCCAGTAAAACGCGTCTTGGTGGATGTTGTGCCCGAACTTGCCATGCTCCAGTCCTTTTCTTCTGGGCCGACGTTCCGGGGAGGGTCCTAAACGAAAAACCCCGCCCGGTTTGCGCCGGCGGGGTTTTGGATTCGTGTGTTGATCCAGTCCCTACGGCGCATTGCCGACGACCACCACCACACGCACGACGACCACTGCGGCTGGTTGCGCAGTTGTTAGTAGGGTCGAAGTGAAGATGGATGAAGTCATTGGGGACCTGTGTTTGGAATCATTGATGGAATTTATACAAACACAGGTTTTCGGGCGTGACAATGGAAATATTTTCATCTGCGCAAAAATGCGTCAGGGATCACGTTTCGTTTGTTGAGGGTTGAAAACAAAAAACCCCGCCGGAGCGAGGTTTTTATCAGGGTTTTGCGGTTGGTCGCCGCAGAACACACTGTGTTACGTCAACGCAAAAAGTATACGCGATCGAAGACGAACGCGCAATTCCGGCACGGATTTTGACGCTTTTGAGTATGGATCGCCTTCCTGATTTTGTCCAAAAAATACTGTTCATGCATACAGTATTTATCTATACTGAGGGTGTTCGCAGTGAGCGAGGGGGCCGCAGTTTTACCGGCGCAAAGAAGTCCTGGCTGAAACGGGTGGTGCCGTCAGTGCCTTAACCCCTGAAGTGAGCACACTGTGTTACGTCAATCCAGGTGCTGGCAACAGGCGGCGGAAAGGTACGCCAGCATCGTGCTCCTTTTAACCAAAAGGAGACGCGTATGAGCGTAGTGGATATGGTGATACTTATCCTCAAACTCATTGTTGCTGTACTGCAACTACTTGATGCTGTCCTGAAATTCCTTCGGTAATTCAGGTTCAAGTCGCACCTGAGAGGGGCGGGCAACCGCCCCTCTTTAATAACGAGGGAATGCTATGTCGCGTCTGTTAATTGAGCCCGTCACACCAGATGAGCCGGGGTATATCGCCCTGAAGGCTGAAAGTATCGCACTGAATTTCAACATGCTGCGCAGGCTGGAAGATAACTGGCAGCGTGGTGAGAACCGCTTTAACGCGCCGGGTGAAAAGCTGCTGGGCGCGTTTCTCAACGGCAGGCTGGTCGGCGTGTGCGGCCTCAACCGCGATCCGTTCAGCCAGCAGCCGCGCGCCGGACGTATTCGCCATCTCTACGTCAGCGAGAAGTGCCGCGGGCTGGGCATTGGCAAACAGCTTTTAACCGTGGTGATGGCCGATGCCAGCATCTGGTTTGATTTCCTGAATACCCATGCGCCGGAGAGCGCGTACGGCTTCTATCGCCAGGCGGGTTTTACGCTGGTCTCGGACGAGCCGCGGGTGACGCACCGCCTTTTTTGTGCCGTGTAGCCGGCTGGCAGCATCAGGGTGTGAATGTTACAGTTGAGTGACAATTCACCACCCGATACGCTATGACCATCACCGTTTTTTGCATTTTGCTCTTCGCCGCGCTGCTGCATGCCAGCTGGAACGCCATCGTTAAGGCCGGAACGGACAAGCTCTATTCCGCCATAAGCGTCAGCGGATCCGCCACGGTTATCGCTCTGGTCTTACTGCCGTTTTCCCCACAGCCATCTGCTGCAAGCTGGCCGTTTTTGATCGTCTCCTGCGCCTTACAGGTTGTGTACACCGTGCTGGTAGCGAAAACCTATCAGGTCTCCGATATGAGCCAGACCTATCCGCTGATGCGCGGCACCGCCCCGCTGCTGGTGGCGCTGATCGGCGTGCTGGCGCTCGGCGATCGTCTCTCGTGGCTCGCCTGGTCCGGTATCGGAGTAATTTGCCTGTCAATTCTGGCGATGGCGATGCATGGCCGCATACGGTCACGCAAAGGGATCGGGCTGGCGCTGCTGAACGCCTGCTTTATTGCCGGGTATACGCTGGTGGATGGCACCGGCGTGCGTCTGTCGAACACCGCGCTGGGCTATACGCTGTGGACCTTCTTTATGAACGGCTTCTGCCTGTTGAGTTGGGCAATGGTGGCGCGCCGGCGCGAGGCGTCCGGCTACCTGCGCCTGCACTGGAAAAAGGGGCTGCTCGGCGGGGTGGGAACCATGGGATCTTACGGTCTGGCGCTTTGGGCAATGACGCAGGCGCCGCTGGCGGTGGTCGCGGCGCTGCGTGAAACCTCCATACTCTTTGGGGCACTGATCGCGTTTGTCCTTTTAAAAGAGAAGGTTGCGGGCCTGCGTATCGCGGCGGCGCTGGGTATTGCCGGCGGCGCTATTCTGCTGCGCATGGCGTAAATCACTGGCAACATTAGTTGCCGATCTTGTTTACAAATCCTGCCTTTCCCGGTTTTTTCATTCACCACGACAATGCTTAAATTGTCATCTCTCTGTGGTAGATTCCTCGCGCATTTATGGGAATGCGCAGTCACTTATTCTTCATTTTTCTCTTTTGGCAAAAGTATTCAGCGACATGAAAAAACAAAGGAACGTTAACTTATTGTTGATGCTGGTGTTACTGGTGGCCGTCGGTCAGATGGCGCAAACCATCTACATTCCGGCGATTGCCGACATGGCAAAGGAATTGAACGTCCGCGAGGGCGCGGTGCAGAGCGTGATGGCAGCCTACCTGCTGACCTATGGCGTTTCGCAGCTCTTTTACGGCCCGCTGTCTGACCGCGTCGGGCGTCGCCCGGTGATCCTGGTGGGCATGAGCATTTTCATGGTGGCGACGGTGATTGCCATTACCACGCACAGCCTGACCGTACTGATTGCCGCCAGCGCCCTGCAGGGCGTCGGGACCGGCGTCGGTGGGGTGATGGCGCGAACCTTACCGCGCGATATGTATCAGGGCACCCAGCTCCGTCATGCCAACAGCTTGTTGAATATGGGAATTCTGGTCAGCCCGCTTCTCGCCCCGCTGATTGGCGGCCTGCTGGACACAATGTGGTCCTGGCGCGCCTGCTACGCCTTCCTGCTGGTGCTGTGCATCATTGTCACCTTCAGCATGGCGCGCTGGATGCCGGAAACGCGCCCGCAGGACGCGCCGCGCACGAAGCTCATCACCAGCTATAAAACGCTGTTCGGCAACGGGTCGTTTACCTGCTACCTGCTGATGCTGATCGGCGGCCTGGCGGGCATTGCGGTGTTTGAAGCCTGTTCCGGCGTGCTGCTGGGCGCGGGTCTGGGCCTGAGCAGCATGGTCGTGAGTATTCTGTTTATTCTGCCGATCCCGGCGGCGTTCTTCGGCGCGTGGTTTGCCGGACGCCCGAACAAACGCTTCTCCACCCTGATGTGGCAGTCGGTGATCAGCTGTCTGCTGGCGGGTCTGATGATGTGGATCCCGGGGCTGTTTGGCGTGATGACGGTCTGGACGCTGCTCATCCCGGCAGCGCTGTTCTTCTTCGGCGCGGGGATGCTGTTCCCGCTGGCGACCAGCGGCGCGATGGAGCCGTTCCCGTTCCTCGCAGGCACGGCTGGCGCGCTGGTGGGCGGTTTGCAGAATATCGGCTCCGGCGCGCTGGCCTGGCTCTCGGCGATGATGCCGCAGACCGGGCAGGCTAGTTTGGGCCTGCTGATGACGCTGATGGGGCTGCTGATTTTACTGTGCTGGCTGCCGCTGGCGTCGCGTGTTCCGCATCACGAGCAGCCGGTTTAACCGCATGATGGCCCGGCTTCTCGCCGGGCTTTTCACAGACGGGCGCAATCATCGCCTGCAACAACGGCTCCGGCGCGGGCCGCCAGGCCCCCTCTTCCCCGTCGTAAAACTGGAAATCCGCGTTCAGCGCATACGGGATTTTCGCCTTTTGCAGCTCGCAGGCCATAAAGGTGGAGAACGCCATTTGCGAAGCGGTTGGCGTGAGGTGGTTTGACTCTCCCACGCCCCAGCCCCCGACCCAGCTAACGTGCCCGGTTTTTTGCTGCCAGCGCAGCGCGGTATTGATGCGATTATGGATAGCCGCTTTCTCCGCCGCCGTGCCGGACGTCCACGGGTATTTACCGCTATTTTTCAGCGGCCCCCACGGGAAAATATGCCACTCCGCTAGCAGGTAGTTTTGACTGTGCGCGGGCAGCTTCAGGCTGGATAAATCCTCCGGGGCGGCGCGCAGGCGTGGCGCAACAAAGATCATGCGCTGCGGGTCCATGTCGTGGATCGCTTTAATGGTTTTTTCATACACGCGGTTTAGCGACGCGAGGTTGTGGTTAAGCTTGTCGGCCGGCTCATAGATGAGATCAAAACCCAACAGCGGGTAGCTCTGACCGAAATAGTGCGCCACGGCAATCCACCAGTTGATCGTCTCTTTCTCGTTATCGGCTTTCGGGTCGTTTTTATATTCATCAGCCTGATAAGCGATAATCGGGATCACGCCATACTGCTCGCAGGCTTCTACCAGCTTGCGCAGGTGAATTAGCCGCGCTTCCGTCGGCTCATCGGCGACGCGAATGCGCACGTGGGTAATGCCTTTTGCACGAAAATCGCGTACCACCAGCGGGTCGAATTCGCGTATGCCGCGCTCGGTGCGCGCCCAGTCCACATCCATCCCGACGCCCAGCTGCTGCGCATAACGGGCAGCCGTCAGCGGCGGCTCAGCGGCAATCGCCCAGCCGGAAGAGATCAGTAATGCACAGGCAATAAAAGGCTTTAACACGGTTTACCCTGGATAAATCGAAAGCATTACCTGTATTTAGCACGCTTTTTCACATTTGGTGTAGAGCGAAAGCGTAATAATTCTTCAACCTGCCAGTTCTTTCAGCCAGCCGATAAAGGCGTCTATTTTCGGCCACTGACGACCGGAAAGCGTCGAGACATAGTAGTGCTGATGGCATTTCAGGGTCTTGTCACCAAACGGGGCGATCAGCTCGCCCCGTTCGAGCCTCTTCTGCACCAGCCGCTTTCTGCCCATCGCGACGCCGACGTGGTTGATGGCCGCAATAATCGCCAAATCCGAACGATCGAAACCGATAACCGACGATAGCGGCATATTCACCGCAAAGTGCTGCGCCCAGCTCAGCCACTCATCCGTACCGGAATCGTTGCTCCAGGCCTGACGGTCGTGCAGCAGCGTGCAGTGGCTGAGGTTATCGGGGTTTTTCAGCAGTTCATGCTCGCGGGCATACTGCGGTGAGCAGACGGGCAAAATCTCCTCGTCCATCAGGAAGTGATGAGAGAGATGGTTTGGCGGCGTATCGTCGAAATAGAGCGCAAGATCGACGCCCGTTCGCTGCATATTGACGTAATCATTGCCGGTCAGGATGGTGAGTGAAATCGACGGATAGCGGCGGGTAAAGTCCCCCAGCATGGGCACCAGCCAGCACTGGGCGATCGACGGCCGGGAGTAGACCGTCAGCGTGCCGGACAGCGCCTGGTTTTTGATATCCAGGATCTCCTGATTCAGGGTATCGAGGGATGATTTCAGCGTCCAGTAAACGCGCTTTCCCTCCTGCGTCAGCTCAACTTTACGGTGCGAGCGGACAAACAGCTGAATGCCCAGCTCCTCTTCCAGCAGGTTGATGCGGTGGCTCACCGCGCTGGGGCTGAGCGACAGCTCCTCCGCCGCCAGGGCGAAGGACTCATGCCGGGCGGCCACTTCAAAGGTATACATTTTCGACAGCTGCCAGCCGTTTAACAGGCGGTTTCTGGCTTCATTCGCATCGGTCATCACAATTCTCACGTGGGTTTTCTGCGCTCAGCATACCGCTCAAGGGTGAATTTATGTGAACCTAATACGAATTAAGTGCGCTTTTTAGAGCGCAGTCACTCAGTTGATCCAATCTGGCTCACCTGAACGCCAATTTATATCGTTTGTCAGCCCACGCCGTTTTTTCGTCCAATACCCACAGATGACATAAGGGTGAGGTGAGATATGGGATCTCAGGTCTGGGTTGTGGCAACGCTGCTGGTCAGCATTGTGTTGATTGTTTTAACCATCGTAAAACTGAAGTTTCACCCGTTCCTCGCGCTGCTGCTGGCGAGCTTTTTCGTCGGCGCGATGATGGGGATGAGCCCGCTGGATATGGTGAACGCCATCGAGAGCGGAATTGGCGGTACGCTGGGCTTCCTGGCGGCGGTGATTGGTCTGGGCACCATTCTCGGCAAGATGATGGAAGTCTCCGGCGCGGCAGAGCGCATCGGGATCGCACTGCAGCGCTGCCGCTGGCTGTCGGCGGACGTGATTATGGTGCTGGTAGGCCTTATCTGCGGCATTACGCTGTTTGTGGAAGTGGGCGTGGTACTGCTGATCCCGCTGGCGTTTTCCATCGCCAAAAAGACCAACACGTCGCTGCTCAAGCTGGCCATTCCGCTCTGTACCGCGCTGATGGCGGTGCATTGCGTAGTGCCGCCGCATCCGGCCGCGCTGTTTGTGACCAATAAATTAGGCGCGGACGTCGGAACGGTCATTGTCTACGGTTTGATGGTGGGCCTGATGGCCTCGCTGGTCGGCGGCCCGCTGTTCCTGAAACTGCTCGGCAATCGTCTGCCGTTTAAACCGGTTCCGGCGGAATTTTCAGACCTGAAGGTGCGGGAAGAGCACACCCTGCCGTCGCTGGGCGCCACGCTGTTCACGGTGCTGCTGCCGATTGCCCTGATGCTGGTGAAAACCATCGCCGAGCTGAATATGGCGAAAGAAGGCACGCTGTATACGCTGCTGGAGTTTATCGGCAACCCGATCACCGCGATGTTTATCGCCGTGTTTGTCGCCTACTACCTGCTGGGGATACGCCAGCATATGGGCATGGGCACGATGCTGACGCATACCGAGCACGGCTTCGGCTCTATCGCCAACATTTTGCTGATTATCGGCGCGGGCGGCGCGTTTAACGCCATCCTGAAAACCAGCGGACTGGCGGACTCGCTGGCGCATATTCTCTCGAACCTGCACATGCACCCTATCCTGCTCGCCTGGCTGGTGGCGCTGGTGCTGCATGCCGCCGTCGGCTCCGCGACGGTGGCGATGATGGGCGCCACGGCGATAGTCGCGCCGATGCTGCCGCTCTACCCGAACGTGAGCCCGGAGATCATCACCATTGCCATCGGTTCCGGTGCCATTGGCTGCACGATCGTGACCGATTCTCTCTTCTGGCTGGTGAAGCAATACTGCGGCGCTACCCTGAACGAGACCTTCAAATACTATACGACGGCGACGTTTATCGCCTCGGTGCTTGCACTTGGCGGCACATTCCTGCTTTCCTTCATTATCTGAGCGCGAAGAGACGTATTATGGAAAACGCAACTATCACTACTTTAACCGCACAGTTTCCTCTGGTTGAGGATCTGATTGCTCTGAAAGAAACCACCTGGCTTAACCCGCGCACCACGACGCTTGCAGAAGGGTTGCCGTACGTCGGGCTGACCAAAGCCGACGTGGACGACGCGCACGCGCGCCTCAACCGCTTCGCGCCGTACCTGGCGAAAGCCTTCCCGGAAACGGCGGCAACGGGCGGGATTATCGAATCCGAACTGGTTGCCATCCCGGCGATGCAAAAGCGGCTGGAGAAAGAATCTGCGAAGTCTATTCCCGGCACGCTGCTGCTGAAAAAAGACAGCCATCTGCCAATTTCCGGCTCGATCAAAGCGCGCGGCGGCATCTATGAAGTGCTGACCCATGCGGAAAAACTGGCGCTGGAAGCCGGGTTGCTGAGCGTTGAAGACGACTACAGCGTTCTGCTGGAACCGCGCTTTAAGGACTTTTTCAGCCAGTACAGCATTGCGGTAGGCTCAACCGGCAACCTTGGGATGTCCATCGGCATTATGAGCGCCCGCATCGGCTTTAAGGTGACGGTGCATATGTCTGCCGACGCCCGCGAGTGGAAGAAAGCCAAACTGCGCAGCCACGGCGTCATCGTCGTGGAATATGAGCAGGATTACGGCGTGGCGGTGGAGCAGGGACGAAAAGCGGCGGAAAGCGATCCGAACTGTTTCTTCATTGACGATGAAAACTCCCGCACCCTTTTCCTGGGCTACGCCGTTGCAGGCGAGCGGCTGAAGGCGCAGTTTGCCGAACAGGGCCGCGTGGTGGATGCCGATCATCCCCTGTACGTCTACCTGCCGTGCGGCGTCGGCGGCGGCCCCGGCGGCGTGGCGTTTGGCCTGAAGCTGGCCTTTGGCGATAACGTCCACTGCTTCTTCGCGGAGCCAACGCACTCCCCGTGCATGCTGCTCGGCGTCTACACCGGCCTGCACGATGAGATCGCGGTGCAGGATCTGGGCATTGATAACGTGACGGCGGCGGACGGTCTGGCGGTAGGGCGCGCCTCTGGCTTCGTGGGCCGCGCGATGGAGCGCCTGCTCGACGGGTTCTATACGCTCTCCGATCAGAGCATGTACGACATGCTCGGCTGGCTGGCGCAGGAGGAGGGCATTCGCCTGGAGCCATCGGCGCTGGCGGGCATGGCCGGTCCGGTGCGCGTTCATTCGCATACCAACGTTACCCACCTGGTGTGGGCGACCGGCGGCGGAATGGTGCCGGAAGACGAGATGGCGAAGTATCTGGCGAAAGGGAAGTAATTATGCCGGGTGGCGGCTGCGCCTTACCCGGCCTACGGTTCGCGGCAGTTGCAGGCCCGGTAAAGCGTAGCCGCCACCGGGCTTACAGGCTCAAAATTTGCTGAATATGGGTTACCGCAAACAGCAGCGACAGCGAGAGAACAGCGAGCGCGATCAGGAACTTATCCCGCACCGCTTTCGGCTGTACAAAATCGTTCTGCGCCACGTCCATCAGGTTACGGCTGCGGGTATAGCGCCATAAAATGATAGCCACCAGCGCCAGCACGGCAATAGAAATCCAGAAGGGCACCCCGGTGCGGTGCCAGTTGTGCTTAATCGCCAGGGCAATCAAAGCGCCATACCCCAGCAGCGTGCGCAGCCAGGCGAGCGACGTCCGCTCCGGCTGCAGGCCGGGGTCCGCTTCGCGCCGCGCTTTGCGGCTATCCGCCATAGAACACCAGCACCATTACCACGCCCGCCACCGTCAGCAGAATCGTGCTGATAATCAGCAGCCCGCGCGTATAGGGCAGATCCTGCTTCAGACGCATCGCCTTCTCATTGCGCAGCCAGCGCAGGTAGCCGTAAATCGCCAGCACGCCCGCAAACAGGCACAGCAGCAGCGCCAGCACTTCGCGAATCAGCGGCGTGGCGAAATCGGGCGCGAGCTGATCGAGACCCACCCCTGCGGCAAGAAAGCCCAGCGCGGTGCGGATCCACGCTAAAAAAGTGCGTTCATTAGCCAGAGAGAAGCGGTAGTCCGGCGCTTCGCCGAGGCGGGAAATTTTCATGAGGGTTCCTTGTCGTGCTCCAGGCAGGCTTCAGCATAGCGTAAATCGACAAGGACAAGGAGACCGGCATCGGGCGATGCCGGTCAGGACGATTAGTGCAGCTCTGGCCAGTAGTCCTTATTGGCCGCGATCAGGTCATCCAGAATCGCTTTCGCGACGGACGCGCTCGGCACGGTTTTCGACAGGGTGATCGCCTGCCAGAGTTTCTGGTACGAGCGCTGCTCCCAGGCATCCACCACCAGTTTTTCCACCGCCACCTGCTGGCTCATCAGCCCTTTCTGGAAGTGCGGAATATCGCCCACCGTGAGCGGCTCCGGCCCGTTATGGCCTACCAGGCACGGGATCTCCACCATCGCGTCGGCATCAAAGTTATGGATGGCCCCGTTGTTAGGCACAATCAGCAGCATCCTCTCCTGGGTGTTGAAGGCAATCGCCGTCGCCAGATCGACGATGTACGACGCATGTTCGTCGATTTCCAGATCACCGGCGGCGGAGTGACCGGCTTCGATAATCGCCCGGCAGGCGCTGAACACGTGCTTCTCACGGTGATCCATGACCTCATTAGCGCGGGTGCGTTCCGGATTGGAATGCGCGACCACGTAGTCCGGGAACAGGTAATACTTCAGGTAGGTGTTCGGCATGGTGTCCGGATCCAGCGCCTGCACGTCTCTGGCTTTGGCAAAGGTATCGTTCCAGCTCGCTTCGGTATGCGCATCTTCCGAAGGCGGCACATAGCCGTTTTTCGCCACGTATTCGCGCAGTTTCGGCATCAGATCGTTGCCGTTGAGATCTTCAATCGACGTCCACCAGCCGAAGTGGTTCAGACCGTAGTAGCGCACGCGCATCTCTTTGCGGTTTTTCAGGCCGACAATCTGCGCCATGCGCCCTTCAATGCCGATCGGCATATCGCAGATGTTGAGGATTTTGGCGTTCGGACGCAGGCGACGCGTGGCTTCCGCGACAATCGCCGCCGGGTTGGAGTAGTTCAGCATCCACGCGTTCGGGGAGTACTGCTGCATATAATCCACCAGCTCCAGCACGCCGCCGATCGAGCGCATGCCGTAGGAGATGCCGCCCGGTCCGCAGGTTTCCTGGCCCAGCACGCCGTGGCGCAGCGGGATTTTTTCATCTTTTTCGCGCATCGGGTATTTGCCCACGCGGATATGCGCCATCACAAAATCCACATCGGTAAACGCCGCTTTAGGGTCAGTGGTGTAGCTGAATTCGATCTCCGGCGCCTGCTCCCTGAGGATGATTTTGCACGCTTCGGCGATGGTTTCCTGACGTGCGCCGTCGTTGTCATAGAACTTCAGCGCGCGCAGCGGGAAACGGTCACGGTTGGCTAACAGCATCAGGACGATACCAGGCGTAAAGGTGCTGCCGCCGCCTGCAATGACAACTGAGAATTTTTTCATGATATAGCCTCTGTCAGGGTGGTTTGTTCATTTGTTAAAGGAGTTTTCATCAACGATTCCAGCTGGTCGCGCACCTGAGGAACGTGCAGGCCGACAATCACCTGAATGCCGTTGCCGCGTCGCACCACGCCGTGGGCGCCGAGGGCTTTGAAGACGTCATCGCTTTGGGTTTTCGCCATATCCACCAGCGCAATGCGCAAGCGGGTGGCGCAGTTGTTGATGCTTTCGATGTTGGCCGCGCCGCCGAGCGCCTGCAGGAATCCGGCGGCCTGCCCGACCTGCTGGCTGGCCGCGGCCGCGGCGGTGGTTTGCCCGCGCGCCGCCTTATAGTCGGCCTTGCTGTAGAGTTTGATTTCGCTCTCCTCCCGGCCCGGCGTTTTCAGGTTCAGACGTTCGATCAGCGTTTTGAAGACCGCGAAGTAGATCCCGGTGAAGCAGACGCCGATGCCGATCTGGGTGAATACCGTCGAGGCGTGGTTATGAAACATTGGGATCCAGTTTTGCGGCAGGAACTGGTCCAGCAGGCCGCCGCCCATGTTCCCGACCACGCCAAAGGCGTACATCACCGTTGCCATAGTCGCCGCCAGCACCGCATGGACGGCAAACAGCAGCGGCGAGATAAACAGGAAGGTGAACTCAAGAGGTTCCGTGATGCCCACCAGCACGGCGGTGAGCGTGGCCGGCACCAGCAGCCCCGCCACCTTGACGCGGTTTTCCGGCGACGCGGTGTACCAGATAGCGAACGCAATCCCGACCGAGCCAAACACTTTAGAGTTGCCGTGCAGCGCGAACCCGCCTTCCGGGAAGAGGGTTTTCAGCGGCAGGGTGCTCTGGCTGAACTCCTGCAGGTGCTGTGCCCAGTAGACCTGAATCCCGCCTTCCACCGCCGCCGGGCCGAAGATGAACGGACCGTAGACGAAGTGGTGCAATCCGGTTGGGATCAGAATGCGTTCCAGGAAGGTATACACCCACACGCCCAGCGCACCGGCGGAGCGCAGGAACGCCTGCAGGGACTCAATGCCCATCTGTACTTTTGGCCAGCCCAGCAGCGTCAGCCAGGCGCAGGGGATCATGACGAAGAACGCGAGGATAACGACAAACGAGCTGCCCTGGAAAATCCCCAGAAAGACCGGCAGCGGCTTTTCGAAGTAGCGGTTGTGGATGGCGGTGACGATGCCTGAAATCACAATGGCGCCGATGATGCTGGTATCGAGCGTTTTGATGCCGGCAATCATCGCCAGCCCGCTTCCCGCCGTCGGCTCGGCGGAGAAGTCGACGCCGAAGAAGTGGCCCCAGGTCATCCCCATCGCGTTGATGAAGTAGTTCCAGGTCAGAAAGCTTATCAGCACCGCCAGACAGGCCAATCGGTAAGCCAACGGCAAAAATCAGCGGCATATTGCGAAACACCGCCCATCCGCCCTCTTCAATGATGTGAACAATCTGCGCGAAAAGATGATCGGGGGCCGTTAAGGCTTCCCCGACAAACAGCGGGTTGCGAAGCATGATGGCGATTCCCACCACGATCCCGGCGAACGGAAACAGCAACACCGGGGTAAACATGGCACCGCCAAAACGTTGTATTTGACTGAGCATTTTTAAATCCTCATGAAACAACCTGTAGGGGTAGAGGCCTTTATGGTTTTTTGCTGGCCTGAGGTGAGCATAAGAACTTACTGATGCGCGAACATGGCGTGCCGCTGCGATTCGTGATCGCATTCATGGTTTTATTTTGACCAATCAGGTCTACTTTTTGGCGTAAATATGGACATGTAAGGACACAATCCACGACCTGATAAGGGCAGAGAGGTCTACTGGTGATCTACAAATCTATCGCCGACAGATTGCGGCTGCGGCTGAATTCGTCGGACTACAACATCGGCAGCCCGCTGCCCGGCGAAAAGGCGCTGGCGCAGGAGTTCGGCGTGGCGCGAATGACCATCCGCAAGGCGCTCGATCTGCTGGTGAGCTGGGGGCTGGTTGAGCGGCGGCACGGCAGCGGAACCTTTGTCTCGCGCAAAGACGTTCACCACGAAACCACCAACCTGACCGGGCTGGTGGAGGTGCTGCGGCAGCAGGGAAAAGAGGTGCAGAGTAAGGTCTTACAGTTTGAAGTGATGCCCGCCCCGCCCGCTATCGCCTGCCAGCTGCGGATTCAGGTGGATGAGCGGATCTACTTTTCCCGGCGGGTGCGCTACGTGGACGGGAAGCCGCTGATGCTGGAGGACAGCTTTATGCCGGTGAAGCTGTTCCGCAATCTGTCGCTGGCGCATCTTGAGGGGTCAAAGTTTGATTACATCGAGAAGGAGTGCGGGATCACCATCAGCGGCAACTACGAGAGCCTGACGCCGGTGCTGGCAGATAAAACGCTGGCCGGTTATATGAACCTGCCGGAACAGACGCCGCTGCTGCGAATTACGTCTCTCTCCTACAGCGACAGCGGCGAGTTCCTTAATTATTCCGTGATGTTCAGAAATACCAGTGATTACCAGGTGGACTACCATCTGCGGCGCATCCACCCGGAAGATTTACTAGCTCATCCCCCAGAACAGCACCGCCAGTAGCTGCGGGGTGATGATGCGCAGGAACATCACCAGCGGATAGACGGTGGCATAGGAGAGCGCAGCCGCACCGCTGGTGGCGTGCAGGTTGTTGGCAAAAGCCAGCGCGGGTGGATCGGTCATGGAGCCCGCCAGCATCCCGCACAGCGTCAGGTAGTTCATTTTGGCGAACATCCGCGCCAGTATTCCCACCGTCAGCAGCGGGATCGCCGTGATAAAGATACCGTAGCCTACCCAGCTCATCCCTTCGCCCTTGACCAGGGTATCGACAAAATCCCCGCCGGACTTCAGCCCGACCACCGCCAGGAACAGCACGATACCCAGCTCGCGCAGCGCCAGGTTGGCGCTCGGTGGCATAAACCAGTAAAGCTTCCCGATACAGCCGATACGCCCGAGGATCAGCGCCATAATCAGCGGTCCACCCGCCAGGCCCAGCTTGAGCGCCACCGGGAAGCCCGGCACGTACACAGGAATAGAACCGAGCAGCACGCCGAGCCCGATACCGATAAACACCGGCAGCATCTGCACCTGCTGCAGCTTTTGCTGGGCGTTACCCACCATATCCGCCACGGCGTCGATGGACGACGGGCGCCCGACCAGGTTGAGGATATCCCCGAACTGCAGGCTGGCCTCCGGGCTGGCGACCAGTTCAACACCCGCACGGTTAAGGCGAGAGATCACCACGTCATAGCGCTCTTTTACCTGCAGATCGCGTATTTTCTTGCCAAGAACGTGTTCGTTAGTCACCACAACGCGTTCCACGCGCATATCGGTGCCGCGGGTTGAGAGCGAAGTATCCACTTCCTGGCCAATCACCAGCCGCGCGTTGTTTAAATCTCCGGGCTGGCCGACCAGGTGCAGCAGATCGCCCTGCTGAATGACGGTGCCGGGGGCAGGCACCATCAGCATATCGTCACGCTTGAGGCGGGAGCATATGATATTGGCGCTGTTCAGAATCGGCACGTCCTGAATCGCCATATTGTTCAGGTTGGGGTTATCGACCCGAATGTTGATGGTTTTGATCGGCATATGGCCGTTGGTGAGCGTGGTTTCATGGTCCTTCGCCTCTTTGTCGACGTTAATGCGAAACAGGACGCGCACCAGCCACATGGAAAGCAGAATGCCGCAAATCCCAAACGGATAGGCCATGGCGTAGCTCATCCCCATCTGGTCGACAATGCCGGGTTCAATACCCAAATCGCGCAGGATTTGCTGCCCGGCACCGAGCGCAGGCGTGTTGGTAACCGCCCCGGAGAAAATGCCCAGCACCACGGGGAGCGGGATATCGAAGATTTTGTGCAGAATTGCGGTGACCAGCCCGCCCATTACCACAATGCCGAGGGCAAACAGGTTGAGCCGTAATCCGGAGACCCGAAGTGAGGCGAAAAAGCCCGGTCCCACCTGAATACCGATGGTATAAACGAAGAGGATCAGGCCGAACTCCTGGGTAAAGTGGAGCATTTCGGCGCTGAGGACCAGCCCGAGCTTGTCGGCGAAGTGCCCGACAAAAATGCCGCCAAACAGCACCCCGCCTATCCCAAACCCGACGCCGCGGATTTTGATATTACCTATCCACAGGCCAACAACAGCGACCAGGGCCAACACGCTGACGGTTAACGCGATATCACTCATGACCCACTCCCTTAGCATAACCTTAGTTATGCTAAGGATTCTCTCAGAGCCGGGGGCGGTTGTATGGGTGATGGCGCACAAAAAAGCCCTGCCGGGGCAGGGCTTTATCTTTTCACCCTCTCCCACAGGGAGAGGGCCAGGGTGAGGGCATCAGCCCGCACAGTGCTAACTGTTCAACGCCGGCCGCTCGCTAATGGCGATACGCTGCGGCGCGATGGCTTCCGGCACGTTGCGGATCAGGTCGATATGCAGCAGACCGTTGGTAAACGTTGCGCCGGACACTTCCATATGGTCTGCCAGGGTAAAGCTCAGGCTAAACGGCTGATTAACCAACCCCTGATGCAGCCATTTGGTCTCGGTCTCTTGTTTTTCCGGCGACCCCTTCACGGTCAGGCGAGTGCCTTCAAGCTGGATGTCCAGATCGTCCTGGCGGAAACCGGCCAGCGCAAGGGTAATGCGATAGTGGTTATCGTCGCTTTTTTCGATGTTGTACGGCGGAAACGTCTGTTGCTCGGTGGTGCTTTGCAGGGCGTTAGCCAGTTTGTCAAAACCAATCCACTGACGCAGCAGGGGGGATAAATCATAGTTACGCATACTAAATCTCCTTCTGAGAAGCGAGTTCGGCACAGTGTAATTTTGTGCACAGTTATTCCTGCAAATCCTGATGGATTCGCATATGCTCCCGTTACGGCAAGCAAGTTCGGGTGGGCCGCTCACGCGACCCGCGTAATTAGTTAATTTCGATACGGCGCGGTTTTTTCTCTTCCGGAATCACACGTTCCAGTTCGATAAACAGCAGACCGTTAACCAGGTTCGCGCCTTTAACGTGAATGTTCTCGGCTAACTGGAATTTGCGTTCAAAGTTGCGCTCGGCGATGCCCTGATAGAGGTAGGTACGTTCTTTCTGCTCGGCCGTATGGGAACCTTTCACCACCAGCAGGTTGTCCTGCGCGGTGATCTCCAGTTCGTTTTCTGCAAAACCGGCGACGGCAATGGCGATGCGGTAGTGGTTTTCGTCAACCAGCTCAACATTGTATGGAGGGTAGCCGTTGCTCTGGCTTTGGTTATTTTCTAAATGGTTAAACAGGCGGTCAAAACCAATTGCAGAACGGTATAGCGGAGAAAGATCGAAGTTACGCATAAATAAAACTCCTGAAATCAGCGAGAAATTGTAGCCTTCCACCATGGACAGGCCTTTGCGCCCCCGAACACCCATCAGGCGAGTTCGTTATCGGGCCACATTCTTAAAATGGGTCTGCAATCGGGCTTTTCAAGAACGACAGCTGCACTTTTTTTTGCACTTTCCTGCATCTCGCTTAGACTGGGACAACAGCACAAAGGGTTAAATTGCGATGGCTGCCACAGTGCGGGGTCATAGAGCTATCCATTTTGGATAAGGCTCGCTATAACCCTGAGTTGCAGGTCTATGCAGTGCCATTAACGATGACTGAGTGATGATGAAAAATGTTCTGATAAAGCTGACGACGTTCAGCGGGGCAGTTTTACTTTGCGGGTGTTCGAGCGTGATGTCTCACACCGGCGGTAAAGAAGGAACATATCCGGGGACGCGCGCCAGCGCGGCGATGATCTCCGATGACGATACAAACTGGGGCACCAAATCCCTGGTTATCCTGGATATGCCGTTTACGGCCGTAGCGGATACGCTTCTGCTGCCGTGGGATATGTTTCGTAAGGACAACTCCGTACGCTCGCGTGTAGAGAAAAGCGAGCAGGAAAATCTGGCGACAAACGCCGTCATCCCGCCCGCTGAAATGCCTCCACGCTAGTACTGCGCGGTTTCCGTCACCCAAAGCTGACGGAAACCGGCTGTCTCCTCCATCCACGCAATAACGCGCCCGTCCGGGGAAAACACGACCGCATCAGCAGACGGCGGGTTGCCGTGATCGGACGTTAAAAACGTCACCTCTCCGGTCTTTGCGTCGCAGCAGGCGATCCGATTTTCGAGCACAAACCCCAGACGATCGCCGGAAGGATGCCAGTTTAATGCAGACTGAATATCACTCCCGGTACGCGTCAACTGGCGCGGCTCGCCGCCCTCAGGAGAGATCAGCCACAGCTGCACAATGCCGTTATCATCCCGCATCAGAAACGCAATCTGTGTCCCCTGCGGGTTACAGCGAACCCAGTGACGCGGCACGTTCACCAGGCCCGGGTACGCCCTCTGATGCGTAAAGGTCAAACGACGCTGCTTCACACCCGCAGGCGGCGCTGGAAGGGTCTCCGTCGTGCCCTGTAGCGGCGCATCGCCCGCATGCTTCCAGCCCTGCTCGTCTTCCGGCAGATTTACGATAAACAGTTCGGGTACTTTTTCGCCCTGCGAAGAAAGCGTGTCGCCGATAAACGCCAGCCTGTCGTTGCCCACCCAGCCCTCTTCGTAGGCGCGGTTAATCTCGTCGCTGCCCGGCTGCGGGTTGGGCGTCGTGCGGCTGACCAGCACGCTCCAGAATGTACCTGAATATTCGCGCGGATGGTTCCCGCGCGGGTTCACCGGGCCGTAAGGCGCAGCCACGCCGACGTTGCGTAAATCAAGTTTAGGATCGCGTTCGTGCAGAACATGGTCGTTATAGGTAAAGCTGACGAGCTGCCCGTTTGGGCTGAAGACATGTACATGGCTGCCGCCGCGCAGCGCGCCGGCGGTGTAAGGCGCGGTGATATCCATCGCGTCCAGGTTGCTCACCCGATCGCGATACGCAATCAAGCCCTGGCGATGATGAAAATCATAGTGCCAGTCTGCATCCGGGTTTTTCGGGCCGTGGATAAAGACATATTTCTCTTCTGCAGGATGAACGGTCACCACGCCGACATGCGCGCCGTCAGTGGCGCGATATACCACCTCTACCTCACCCGTAGCAACATTGACCCGCTCGATGGTTTCACCGGTGAACGACGCACCGGACGGGCGCACGTCGTAGACCAGCCACTGGCTGTCCGGCGTCCAGGTATTGATGTTGGTCAGCTGGTGGTTGCGGGAAGCGAAGGTGATTTGTTTCATGAGGATACCCTGATGCACGGTGAATGCATCAGGGTAAAACATCCGCAAAGATTAGCCTACTCGTTTCACGTCGCCCACCAGCAGGATGTAGGAGAGTGCCCCGATCAGCGCCACGGCAGAAATATAGACCAGCGCCGGGCCGAAGCCGTAGTCCTGCGCCAGGTAGCCGATGACCAGCGGTACGGTGATCCCACCCAGCCCGCCGACAAAGTTGAACACGCCGCCGGTCAGGCCAATCAGCCGCATCGGCGCAAGGGACGACACCAGCGACCAGGTGATAGAGGCGAAACCGTTACCGAAGAACGCCACCGCCATCAGGGTCATAATCCACACCGGATCGTTGGTGTAGTTGGCACCCATGATGCAGGTTGAGATCAGCAAGCCGCAGATGATCGGCGTTTTACGCGCCACGCCCAGCGAGTAGCCTTTTTTCACCAGCTTATCGGCCAGCCAGCCGGAGAGCAGCACGCCGAAGAATGCCGCGAGAAACGGCACGGTGGTCATAAAGCCCGCCTTCAGCGCCGCGATCCCCTTCTCCTGGGTCAGGTAGTTCGGGAACCAGGTGAGGAAGAACCACAGCGTGGAGGTCACCGCGAACTGGCCCAGATAAACACCCACCAGCTTACGATGGAAGACCAGCTTCCAGTCCGCTTTGGTCAGCGGCTGGCGCGCCTCTTTTTTCACCGGCGCATCGCCGTCCACCAGGCCACCGCCGTCGCGGATGTAGTCCAGCTCGGCTTTGGTGATGCTTTTGGTCAGACGCGGCGGCTGGTAAACCTTGAACCAGATCAGCGACCAGATAATGCCAATCCCACCCGTGACGATGAATACCCAGTGCCAGCTCAGCAGCTCCTGGATCCAGATCAGCAGCGGCGTCAGGAACGCCAGGCCGACAAACTGCCCGGAGGTGTAAAAGCCAACGGCGGAAGCGCGCTCGTGTTCCGGGAACCAGCTGGTCACCATACGGTTGTTGGTCGGAAACGCGGGCGCTTCGAACACCCCGGTGATGGCGCGCAGGCCAATCAGCGACATCAGCCCGGTCGCGAAGCCCTGGAACAGGGTCGCCACTGACCAGCCGAAAATGGCAATGAAATAGGTCAGACGTGAACCCACGCGGTCAAGGAACCAGCCGCCCGGGATCTGACATAAAGTATACAGCCAGGCAAACGCCGAAAAGACGTAGCCCATTTCCGCTTTGGTGATGCCAAACTCTTCCTGGATATGGGCCGATGCCACGGCAAGGTTGGCGCGGTCTACATAGCAAATGACCACGGTAATAAAGATCATAATCAGCGTCAGGTAGCGGCGACGCCCGGTTTTTGTAGCGGTAACTGGAATATCCATCGCAATCTGTCTCCAGATTTTGGGCATAGCGAAGCCGCTCACCATGCCCTGTAATTTACAGAGGGTGTATTTGGTTTTTTTAATTAAAAACGTAAACAGAATGCGCTAAATAATTCGTGCTGGGGGAAGGCGGCAAGTTTTCGCATCCCCGGGAGCATACAAAAGTATGTGACCGGGGTAAGAAAACGCAGCCAACGCATCACCAGCGCGAAGTATGACGCGCATTTACCATTCCGCTACGCTGCCGTCCTCATGACGCCACAGCGGGTTACGCCAGTCTGGCGCATTTTTACTCAGCTCAATGACTTTGGCTTCGTCAATTTCTACGCCAAGGCCCGGCTTCGTTAACGGTTTAAAGAAACCGCCTTCCATGCAGAAGTCTTCTTTATTTTTCACAAAATCGAGCAGTTCCGCGCCCTTGTTATAGTGAATCCCCATGCTCTGTTCCTGGAACACCGCATTGCGGGAGACAAAGTCGACGTGCAAACAGGCAGCCAGCGCGATCGGGCCAAGCGGGCAGTGCGGCGCCAGCGCCACATCGTAAGCCTCTGCCATCCCGGCAATTTTGTAGCATTCGGTGATGCCGCCCGCGTGAGAGAGGTCCGGCTGCAGGATGGCAATGCCGCCCGCTTCGAGCACGCGTTTGAACTCGAAGCGCGAGAACATACGTTCACCCGCCGCGATAGGGATGTGGGTCTGTTCAGCCAGTTTCGGGTAGTACTCGGCCTGCTCGGCCAACACCGGCTCTTCGATAAACAGCGGACGATAAGGCTCCAGCTCTTTGATTAGCACTTTGGCCATCGGCGCGCTGACGCGGCCGTGGAAATCCAGGCCAAACTCAATCTCGTTGCCGAAGGCTTCACGGATTTGCGCCACGGTATTCACCGCCCGGTCTACCGCGCGCGAGTTGTCGATAATGCCCATCTCTTCGCAGCCGTTGAGCTTGAAAGTGTCGAAGCCGATGTTGCGCAGCTGCGTGATTCCATCAATCACTTCCGCAGGACGGTCACCGCCGACCCAGCTGTAGGCTTTGATTTTGTCGCGCACCAGGCCGCCCATCAATTGCCAGACCGGCGCGTTCAGCACTTTGCCTTTGATATCCCACAGCGCCTGGTCGATGCCGGCGATGGCGCTCATCAGGATCGGCCCTCCGCGGTAGAAGCCCGCGCGGTACATCACCTGCCAAAGGTCGTTAATGCGCGCCGGATCCTGACCAATCAGGTATTCACCCAGCTCGTGCACCGCCGCTTCTACGGTACGCGCCCGCCCTTCAATCACCGGTTCGCCCCAGCCCACAACCCCTTCATCGGTTTCGATTTTCAGGAACATCCAGCGCGGGGGTAAACGGTACGTGGTGAGTTTGGTTATTTTCATTTCACTGCCTCTCGATACGCTTTCACAAATGCTGCCGCCTGCTGTGCGGTACGCTCCACGGACTGTCCGGCACGATAAAGATCGCTGCCCAGCCCCGCGCCCACACAGCCAGCGCTCATCCACTGGCCCAGGTTTTCTGGCGTTACGCCGCCCACGGCAAAGACCGGCACGCTGGCGGGCAATACCGCTTTCAGCGCTTTGATGTAGTCCGGACCAAAAGCCGATGACGGGAAAATTTTGAGCGACTGTGCGCCTGCTTCGAGAGCAGTAAAGGCCTCCGTGGCGGTGGCGCAGCCCGGGCAGACGGTCATGCCGTGCCCCACCGCGCGGCGGATCACCTCTGGCTGAATATTGGGCGTGACGATTAGCCTGCAGCCCATTTCCGCCAGCCGATCCACCTGCTCAGGCTGTAACACGGTGCCTGCGCCAATCAGCGCCTTATCACCAAAGGCCTTCACGACGGCCGGAATGCTTTTTTCCCACTCCGGAGAGTTAAGCGGGATTTCCACCGCGTCGAACCCGGCGTCAATAACCGCGCCGACGTGGGCTAACGCCTCATCGGGCGTGATGCCGCGCAAAATCGCGATAAGGGGAAGATCAGTTTGCCACTGCATGAGCGATGCTCCTTATTCCTGCCTGAAATGCCGTGTCGCCGGATATCGTTAAAACATCACGCCCCACGGCGCGAAACGCCTGCTCGTAGCGCGACGTCAGCGATGCGCCTGCGACAATGGTGATGGCCTGCTCGTGCGCGATGAAATCACGCATGCTGGCAACCTCAGCGCCAATCAGCAGGCCGGAAAGAAACTCGCTGACCTGCTCGCGCGGGAGATTTCCCAGCACGTGCGAGGCGCGAACCTCAAAAAGGTGCGGCAAGACATCAGGAGAAGCGATCCCACGTTCAAGCCCGGCAGCAAACGCCTCTGCCGAGGCTTCCTGCTCAGGTAAACCGGCCCCAACCAGCGAATGGTTGAGCAGCAAATGGTGCAGCTCGCCGGTCATCACGGTGCGAAAGTCGTGGATTTGCTCAGCGTCAGCCTGGACCCACTTGCAGTGCGTTCCGGGCATGACGTAGACAGAAGAAGGAGAAAGCGCGCGCGCGCCAAGCAGCTGCGTCTCTTCGCCGCGCATCACGTTGTGGTTGTCGTCGCGAGAAACGCACAAGCCGGGAATAATCCAGATATTGTGGCCAACGGACGTTAACTGCTCGCCAATCGCGGAGAAATGGGCGGGAACCGGCAAATAAGGGGCGATTTTCCACCCTACGTTGCTACCTACCATACCCGCCATCACTACCGGCGTGGTGCTGTCGCGCCAGCGTTGTGTGACCTCTGCTAACACCGCCTCGGGGGATTTACCGTTCAGGCGCGTCACGCCTGCTTCTGATTGCCTGCTTTCCAGGCACTGCTCGCCCTGATACAGCCAGGCGCGCAGATTGGTCGATCCCCAGTCAATTGCGATGTAGCGAGATGTCATGTGATTTCCTTCAGCCTTCGTGTCGAGCTGGCAATCATGGTAAGTGCCGCCTGCTCTGCCGCATCGCCGTCCTGATGCCTTATCGCATCGAACAGCGCTTTATGTTCCTGGAGCGTTTTCGGCATGTTGGCCTCATCGCCCATCCAGGTACGTTCAAATACTGCTCGCTGTAGCGAGCTGATCGCTACGCTAAGCTGCTGTAATACCGGGTTATGCACCGACTGCAGCACCGCCTCGTGGTAGCGAATATCTGCCTCGTTAAACGCCTCCCGGTTCTGGTTATTGGCGATCATGTCGTTTAAAGCCGACTCGATCTGGGCCAAATCGCCGGAAGTTGCGCGTTCCGCCGCCCAGCGGGCGATGGCCGGTTCAACCAGGTTTCGGACTTCGCTCATCGCGCCGATAAGCCGCGGGTCGTAGTCATTTTCCAGCACCCACTGCAGCACGTCGGTATCGAGGTAGTTCCACTGGTTACGCGGGGCAACAAACGCGCCGCGATAGCGCTTCATTTCAATCAGCCGCTTCGCCATCAGCGAGCGGAATACTTCCCGGATGATGTTGCGCGAGGTTTCAAACTCCTCACACAGTTCGGCCTCTGCCGGCAGCGGCGAACCGGGAACGTATTTGCCACCCACAATCTGGGTGCCCAGCGTGATGACGATGCGATCGGTTTTATTGAGTGTCATGGAGAGTCCTTGTGCTCTGTATGTCCATCACTACTTTACCGCGACCGCTGAATTTCACCTCACTTTTGCAGTACAAACGTGAGGGAGTTCGTCTTTGCCATGGCTGTAATGTAGTACAATCATTTAATGTTGTACTACAATCAAGATCACAAAAAGAACAATTCAATAAATTCAGCGCAAAAAAAAGCCCCGGTTGATAACCGAGGCTGATGATTAAAAATAAGCGTTACTGCAGCACAAACTTCTCGATCGCGTAAGCAACGCCGTCTTCCAGGTTGGATTTTGTCACGAAGTTGGCCACTTCTTTCACGGATGGAATGGCGTTATCCATCGCCACGCCCATACCGGCGAATTCGATCATCGCGATGTCATTTTCCTGGTCACCCAGCGCCATGATCTCTTCCTGTTTAATACCCAGCGCATCGGCCAGTGATTTGACACCGGTGCCTTTATTGACGCGTTTATCGAGGATTTCGAGGAAGTACGGCGCACTTTTCAGCACGGTGTACTTCTCTTTTACCTCCGCCGGAATGCGCGCAATCGCTTTATCCAGGATCTCTGGCTCGTCGATCATCATCACTTTCAGGAACTGCGTCGCCGGGTCCATTTTCTCCGCTTCACAGAACACCAGCGGAATGGTCGCAACGTAGGATTCATGTACCGTGTAGTAGCTGATATCGCGGTTGGCTGTATAGAGCGTATTGCGATCGAGCGCGTGGAAGTGGGAACCCACTTCACGGGACAGTTTTTCCAGGAACAGATAGTCATCGTAGCTCAGCGCGGTTTGCGCAACCGTACTGCCGTCAGCGGCTTTCTGCACCAGCGCGCCGTTATAGGTGATGCAGTAGTCGCCCGGCTGATTCATGTGCAGCTCTTTCAGATAGCTGTGTACGCCCGCATACGGACGCCCCGTGGTCAGGACCACATTCACGCCCTTTGCGCGCGCCGCGGCGATCGCGTTTTTAACGGCTGGAGAAATGGTGTGGTCTGGCAGCAGCAGCGTGCCGTCCATGTCGATTGCAATGAGTTTGATAGCCATG
>JAEAMG010000202.1_pt1 | contig 91875 bp, 74 predicted proteins | sample 8958741 | NCBI WGS metagenome assembly JAEAMG01 (sample SAMN16933256, study PRJNA681125) | bioreactor sludge metagenome | isolation source: anaerobic bioreactor treating anionic surfactant - SDBS | place: India: Bengaluru | collected 2019-02-28
CCGATGGCCGTTGCCGTCAGCACGTCGTTGGCGATACGATTATCGGTAATCGTCACGACCGCTGCCGTGTCACGATCGTAGACTTTATTGGCGCCGGCAAAGGCCAGGCTCAAGGTACGTTGCGTGATCTCGGCCGTGCCGATGGCGGTGGCAGCCAGGCTGTAGTTGCCCATCGCGTCGCCGGACAAGGTCAGTTCGCTGAGATTGACGGCCTTGACGCTGCCGGCGTTCTTGTCGACGAACTGCGCGCTGCCGGTCACGCCCACGGTATCGCCGCTGACCGTGTTGCCCAGGCTGAAGGTCGCGTTGGCAAAACCGAGCTGACCGTCATACACCTTGCTGCCGCCCACGCTGACCGTCAACGCGCGCGGCGTGATGGCCAGGGTGGTCGTGCCGCCCAGACTGATGTCGTACTTGGTCGACCACAGGCCCGTCACATCGTAGTTGCCCACATTGCGCGCCGACTGGAAGCCAAGGCTGCCGTTGGCCGCCGTGTCGCCATCGAGCAAGCCCAGATAGGCGAGCGTGCCGTTGAAGCTGGCGAACTGTCCATCGTAGACCTGGCTGGCAGGCTGGCCCGCCGCCGTCACTTGCAGCGGCTTCAGGAAAGCCTTCAGCATCGGCGTCGTGTAGCCGTCATAGATGCGCCAGATGGGCGAGGCGCCGAAGGCAAAACCGTCGAAGCTCGACAGGCGCGACATCTGCGCCGCCGTGCGGCCGATACTGGTACCGCCATCGTCCGCCTGGCCGGAGCTGTCGATATTCCAGTAGGTGCTCGCCAAGGCGCCGCTATTGCTGCCGACCAAGCCGCCCACCGCACTGAAGCCCCCGCCAGCGATGGCGCCGCTGGCATAGGCATTGCTGATGCTGCCCGTGTTCTCGCCAGCCAGGCCGCCGATATGCTCGCGCGTGATCCCGGCATCCGCATTGCCTGCCGCCCCGACCGCGCCGGTGGAGTAGACATCAGCCAGCGTACCCTGGTTGCTGCCCACCAGGCCGCCCAGATTGCGTGCGCCGCTGACGCCGCCGCTGGCGTACGACACAGCAATGCGGCCCTGGTTAATGCCCGCCAGGCCGCCGACGCCATCCTGGCCGGCCACGCTCATGCTGCTTTGCACCTGCTCTATCGTGCCGCCCGCAGCGACCACGCCGGCCACGGCGCCCACATTGTTGTTGCCGCTGACATTGCCACCGAGCAGGTTCAACTGGCGCACCGTGCCTGTCGTGCCGTTACCCAGCTTGCCGAAAAGGCCGGTGTTCAGGTTGCCGTTCGGCGCGCTCTCGCCGTGGATCTGCAAGCCGCTGATGGCATAGCCGGCGCCGTCCAGCACCCCGGAAAAACCGCCCGAGTCGCTATGCGCGATGGGACGAAAACCGGCGCCGTCATTCCAGGCGCCCGTGCCGCTGGCGTCGATATTGCCGGCCAGGCGATAACTGTTACTCAGGTCCAGGCTGGCGATGCCTTGCAAGCCATACACGTCGGCGATGACATACGGTGCGCCCGCGCTGCCGTCGCCGTTCGTAGCGCGCAAGAAACTGGCGCCGGGAGCGATGATGAAATTGCCGGCTGAAAAGGCTGGCAGGCCGGTCGTATTTTGCGTCCAGGTGCCGCTGGCCAACCTGAAGGTCGCCCCCACATTGACGGCGCCCGCCGCACTGACTGTCGATCCCGCAGTGAGGCTCAGGCTGCCGGCCACAGCTAGCGCATGATCGATCGCGATGGCGCCGCCCGTCACCAGCTGCAAGGTAGCCGGCCCCGTGGCACCGCTCGCCACCGTCACCGCCTGGTCGACGCCGATGGCGCCTGTCATGGCGGCATGGCCGAGCGTGAGGTTCGCTGCGGAAATGGCATTCAGGTCGGCGCTGGACAGGCTGAGTTTGCCAATCGCCTTGCTGCCGAGATTGATTTCACGGTTGGCCGACTCCGCGCGCAAGGTCACCGCAGCGCCGCCCGCCTCACCGCCGTAGGCCACGCCGCCCTGCAAATTCATGTTATCGGCCTGCAACAGCAATGTCTGCCCCACCGCCGTGCCGACGATCTGTCCGCCGCTGCCATTGAGGACGATGCGTCCGTCGAATTTGTTGGCGCGCAGTTCCGCATTGCCGCCGCCGACATTCAAGCTGCCCGCCACACCGAAGGCGATATCGGCGCCCGTCAGCGCAACGTTGCCGCCCTGGCTGGAGAGGGCCGCATCGACATGCAAGACGGCAGAGCTGCCTTGTGCCGTGGCGCCGCCATTGTCGTTGGCCGACAGGATCAGCGCGCCGCCATTGGTGGTAATGGCCTGGTTGACGTTGATGCTGTTGCCAGCCTGCGCCGTGAGTCCCACGCTGGCCTGGGTGATGGCGACGGCTGCGTTGAAGTTGATGTCGTGCTGCGCCTGCAGCACCACATTGCTGGTGGCCGTCGAAATCAGGCCGGCGCCGATAGTGGTGGTGCCCGTCGTCGGCGCATCCGCAAAATCATTGACGCCACTCAGCGCGCCGCCATTGCCGGCGACCACGTCGATGTCATACGGATCGAGCAGCCAGTCGCCCGTCTTGCCGCGCGCCGCGCGGGTGCGCGTATCGACCCTGGCGCCATCGACGGCCAGGTAGTGCCCCGACGTTTCCACCAGGCCGCCGTTGCCCGTGGCAGCGCCGCCGCGCGCCGAAATGCTGCCGAACACGCGCGCCGTCTCGTTGCCCCAGACGATGACCTTGCCGCCGTCGCCGCTTTGAATCGCGTCGGCGGCAATGGTGGCATCCTTGCCGACGGCCACCTGGCGCGCATTGGCAATCGCCGGGTTTTTGCCTTGGTAGTCACCGCCCAGCAGCACCGTACCGCCGCCCGTGGCGCCGCTGGCGTCCACTCTGGCGTTGCCTTGCATGCCGACCTGGTCGCCCAGCACGGTTATCTCGCCGCCCTTGCCCACGGCACTGGTGGCGCTGGTGACGCTGCCGTTTTCCAGCAGCGCCTTGCCGGTGGCTTTCAACACGATCTTGCCGTTCTCTCCCACCACCGCGCTATTGGCGTTGAGCACGCCACGCTGGTTCAGCAGCGCGCCGGCCATGCCGATGCGCCCGCCCTGCGCCACGATCTGGCCCACATTGATGGCCTGGTCCGCGGGGGCCGACAGCACCACGCGCAAGTCCGGGTTGGCGGCGTCGGCCAGTTGCACGCTGTGGCCGGCGGCCAGCAGCACGTCGCCGTTCGGCGCGGTGATGATGCCGCTGTTTTCCACGTTCGGCGCGATCAGCAGAATCTGCCCGCCGCTGCCGGCATGGATGGTTCCCTGGTTGATGACGGCGCCGGCCTGCTCGCCGGCATTGAAATGCATCTTGCCGGCCAGGAAATCCTGGTTCGACAGCGCCAGGCTGGACGCCACCAGGCCCGCCACGTCAACCCGCGCATCACGGCCGAACAGCACGCCGTTCGGATTGATCAGGAACACCTTGCCGTTCGATTGCAGCGAGCCGAGGATCTTGCTGGGGTCTTGTCCGGTGATGCGGTTGAGTACGCTACTACCGGCGTTTTGCTGAAGAAAGCGCGTGATTTCGCCCGGATTGACGGAAAAGCTCTGCCAGTTGATGATGGTATTGGGCGTGTTCGTGATCGTAAACAGATTGCCCTGCTGGTTGAACGTGGCCTGGCCATGCACCACTTGCGGCAAGACCGGATTGGCGTGAGCGGCGCTGAAACAGGCGGCAATCAGGAGCGCCAGCGCGGTGCGGCGCAGCGGCGGCTCGACAGGGCCGCCAGCAGGCACGCTGCGCAATGGTTTTTGTTTGGTCATGGTGTTTTATCCTTGGGGCTCAGTACATCAGTACGACAGCGCAACTCTGAAATGCAGGCGGTTGGCGTCGCGGCGCCCCGTCTGGCCGGGGTTGACCACATGCGCATAGTCCAGTTGCAGGTTGGCGTAGCGGTTCAGCAGGATGCGCAGGCCCAGGCCCGCCGAGCCGATCGCCATGCTGTCGATTTCACCGGGCAAGCCGTGATTGCGGCGCACCCAGGCCGTGTCATAAAACGCCAGCGCGCGGCACTGGTAGCCGCCATCGCCGCACCAGTTCGGCGTGTACAGTTCCAGATTCAGGTTGGCGCCGGAATCGTTCGCCACTTCGCGTTCCAGGAAGCCGCGCACGGTGGCCGCGCCGCCGACGCCGAACTGCTCGCCCGGCACCAGCGCATCGGGCGTGTACTGGCCGTTGAACAACGCGCGCCATTGCCAGTCGTTATCCAGCACCTGGGCATGACTGGCGCTCAGGCGCAAGGTGCTGTAGGCGGCCTTGGCGCCGACACGTGCGAGCGTAAAATCCTGCTGGCTGCCATTCTTGCCGCCGGGAATATTGCGCGCCAGGGTCAGGCCTACGCTGGCCTCGCCACGTGGCAAGCTCCAGGCGCCGATATAGCCGATGCTGACGGGGTGCACCGTCACGTTGGTACCCAGCTCCATGCCGAAGAACTGCAGGCTGTTGCGGTAGGCCTTGAAGTCCAGGCCATACACCAGCTTGGGTTCATAGTTGTCGCGCTTGCCGAAGTTCTGGTTGTAGCGCGCGCCGGCGGTGGTGCCGCGGCCGCTGACAGCCAGGTCGAAGATACCGGCCGCGACGCTGCCCGAATCGACGTTCGAATAACTGGCAAAAAAGTCCAGCGAGTCGCCCAGCGCATACAGCGGCACGTGGTAGCCGAGGCCGTACACGCCGACCTGGTTGGCGTGCTCTAGCGAGGTGGTGTATTGCAGGCTGGCCACATGATCGCGGCCCCACAGGTTGGCATGCTGCAGCACCACGCCGGCGTGGGTCTTGCCGGAGTCCTTGCTGCCGGTATTGTCGAGGTTGAGCGTGGCTTTCCAGGCGCGTTCGTCCGCCACCGCGATGCTGGCGTCAACCGTGCCGTCGGCCTCGCCGCCAGCCAGCTTGACTTCGAGCTTGCGGGCCGGATTTTCATTGGCCAGCTTCAGGCTTTGCCCCAAGGCCAGCATGTTCGGCGTCTGCCCTTCGACCAGGGCCGGCAAGGCGCGCCGTACATTGGCGTCATCGACATACTGGTTGCCGGTGATGGCCACCTTGCCAACCTGCGTCTGCACCACTTCCAGGCGCACGGCGCCATGCGCCAGCTCCTGCTCGGGCAAGGCCACCTGCACCAGCGTGTAGCCACGCGCGCGGTAGGCGTTTTCCAGCGCCTCGACGGCTTGCTGGATGGCGCCAAAGTCGCGCTGCGGGCCAGCGAACGGCGCCACCAGCGATTGCACCAGTTGCGGCCCCAGCAGGGTGTCGCCGCTGACCTCGTAGCTGGCGATATCAAACAGCGGGACGGCACTGTCGGCGGTGGGGGTTTGGGCGTTTGCGCATGCCGCGCAGAACAACAGCGCGGAACCTGCAAGCAGGCGCACCAGACGATAATTCATGAGAGAGTTCTTGTGGTTGCATGGCCAGCCAGGCGCGGCTGGGCCATCAATTAATTAAAAACAAAGTTTAGACGGATTTTGATTTCCAGTCAGAAATATCTCTGCTGGCGATGCTTACTTGGTCTGGAAGTTGGTCACACAATCCCAGTCTTCGCCAGGCGGCGTTTCGCGATACTGGCGCAAGCGCGCGGCGTACAGCCGGCGCAGCCCATCGTCTGGCAGTTCCGATAGGATTGCCTCTGCACCATCCCAGTCGAGCGCACGCAACAGTTCCAGCACGCGCGACCAACGCGCCAGCAGCGCCAGTTCGCCGGCATCGGCTTCGGCCAGCAGGCAGCGCGGCTCGAAAATGGCCACCGGTTCAGTCTTGCCCTTGACCCGCACGCGGTCCAGTTCGCGGTAGGCGAATTGCGGCGCCTGCGCACGCGTGAATTCGCTTACGGCGATGCCCACGCCATACACCTTGGTAATGCCTTCCAGGCGCGCGCCCAGGTTGACGGCGTCGCCCATCACGGTATACGCGCGGCGGATGCGCGAGCCCATGTCGCCCACATGCATCAGGCCACTATTGAGGCCGATGCCGATCTGCAGCGGCGGCCAGCCACGCGCCTGGAATTGCTGGTTCAAACGACCGGCGCTGCGCTGCATCAGCAGGGCGCTGGCCACGGCGCGGCCCGCATGGTCGGGAAACGCCACCGGCGCCCCCCAGAATGCCATCACGGCGTCGCCGATATATTTGTCCAGCGTGCCGCCGTGGCTGTCGCGGATGTCTTCCGACATGGCCGTCAGGTACAGGTTGATATATTCGCGCAACTCCTGCGGCGTCATCTGTTCCGAAATGGCAGTAAAGCCACGCACGTCGGCAAACAGCACCGTCAGTTCGCGGCTTTCGCCATCCATGCTGTAGCGGTCGGGATTGTCGGCCATCTGTGCCACCAGTTCCGGCGCCACGTACTGGCCAAAGCGCGCCACCAGCGCCCTGCCCTTGCGCACTTCGAAAAAATAGCCCCAGGCCAGATTGGCGACGAACAGCGCCGCGATCAACAACAGCAACACGGCAACATCGAGCGCCGCGTCGAAGTAGCGATACAAGCACCAGTTCAGGCCCAGCGCGCCGGCCAGCGCCGCGCCTGCCAGCAACACGGCCGCCGCGGGCGTGGCCAGCGCCAGTGCGCCGCCGAGCAGCAAGCCCACCAGCACCACCTGGCCGAACTCGATCGCCAGCGCATAGTCGGGTCGCGACTTGAAATGGCCGTCAAGGATGGATTTGATCAGGTTGGCGTGCACTTCCACACCGGGAAACTCGGCGTTGACGGGCGTGGCACGAATATCGTTCAGGCCGGCGGCTGTGGTGCCCACCAGCACGATGGCGCCGTGCAGCACGTCCGTCGGCACCGCCCCCGTCAGCACGTCGGCCGCCGACACATAGCGGAAGGCGCCGCCGTCCGGGCCGCCCTTGCCGCGAAACTCGATGGTGGTGGTCAAGGCTTCGCCGACCGGGATATCGAGGCGTCCGCGCGGTGTAAATACGGCGATGCGGTCCAGGCCGCCGTGCTCGCGCTCGGCCTCGGACAACTTGTCGGCGGTCTGGCCGAACACGGGCGCGATCGCGCGCGCCTTCAGGTACACGCTGGCCGTGGCCAGCGACAGCGACGGGTAATACGCGTCGCCGATGCGCGCAAGCAGGGTCGATGAGCGCAGCACGCCGTCGCTGTCGGTCAGGGCCGTGAAGATGCCGGCCCCTTGCGCCGCCTGTTGCAGCTGCGCCAGGTTGGCTGCATAGCCAGGCGACGTAAACGCCGTCACCGTGCGCCCGTTCAGATCAAGCACGCTGAACGCCGGCTTGGGCAGCATGCCTTTCTTTTGCCGGTCCGACACGCTATAGCCCAGCACCACCGGCTGGCCGCGCATCGCCTCGGCAAACAGGGCGTCGTAATCCATCTGCGGTTTCAGGCGTTCCAGCTGCTCGCTCAAGCCCGGCACGCCGGCCAGTTCGCCCTTGGCCAGGTCGGCCAGCACGCCATAGCCGGAACTGCTGTCGGGTTCGGGAAACGAGATATCGAAGCCGACCGCGGCCACGCCATAGTGGCCCGTCAATTGCGTCACCAGCCGCGCCTGCACGTCGCGGCCCCAGGGATAGCGGCCGATCTGGTTCAGGCTTTTTTCATCGATATCGACGATCACGATGCGCTTGTCGAGCTGCGGCGCTTCGGCACGCATGCGCATGTCGCCCAGCATGGCGTCCAGCCGGCCCAGGGTATCGACGCCGAAGAGACCGATACTGGCGCAGGCGGCCAGCATCGTCAGCAGCGCACCCAGCAGCAGCCGCGCGCCATGCTTTTTCATTACCGCAAGCCAGCGCATCAGGGCACGTAACCGGGAATGGCCGCCTCGTCGATGGCGTCGATCTGTTCGGGATGCATGTGCTGCCGGGCAAACGCCAGGTACACCTTGCTGCGAATAAAGACATCGAACAAGTCGGGATCGATATGGCCGTTCAGGCTGAAGTGGCCCAGGATGCGCAGCGACTCGGACAGCGACTTGCCCTTTTTATAGGGACGGTCGCGCGCCGTCAGCGCCTCGAAAATATCGGCGATCGCCATCAGCCGCGCCGGCACCGACATCTGCTCGCGCGTCAGCCCGCGCGGATAACCGTTGCCGTCCATGCGTTCATGGTGGCCGCCCGCGTATTCCGGCACCTTTTGCAAATGCTTGGGCCACGGCAATGCTTCGAGCATGCGGATCGACACCGCAATATGGTTGTTGATGATCTTGCGCTCGGCATCGGTCAGGGTGCCGAAACGGATCGTCAGATTCTCCAGCTCATTGGCGTCAAGGAAATCGCGCTCGACACCGTCGGGGCCAGTCCAGCGCCGCGCCGCAATCGTGCGTACCCGTTCCTGGTCGGCCGGCGTCATGCCTTCGCCGCCGATATTGGCATGGCGTAAAAAGTCGCGCTCTTCGCGCAGCACCATTTGCTGCTGGTGCAATGCTTGCGCGATCTCCTGCTGGCGTTCGGGAGCCGCCAGTTGTGCTTTTAATGCGGTAATTTCCACGTCGCGCAGCAGTACTTCGAAGCGCGTGTCGACCAGGTGGATGCGGTCATGGATGGTTTCCAGCTTGGTGGCCTTGTCGACCACGTGCACCGGGGTGGTGATCTTGCCGCAATCGTGCAAGAGGCCAGCCAGCCACAGCTGCTTGCGTTCGTTCTCGCTCAGCTTGAAATCGGCCATCGGTCCCGTATCGACCGCATGCACGGCGTCGGCCAGCATCATGGTCAGTTGCGGCACGAACTGGCAATGGCGGCCCGTGTACGGCGACTTTTCATCGATGCCGATATTGATCAGGTTGACCAACGACTCCAGCAACTGTTCCAGCTGGCGCAGCAGCAACTGATTGGTCAGCGCCACCGCCGCCTGCGCCGCCAGCGCCTCGATAAAGCGCTGGTCGGTGGCGGAAAACGCCTGCACCGCCCCGGTCGCGCGATCCTGGGCATTGATCAACTGCAGCACGCCGATCAGCTCACCTTCATGATCGCTCATCGGTACCGTCAGGAAGGACGTGGAACGGTAGCCATAATGGCCGTCAAAGGCGCGCATGCCCGAGAAATTGAAATCGCCCGACTGGTACACATCGTCGATATTGACCGACACGCGGCGATGCGCGGCATACGCCGCCACCGATGCCAGGTTGGGCGCGCCGTCTTCCAGCCACAGCGCCACGCCCGGTACGCCAACCGCCACGCCGGCGCTGGCGCCCTGGCGCAGCCCCAGGCTGTCGTTGATACTGATATGAAATTCCAGGCTGTGCCCATCGGCGCTGGGACGGTACAAGGTGCCGCCGTCGGCGCCCGTCATGTCCTTGGCGACCAGCACGATGCGTTCGAGCAGGGGCGTGATATCGCCACCGTGCAGCATGCCTGCCGCCGCGCCACGGCCCAGTTCGACGCTCAGTTCAGTCAGCTGGTCGAGCCGCTGGGCGATTTGCTCGGGGTGCAGCTGGAGCATGATGGAGGACTGGGGAAGTGGCAACAACCGCAAGTGTACCGTTGCCAGCTGCCGGCTGTACATTATAAAAAGGCAACAACTGAAAATAGATTTCCGAAACGCAACAACTATTAAAAATGCCGTTTCTTGCCCGACAATTAGAATAGAATCAACAATCGTTACACTATAACAAGGCAGCGATGAAATTCACCTTCAGGGGGGTGCGCGGTTCTATCCCCTCGCCCGGCCCGCACACGGTGCGCTACGGCGGCAACACGACCTGCATCGAAGTACGCACGGCCAGCGACGCCCTGCTGGTACTCGATGGCGGCAGCGGCATCTTTGCCCTGGCCGGCGCACTGCCGCCAGGACCCGCCACGGCCCACATCCTGATCACCCACAGCCACTGGGACCATATCCACGGCCTGCCCATGTTCGCCCCGCTGTTCATCCGCGGCAGCCGCGTGCGCCTGTATGGCGCGGCGGACGCGGCCGGCAATGGCATCGAACACGTGATGGCCACCCAGCTGCAGAACAATTATTTTCCCGTCAGCGAAGCGGCCATGGCGGCCGAGATCGACTACCACACCCTGGCCGTCGGCGAGCGCGCGGACGTGGCCGACGCAGTGGTGACGAATGCCAGAATGAACCACCCGGTGATCAACCTCGGCTACCGCATCGAGTCCGGCGGCGCCTCGCTGTTTTTCAGCGGCGACCATGAACCGTTCGACAATCCGCATGCCAGCGGCTCGCCCGCCTATGCGGCTTGCCAGGCCATGATCGCGCAGCGCCAGGCCGCCATCGACCAGGCCATTGCCGGCGTCGACGCGCTGATCATGGACTGCTCGTACACGCGTGACGAATACGAAACCAAGCGCGGCTGGGGCCACGGCACCTTCGACGGCGCGTTTGAACTGGCCCTGCGCTGCGGCGCCAAACGGCTGTATTGCACCCACCATGAACCGGGCCGCAGCGACGATCAATTGGAAGCGGCTTTTGCCGACGTAATGGCGCGCTTTGCCGGGCGGCTGGGGGCGTTGCAGGTGTTCCTGGCGGCCGAGGGCATGACCGTAGAGCTGGGCTAAGAGCCTATCCCAGTAGGGAGCGTCTTCTGCTGGCAGTTCATCAGGAGTGCGGACAAGGCGTGAGGAGGACGCGTGGCGAGCCACGCGACGACGATCAACGCAGTCCCCGCTTCCGAGGGGCGCCAGCAGGGGATGTATTCATCTACTGGGACAGGCTCTAAGGCCTGTGTATGTTGGGTAGCGAACGGTGAAGCCGGCGCAAGCGCAGCATGATGACTGCTTGTTTATTCAAGGAGACTGCCATGACCCAGCAAAGCGAAAAAGCGCGCGAACAGCAGCAGCGCGAAGATCAGCAAGCCCAGCATGAAGCGAACAAGAGCCGCCAGCAGGCCGAGCAGGACAAGGGCGCGATCCGCCAGAATGACGGCCTGAAACCGCACCAGGGTGGCGACAAGGGGCCGCGCGGCCAGTAATTCTAACCACCGGACAGATAAAAAAAAGGGAGCCTGGACGGCTCCCTTTTCAATCGCGACGGTACTTCATCACATGATGTGGTGGCCAATCCACCAGGCGACTGCGGCAACAAACGCGGAAGCGGGAATCGTGAAGATCCAGGCCCAGACGATGTTGCCCGCGACACCCCAGCGCACGGCCGACATTTTTTGTGCCGAACCGACGCCGACGATGGCGCCCGTGATGGTGTGCGTGGTCGACACGGGAATGCCCAGCGCCGTCGAGACGAACAGGGTGATGGCACCGCCCGTTTCGGCGCAGAAGCCGCCGACGGGTTTCAACTTGGTGATCTTCTGGCCCATGGTCTTGACGATGCGCCAGCCGCCGAACAGCGTACCGAAGCTGATGGCCGTGTAGCACGAGATGATGACCCACAGCGGCGGCATGGCGTCGGCCGCGTTCGAGTAGCCGGCGGCGATCAGCAGCATCCAGATGATGCCGATGGTCTTTTGCGCATCATTGCCGCCGTGACCCAGGCTGTAGGCGGCCGCCGATGCCAGTTGCAGGCGGCGGAACCATTTATCGACCTTGCGCGGCGTCGAGCGCACGAATATCCACGACACCAGCAGCATCATGATCGAGCCGAATACAAAGCCCAGCACGGGTGCGATGACGATGAAGGCGACGGTTTTCCACAGGCCGGCCGCGACCAGCGCGCCCGTGCCCGACTTGGCGACGGCGGCGCCCACCAGGCCGCCGATCAGGGCGTGCGAGGACGACGATGGAATGCCGTAGTACCAGGTAAACAAATTCCAGAAGATGGCACCCATCAGCGCGCCGAAGATCACGTACTGGTCGATCACTGTCGGGTCAATCGTGCCCTTGCCCACCGTGGCGGCCACGGTCAGCTGGTGGAACACGAAGATGGCCACGAAGTTGAAGGTGGCGGCCATGGCAACCGCGGTCTGCGGTTTCAATACGCCCGTCGAGACCACCGTGGCGATCGCGTTGGCGGCATCGTGGAAGCCGTTCATGAAGTCAAACAGCAGCGCGAGGGCGATCAACAGGCCTAGCACGTAGATGCTGATTTGTATGGTCATTGTAGTTTCTTTTCTGATTCTGGTTCAGGACAGGCCCAACGCTTACGCGTTTTCGACGATGATGCCTTCGATAATATTGGACACATCTTCGCAACGGTCGGTCACGGTTTCCAGAATTTCGTAGATCGCTTTCAGCTTGATCAGGTTACGCACGTCCGGTTCGTCGCGGAACAGTTTGGACATGGCGGCGCGCATCACATGGTCGGCATCCGATTCCAGGCGGTCGATCTCTTCGCAGATGGCAACGATCTTGCGCGAGTTGTCCATGTTGTGCAGCATGGCGACGGCGTCGCGCACTTTTTCGGTACAGGCCAGCACCAGTTCGGCCAGGCGCTTGGCTTCCGGCGTGACGGCTTTCAGGTCGTACAGCGAGACGGTTTGCGCCGCATCTTCCAGCAGGTCGAGGATGTCGTCCTGGCGCGTGATCAGCTGATGGATGTCGTCGCGGTCGATCGGCGTGATGAAGGTCTTGTGCAGCATTTCCACGGTGGCGTAGGTGACTTTGTCGGCCTGTTTCTCGATGCTTTCGATCGCATGCACGCGGTTTTCCAGGTCATCGAAATTGGTCATCAGGCCGAGCATTTCTTTAGCGCCCTTGACGCACAGTTCCGCGTGCTGGTTAAACAATTCAAAAAACTTGCCCTCAGTGGGCATCAAGCGTCCAAACATGTCATTCTCCGTTAAGCATTGAGTCGTGTTATTTACTACAGAAAGCCGCCCCGTATGAGGGGGCGGCCAATGGAATATCAGTGCTGCTGAGTCTTAGTCGCCTTGGTAAAGCGCCAGGCCACCACTGTAATTGCCAAATTTGGTGTACTGCCCCATGAAGGTGAGGCGGATGCTGCCGATCGGACCGTTACGTTGTTTACCGATGATGATTTCGGCCGTTCCCTTGTCTGGCGAGTCGGGGTTATACACCTCGTCACGGTAAATGAACAGGATCACGTCGGCATCCTGTTCAATAGCGCCCGATTCGCGCAAGTCCGACATCACGGGACGCTTGTTCGGCCGCTGTTCCAGCGAGCGGTTCAGCTGCGACAACGCGATCACGGGACAACCGAGTTCTTTCGCCAGGCCTTTCAAGCCCCGTGAAATCTCGGAAATCTCCGTGGCGCGGTTATCGCCCGGGCTATTGGCCGACATCAGCTGCAAGTAATCGACGATGATCAGGCCCAGCTTGCCGCATTGACGCGACAAACGGCGCGAGCGGGCCCGCAATTCGATCGAATTCAAGGCCGGCGTTTCATCGATGTACAACTGGGCGTCGTTCATCTTTTGAATCGCATTCGTCAGGCGTGGCCAGTCTTCGTCGTTCAGGCGGCCGGTGCGCAGACGGTGCTGGTCGAGCTGGCCGACGGAACCGAGCATACGCATGGCCAGCTGGGCGCCGCCCATCTCCATCGAAAACACGGCCACGGGCAAGCCGCTGTCGATGGCCACGTTTTCGCCGATGTTGACGGAAAACGCCGTCTTGCCCATCGAAGGACGGCCCGCCACGATCACCAGGTCGCCCGGCTGCAGACCGGAGGTCATACGGTCGAGGTCGATGAAACCGGTGGGCACGCCCGTGATTTCACTCTGGTTGTCGCGGCTGTACAGCTCGTCGATACGCTCGACCACCTGCGTCAGCAGGGGCTGGATGGCGGTCCAGCCCTGGGCGCCGCGCGCGCCTTCTTCGGCGATGGCGAAAATCTTCGATTCGGCCTCGTCAAGCATCTGCTTGACTTCCTTGCCTTGCGGGCTGAAGGCCGTGCCGGAGATATCGTCGGCGACGGTGATGAGTTTGCGCAGCACGCCGCGGTCGCGCACGATCTCGGCATAACGCCGGATGTTCGCGGCCGATGGCGTATTTTGCGCCATGGCGTTCAGGTAAGCGAGTCCGCCCACATCATCGGCCTTGCCGAGCTGGGTCAGGGTTTCAAAAACAGTAATGACATCGGCCGGCCTGGAGCCGTTAATCATCTTGACGATTTGCTCGAAGATGATGCGATGGTCATAGCGATAGAAATCCTCCGCATGCATGAAGTCGGCGATGCGGTCATACGCTGCATTGTCGCGCAACAGACCACCGATAACGGATTGTTCTGCTTCGATCGAATGCGGCGGAATACGGAGGGAATCCAGTTGCGGATCAGAGGGGGCGTTCATGGCGCGAATTATACCCGCTTCGGCGTGCTGGCAAAAATAAAGGGCTGAAATTGAGCGAAAAAAAGGCCACAAAAAAGCCGGGCGAACCCGGCTTTTCATCGTGCGGCAATGCTTGCGGGCCAGGCCCGCAGACAATTACGCGTTCGCGTCTGGTACGACAGCGATAACAACTTCCACGACCACGTCGGTGTGCAGAGCAACCGAAACGTTGTGCTCGCCAACGATCTTCAGCGGGCCGGTAGGCATGCGGATTTGTGCTTTTTCAACAGCAAAACCTTGCTTGGTCAGCGCTTCAGCGATGTCGAAGTTGGTGACGGAACCGAACAGACGGCCATCAACACCAGCTTTTTGAGCAACTTGAACGGTCAGGCCGCTCAGTTTTTCGCCCTGGGCTTGCGATGCGGCCAGTTTGGCGGCAGCAGCTTTTTCCAGTTCGGCGCGCTTGACTTCGAATTCAGCCACAGCGGTAGCCGTGGCACGACGTGCCAGGCGTTGCGGGATCAGGAAGTTACGTGCGTAACCGTCTTTGACTTTGACGACTTCGCCGAGGTTACCGACGTTAACAACTTTTTCTAACAGAATGATTTGCATAGTTCTTCTCCAGGAATATCTGACCGATTAAGCGTGGTGCAGATCGGTGTATGGCAGCAGCGCGAGGAAGCGAGCGCGCTTGATTGCGGTGTCGACTTGGCGCTGGTAGTGCGCTTTGGTACCGGTCAGGCGTGCTGGCATGATCTTGCCGTTTTCTTGGACGAAGTCTTTCAGCGTGTCAACGTCTTTGTAGTCGACTTGCTCAACGTGAGCTGCGGTGAAGCGGCAGAACTTCTTGCGTTTGAACAACGGGTTTTGCTGTTTGCGTTTTTCTTTAAGCTTGAGCTTATTTTTGTCGAACTTTTTACCGAATGCCATGTCAGGCTCCTGTATCTAAAATGCGCTAGTCGGGGTGACTGCACTAAAATCAATGATGTGAAACACCAAACTCTTGCTGTTGCGGCTCTTCCTGGCCAGGAAACCCGTGAACTGATACACCCCGCCCAAGCTTGCCTGGCTGAACCGGCCTGATATTTCGCCAGCGGCTAGCGCGGCAACATCAAACTCGGTCAAACGGGCAATCCCTGCTTCCATCTGCTGCGAACTGTGTTGCAATACTGCATTCACAATCGGCAGCCCTGCCGGGGTATAGCGCAATATTTCGCGCTCGGCAATGATGGCGGTTACTTGTAGCTGGTTCAGCGCACGATCCTGGTCAAGAATTAAGCTGCTGCTGCGGCAGGAGCGGCTGCTGGTGCTTCGGTGCGGTGGCTTTTGGCCGCGTCTTCGCGTTGTACCGATTTCATCATCGGCGAAGGAGCTGTTTCAGCTTTCTTCATTTTAACGGTCAGGTGACGCAACACGGCATCATTGAATTTGAATGCTGTTTCCAACTCGACCAGGGTCTCGTTGTCGCATTCGATGTTCAGGCAGATGTAGTGTGCTTTAGGCAGCTTTTGGATCGAGTAAGCCATTTGACGGCGGCCCCAATCTTCCACGCGGTGAACCGAACCGCCGCGGGTGGTTACGCTGGCTTTGTAGCGTTCGATCATCGCGGGCACTTGCTCGCTTTGGTCCGGATGGACGATAAAGACTATTTCATAATGACGCATGCAAACTCCTTCAGGTCGGATTGATAATCGCCCACCCCGGCGTCAAGACGGGTGTGGGAAGGTCAGCCGAAGATTATAACCGCCTTTTGCAAACGTTTCAATCATTCCTTCAACAAGCGGCCCACGCACGGAGCAGGCCAGGCGCTTTTTCCTGCCCATTCCGGTATTTCGCACGAAATTCGCGCAAATAACCGAAATCCCCTTGCATAGTGGGCGATACTGTACAAAAATACAGACTGTTCATATAGACAGCATTTTAGTATGCACCCACCGCTCATGATCAAGCTGACAGCACGACAAGAACAAATTCTGAACCTGATCAAGGACGCGATTGAAAACACGGGTTTTCCTCCCACCCGTGCCGAAATCGCCAATGAACTGGGTTTCAAATCGGCCAATGCGGCCGAAGAGCATTTGCAGGCCCTGGCCCGCAAGGGCGCGATCGAGATTTCGCCTGGCACCTCGCGCGGCATCCGCCTGATCGGTGCGGCAGCCGAAGCAGCGCCATCGAAGGTGCCGGCAGCGCTGCTGATGTCGCTGCCCCTGATCGGCCGGGTGGCGGCAGGCTCGCCCATCCTGGCACAGGAAAACCTGGAAGCGAGCTACAACGTGGACCCGGCCCTGTTCTCGGCCAAGCCCGACTTCCTGCTGAAGGTGCGCGGCTGGTCCATGCGCGACGCCGGCATCATGGATGGCGACTTATTGGCCGTCAAGAAGGTCGACAGCGCCAAGAACGGCCAGATCGTCGTGGCCCGCATCGGCGACGAAGTCACCGTCAAACGCTACAAGAAGACGGGTTCCGTCATCGAACTGCTGCCGGAAAACCCCGACTTCAAGGTCATCACCGTGTCGCCGGAAGACGAGTTCGCCCTGGAAGGCCTCGCGGTAGGCTTGATGCGCAGCTGGCATTAAACCACCGCAGGTAAAAAGGGCCGCAACAGCATGACTGTTGCGGCCCTTTTCATTTGTCCGCCTGCTTAGGCATCGAGTGCCTGGCGGAAATCCTCGAGCCCTTTTCATTTGTCCGCCTGCTTAGGCATCGAGTGCCTGGCGGAAATCCTCGATCAAATCGGCTTCATCCTCGATACCCACCGACACGCGGATCAAGGACTCGGCAATGCCCATGCTGGCTCGGCGCTCGGCACCCATCTCATAAAAGATCGTGTGAGCGACGGGAATGACCAGGGTGCGCGTGTCACCGAGGTTGCTTGCTGGAATAGCCAGATTCAGGCGATTCAGGAAATCGAAGCAATCGATGCCATCTTTTAATTCAAAGCTGAACAGCGAGCCATAGCTGCGGAACAAGTCCGTCGCCAGCGCGTGCTGCGGGTGCGACGCCAAGCCAGGGTAATGCACGGCCGCCACGCGCGGGTCGGCGGCCAGCATGCTGGCCAGCGCCAGGGCATTGGAACAGGTGCGATCCATGCGCAAGGCCATGGTTTCCGCGCCGACGGCGATATGGTGCGCCGCTTCCGGGCCCAGCGATGCGCCGAAATCGCGCAAGGCCTTGGCGCGGATTTGCGCGATGCCCCACTGCGCTGGCGCCGCTTTTTTATAATTGTCGAAAATGTTCGGGTACTGCGTCCAGTCGAACACGCCCGTGTCCGTCAAGCTGCCGCCCAGCGCATTGCCGTGGCCGCCGATCGATTTCGTCAGCGCATTGACCACCAGGCCCGCGCCCACCGCTTTCGGGCGGAACAGATAAGGCGTGGTCATGGTGTTGTCGACGATGTACAAAATGCCGCGTTCCTTGCACAAGGCACCGATCTTTGCCAGGTCGGCGATCTGCGTGCGTGGATTGGCGATGGTTTCCACGAAAACAATCCGCGTTTGCGGCGTGATGGCGGCCGCCACATTGGCCACCTCGGTGGCGTTGACGAACGAGACGGCGATGCCCTGCCCCGTCACCGTTTGCCACAGGCTGTTGGTATTACCAAACAGAAAGGCCGACGACACCACATGGTCGCCCGCGCGCAGCAGCGACTGCACCACGGCGCCGATGGCGCCCATGCCGGTGGCGAAACACAAGGTGGCCACGCCGCCTTCCATCTTGTTGACCTTGTCTTCCAGCGCGGACACCGTCGGGTTACCCTGGCGGCCGTAGCGAAAGCCCGGCTCCTTGCCCTGGAACACGGAAGCGAGCTGGCGCGCGTCGCTGTAGCCGAAGGCGACGGAGGTGTGCACAGGCTTGTGCAGCGAGCCATGCTCGATGCCCTTGCGGCGGTCGTTATGCAGGATGGTGGTGGTAAAGCCGTAGTTTTTTTTATCGTTCATGATCGCGGAGAAAAAAAAGCCCGGCATCGGCCGGGCAGGTTACTTATGCTTCTGTCGTTGCCAGGTTCAGGTTCAGCTGGGAACGTGGCGTATCTTCCGGCGCTGCCGCCTTCGGATGGTGGCGCGCATATTCCAGGCGGTCCAGATATTCCTGCGACACGTCGCCCGTCACGTACACGCCATCGAAGCACGAAGCCTCGAAGTTCGTCAGGGCAGGGTTGACGTCGGCAATCGCCTGCTTCAACGCGCCGATATCCTGGTACACCAGGTAATCGGCCGTGATTTCGCGGCACACTTCTTCCGTCGTGCGGCCATAGGCGATCAGCTCATCGCGCGTCGGCATATCGATGCCGTACACGTTCGGGTAAATCACCGGTGGCGCGGCCGAGGCGAAGATGACTTTCGTCGCGCCGGCTTCGCGCGCCATCTGCACGATTTCACGGCTGGTGGTGCCGCGCACGATGGAATCGTCGACCAGCAACACCACTTTATCCTTGAATTCGGACGGGATCGCGTTGAGCTTCTGGCGCACGGATTTCTTGCGCGCCGCCTGGCCCGGCATGATGAAGGTACGGCCGATGTAGCGGTTCTTGATGAAGCCTTCGCGGTATTCCAGGTTCAGCGCCAGTGCCAGCTGGATGGCGGCAGGACGCGAGGAATCGGGAATCGGCATGACCACGTCGATATGCACGTCCGGCAATTCGGCACGGATCTTTTCAGCCAGGTATTCGCCCATTTTCAGGCGCGTGGCGTACACCGAGGCGCCGTCGATGACGGAGTCGGGACGGGCCAGGTAGACGAATTCGAACACGCACGGATTCAGGCTGGCATTGTCGGCGCACTGAGCGCTGTGCAATTTCTTGTCGGCATCGATGAAGACGGCTTCGCCGGGACCGATGTCGCGCACGAAGCGGAAGCCCATGCCTTCCAGGGCCACGGATTCGGAGGCGATCAGGTATTCGGGGCCTTGCTCCGTTTCATTGATGCCCAGGCACAGCGGACGGATGCCGTGCGGGTCGCGGAAGGCCAGCAAGCCCACGCCGGCGATTTGCGCCACGGCTGCGTAGCCGCCCTTGACGCGGCGGTTCAGCACGGTGATGGCCTTGAAGATGGCTTCCGGGTCCAGGTTCAGGCCCGTTGTCGCTTCCTGGATTTCATGCGCCAGCACATTGAGCAGCACTTCCGAATCGGAATCGGTATTGATGTGGCGGCGGTCATTTTTGAACATTTCCTGTTTCAACTGTTCCCAGTTGGTCAGGTTGCCATTGTGCGCCAGGGTGATGCCGAACGGCGCATTCACATAAAACGGTTGTGCTTCCTCTTCGCTCGACGAACCGGCCGTCGGGTAGCGGCAATGGCCGATGCCCGTCGTGCCTTGCAACGAACGCATGTTGCGCGTACGGAAGACGTCACGCACGAGGCCATTGGCTTTGTGCATGGAAAACATACTGCTGTGATTGGTCGCAATCCCTGCCGCGTCCTGACCGCGATGTTGCAAGAGCAACAATGCATCATAGAGCAATTGATTGACAGGTTGATGGGAAACGACGCCGACGATGCCACACATGGTGTGCTCCTAAACTGTGCTACTGATTTTAAAAAAATTCAAAATTTCACATGCTGCGCGTAAGCGGCAGGCAGATAAGGCTTGATGGCACGCGCGCCCTGCTCCGCGAGCGGGCTGAGCAACGCATTTTTCCAGAATGACTGCTGCGGTATGGAAGTCATGCCGCACAAGATGACGGTGGTCAGCACGATCACCAGACCGCGCGCCACGCCGAACAGGCTGCCCAGGGTGCGGTCGGCCAGGCTCAGGCCCGTCACCTTGACCAGTGCGTCGACCGTCATGGACAGCAATCCCATCAAAATGCGTACGCCGATGAACAGCACCACGAAGGCCAGCAACAGGCGGACGGCTTCGCCCGGCACGGCTTCCGGCAGGAATTTCGCCAGGGTGGCGCCATACGCGTTGGCGATGACGAACGCCACGATCCAGCTGACCAATGACAGTATTTCCTTGACCAGGCCGCGCATCATGCTGATCAGCACGGACGTCACCAGCACGAACAGCACCAGGTAATCGAAAATCGTCACGTCCGTTCAGCCTTGCAACATCACGCTGGTACCAGACTGCCGCCCAGGCCCAGCTTCTGCAGCTTGGCGCGGGTCTTTTCGGCATCTTCACGGCTGCCGAACGGGCCCACGCGCACGCGGATGCGCTCGCCCGCCGGGCTGGAGACTTTCTGCGTATAGGACTTGATGCCCGCTTCGCGCAGCTTGTCCTGCAATTCATCGACCTTGTCCTGCGTCGCCAGGGCCGCCACCTGCACCACGAACTTGCCGCTGCCGGCGTCGTGTGCCTTGTCTTGTGCTTTCTCTTGCGGCTTGTCCAGCGCCTTGCCTTCCAGAATCGCCATGGCGCGCGCGGCATCGTCGGCCGATTGCGCCGGCTTGGCAGGCTTGGCTTCCGGTTTTACCTCATGCTTGGGTTCCGGCTTCGATTCCACCTTGACCTCGTGCTTCGGTTCCGGCTTGGTTTCGTGTTTCGGCTCAGGCTTCGGCTCCACCTTGACCGGTTTGGGCTCAGGCTTGGGCTCGGGTTTCGGTTCCACATAGGCCGGCTTGGCAGGCGCAGGCTGGACGGCGGCCAGCACGGGCGCAGGTACCGCTGCTGGTGCCGGCGTGGGCTTGGCCGCTGGCGGCAGGGGCGCGTCGATGATTTCCTCGGACTGGTCCAGGCCATTGTGCGCAGACGCCTGAGCGGGCGCGGCCGGCACGGGAGCGGGCACAGGCGCAACGGCCTTTTCTTTCGACGGAATGTCGATGGCGATATCGTTGAAAGGCGCTTTCGGCTCGGAATCGAGCAGCATCGGCAAGCCGACAGCCACACCCAGGGCCAGGGCGATGGCACCGACCAGGCGGCGGCGGGCGCGCTTCTTTTCAGGCAAGACCGGGTCCGGCGCTTCCTTGCCGCCACGGCGCGAACCGCCGCCACCGGAGGTGTTGGCGGCGCGCTTGCGGGTCGGCGACTGTGCTTCGCCAGGGACATAAAAGCCGCTGTCTTCGCCAGAGGATTCTTGCTTGTTTTTAAACAGTTTCGAGAACAAGCCCATGCGTGATTTTCAGTCGAGTGCGTTTCAGTGAAGTGAGGATTTTCTGGCCTTCATCACGCCGGCAACGGTGAGGAAAGAACCAAAGACCACAATTCTATCATTCTCACCGGCCCGGCTCATTGCATTTGCAAAAGCTTGTGCCGGATCATCGAAAATAGACACAGTATGCTCGCTGCTGTCGGGCTTATCTTCGAGCATGATCTGCACCTTGGCGGCCAGCTCGGAAGCCGTGGCCGCGCGCGGCGACGGCAAGCCCGCCAGGCACCAGTGGTCGACGTGTTCGCTCATCGCGGCCAGCACGCCATCGATATCCTTGTCGTGCATGGAGCCGAACACGGCATAGGTGTACGGGTGAAACCCCATGTTGCCCAGGTTCTGGTTCAGCGCCGCGGCCGCGTGGGGGTTGTGCGCCACGTCGAGGATCACGCTGGGGCGGCCCGGCAAGACCTGGAAGCGACCCGGCAATTCCACCGTCACCAGGCCCGTGCGCACTTCCTGCGCGCCCACGGGCAGTTTCAGCCTCAGCACTTCCAGCGCGGCCAGCACGGCCGTCGCATTCAGGATCTGGTTGGCGCCGCGCAAGCTCGGGTAGGCCAGCGAATTGCGGCGCTGCTCGCGTCCGCCGTAGTTCCACTGCTGCTTGTCGCCCGAATAGTTGAAATCACGGCCCATCAGCCACAGGTCGGCGCCGATGGCGGTCGCATGGTCGATCAGCGACTGCGGCGGCACGGGGTCGCTGCAGATGGCCGCCTTGCCCGCACGGAAAATACCGGCCTTTTCAAAGCCGATCGCTTCGCGCGTGTCGCCCAGGTAATCCGTATGGTCGATGTCGACGCTGGTGACGATGGCCACATCGGCGTCGATCACGTTGACGGCATCGAGGCGCCCGCCCAGGCCCACTTCCAGGATGGCCACGTCCAAGTTGGCTTGCGACAGCAAATACAGGATGGCCAGGGTGGTGAACTCGAAATACGTGAGCGGCGTGTCACCGCGCACGGCTTCGACGGCATTGAAGCTGGCAACGAGCTGTTCGTCGCTGGCCATCTCGCCCAGCACGCGCGCGCGCTCGTTAAAATCGAGAAAGTGCGGCTTGATGTACAGCCCCACTTTGTAGCCGGCACGCAACAGCACGGATTCCAGCATGGCGCAGGTGGACCCCTTGCCATTCGTGCCCGCCACCATGATCACGGGGCAAGTAAACGCCAGTTGCATGCGTGCCTTGACGGCTTGCACGCGATCCAGGCCCATGTTGATCTGGGTTTCCGAATGGCGGGTTTCCAGCATGGCGAGCCAGTCTGGCAATGACGTAGGGAGGTTTTGCATGGGAGACTTCTTGAAGGATGCGATGCGCAAGGCGCAGAAGAGATATAACGAGGCAGGACGATGCAGGTCGGGTTAGGCCAAAGACCGTAACCCGACGCCAGCGGCAAATTAAGCCAGCACTTCCACAGCCTGGTTTTGCAACAAGGCCAGCAGACGCGCGATTTCTTCGCGCATCTTGCGGCGGTCGACGATCATGTCGACGGCGCCCTTGGTGACGAGGAACTCGGCGCGCTGGAAGCCTTCCGGCAGTTTTTCGCGCACGGTGTTTTCAATCACGCGCGGGCCGGCAAAGCCGATCAGCGCTTTCGGCTCGGCGATCACCACGTCGCCCATGAAGGCGAACGAGGCGGACACACCGCCCATGGTCGGGTCGGTCAGCACGCTGATGAATGGCAATTTCTTTTCCGACAGCTTGGTCAGCATGGCCGTGGTTTTCGCCATCTGCATCAGCGACAGCAAGCCTTCCTGCATGCGCGCGCCACCGGTGGCGGTGATGCAAATGAACGGCACTTTCTGTTCCAGCGCGATTTGCGCGCCGCGCACGAAGCGCTCGCCCACGACGGAGCCCATGGAGCCGCCCATGAATTCGAATTCGAAACACGCGACGACGACTGGCAAGCTCATGATGGCGCCCCCCATGACGACCATCGCATCCGTCTCGCCCGTCGCTTCCATGGCGGACTTCAGGCGGTCCGGGTATTTCTTGCTGTCCTTGAACTTCAGGGTATCGACAGGCAGGATTTCCTGGCCGATTTCATAGCGGCCGCCCGCGTCGAGCAGGCTGTCGAGGCGCTCACGCGCGCGGATGCGCATGTGATGATCGCATTTCGGGCACACGTGCAAATTCGATTCCAGGTCCGTACGGTACAGCACGGCTTCGCACGACGGGCACTTGACCCACAGGCCTTCCGGCATGGTCTTGCGCGCGGCGGCATCAGAACGCTGGATGCGCGGTGGCAGCAGTTTTTCCAACCAACTCATATTTTCTCCTTGGGCCCTTGTAGGGGTAGCGTCGGTGGACGCCCCCGGCAGACGGTAAACGGCGACGCCCCGCAGGGTGCCACCAAAAATTTTATCTATTGCACAATAACAGGCAAATCAGTGGCCGAAGTGTAGCCGTTTATCGCCGGGCTGTCGAACTTTGCCGTCAACGCATCTTGCGTAAACGGCAAGCTTGCTCAGGCATCCAGGGCGGCGCGGATGCCTGCCGTAAAGCTGCGCACGGCGTCCACGGCGCCGCCTTCCGGCGCATTTTCTATCTCCTGGATGATGCGGCTGCCGATCACGACGGCATCGGCCACCTTGGCAACGGCCTTGGCCGTGGCGCCATCGCGGATGCCGAAGCCCACGCCGATAGGTAATTTTACATGCTGGCGGATGGCCGCGAGACGTTCCGCCACCTGTTCCGTATCAATGTTACCGGCGCCCGTGACGCCCTTGAGCGACACATAATAGCTGAAGCCGCCGCCAACCTTGGCCACTTGCGCGATGCGCTCTTCGGTCGAGGTGGGCGCCAGCAGGAAGATCAGGTCGAGGCCGGCTTCGCGCATGGCGGCACCAAACTCCTCGCACTCTTCCGGCGGATAGTCGACGACGATGGCGCCATCGGCGCCGGCCGCTTGCGCGGCGGCAATGAAGGCGGCGCTGCCGATACGCTCGATGGGATTCGCATAGCCCATCAGTACCACGGGCGTCGTCTGGTTCGTTACGCGGAACTGGCGTACATAGCCGAACACATCGTGGATGCCGACGTTGAATTTCAATGCGCGCTCGCAGGCGCGCTGGATGACGGGGCCTTCGGCCATGGGATCGGAAAACGGTACGCCCAGTTCCAGTATGTCGGCGCCGCCCTCGACGAGCGCGTGCATCAGGGGCACGGTGGCGTCAGGGCCGGGGTCGCCGGCGGTAATGAAGGTGACCAGGCCGGTCTTGTTGTTGGATTTTAAGTTGGCAAAGGTGGCGGCGATACGGGACATGGATAGCTTTCTTTATCGGTGGGAGATGTCGGCTTACGCGCTGGCGCGCTAAGCCGACCTACGCGTTATTGAAAATTGACAGTTATTTAACTGAAATTCAATCCCATGCGTTCCGCCACGGTATGCATGTCCTTGTCGCCACGGCCCGACAGGTTGGCCAGCACGATCTGGTCTTTCGGCAAGGTGGCCGCCAGCTTGGCCGCGTAGGCCAGCGCGTGCGACGATTCCAGGGCGGGGATGATGCCTTCGATATGGCAGCAGTCGTGGAACGCCTGCAGCGCCTCGTCATCCGTGATGGACACGTATTGCGCGCGGCCCAAGTCTTTCAACCACGCATGTTCCGGACCCACGCCGGGATAATCGAGGCCGGCCGAGACGGAATGCGTCTCGATGATCTGACCGTTTTCATCCTGCAACAGATAGGTGCGGTTGCCGTGCAGCACGCCCGGGAAACCGGCCGCCAGCGAAGCGGAGTGCTTGCCCGTATTCAATCCTTCACCGGCCGCTTCCACGCCGATCAGTTTTACATCCTTCTGGTCGATGTACGGGTAAAAGATGCCCATGGCGTTCGAGCCGCCGCCGATGCAGGCGACCACATAGTCGGGCTGGCGGCCCGTCATTTCCGGCATCTGCACCAGGCACTCCTCGCCGATCACGGACTGGAAGTCGCGCACCATCATCGGGTAAGGATGGGGTCCGGCCACGGTGCCGATGATATAAAAGGTGTTTTCGATGTTGGTGACCCAGTCGCGCATGGCTTCATTCAGCGCATCCTTGAGGGTCTTCGAGCCCGATTCGACCGGTACGACGGTGGCGCCCAGCAATTTCATGCGGTACACGTTTTGCGCCTGGCGCTTGACGTCTTCGCTACCCATGTAGACCACGCATTCGAGTCCGAAGCGGGCGCAGATGGTGGCCGTGGCCACGCCGTGCTGGCCCGCGCCCGTCTCGGCGATGATGCGCGGCTTGCCCATGCGCCTGGCCAGCAGGGCCTGGCCGATCACGTTGTTGATCTTGTGCGCGCCCGTGTGGTTCAAGTCTTCGCGCTTGAAATAGATTTGTGCGCCACCGGCCATCTCGGACCAGCGCTTGGCGTGGTAGATGGGCGATGGACGGCCGACGAAGTGCTTGAGCTCATAGCGGAATTCTTCGAGGAATTCCGGGTCAGCGCTGTAGCGCGCATAGGCGTCTTTCAGCTCGTCCAGCGCGTGCGTGAGCGTTTCGGCAACAAACGCGCCGCCGTACGGGCCGAAGTGGCCGCGCAGGTCGGGAAACGGATAATCGGTGGCGTGGAACAATGCGGCGGCGGCGCCGGGCGCTGTGGTGTGGTCATTCATGGTGGTTTCCTCTGGCAATGATGGCATCGGCATCCTGCACCGCGGCGATAAACGCGCGGACACGGGACGCGTCCTTGATGCCCTTGGACGCTTCGACACCACTGCTGATGTCGACGGCGTAAGGGCGCACGCGCACCACTGCGTCAGTCGCGTTTTGTACGCTCAAGCCACCACTTAAAACGACCCGAGGCGCGAGTTCTTCTGGAATGAGGGACCAATCGAATACCTTTCCTGCACCGCCATACGCATCCACATAGGTATCCAGCAAAAGGCTGGCAAACAGGGGACTGGCGGCGCGATAGCGCTGCTCGTATTCTAGCAAATCTTCACGGGAGGTGTCAGGTTTGACGCGGAACACTTGCGTAAACGGCGTATTGACGGCCCAAGCGAGCGCCGCGCTGTGTTCCGGTGTCTCGTCGCCATGAAATTGCAGCAGAGATAACGGCGCCACGGCCCTGGTGGCCCGCACTTCTTCCACGGTGGCGTTGACGAACAAGCCCACCGTCGTCACGTAAGGCGGCATGGCGGCGATCAGGGCCGCCGCCTGCTCGGGCGTCACGTAGCGGGGGCTTTTCGGATAAAACACGAAGCCGATGGCGTCGGCGCCCGCCGCCACGACCGCCTGTATGTCTTCGGCGCGGGTCAGGCCGCAGATCTTGATGCGTGTGCGTGGCATGTTATTCCTTAAGGTAAGCCGTCAGAACCAGGGCAAGGCGCTGCTGCTGTCTTGCGGCAACTCCCACTTGGGGTCGTAATCGATCTGCGCCAGGTACAAGCCGTCCGGCATGAAGGTGGGCGCGGCAGCATGGCGATCTTTACTTTCCAGCAAGTGCCCCAGCCATTCCGGCTTTTCGCGCCCCGTGCCGATGTAGACGAGCGAGCCGACCAGGTTGCGCACCATGTGGTGCAAAAAGGCATTGGCCGTGATGGTAAAAATGACGCAATCGCCGCGCCGCTCGATGCGGATGTCGTGCATCAGCTTGACGGGCGACTTGGCCTGGCATTGCGCGGCGCGGAAGGCCGTGAAGTCGTGCCAGCCCAACAGCGGCTGCACGGCCTGGCGCATCAGTTCCACGTCCAGCGGACGGAAAAAGAAGCCGGCGCGCCCTTCCACCAGCGGCGAACGGGTGGCGTTGTTGTACAACACATAATGATAGGTACGCGCGCGCGCGCTGAAGCGGGCGTGGAAGAAATCGTTGACGGTAGGGTCACCTTCGAGCTCCTTGGCCCAGCGCACGGCGATCGATTTCGGCAGGAAGGCGTTGACGCCGCGCACCCACGAGTGCACGTCGCGGTTCAGTTCCGTATCGAAATGCACCACTTGCTCAAGCGCATGCACGCCCGTGTCCGTGCGGCCGGCGCAGGTGGTGGCCAGGCGCACGCGGGCAAACTGCTCCAGCGCGTTTTCCAGCTGGTCCTGCACCGTCTGCCCATCTTCCTGTTTCTGGTATCCATGCCAGGCCGTGCCGTCGTACTGCAGGCCGAGGACGATACGCTTGAATGGGGTTGCTGTCGTAATATTTTGCATCGAAGCATTATACCGGCGCAAAGGCGGCCCCGCCTTCCGGCCACGCAAGCGCCTGAGACGGCGTTCAGGGCAAGGCGCGCGGTCGAAGACAGTACGAATAGTACGGCGAGACCGTGCAACGCAGCCATGGACGTCGTATCAGGTGCTTAGCCCAGCAAAGCTCTCATGGTATTCGCCTTGGCGACTTGCTCTTCGCTGCCGCCTTTGATGACCTCGTCGATCAGCTCACGCGCGCCTTCCTTGTCGCCGATTTCCTGGTAAGCGATCGCCAGGTCCAGCTTGGTATCCATTTCCATGTGGATGGCCGACAAGGGGTCATCCACGCCCACGCTGGCCGTCTTGCCATCGTTGAGGTCCAGGTCGATGCCGGACAGGTCGAATTCTTGTGCCGGCGGTATGGCTTCCGGCAAGGTCGCTGGCGTTTGCGCATCGTCAAACAGGCTGTCGATGGACGACTCGGCCGCCGCGACGGGCGCGGCAGCGGGCGCCACCGGCTCGTCGAGGTCGAAATGGGCCAGGTCCACGTCTTTCAACGGGTCAGGCAAAGGCGTCAAACCGGCGCCCAGGCCATTCACGGGGCCGGCTGGCGGCTCCAGGTCGAGGCCGAAATCCATGCTGGCGTCATACTGCGCCTCCTGCGGAGTGGACTGCGGCTTGCTGTCCGGCCCCGGCATGACGATCGGGTCGCTGGTGGAAACGGGCTCGAAATCGAGGCTGTCGAGGTCAAAATCGAGGGGGGCGCGTGCATCGCGGGCGCTCACGGAGGAAACCGGCTCTGCCGGCGCCAGGTCAGCCGATGGGGCAGGCAGATCGTCGGGCAAGTCCATGCTCTGGCCATGCAAGTCGTCGCCGGCGCCCTTGCTCAGGCTGACGACGGCATCGTCTTCCGTGTCGCCATACAGGGGATTGGTGGGATCGAGCGCCAGGCCCAGCGCGGCCGCCTGCGGCCACTCTTCGCCCTGGCCACGCGTCAGGCTGTAGAGCTCGCTAGCCTGGTCTTCAAACGCGCGCACATCGCTGCGGGCCGAATAGATTTCCAGCAACTTCAAGCGGGCCGCATGGCGCTCGGGGTGGATGCGCAAGGCTTCCTTGAGGATATCTTCCGCCTGGCCATCGCGGCCGTAGGCAATATACACGTCCGCTTCGGCGACGGGGTCTGTTTCATTCGCATCGAGCATGCTGGCGCCCGCTGCGGCAGCCACGCCGGCTGCGGCGGCGGCGCCCGTACCGAACAGGTGGTTGCTCGCTTCGGACTGCTGCTCTTCCGGCGCCAGGCCCGATGGCGGCGTCACCGGCGCTTCCGGTTCAAGCACGGGCGCCACGCTCTCTGGCGCAGGCGGCGCGTCCTTGCGGCGGCGCGCGATCACCAGCGCAGCCACGGCGGCCAGCAATGCGGCCAGGCCGATGCCGATGGCCCCCAGGTGATCATTGATCTTGTCGGTGATGGTCGGCTCCAGCGGCGATGGTTTTCTCACCAGCGGCACCGGTTTCGCCTTGGGTACGGGAGGCAGGGCTTCGGCCGGCGCGCTGGCGACGGCGCTGGCCGCTGCACTGGCCGATGCGCTGGCAGCGGCCTCGGCCGGCTTGGCGGGCGCGGGAGCGCTCTTGTCGGCCATGGCCTTGCTCTTGACCGCCATCAACTTTTCCAGGTCGCTGACGTTCTTTTCCAGCTCCTTGACACGGGCGGCCGCTTCATCGACCTGCTTCGCCTTGGCAATCTTGTCTTCCTCGCTGGCGACGGCGCTCTTGCCGGCCGACTTGGCCGCCGGCTCCGCCTTCGACAGTGTCAGCTTGTCTTGCGATTCGCTCACGGCCGTCGGCTTTTCCTGGACCTTGGTCGCGCCGATCTTGCCAGCCGTGCTTTGCGTCGCCTGCGCCGCCTTGGCCGGCTTGCTTTGCGATACCTGACCCGCCAGCTTGTTGCGGTAGGCTTCGAAATCGATGGCGTGCGCCGTCACGACGCCCTTCGCTTCGGCCGCGTCGGTGGCGCGCACGGCATCCGCCCCCGGTACGGCCAGGATGCGCCCCGCCTGCATGCGGTTCATGTTCTCGCCCCTGAAGGCATCGGGATTGGCGCGGTACAGGGCGACGAGCATCATGTCGAGCGACACGCCCGATGGTTTCAGCTCGCTGGCGATGCGGCTCAGGGTGTCGCCCGCCCTGACCTTGTATTCGCCCGCCGCCTTTTTCGCGGCCGGTGCCGTATCAGCTGCGGTCGGCTTGCCCTTGCCTGGCTGCACGGGCGCCGTCACTTGCGCGCCGCGCGTCTGGCGCGTTTCGGGCGTATCGAGCACGAACGCATATTCGCGTACTTGCCGGCCATGCTTGCCGCTCAACTCCAGCAGCAAATCGACCAGCGGCTCGGTCAACGGCTGGGCCGAACTGACGCGCACGAAAGGCTTGCCATTGCGCGTCTCGATGGCGAAGGTCAACGCATTCAAGGCGGGATTCAAATCCACCACGGCCTGGCGGTAGGCGTCGGGCGGGGCCAGCTTTGCCAGCAGCGACGACGCTTCGTCTGGTTTGACCGCCGTCAATTCGATTTCGGCGCGCAATGGCTGGCCGACGGCGGACAGCACGGTAATCTTGCCCAGCTCGGCTGCGGATACCGCCGGTGACAACAACACCGCACAGGCGACAGCGCTGCTGAGTGTTTTAATGGCAAGGGAGGCGACCCGGGGACGAGTATGTACAGGCATAGTTGGCGGCATCTTAGTTGACATGGGAAAACTGTTACTTTTCCAGAGGTATCAACATATCATCATGCCCAGAGCTATGCAAGCTCCGCATGGTTGAGCCTTGACGGGCTCAGGGCGAAAAAAAAGCCGGGAAAACAGCCCCGGCTTGATCTGCATCAGCGATTGATTGCTGAATTATTGCTGTTACGCGTCGAGCAAAATACGCAGCATGCGGCGCAGCGGCTCGGCCGCGCCCCACAGCAATTGGTCGCCCACGGTGAAGGCGGACAGGTATTCGCCGCCCATGCTCATCTTGCGCACGCGGCCGACGGGAATCGTCAGGCTGCCCGTGACGGCTGCCGGCGACAGATCGCGCACGGACGCTTCGCGCGTGTTCGGGACCAGCTTGGCCCATTGATTGTTGCTGGCGATGATGTCGTTGATTTCATCGAGCGGCACGTCTTTTTTGAGCTTGATGGTCAGCGCTTGCGAATGGCAGCGCATGGCGCCGATGCGCACGCACAGGCCGTCGACAGGAATTTCTTTGGTGCCAAAGTCGATGCCGCGGCCGAGGATCTTGTTCGTTTCCGCGCCCGCCTTCCACTCTTCCTTCGACTGGCCGTTGCCCAGGTCCTTGTCGATCCACGGAATCAGGTTGCCGGCCAGCGGCGCGCCGAATTGCTTGATTTCATCCGGGGAATAGCCGTGCTGGGTGGCCAGCACCTGGCGGTCGATTTCCAGGATGGCGGAAGCGGGGTTGTCCAGCAGCGCCTTCACGGAGCTGTTGATGGTGCCAAATTGCGTCAGCAGTTCGCGCATGTGCTGCGCGCCGCCGCCCGAGGCCGCCTGGTACGTCATCGACGTCATCCAGTCGATCAGGTCGTGCTGGAACAGGCCGCCCAGGCCCATCATCATGCAGGAAACGGTGCAATTGCCGCCGATGTAATTCTTGACGCCCTTGCCCAGCGCATCCTTGATGACGTGCAGGTTGACGGGATCGAGCACGATGACGGCGTCTTTTTCCATGCGCAAGGTCGAGGCCGCATCGATCCAGTAGCCATTCCAGCCGCTGGCGCGCAGCTGCGGGAAGACGGCGCTGGTGTAGTCGCCGCCCTGGCAGGAAATGATGATGTCGCACTTGGACAGTTCGGCGATGTTGTTGGCATCCTTGAGGATGGTTTCATTCTTCGCCATGGCCGGCGCCGCGCCGCCCGTGTTCGAAGTGGTGAAAAACACCGGTTCGATGTGGGCGAAATCGCCCTCTTCCTGCATGCGCTGCATCAGGACCGAACCGACCATACCGCGCCAACCTACCAAGCCAACTAATTTCATTACCATTCCTCAAGATGAGACGGCGACTGCCGTCATTAGACTATTTTATCCCAGTGCTTTTACAACTGCATCACCCATCGCCTCGGTACCGACTAATGTCGTGCCCGCTTCATGGATATCGGCCGTGCGCAAGCCCTGCGCCAGCACTTGCTTGACGGCAGCCTCGATACGGTTTGCCTGCTCTTCGCGATTCAGCGAATAGCGCAGCATCATGGCGGCCGACAAAATCGTCGCCAGCGGATTGGCGATGCCCTTGCCCGCGATATCGGGCGCCGAACCGTGCGACGGCTCGTACAAGCCCTTGTTGTTGGCGTCCAGCGAAGCGGACGGCAGCATGCCGATCGAGCCCGTCAGCATGGCGGCCGCGTCCGACAAGATGTCGCCGAACATATTACCGGTCACCATGACGTCGAATTTCTTCGGCGCCCGCACCAGCTGCATGGCCGCGTTATCGACATACATATGATCGAGCGCCACGTCCGGATATTCCTTGTGCACATCGATGACGATGTCTTTCCAGAACTGGAAGGTTTCCAGCACGTTCGCCTTGTCCACGCTGGTCAGGCGCTTGTCGCGCTTTTGCGCCGCCTGGAAAGCCACGTGGGCGATGCGGCGGATTTCGCCTTCCGCATAGCGCATGGTGTCAAAACCTTCGCGCTGGCCCTTGAACGGACCGTCCGGGCACTCGCGCACGCCGCGCGGCTGGCCGAAATAGATGTCACCCGTCAATTCGCGGATGATCAGGATATCGAGGCCGGAGACCACTTCCGGCTTCAGGGTCGAGGCGCCCGCCAGTTCCGGATACAAAATGGCCGGACGCAGGTTGGCGAACAGGCCCAGGTTCTTGCGCAAGCCCAGAATCGCCTGCTCGGGACGGAACTGGCGCTCCAGGCTGTCGTACTGGTAGTCGCCGACGGCGCCAAACAGCACGGCATCAGCCGCTTTCGCCAGCGCCAGGGTGGCTTCCGGCAGGGGGTGGCCATGGGCCGCATAGCCGGCGCCGCCCACGGGCGCCGTTTCCAGCTCGAACGATTCGCCCAGCACGTTCAACACCTTGACGGCTTGCGCGACGATTTCAGGACCGATGCCGTCGCCGGGTAAGATTGCAATTTTCATATTTTTATCGATTAAATGACGTTGGCGAGCCACGGTTGGCTATTCAAATGGCGCTCTTCGAAGGCGCGGATATCGTCGGCATGGCGCAGGGTCAGGCCGATATCGTCGAGGCCATTCATCAGGCAATACTTGCGGAAGGCGTCGATCTCGAATGGATACGAGACGGAACCATTGCTGGTGCGCACGCATTGCTGCTCCAGGTCCACCACCAGCTTGTAGCCGGGGAAGGCCTTGACTTCATTGAACAGGTGCTCGACCTGGCTTTCCGACAGCACGATGGGCAGCAAGCCATTCTTGTAGCAGTTATTGAAGAAGATGTCGGCGAACGAGGGCGCGATGATGGCGCGGAAGCCATATTGATCGAGCGCCCACGGCGCGTGTTCGCGCGAGGAGCCGCAGCCGAAGTTCTTGCGCGTGAGCAAGATCGAGGCGCCCTGGTAACGCGCCTCGTTGAGCACGAACTCGGGGTTCAGCGGGCGGCGGCTGTTGTCCTGGCCCGGTTCGCCATGGTCGAGGTAGCGCCATTCGTCGAACAGGTTGGGGCCGAAACCGCTGCGGTGGATCGATTTCAGGAATTGCTTCGGGATAATCGCGTCGGTGTCGACGTTGGCGCGGTCCAGCGGGGCGACCAGGCCTTCGTAAATCGTAAATTTATCCATGCTGTTTCTACTCGGTAGGACGGGCGGCGCTATGCGCCGGCACGTCACGGTTTATTTTCCGCCGGCGCCAGTGACGACCTGGCCGACTTTCTGCACATCGCGGCCGATGCCGGAGACGGTGTTGCAGCCGGACAGGACGACGGTGACGATGAGGAGGGCGAAGAGTTTTTTCATGATGATTTCTTGATAGTAAGTAAGGGACCGGAAACGCTAGTGTACGCCAGCGGCGCCGGTCCCTGCCCTCATCGCAAGCCCCGCACGTCGACAAAGTGGCCGGCGATGCCCGCCGCCGCCGCCATCGCGGGTGACACCAGGTGGGTACGGCCGCCCTGCCCTTGCCGGCCCTCGAAGTTGCGGTTCGAGGTCGAGGCGCAGCGTTCGCCCGGCTCCAGACGGTCCGCATTCATGGCCAGGCACATGGAGCAGCCCGGCTCGCGCCACTCGAAACCGGCATCCTTGAAGATGCGGTCCAGTCCCTCGCGCTCGGCCTGGTCCTTGACGAGACCGGAACCGGGTACCACCAGCGCCAGGGTGACGTTCGAGGCGCGGTACTTGCCGCGCACCACGGCGGCCGCCGCGCGCAAGTCCTCGATGCGCGAATTGGTGCAGGAACCGATGAAAACCTTGTCGATGCGGATGTCTTCGATGGCGGTATTCGGTTTCAGGGCCATGTAGACCAGCGCCTTTTCCATCGCATCGCGCTTGACGCTGTCTTTTTCCTGGTCTGGATCGGGCACGCGGCCATCGATACCGACCACCATCTCGGGCGATGTGCCCCAGGTCACCTGCGGCACGATGTCTTGCGCGTTGAGGGTGACGACCAGGTCGAAGCGGGCGCCCGGGTCCGAATGCAGGGTGCGCCAGTAGGCCACGGCGCGTTCCCAGTGCGGACCGGCCGGCGAAAACGGACGGCCCTTGACATAATTGATGGTGGTGTCGTCCACGCCGATGATGCCGGCGCGCGCGCCCGCCTCGATGGCCATGTTGCACACCGTCATGCGTCCTTCCATCGACAGGGCGCGGATGGCCGAGCCGCCGAACTCGATACAGTAACCGGTGCCGCCAGCCGTACCGATCTTGCCGATGATGGCCAGCACGATATCCTTGGCCGTCACGCCGGCCGGCAAGGCGCCGTCAACTTGCACCAGCATGGACTTGGATTTCTTTTGCAGCAAGGTTTGCGTGGCCAGCACGTGTTCCACTTCGGACGTGCCGATGCCATGCGCCAGCGCGCCAAAGGCGCCGTGCGTGGACGTGTGCGAGTCGCCGCAGACGACCGTCATGCCGGGCAAGGTCGCACCCTGTTCAGGGCCGATCACATGCACGATACCCTGGCGCTTGTCGTTCATGTTGAAGTAGGTCAAGCCGTAATGCTTGGCGTTCTTGTCCAGCGTTTCCACCTGCAGGCGCGAGACCGGATCGGCAATGCCGTCGATGCGGCTGGTGGTGGGCACGTTATGGTCGGCCACGGCCAGGTTGGCGGAAATGCGCCACGGCTGGCGGCCCGCCACGCTGAGACCATCGAAGGCTTGCGGGCTGGTGACTTCGTGCAGCAGGTGCCGGTCGATATACAAAATTGTCGTGCCATCATCTTCGGCCCGAACAACGTGGGATTCCCAGAGTTTGTCGTAAAGCGTCTTCATCATGATTTATGCAGCGTTGCCACAGCCTGTTTAAGTGATCTGTCGTACTGATCGAAGGGATCGGCAATGATTATGCCATATATTGTGCAATGCAGAAGCAAAAGCCGCCCCAGCGTGGAATGGGCGATACAAAATTCGGCCTGCCTTGCGGATATGGTTAAAAAATTGCTGATACGAAAATCCGCCAAAATGCCGGCGGGGCGAATAAAAATCGAAAAAAATCGAAAAAAAAGCCCGCTGCAGAGGTCTGCAGCGGGCTTGGTGTGCTTGCCGGTGTTTCTAGGCAGCCATGCGCACACTTCCCCTGCAACCATCCATCAGGAACGATAGGCCTACGACCAGCACCAGCTCGCCCTCGGCCGAGCGGGCGGTACCGGTAATGCCTTCCACGGTGATGGCCGTCATCGGCTTGATCACCAGGTCGGCCGTACCGTCGACGGCTGCCACGGCGAGAATGTACGGCTGTGGCGCAGCGACAACAATGCCCACGCGTTCGCTGCACGATTCGTATCCCAGGGCGCCGGCCAGCGAGCGCACGGGCAATGGACGGCCCTGGTCTTTCAGCACGGGCGCGCCGCCCACTTCCATGAAGGTTTCCGGCAATTCGACGACGCGCTGCACCACTGCCATCGGCAACGCCAGCGCGGCGCCCGAGGTGGACACCAGCATGGTCGGCACGATGGACAGCTCGATCGGCAGGCGGATGGCGAACTTGGTGCCCTTGCCCAGCGTCGACTCGATGTGGATGGCGCCGCGGTTTTTCTCCACGGCCGTCTTCACCACGTCCATGCCCACGCCGCGTCCGGAGACGCTGGATGCGACTTCCTTGGTCGAGAAGCCCGGCAAGAACACCAGCTGGAAGCATTCGTCGTTGCTCAATTGCGCGTTTTCGCTGATCAAGCCCTTTTGCTGGGCCTTGCTGCGCAGGAAGGCCGGGTCCATGCCCTTGCCATCATCCTGCAGCACGATCATGACACTGTTGGCTTCCTGCCAGGCCTTCAGCGAAATATACGATTTGGCGGGCTTGCCAGCGGCCAGGCGCGCTTCCGGCGATTCGACGCCATGGTCGAGCGAATTGCGCAGCATGTGCACCAGCGGATCGTACAGGCTGTCGACCACCACGCGGTCGACTTCGGTCTCCGCGCCCTCGATGGTCAGCTCGACATCCTTGCCCAGGTCTTTTGCCAGCTCGCGCACCAGGCGCGGGAATTTCTGGAACAATCGGCCCACGGGCTGCATGCGCGTGGCCAGCGTGGCCCGCTGCAGTTCCGTCGAGTAGCGCGACGCGCGTTCCAGGGTTTCCGCCAGGGTCGCCATCAGGGTGGCGGCCTGGCCTTCGAATTTAAATTGCAGCAAGCGCTCGAGCAGCACGGCAGCCTGGTTGGCGGCCTGTACCGATTCTCCGGCCACTTCCAGCAGCGCGTCGAGCTTGACGGCGTCAACGCGGATACTGTCTTCCTTGACGGGCGCGGCATGACGCACTTCCGGACGCTCGTCGCGGCGTTCCGCGCCATCCCAGGCCTTGGCGGCCGGCTTGGCAGCGGCAGCGGCAGCAGTGGCAGGCGCGGCGGCCACGGCTGCAGGTGCAGCGGCGACGGCGGAGGCCGCTGCGGCAGCGATCTGGCTGCCCGCCGGCACGACGGCGTTATACATGCCTTCCCAATCCAGGCCATCGGCGCTGGCGGTAGCTGCGGACACGGCGGCAGCGGCTGGGGCCGCCACGACCACCTCGGCAACCACTACGGCGACTTCCGCCACCACGGCGGCGGCCGGCGCGTGTGCGTCCATACCCTTGCCTTCGATGGCGTTCGTCAGGATGTGTTCCAGCTCTTCCGGCATGGCCGGCAAGCTTTCCGGCGCGGCACCGTTGGCCAGTTCCGTCAGCTGGTCGGCGACGAAACCGGACGCTTGCAGCGCCGCCTCGATGGCGATCGGGGTCACCGGCGCGGCGCCCGTGCGCAGGGCGTCGAACAGGTTTTCCGTCAGATGGCAGGCCGCCACCAGTGCGGGCAGGCCCATGAAGCCAGCGCCACCCTTGATGGTATGGAAGGAACGAAACACGGCATTCAGTGTTTCCTTGTTGTCAGGATCACGCTCGAGGCGCAATAAGTGCTCTTCAACATTAACCGCAAGATCCATCGCCTCAACGACGAAATCCTTGAGCATATCGTCCATTAGAATCCCAAATCCGCAAGAAGGTCGTCTACATTATCCTGGTCCAGTGCCACCGACGGCACGGATGGGCCCTGCATCAGCGGCACCGGCTTTTGCGCCAGTTTTTCGCGCACTTCGGCCGGCGCGTTGTCGCGCAGAAGCTGGGCAAGCTCGTGCTCCACCGTCTTGGTGATGTTGACCACTTTTTTGATCAGCTGACCCGTGATGTCCTGGAAGTCCTGCGCCATCATGATTTCCAGCAAGCGCGCTTTTTCCGCTTCCGTTGCCTCGGCAACGGCTTGCGCGAACTGGCGCGAATCGCCGGCCAGGGCCTTGAACTCTTCCAGGCTCAGCTTGCCATCGAACAGCGCCGTCCAGCGGCTGTCCATGTCCTTGGCTTTCTTCGACAGCACATCTTGCGCCGGCATGCCTTCGTCGAGCGTATTCAAAACCTTGTTGGCGGCCTGTTCCGTCAGAGTGGCGACATATTCCAGGCGGTCCTGTGCGTCGACGATCTGCGACGACGCTTCCGTCAACGCCTTGTCGTAGCCCAGTTCGCGCAGGGAATCGTGCAGCAGGCGCACGATGCCGCCCAGGCGTTCGAACATCGGCTTGTCGGACTGGTCAACAGGATCGGCCGCTTCGCCAGGCACGCCTGCCGTTGTCGCAGGTGGCGCTTCCGCGGAGGCTGGCGGCACAGCGGCGCTGGCCGACACCGAATCGAACAGCGCGTCAAAATCGTCGTCCGCGATCACGGCTGCGGGCGCTGCGGCAGGCGCGGGCTTGGGAGCGGCCGCACTTTGCGCAGATACTTCATCGAATAATGCATCGAAATCATCAGCGGCGTTGGTCATATCCCTGCTTCTCCATAATTTGTCAAAATTCCGCCTGAACTGTGCGTTTTACAGACTGATACCCACAATTTCTCGATTAAGATGATTTGAGGCAATACCGCTGCGATGGTGCGAGTGTAGCAGGGCGCCGCCCTGTTGGTAAATCTCAAAACGCGCTTCCCGGTGTAAAGCTGGCCCACAAGAGCTTTTCCGTGGGGAAATAAGTGTTCCTGCTGTTGTATTTTGAAATACTACCATTGGCATGCGTGCAAGAGCACGCGGCGCACAAGAAATCCTGCTCGCGGGCGGCTGCGCAACAGTGTCCATGCCTATCGTTGCGGCTAAAACACGATCTTTCTGCCAATGTTGTCTATACTGAAGGTGCAATAGTATTGATAATTATCAAGTCTTTACATGAATACCATGCTGCCGCCGCGCCTACAATAAGGGGCGTTGCACGCGCCGAGTCACCGCCAAAGGACCTGCCATGTATAAGAAAATTCTGATCGCCACGGACGGCTCCACCGTCTCCAACCTGACGGCCTGTGCCGGCGTTGCCTTTGCCGAACAGATGCAAGCTGACATCCTTGCCGTGTACGTGGCGCCCGAGTACCAGTACCCGGTGTACATCGAAATCATTCCACCCAGCTATCCCAGCGAAGAGGAGTACCGCATCGCCATGCGCAAGGCGGGAGCCGACCACTGGCAGCCCATCCTCGACGCGGCCGCCAAGCGGGGCCTGGAAGCGACGGGCCTGACGGCCTTTTCCGACAGTCCGGCCCTGAAAATCGTGGAAGTGGCGCAATTGCAGCACTGCGACCTGATCTTCATGGGCTCGCATGGCCGCAGCGGCTGGGGGCAATTGCTGCTCGGCAGCGTGACCAACAAGGTGCTGTCGCACTCGAAATTGCCGGTGCTCGTGCATAGGCTGATCAAGGAACCCCCATCAAAATAAGGGGTCACATGGCCACGCAGGCCGCCGCATCCCGGTGCGCGGGTAAAAGGCAACACTGCGGCCTTTTCAGTTAAAATGACAATGTTTCTCGTTTCTTAACATTAACACCTGGCCGGCCGCCACGAAACGGCCAGGACACATTACACGCTTCCGGATTGCGCGCCTATGATACGTATTGTGATTGCCGACGACCACACCATCATGCGGGAAGGATTGAAACGCATCCTTGACGGCGCGCCGGACATCGACATCGTGGGCGAAGCCATCGACGGCTTTGAGGTACTCAACCACGTCCGTCAAGGCGGCTTCGACCTGTTGCTGCTCGACCTGTCGATGCCGGGCCGCAGCGGCGTCGACCTGATCCGGCAAATCCGCAGCGAAGCGCCCAAGCTGGCCATCCTGATCCTCACCATGCACGAGGAAGAGCAATATGCGGTGCGCGCCATCCGCGCCGGCGCGCAAGGCTATCTGACCAAGGAAAGCGCGGGCACCCAGCTGGTGGGCGCCATCCACAAGGTGGCATCGGGCCGTCCCTACATCAGCGCCGAGGTGGCAGAGCAGCTCGTGCTCAACATCATGATGCCGAATGAAAGCCTGCTGCACAAGCAGCTGTCGGACCGCGAGTTCGAAGTCTTTTCCCTGCTGGTGGCAGGCAAGTCGATCACGGAAATCGCCAACAATCTTCACCTGAGCGTGAAAACCGTGAGTACGCACAAGACACGCATCATGCAAAAGATGGGCATGAGTTCGCTATCGGAAATGGTGCAATATGCGGTGGCACACCGCCTGCTATCCCCCTTCAAGACCTGAGCTATCCACGCGCGCGCGTAGGAACAATCCTACATCAACTGCCACAGCTCCTACTGCCATATTCAGCCACTGCTGATATTAATTGCATACGGTTGTTGGCATACTGAAACCAGTCATCAAGTTGCTGGGAAGTTATTTCATCACACACCAAGTCTTCAGCGCATTGAGATTTACCCGCCTGGACGCGCGCCGCCCCATCCTTGCCCGCCGCCCTGTGCACCTTGTCATTCAACTCTGAACTACCTGTCACCAGGAGATGAACATGCTGTCCACGCAAACGCCTGAAACCCGCGCTGCCGCCACATCGCTGCCCCCCTCCTCGCCGATGGAAGCGGGGCGCCAGCGCCAGGGGCGGCTTTGGTCGAACCTGAAGGAGGTATGCGACCTGCTGCATATCTCCAGCGCCTGCACCATCGCCGCCGATGAACTGCTGTTCCAGCATGTGCAATTCAAGACGGGCCAGCGCGTGCACACCATCGGCCAGCCCTTCGACACCCTGTACATCGTCAATTCGGGCTTCCTGAAAACCGTGCTCATCGATGAATTCGGCAATGAGCAGGTACTCAGTTTTCCCATGAAGGGCGACATGCTGGGCGTCGACGGCATCCACTCGCGCCATTACTCCTCGGAAGCGGTGGCGCTGTCCGACTGCGACCTGATCCTGCTGCCGTTCAAGAAGCTGACGGCGCTGGGCCGCGTGCACCTGGAACTGGAAAATGTCATGTACGGCGTGATGAGCCGCGAACTGGTGCGCGAGCAAGCCATGATCGGCATGCTCGGTGCCCTCAGCGCCGAAGCCCGCGTGGCGCGCTTCCTCGTCTCGCTGGCCGACCGCTTCGCGCAGATGGGCTACTCGAGCAAGCTGTTCAACCTGCGCATGACGCGCCATGAAATCGGCAGCTACCTGGGCCTGACCCTGGAAACGGTCAGCCGCACCCTGTCCGCCTTCAATGAAATCGGCCTGATCTCGGTCGACCAGCGCACCATCGGCATCAAGGACCCGGACGCCCTGAAAACCCTGCGCCGCCTGCCGCCCTCGCGCTCGCGCGCCAAGCAGCTGGCCGCCGCCAAGCTCAAGGCCGACACCACGGCGGCCGCCACCGCCTCGGCGCAATTGCTGGCCACAATTTAACGCCAGCCGATTCACGCCAGCCGATTCCTTCAAGCTTGGCACAGGCTTGACCCGGCCAAGGCACACCGCCTTGCCGGGTCTTTTTTGCTGTCCGGCCCTTCTCCCGCCCGCTGGCGCCACCGCGCGCCACGCACACGGCACGCCCCTCCCCGGCAGTCAAAAAAAAGCCTGCATCGGGCACAAATAAGCCTTGCTTTTCGGGCCACATTCAACAATAATGCAAATACGAATCATTCTCAACTGAGACAAAGAAAGCCCAACATGCACAGCTCAAAACCAGCCTTGATCCAGGATGCCGCTACTGCCCACGTCCGTCCTCCCGTCAGCATGGCCCAGCCGGCACGCCGCATCACCAGCGAAGCGCTGCTGCAGCAGGGCCGCGAAGTGGAAATTGAGCACAGCGGCAAGATCTATCGTCTGCGCGTTACCCAATTGAACAAGCTGATCCTGACTGCCTGAAGCAGCACGGCAGCCAGTCACCACACTCGCCAGCCAGTCGCGCCCCGTGCGCGCAGCCAGCCAAACCACCCGCACAGGAGTGTTTGATGGCGAACGACCGACCTTCCCCGATGTTTCCTTCCCCGCAAGGCCAGCAGCCTGAATTGCTGCTGTCGGCCGTGCTGCACCTGATGTCGCACTACCATGCGGGCAGTCCCTGCGAGAAACTGGCCGGTGTCATCGAACGCCATCTGCAAGTGCTGTCCAGTTCGCCCGGACTGGGTCCCGTATTGCAAGCGACCTGCCAGCAACTGTCGCAGCAATGGGCCACCCTGGTGGCGCTGCACCGGCCTGCACCGCCGAAGACCACCTTGTTCGAGCGCCTGGCACGCCTGCTGAGCGCCAGGCGCCCTGCCTCGCCCCTGCCGCAATAATTTCTCTTCAACACCCCACCGCCTAACAGGATATCGCCATGTGTGACAAAGACCAGTCCCTGCCCGTGATCAGCAATTGTTCCAGCGGCGAGGCCGAAACGGCCGCGCTCGCTTCGCGCCGCCGCCGGCTGTGGGAACTGTCGCACACCTGCCATTGTCCGCTGGTCGGCGTGGGTTTGCCATTGGGCTACCTGCGCAAGCTGGTGGGCAAGATGACAGGTGGGCGCGTGCTGGCCGACGACTACGAAGTGCATGTGGGCGCCGTGACGGAATGCGGGGTGCGCAACCGCCTGTCCGAAGCCCTGCAAAAGGAACTCGAACGCCGCTACGCTCCCGTCATCCTGCGCTTTCGCGGCGCCAAGACCACGGAACAGGTAGCGCAACTGTGGCGCACGGCCGTCGCCAACGGCGACGTGTCGGGTGCCTTCTGGGCCGGCCTGACGCACCCGCGCTGCGACGCCGAGCTGGAAGAGCAAATGTGCCGCGACTTGCACATGATCCAGCACCAGGCCGGCGCCTGCGTGCGCGCCGACATGGGAAAATTTACCGCCTTGCAGGAAGAAAATGCGCGCCTGACACACGAACTGGCCAAGCTGCAACAGCGCAGCCAGGCCATGCTGATGGAAAAAACGGGCGAACTGGAACGCCAGGAAGCCGTGCTGCTGCGCACGCGGGCCGAATCGATTGGCAAGGATAGCGTGATCGATGGCTTGCGCTGTGATCTGACGCAATTGCAGGCCGCCATCCCGGCGCTGGAATCGCGCACGCGCCTGCTCGAACGCCTGGCGCAAATGGATGAGCGCGAGAAAGAATTACGCCAGCAAATCGCGGAATTGAAGCAGGCCCAGCCACGCCCGGCCGCCGCCGTGCCGCCACCGGCGACTAAGCTGGAAGTGCCGACGGGCGGCAAGCTGAAAATGCCGATCCGCCTGGTCGATCAAAGCGTCTTGTGCGTGGGTGGCCGCAGCGGCAATGTCGCTACCTACCGCGCCCTGATCGAGCGGGTCGGCGCGCAGTTCGCCCACCACGACGGCGGCCTGGAAGACAATGCCAACCTGCTCGATTCGAGCCTGGCGGCGGCCGACCTGGTGATTTGCCAGACGGGCTGCATCAGCCACAGCGCCTACTGGCGCGTCAAGGATTATTGCAAGCGCACGGGCAAGCGCTGCGTCTTCATCGACAACCCCAGCATTTCCAGCCTGGCGCGCGGCTTGCAGGAAGTAAGCGGCGAGATGGAAGCGACGCCGCTGGCCGCGCTCCAGCCGTAAGCAGCCCCTTCTGTATTAATACACGTCGCGCCGGTAGCGCCCCTCGGCCGCCAGCGCATCGAGCGCGGACCGGCCCAGCATCTCCTGCAGGGCCTGGTCAACGCCGCCGGCCATGCCGGCCAGGCTGCCGCAAATGTAGATGGCCGCGCCTTGCTGCAGCCACAATGTAATTTCATCGGCATTGCCGCGCAGGCGGTCTTGCACGTAGGTACGCTCGGCCTGGTCGCGCGAAAACGCCAGGTCCAGGCGCGGCAAGTCACCGCTGGCGTGCCAGCCTTCAATTTCTTCGCGATAATGGAAATCGTGGGCCGCGTTGCGCTCGCCAAAGATCAGCCAGTTGCGCCGCTGCCCCGCCAGCACGCGGCTTTTCAAATGTCCGCGCAAGCCGGCGATGCCGCTGCCGTTGCCGATCAAAATCAAGGGCCGCTGGGCATTATCTTCCAGGCGAAAGCGTTTGTGCTGGCGCAGGCGCAATTGCACCACGTCACCGACTGTGGCTTGCGCCGTGAGCCAGCCCGAGGCAAGGCCCAGGCTGCCATCGGGATGCGCATGCTGGCGCACCAGCAAATGCACGCGGCCATCGCGCGGAATCGAAGCGATCGAATATTCGCGCGGTTGCGATGGGTCGGCCGGCGCGGCCACTTGCACCAGGTCGCCCGACTGCCAATCCGGCAAGCTGCCTGACACGGGCGCCAGTTCCACATGATAGATGGCGCCGCCCGCGCTGCCCGGATTGAGCAACTGCCGCTGCATCAATTTCCAGTCGCCGAAGGCGGGGGCGCTCCAGTCCGGCGCGTCGCTGGTGCCGGCCAGGTGGCTCAGGTGCTGGAACCATTGTTCGATGGCGGCGCTGGCGCTGCGGTCGACTTCAATGCGCTCAAACAGGCGCGAGGCGCCCTGCGTGGCAAGCCAGGCATCGAGCGCGCGGCCGAAGCCGCAAAACTGGCCATAGCTGCGGTCGCCCAGGGCCAGCACGCCATAATGCAATTGCGGCAGCGCCAGTTCGCCCGTCATCAGGCGGCCCATGAAGGCGGCCGCATTGTCGGGCGCATCGCCTTCGCCATATGTGCTGACCAGGAACAAGGCCCGTTCCGCTTGTTGCAGATCCATGGCCGTGAGTTCGGCCAGCGCGCACAGGCGCACGGGGATGCCGGCCAGCTGCAGGCTCTGCGCCGTTTGCGTGGCCAGCTCCTCCGCATTGCCCGTCTGGCTCGCATACGCCACCAGCCAGGCGGGATGGTTGGCCAGCGCAGCCTTGGCGGCAGCGGACGCGCGGCGCTTGGCGCGCGCGCGCAGCCAGGGCGCCAGGCAAACGCCCGCGTAGCTGAGGGACAAGGTGGCCAGCAAGGCCAGCCGCGTCGTATCGTGCGTAAAAATCATGGGGAATAAATGTTCATTCGTCGAGCATGGCCAGCATGTGGCTGCTCAGCGTTTCGTGGTAGCCATCGCCGTCGCGCTGCAGGAAGCGCGCGGCCAGGCCCTGCTCTTCGGCCAGCGCCATGCCGGCGTCTGGTCCCAGCACCGTCAGGGCCGTCGACCAGGCGTCGGCCGCCATGCATTGCTGATGCACGACAGTGACGGAAGCGAGTTGATTGGCGATCGGCATGCCGCTGCGCGGATCGATCGTATGGGAAAAACGCACCGTGCCGTCCTGGAAGAAACGCCGGTAGTCGCCCGAGGTCGCCACGGACAAGCCGTGCAGCGCCAGCAACAGTTCCGGCGGATGCTTGGCGGCATCGGCGCCATCGACCTGTTCCAGCATGACCCACCACGGCTGGCCGTCGGGCTTGCTGCCGGCGCCGCGCAGCTCGCCGCCCACTTCGACCAGGTAATGGTCGATGCCCTGGCTGTCCAGGTAACGGGCCAGGCGGTCCACGCCATAGCCCTTGGCCACGGCCGACAAATCGAGTTGCAAGCCACCGGGCTGGCGCGCGCGGCGGGCCGGCAAGTCCAGCTGCAGGCGGCGGCGCTGGCGCTGCGACAGCAGCAGCGCCAGCGTATCGTCTTTCGGCGGCAGGAAGCCCGGTTCATCGTAGCGCTCGCGGGGGCCGAAGCCCCACAGGTTGACGAGGGCGCCCGCGCACGGGTCGTACGCGCCCCCGGACGCTTGCGACACGTGCATGGCAAAGCCGAGCACCTCGCAAAACGCGGCGGGCAGGCTGTGCCAGCTGCCCGGCTCGGCCCGGTTGAAACGGCCCAGGTCGGACGCGTCGCTCCAGTGGCTCATTTGCGCCACGACCAGGTCCAGCTGTTGCTGCAAGCCCTGCTGCAGGTCGGCGCTGCCGGCGCGTCCCGGCATGGTGGACTCGACCAGGCGCACCGACCAGCTGGTGCCCATGGTCAAGCCGCGCAAGTCCCGGATCGCGGCGCCGGGCGGCGCGACCTGATCGGAAATATGCTGCGGCAGCAGGACCCGGCGCATCGGCGAGCTCGTGAAGAGGCCGCCGCTTACTGCGGCAGCACTTCCACGGTGGCCGCGTAGGTCATGCGGCGCTCGGGCATGGCTGGCGGCTGGCCGGCCACGGCCGGTGTGGCCGCCGGCCAGGTGCTGCTCAGGTAATACATGCCTGCCGCTGGTACCGTAAACGTGATCTCGCCCTTGGCATCGGTGCTCTGGCGGATTTCACCGAGCACACCACGGTAGCGCACGCCGCCTGGCACCAGGCTGAAGGCCTGGTTCGCCGCCGGCTTGCCGTCGACCAGGAAACGCCAGGTGGCTTTTTCGCCCGCGCGCAAGTCGTTCGGGTGCGTCACCGGCACGAATTCCAGGCCCACGCCCGTCGGCTTGAACACTTCCGTGCTGGTTTCGCCATTGCTGAAGAAAGTTTCCAGGCGGCTGGCCGTGCGCGTGATTTTCACGTCTTGCGCATCGGCCGGCATGTCTTTCTTGAAGGTTTCCTCGTTGCCGCGGAAACGCTTCTGCTCGCCATTTTGCTTGTAGCTGGCCATCACGTTTTGCGACACGATGGCCGCCTTGTACGTGCCCGGCTTTTCCATTTTCACGTCGAAGACGCTGCGCAAGCGGCCCGTGACGGTGTTCGCCGGCGCCACTTTCGCGCCATCCGGGCCGGTCACTTGCAGCGCGTCCAGGCGCAGCGGCTGGTGGTCGATCTCGAACAAGCCATCGGAGACGGCGGCGTCCACCGTCACCCAGGCGTCCTTGCTTTCCACCATCGTGCTCGATGGCACCATCCAGCCGCGGTGGGCGTGGGCGTTCATGGCCAGGCCGGCCAGGGCCAGGGCGATCAGCGGTTTATTGAATTGCTTGAACATGATGTGCGCCTTATGGTTTGAGTTGGACAACGACATTGCCGAGTTCTTCCTTGCCTTTGGCAGGAACGGACTGGGCCGACTTCAGCGGCCACTGGAACGGCACGCGCACCAGTTCGCGTCCACCCGCTTCGCGCGCCGCTTCCACCACCACCTGGTATTCACCGGCCGGCAGCTTGTCGAGCAAGGCCTTGGCACCGGGGAACGTCAGCGTATGTTCGCCCGGCGCACGCGTGGCGCCGCTGACGCCGTCGACGGGCATGGCCAGGTCGCGGCCGCTCTTGCGCCACCATTGACGCATGTCCTTCAGCCATTTCTCGCCTGCCTTGTCCTTCTTTTTCACGTCATACAGCACCGTCAGGTTGCCGACGACCTTTTGATCGGCCGTTTCCAGCCACGCCGCCACGTAGGGACGGTGATATTCCGCCACGTTCAGTTGCGGAATATCAATCTTGAGGGCCAGGTCGGCCGCCATCGCCGACGTACCGATCAGGGGAAGGCCAAGCGCCAGGGAGTAGCGTAATTTCATGGTGTGCCTGTAAAAAGGAAAAATAAAAACGATCAGTGAATAAACAGCAAGGCGATCGCGCAAGGTATCAAGATACCGAGGCCAACCATCGGCCAGGTAAATGGCCGGTTGGCCGCGTGGAACTTCAAAATCAATAGCCCCGTCAGGCAAAACACGATGCAGGCGCCGGCAAAAATGTCGATGAACCAGCTCCAGGCCACGCCCGTGTTGCGGCCCTTGTGCACATCGTTGAGCCAGGATACCCAGCCCCGGTCCGTCAATTCATATTCGGCGGCCCCGTCTTCCAGGCCGATGCGCACCCAGGCGTCACCACCCGCCTTCGGCAACGGCAGATACACTTCGTCGACGCTCCATTCGGCGGGACGGCCGCCCGCATTGAGCGACCATCGCTGCTTGAGCCAGGTCTCGGCGGCGGCCGGCATGGGTGCATTGGCGCCATCGTGCTGGGCGGCATACGCGGCCAGTTGCGTGACCAAAGGGGCCGGCAATGTCGCCTGCTGGCGCGTGATCGCCGGCTTGGCTTCGATCTGGCCAGCGTGGTTCAGAGTGATGCCGGTGATAGCGAACAGAAACATGCCCAGCAGGCAAAGCGCCGAGCTGATCCAGTGCCATTGATGCAAGTTCTTCAGCCAGACGGCGCGGCTGGCGTTATTCTTGGCCTTGTCTGCGGCGCCCGCATTACCCATAGCTCGCTCCCGGCAATGAGCGGGCCAGGTGGCGCGACAAGTCAGTGTGCTTCATTCCCATCCTTCAATCAAAGTGCATGCTGATATTTTCAAACAAATGATAATGATTATCATTTATTAAGTCAATACATGGGGCACCTCGCCGGGTCAGCGTTTTGTAACAGCTTTGAAACAAAGCTGGCCTGCTACGTAAGCTGCCGTACAGAGCAGCATGCAGCACCCGTCTATGCTGTTGTTCAGGACAACCAACAAGGGAGCACCCCATGCAATCGTATTCCAGCGAACAACTGGCCAGCATCGCGGCCAGGATCAAGGACGTCAAATTCGGCATGCTGACCACCAGCGACGACATGCGCACCCTCACCAGCCGGCCACTGACGCAGCAGCAGGTCGATAATGAGGGACAAATCTGGTTCTTTGTCTCGGACGAGGCCGCCTACACGCGCGACTTGCTGAACAATCCGCAAGTCAATGTCAGCTTCGTCGACACGGGCGACAGCCTGTATGTGTCCGTCTGCGGCCATGCGCAGTTGCTGAAGGACCGCGCCAAAGCGGAGGAATTGTGGAATCCGCTGATGAAAGCCTGGTTCCCGGGCGGACTCGACGATCCGAAACTGTCGCTGATCAAGGTGACGATCCAGTCGGCCGAGTATTGGGATAGCAGCGCCAGCAAGATGATGCAATTCTATGCAATGGCCAAGGCGGCCATCACGGGCGAGCCGCCGAAGGATCTGGGCGAACACGGCCGGGTCGAGCTGTAACAGAGCCTTCCTGATTGACGCGCGCGCAGGCAGGCATGGCCAGCCGGCGTGCGCGAACACGCCTGACGGCTGACCCTGCAGGGATGATCAGACAGCCAAGAAGGGCAGCTCAGACCCCTGTACTGCCCGTGGTATCGGGTGCATCGTCAGCGCTCTGCCGGCTCTGGCCGGCGGAACCGGACTGATGATGGGGCAAGCGGTCGGCGCGCCGTACTTCGCCGATGGAAAACAGATCGTCGCCGATATCGAGACCCTGCTCGCTATCGACCAGCACAAAGTTCTCGGCCGACTCGGCCGTACTTTGCTTGTTGCCCGGCATGGACGGCATGGACCGCGTGCCGCCCTGGCTATTGCCGGGCTGCGGCGTAGTGGAGTTACCCATCATATTCCCCCTGATCGTGAGTGCGAGTCGATTGCAGCTTGACTGCGGCTTGGCCATCGCCGGCGCCGCTACTTCATCATAGTGCATGCCTGCTGCATTGCATCAAAATTTTGCGACTGGCCGGCGGCAATGCACGATTCCCGCCGGCCAGACTGCCTTGCTACGGCTTGCGCTTACTTGTTGCGCGAACCGGACGAGCCCGACCCTGAACCTGAACCTGAGCCGCCGCTTTGCTTGTTACCACTGTCGCGGTTGCCCTCCTGGTTCATGCTGGCATTCTCACGCGAGCCGCTGGAGCTGGAGCTGGCGGCACTTTGCCGGCTGCCATCGTTCTTGTGGCTTTGGCTGCCTGCGCGGCGCGCTTCTTCCGACGTAAATTCATGCGCCGTGCCCTTTTCATGCGCTGCACGTCCGCCTTCGCTGGCGATTTCGCGCTGCTGGGCAGGGTCCATGGAAGCGAAGCCACGCTTGCTGGTATCGCTTTGCTTGTTGCCGCCGCTGCCGCTACTACCACTGCTGCTGGCTTTACTACCTTGCTGTTTATTGTCGCTCGATGTGGCCATGATGATCTCCTTGATCAATGGAATCAGAAACAGTGCAAACCATGCAATTCTTCCCTCTCGCACGGCAAGGGAACCCTCATCTTAGTGCGCACAGGGGGCGCAAGAAATAGGAGGATGGCAAGAGTGCATGTAGGATGAGTCCCGCCCACGGTGGCACATTTACTTTCAGTTTTCCACCAAAAGTACCAAACACTCAGCAGTTAGGAGGTATGGCAAAAATCGCCGCGTCGGCCGTCACATACACGCGTTCGCCAGCGGCAGGCCGCAGCGCATGGCCGCCCGTAAAGGCGCCAAACGCGGGCAGAATGGCATGCAATGGCCCCAGCAGGAAACACGGCAGGCGCAGGCCGCCACCGCGTGATCCCCGCCCTGTTGCGCGCAGATGAAACACGGGATGCACATGACCGGCCAGCACATAGCCGGGCGCCACGGTGTCCGGGTGATGGCAGAACGACAGATTGCCGACGCTGTGCGGTTCATCGACCATGCGGATGCCCAGCGCGGCGGCCGGATCGCCCGCGTGCAGGTCATGGTTGCCGCGCACCACCGTCAGGCGCACGTTGGAATGACGCGCGCGCCAGGCCAGCATCGCCGCCACGGTGGCGGGCGCATGCGCGGCGCGCGCGTGCAGGAAGTCGCCGAGAAAGACGATTTCCTCGCAAACATGGCTGGCCAGCAAGGCGTCGAGCGCCAGCAGGTTTTGCCTGGTGGTGCCGCGCGGCACGGGCACGCCCAGCGCGCGGAAGGCGGCCGCCTTGCCGAAATGGATGTCGGCGATGACCAGCATCCGGCGCGCCGGCCAGTACACGGCCTTGCGCGCCAGCAGCCAGAGGTGCTCGCCGGCCAGTTCCACCACGCAGTGCGCTGGGCGCAGGCCGCTCATGCGGCCGCCTTTTCCAGCACGTTCACCAGGCGCGCCACCCGGTCCGACAGTTTTTCCGTCGTCAGCTGTTCGCGGAAACGCTCGACCATCAGGCCGAAGGCAAATGGCGAGGCGCGCTCCAACGCTTGCAGGGAAATCTGCCGCCCATGCAGCTCGCGCAAGGTGGTGCGCAAACGCGTCAGTTCCAGTTCCTGCTCCAGCACTTCGCGCTGCGCCTGCGTGAGCAGCAAATTGGCCGCGTCGTGCTTGCGGAACACTTCAAAGAACAGCGAGGACGAGGCCTGCAGCTGGCGCGCGCTTTTCGGCTGGCCCGGATAGCCCTGGAATACGAGGCCGGCGATGCGGGCGATTTCACGGAAGCGCCGCTGCGACAATTCCGTCGCGTTCAGGCTGGCCAGCACGTCTTCCAGCAAGTTGTCCGTGCTGAGCAGGGCAATATCGGCGCCGCTGGCGGCCGTCAACAGCGGCGCAAAATCAATGTCGTCCGCACCCAGCAATTCAAAGCCGTAATCGTTGACGGCGATCGACAAGGTGGCCGGCTGCACACGCGCGATGCGGTACGCCAGCAGCGACGCCAGTCCCAGGTGCACGGAGCGACCGGCGAACGGATACACGAACAGGTGATGGCCTTCGCGGCTGGACAAGGTTTCCACCAGCAGGCTGGCGCGCGTGGGCAGGCTGGACCATGCCTGCTGGATGGCCAGCAGCGGCGCCAGCGCGCGAATTTCCGGTCCGCTGGCCTTCCCTTCTTGCGCCAGCTGCAACTGGTCCAGCACGGCATGCGCCAGTTCCGACGAGAGCGGCATCTTGCCGCCCTGCCAGCGCGGCACGGCGCCGCGGCTGCCCGTGGCGCGCCGCACGTAGGCCGTCATCTCGTGCACGCGCACGAATTCCAGGATGCGCCCGCCAAACAAGAAATGGTCGCCCTGCTTCAGGCGCGCGATGAACGCCTCCTCGATGCTGCCGATGCGCCCGCCGCCGAGGAACTTGACCTGGATCGCCGCCTCCGAGACGATGGTGCCGATGCTCATGCGGTGGCGCCGCCCCAGCGCCACGTCCGGCACCCGGTACGTGCCCTGTTCATCGGGCAGCACGCGCCGGTATTCCGGATACACGGTCAGGCTTTGCCCGCCGCGCGCGACGAAGTCGAGCGCCCATTGCCACTCGTCCAGGCTCAGGTGACGATACGACCAGGCCGCGCGCACTTCCGCGTACAGCGCCAGCGATGCAAAACCGCCGCCCAGGGCGATCGTCACCAGGTGCTGCACCAGCACGTCGAGCGGCTTGTCCGGCACGGGGCGCGCTTCCAGGTGGCCCTGCGCCAGGGCCGCGCGGGCAGCGGCCGCTTCCAGCAATTCCAGGCTGTTGGTGGGCACCAGGGTGACGCGCGAAATGCGTCCCGGCGCGTGGCCGCTGCGCCCGGCCCGCTGCACCAGGCGCGCGATGCCTTTCGCGCTGCCCACCTGCAGCACGCGCTCGACGGGCAGGAAGTCGACGCCCAGGTCCAGGCTGGAGGTGCACACGACGGCTTTCAACTCACCCGTTTTCAGGTGCTGCTCGACCCACTCGCGCACTTCGCGGTCCAGCGAACCGTGGTGCAGCGCGATCAGGCCCGCCCAGTCGGGCCGCGCATCGAGCAGGTGCTGGTACCACAGCTCGGCCTGCGAACGCGTATTCGTAAACACCAGGGTGGTGGCGCTACCCTCGATCTCGGCGATCAGGGGCTGCAGCATCTGGATGCCCAAGTGACCTCCCCAGGGAAAGCGCGTCGGGTTCACAGGAATCAGGCTGTCGACGAGGATGCGCTTTTTAATTTTACCTTCCACCAGCACGCCATCGCTTTGTTCTCCCAACAAGACGTCCTGCGCCTGCCGCAGATTGCCGAGGGTGGCCGACAGGCCCCACGTCATCAAGGTTCCATTCCAGCGGCGCAAGCGGGCCAGCGCCAGCTGCACTTGCACGCCGCGCTTGCTGCCCATCAATTCGTGCCACTCGTCGACGATCACCGTTTCCAGCAGGCTGAAGCGTTCCTGCGCGTCCGCCTGGCTCAGCATCAGGGACAGGCTTTCCGGCGTCGTGACGAACACTTCGGGCCAGGTTTTCGCCTGCCGTGCCCGCTGCGCGGCGCTGGTATCGCCCGTGCGCGCCTCGATGCGCCAGCCGGGGGCGAGCTCCGCGCCAGACGCCTGCAAGGCGCGCACGGTGTCGGCCGCCAGCGCCCGCATGGGCGTGATCCACAGCACGCGCAAGCCCTGCTTTCTGCCCTTGCGCGCCAGACGCTCGGCACGCAGCAAGGCGCCGAACCACACGGCATACGTCTTGCCGGATCCCGTGCTCGCATGCAGCAGGCCGGAACGGCCCTGTGCAGCGGTGCGCCAGACGGCGCGCTGGAAGGGAAGGATCGTCCAGCCGCGCGCGGCAAACCACGCGTCGATGCGCTGCGCCAGCATGCTTTTGCTCATGTGGCCTGGGCCAGCATGGCCTTCAGGGTGGCCAGGGTGTCGGCGTCGGCGATGGCCTTGTCTTCTCGCCGGCGCAAGATGCGGGGAAAGCGCACGGCGATGCCCGCCTTGTGGCGGCCGGATGCGGCGATGCCTTCGAAGCCGATCTCGAACACCATGGTGGGCTGGACGCTGCGCACAGGACCGAATTTTTCGATCGTCGTCTTGCGGATGGCCGCGTCGACTTGCGCGATCTCCGCATCCGTCAAGCCGGAATACGCCTTGGCGAAGGGCACCAGCTTGCGCTCCTCGCCACCGCCACCACCCTCCTCATCCCATACGGCAAACGTGTAATCCGTGTACAGCGACGCGCGCCGGCCGTGGCCCGCCTGGGCGTAGATCAGCACGGCGTCGATGGCATACGGGGCTATCTTCCATTTCCACCACGTGCCCACGTCTTTCGTGCGGCCCACGCCATACGCGGCCGAGACGGCCTTGAGCATCATGCCTTCCACGCCGCGCGCGCGCGATTCCTCACGGATGGCCGCCAGAGCGTCCCAGCTGGCAGCCATGATGCGCGGCGACAGGCGCAGCGCGGGCGCATCTACCTGTGCCACGACGCTTTCCAGCAGCGCGCGGCGCTCCAGCTGGGGCAGTTGACGGATATCCACGCCATCGAGTTCCAGCACATCGTAGGCTACCAGCACGGCGGGCAACTCGGCCAGCAGCTTGGGCGACACCGTCTTGCGGCCCATGCGTTGTTGCAAATCGGCAAATGGTGCCGGGACGTCGCCGGGCTGCCAGACGAGGATTTCGCCATCGAGCACGGTGCCCTCGGGCAAGGCCAGCTGCGCCAGTTCGGGAAAGCGCTCCGTGATCAATTCCTCGCCGCGCGACCACAGCCAGTTCACGCCCTCGCGGCGCAGCAGCTGGGCACGCATGCCATCATATTTCCATTCGACCAGCCAGTCGCCGACGTCGGCCAGTGTCGCCGGCTCCGCCTGCAAGGGGTGCGCGAGGAAGAAGGGGTAAGGCTGGCCGCCGCGCAGCGCATGTTCGCCATCCGACTGCACGGCGATCAGTTTGAGAAAGCCCGCGCCCGTGGGGCTGACCTTGCCATCAGTCCAGCCCATCAGGCGCTGGGCGATCAGCTTGCTGTCGACGGTGGCGATGGAGGCCAGCGCGCGCGTCACCAGCAGTTTGGACACGCCCACGCGAAAGCCGCCACCGATCAGCTTGATGAGTAAAAAACGTTCGCGCGTTTCCAGCTCGTCCCAGTAGGCCAGCAAGTCGGCGCGAATCGTGTCTGGCGCTGCGCCGCGCAACGGTGCGATACGCTGCTCTATCCACTCGGCCAGACCGATGTCGCTGCGCCTGACGGGCGCGGGCAGGATCAGGGCGATGGTTTCGGCCAGGTCGCCGACGGCGTGATACGCCTCGTCGAACAGCCAGGCATCAAGGCCCGCCCTTTCGGTGGCATACTCGCGCAGCAGTTTGGTGGGCACGGCCTGGCGCGGCTTGCCGCCGGCCAGGAAATACACGGCCCAGGCCGCGTTCTCGGGCGAGGCGCCGCTGAAATAGGCTTGCAGCGCCGCCAGCTTGCGGCTGGTGGAGGTGGTCTCGTCGAGCTCCGCGTACAACCGGGCAAAGTCACGCATGGGCGACGCCCCCCGCTGCCGTGGTCGCACCAGGCGCACCGTCATCAGCCTCGTCATCGCCATATTCCGTCTCGAAGCCGCCCGCCTGCCAGCCGTTCTGCTGCAGCCAGCGCACCATCACGGGAATCGAGCCGTGCGTGACGATGATGCGCTCGGCCTGCGTGGCCCGGATGGCTTGCATCAGGCCGGGCCAGTCGGCATGGTCGGACAGCACGAAACCACGGTCCACGCCGCGCCGCCGGCGCGCGCCGCGCAGCAGCATCCAGCCGCTGGCAAATGCATCGCTGTAGTCGCCGAAGCGCTTCATCCACGGTGAACCGGCCGCCGATGGCGGCGCGATCACCATCGCCGTCTTCAGCGCCGCCTTGTCCATGACGTCACTCACCATGACGGTGGCGGGCAAGGCCACGCCGGATTCGCGGTAGACCTGCGTCAAGGCCTGCGCCGCGCCATGGCAGATGATGGGGCCGATGCCGGCGTCCAGCCCCGCCAGGATGCGCTGCGCCTTGCCGAAGGCATAGCAGAACAGCACGCTGGTGCGCCCTTCGGCCGCATTCCTGCGCCACCACTGGTTGATGTCGTCATACACGTCCTGCGGCGCCTGCCAGCGGTAGATGGGCAGGCCGAAGGTCGATTCCGTGATGAAAGTGTCGCAGCGCACGGGCTCGAACGGCGCGCACGTGGGGTCGGGCTGCAGCTTGTAGTCGCCGGACGCCACCCATACTGCACCGCCGTATTCCATGCGCACCTGGGCCGAACCGAGCACGTGGCCGGCCGGATGCAGCGACACTTGCACGCCATGGTGTGCGAGGCTGTCGCCATACGCGAGCGCCTGGATGGACACGGCGCCCAGGCGCGCGCGCAGCACCTGCTCGCCGGGCGCGGCGCACAGGTAATGCCGGTGCCCGACCCGCGCATGGTCGGCATGCGCATGCGTGATGATGGCGCGCTCGACCGGGCGCCACGGATCGATGTAGAACTGACCCGGCACACAGTACAAGCCTTCCTTGCGCACCACCACCATGTCCGCCATGCCCGACTCCTTACGAAAAACCGCGTTGGAATGGGCTAATTCTAGCGCGCTTGCGCTCAATCACTGTTCGACAGCGCACTATGGGTTCAAGCCGGTGCGACAAACTCGGCCATGAAGGTGCGCGTGGTGTTTTCCGGGAAGGCAGTGGTGACCTGGAATTCAGGAAGCGAACAGGATGGCCCAGAACAGCATCAGCAAGCCGGCAATCGACACGCACCACACGAGCGTACGCACGACGGGCACGCCAAACGCGTACAGGGGCAAATACAGCACGCGGGCGGCCAGGTACAGAGCCGCGCCGTACAGGGTCAGCGCGCTTTCCTGCGCCGTCACGTGGGCGATCAGCACGGCGGCGGCGAACAGGGGCAGGGTTTCAAACAAGTTCGCCTGGGCGCGCTGCAAGCGGCCCGTGATCTTGCCCACGGGCGGCCCGTCGCCATCGCGCGCGCTGACGTTATACGCCGTGCCCGTTTCGCGCGTGCGAAACAGCGCAGGCAGCAGGATTTGCACCAGCGCCAGCACCAAAGTGCAGCCCAGCATGGTCAGTTCAGGAGTCATCTTTACCTCTGCGGATGGGATAGGCAAGCCGTGCCGGCGCGTGCCCGTCAGGGTTGGTCGAGTGCTGCTTGTAATTCCGTCAAATCATACGGCTTGCGCAAGACACTGGCGGAAAAGCCCAGTTCATCCATCGATTCCTTGCCATAGCCCGTGGAAAAGATGATGCGCATGCCCGGTTTCTCGCGCAGCACCATGCGTGCCAGCGCGATGCCGGACATGCCGGGCAGGCTGACATCGGTAAACAGGATATCGAAGTCTTGCTCGTTGAGCAATTTCCACGCCGCCTCGCCATCGGACACGCCGCTGACCGTGTGGCCCAGCATGCCCACCAGTTCACACACCATCAGCTGGGAATCGAGATTGTCTTCCACCACGAGTATCTTCATCGATGTCGGCATGTCCCCCTGCGGTTCGGGCGCATGGCCAGTCAGGTCCAGCCCCGGCGTGCCGCTTCCCAGCGCGCTGGCCGCCGTGCTGCCGCTTGCCGGAGAGCCGGCCACCGGCGCGCCGGACCGTTCAAACTGGCGCGCGCGCATTTGCTGCTGGCGGTTGGCCAGCACATGGCGCAGCTTGCGCGCCAGCTCTTCGCGCCGGTACGGCTTGCTGAGCAATTCCACGCCCGCGTCGAGCCTGCCCTCATGCACGATCACATCCTGCGCGTAGCCGGAGGTAAACAACACGGCGATGTCGGGCTGCAATTCGCGCGCCTGGCGCGCCATCTCCGTGCTGCTGACGGGACCTGGCATGATCACGTCCGTAAACAGCAAGTCGATCTGCGCGCCACTGTGCAGCACGGCCAGCGCGCTTTCGCCATCTTCAGCTTTCAGCACCGTATAGCCGAGCGCACCGAGCATGTCGACCACGGTGGTGCGCACGCCCACGTCGTCTTCCACCACCAGTACGGTTTCGGTGCCGCCCGTGACGACACCGCTCAACTCCAGTTCCTCGTCCGCTTCGGCCATCAGGGAACGGGGCAAATAGATTTTGACTCCCGTGCCCACGCCAGGTTCACTGTAGATGCGGATATGGCCGCGGCTTTGCGTGACGAAACCATACGCCATCGACAGGCCCAGGCCCGTGCCCGCGCCTTCCGGCTTGGTGGTGAAAAACGGCTCGAACGCGCGCTGCAGCACGGGGCCGCTCATGCCGCGGCCCGTGTCCGTCACCGACAGCATCACATACTGCCCCGCTGGCACATCCACCAGCTTGTGCACATACTGTTCGTCGAGCACGACATTGCCCAGCTCGATGGTCAGCTTGCCCGCGCCATCCATGGCGTCGCGCGCATTGATGGCCAGGTTCAGGATGACGTTCTCGATCTGGCTGCGGTCGACCAGGGTATTCCACAGCCCGCCGCCGCCCACCAGCACGATGTCGATCGCTTCGCCCATGGCGCGCCGCAGCAGCGCATCCATATTGCGCACCACGCGGGCCAGGTCGGCCACCACGGGTTTCAACGGTTGACGCCGCGCAAACGCCAGCAGGTGCGACGACAGCTTGGCGCCCCGCTCGACGGCAGCAATCGCCGTGTCCAGGCGCTGGCGCATGAGGCCATCCGAGCCCGTCAGGTGGTGCAGCAAATGCAAATTGCCGGAGATGATTTGCAGCACGTTGTTGAAGTCGTGTGCGATGCCGCCCGTCAGCTGGCCCACGGCTTCCATCTTTTGCGCCTGGCGCAAGGCGTCTTCCGCCTTGGTGCGCTCACCGACTTCCTGCTCGACACGGTGTTCCAGCGTTTCGTTCAATTCATGCAGCGCTTTTTCCACGCGGCGCCGGTCCGTGATATCGGTCTTGACGGCGATCAGGGAACGCGTATGCCCCTGCTCATCGACCAGGCGGCTGACATTGCTCGACACCCACACTTGCGAGCCATCGGGTTTCAGGTAGCGCTTTTCCAGCGAGAACGACTCTCCCGTTTCCACCAGGCGCTGGAACAGTACGCTGTTGCCGGGCACATCCGCCGGATGCATGATGTCGTTCATGTTCAGGCTCAGCAGCTCTTCGGCCGAGCGGCCCAGCATGCGGCACAGGGCCCCGTTGACCCTCTGGAAACGGCCATCGAGGCCCAGCTCGGACAAGCCCACGGAGGCCTGGCCGAAAATGGCTGACATGCGCTCCTGGCTGGCGTTGAGTTCATCCTCGATCTGGCGCCGCTCCGTCACGTCGAACGAGACGCCCACGTAGCGGCGCTGGCCCGGCATGCGGCCGGCCACCACCTCGCCCTGGCGCGCGATCCAGCGCAGCGCGCCGTCGGCAGGGCGGCGGATGCGGTATTCCACGTATTCGAGGGGGTTGGGCGTCAGGTCCAGCTTGCTCGGTCCGACCTTTTGCTGGTCGCGCGCATCGACCAGACTCACCAGCAAGCGTTCCGTCACCTCCACCTCGTCGGCAAGACCCCACAGGCGGCGGAAGGTAGGCGACACCAGCATCGCGCCCGTCTCGGGGAACCATTCGAAGGTGCCGATGCCGCCCGCCTGCTGGGCCAGGCGCAAGCGCTCCTCGCCTTCCATGCGCTCGGTGACATCGATGCCTTCGACCAGGATGCCCGTGACCACCCCCTCGTCATCCTTGATGGGCTGGTACACGAAATCGATCTGGCGCTGGCCCGTCTGCCCATCCGCCGTCTGCAAATCCACTTTGACCTGGCGCCCCTCGTAAGGTTCGCCCGTGCGGTAGACCTGGTCGAGCAGTTCGATGAAGCCTTGTTCCTTGACTTCAGGCAAGGCCGATTCGACAGTCTTGCCCAGTAAATCGCGGTGGCCCACCAGGCGCAGATAATGTTCATTCGCCAGCTCGAACACATGCTGCGGCCCGCGCAGCAGGGCCATGAAGCTGGGCGCCTGCTGGAACAGGGCGCGCAGCAGCGCGCGCTCCTCGCCCAGGCGGCGGTTGGCCGCACGCACGGCCTCGCTTTCCGCCTGCAAGGTGGTGTTGAGTTGGCCCAGCTCGGCCGTGGCCAGCTTCAGCTGGCGCCCCTCTTCCATGCGCGCCGTCAATTCCAGCGCCGTGCACAGCACGCCGTCCACCTGACCGTCGGCGCCATGCACGGGCGTGTAAAACAGGTCGAAACAGACATCCGCGCGTTGTCCGCCGCGCAACAGCGGCAGGCTGCATTCACGGTGCACCTGCGTCTCGCCGCGCAATCCCGCTGCGAGGATGCGCGCGTTCCAGTCCCAGATTTCGGGCCAGACGGCGGGCACCGTGCCGCCCAGCGCCGCCGGATGGCGCACCCCGGCGATCGGGATGTAATCGTCGTTATAGATCATGACGTGCTGCGGGCCCCACATCAGCACCATCGCCATCGGCGAATTGAGCACGATGTCGACACTGGTGCGCAAATGGGCGGGCCAGCCCTCCAGCGCGCCCAGGCTGGTGGCGCACCAGTCATGCTGGCGCACCAGTTCGCCCATGCTGCCGCCGCCGCGCGGCCAGGCTGGCGCGCTCATGTGGCCAGTCCCGCTTGCACGCGCACCTGGCACTGGCGCGGGATGCGCACCGTCGCCAGCGTGCCTTGCGTGGCCGTCGAACTGATCTCTACCGTGCCGCCGTGGGCCTTGACGAACATGTTCACCGTGTACAGGCCCAGCCCCAGGCCCTGCCCCGTCCGGCGCTTCTCGCCCGCTTGCTGGAACGGCTCGAACAGGGTCGGCAGCAAGGCGGCGGGAATCACGCCACGGTTAGCGATGCGCAACTCAATGCAGTCGGCGGCGCGTCCGTCGAGGGCCAGTTGCACCGGCGTGCCCGCCTCGCCATGCGTGATGGCATTGCACAAGAGATTCGAGATGACTTGCGACAGCAAACCCGCATCGCATTGCCCGTGCAGCTCGCCGACACTGCTGACTTCGACCAGCGGGGCCTGGCCGGCCGTCTCGCATTCCTCGACGATAGCGCGCGCCAACGCCAGGTAGTCGTGCGTGCTGGTGCGCAACTCCATCGTGCCGGAACGGATGCGCGCCAGGTCCAGCAGCTGGTCGACCATGCGCGCCATGCGCTTGGCGCTGCTTTCGATGCGCTGCGCCGTGACGATCACCTTCGGGTGGTCGCTCATCATCGGCAACAGCATGGCGCCGTTCATCACCACCGACAGCGGCGTGCGCAAGTCGTGGCCCAGCACGGCCGTGAACAGTTCGTTGAGGTGCAGCGCATGCTTGAGCTCGTCGAGCTGGGCCGACAATTCACGCTTTTGCTGGAACAGCTGCACCAGCACCGCCACCTTGCTTTGCAAGGCTTTCACGTCGATAGGCTTGTAGAGGAAATCGACGGCGCCCGCCTCGTAGCCACGGAAACTGTAGCTTGGTTCGCGCGACGCGGCCGTGAGGAAAATCAGGGGAATGCCGCGCGTGCGTTCGCTGCCGCGTATCAGCTCGGCCAATTCAAAACCGTCCATCTGCGGCATTTGCACGTCGATCAGGGCCAGGGCCACTTCATGCGTCAACAGCAGTTCCAGCGCTTGCGCGCCCGAACTTGCTTTCAGGATCACAATACCGGGCCGCGCCAGCACGGCTTCGGCGGCGACCAGGTTTTGCGCGATGTCGTCAACGACGAGGATATGGATAGGTGCGGTCACGGAATCATCTTCAGGCATCGCAACGGCAAGATGCCATCGTGTTTCGATATGAACATCAACATTGTTTCAATTTTCACATATATTACACGCACTGCCCCACTCCCATTCACTTGTATTCGCCAGCACCGAGCAAGGCCAGGCTGGCAGCCATCTGCGGCAAATCGAGCACCCGGTCTGCGCCAGCCAGCTTGAGCGCGGCGGCCGGCATGATGCCACAACTGGCCCGCGTTGGCTCCTGCACCCAGGCAGCGCCGCCCAGTTGCCGCACGCGTGCCAGTCCCGCCGCGCCATCGGCCGAGGCGCCCGTCAGGATGATGGCCAGCATGGCGCGCCGGTAGGCGTAGGCTGCCGTTTCCAGCAGGACATCGATGGACGGGCGCGAAAAATACACGGGTTCTTCCTGCGACAGGGAAAAACAGCCATCGGGTTCGATTTGCAGGTGGTAATCGGGCGGGGCAAAATACACGGTGCCGCCTTGCAGCGGCTCCTTGTCCTGCGCTTCGCGCAAGGGCAGCGCGCAGCGCGCCGCATACAGCTGCGGCAACTGGCTGGAGCGGCCCGGCGCCAGGTGCAACACCACCACCACGGTGGCGCGGCAGGTGGCGGGCAAGGCGCGCAGCACGATGCCCAGCGCTTCCACGCCGCCGGCCGAGGCGCCGATGGCGATCAGGCGCAGGCCGGCGGGCGGTGACGCCACGTCGCAGGTCGGCAACATCTCAGGCCCGCTGGAAGATGCGTTCAGCCGGGCTCAGCTCGTTGAAGCTGGCGGAGTGGCGGCTGAAATGCAGGCTTTCCTTCATGCCCAGGCCCAGGAAGCCCCGGTTCACCAGCGCTTCGTGGAACAGGCCCAGGCTGCGGTCTTGCAAGTCTTTATTGAAGTAAATCATGACGTTACGGCAGGAAACCATGTGTACCTCCGAAAACACGCTGTCCGTCGCCAGGCTATGGTCGGCGAAGACGAACTGGCGCCGCAGGCGCCGGTCAAAGATGGCTCCCTTGTAGGCGGCCGTGTAATAGTCGGACAGCGAGCGCTTGCCGCCGGCCAGCTGGTAGTTTTCGCTGAACTGGGCGATGCGCTCGACCGAATAGATGCCCGCTTCGGCGGCGGCCAGTGCCTCGACATTGATGTCGGTCGCATAAATCATGCTGCGCTCCAGCAAGCCTTCCTCTTCCAGCAAGATGGCCAGCGACCACACCTCTTCGCCGCTGCTGCAACCGGCAACCCAGATCTTGATGGAGGGATATGTGTGCAGGACTGGCACGACTTTTTCGCGCAAGGCGCGGAAATACGCGGGATCGCGGAACATCTCGCTCACCTGCACCGTAAAGAACTGCAGCATCTGCGCGAACATGGCCGGTTCGTGCAAGATACGGTCCTGCAATTGCGACAGGCTGGCGCAGCCGAAGCGCTCCATGGCCTGGCGCATGCGCCGGCGCAACGACGCCACGGAATAATCGCGGAAATCGTGCTGATAGCGCAGCAGTATTCCCTCAAGTAATAACTTCAGTTCGATATCGAAAATATCATCATCTAGCAATTTGACATCCACCCTTCTATCCATGCTGCATCCCCCCGGCCCCGCACCACTTCGCGGGTGCATGGGGCCAGCCGGAATGCTAGCAGATCACCGGCGATTATCGCGCAGCTAAAGCGCCAGTTAGGTACGCTGGCGTACGCTCGGCCCACTTTTTTCAGGCATCCACGCCCTTCATGCCCTCGTCCGTATAACGCGCCCCCGCCGCCATGCCCAGAGGAAAGGTGGCGTTCATCGCCGCCAGTTCCGCCCCGTCCAGCTGCACGGCCAGCGCGCCGAGGTTGTCGTGCAAATACGCGATGCGCTTGGTGCCGGGAATGGGGATGATGTCGTCGCCTTGCGCCAGCAGCCAGGCCAGCGCCAGCTGGGCCGGCGTGCAGCCTTTTGCGCGCGCCAGTTGCTGGACTTGCGCGACGATGGCCTGGTTGCGCGCCAGGTTGTCGGCCGCGAAACGGGGATTGAACTGGCGAAAGTCGCCGGGGTCGAGACTGGCAGCATCGGCGATGGCGCCCGTCAGGAAACCGCGCCCCAGCGGGCTGTAGGCAAAGAAACTGGCGCCCACTTCGCGGCAGGCTGCCAGCACGCCCTGCTCCGGCTCGCGCGTCCACAGCGAGTATTCGCTCTGCACAGCCGCCACGGGGCAGATTGCCGCCGCGCGCCGCAAGGTGGCGGCGCTCACTTCGCACAGGCCCACGGCGCGAATTTTTCCTTCTTGCAGCAGTTGCGCCAGCGCCCCCATCGATTCTTCCAGTGGCGTATCGAGGTTCAGCCGGTGCAGGTAAAACAGGTCAATGGCCTCCACGCCCAGGCGCGTCAGCGACGCTACGCATGCCTGGCGGATATAGGCAGGGGAATTGTCGACGCGGCGCGCATAGCTGCCCGCCTCGCGCGCCAGGCCGCACTTGGTGGCGACCAGGGCTTGTCCGCGCCGGCCCTTTAAAAATCGCCCCAGCAATTGCTCGTTGTGGCCGAAGCCGTAGGCGTCGGCCGTGTCGAACAGGGTCACGCCCGCCGCCAGGGCCGCTTCCAGCGTGGCCAGCGATTGCGCCTCGTCCGTGGCACCATAAAATTCCGACATGCCCATGCAGCCCAGGCCCAGTGCCGAGCTGCTCAAGCCGCTATGGCCGATGCGTCGTTGTTGCAGTTGCATGTTGATCTCCCTCATGTCAATGCGTCCAGTCTAGGCCGCGCCGGCTGGCGGGGGAATGTGCGATTTCGTGATACCTTTCTGGTATGAGAACCCTCGATACGCATGCCCTGAGCCTGTTTTGCGCCGTCGCGCGCTGCCTGAACTTCCGCCAGGCGGCGGAGCAGTTGCACATGACCCAGCCGCCCCTGTCGCGCGCCGTCCGGCTGCTGGAAGAGCGGCTGGGCACGCGCTTGTTCGAGCGCGACACGCAGGGCGTGGCCCTGACGCAGGCGGGCCGCACCTTGCTGCCGCAGGCGCTGCACATTCTCGATCTGCTGGATATCGCGCAAACGTCGCTGCAGCAAGACAGCGCGCCCGCGCGCCTGCGCCTGGGCCTGACCAGTTCGGTGGAAGCGGGCCTGTTCCGCCCCCTGCTGGCGGCATTGGACAAGCAATTGGGCACCATGCGCCTGGAACTGACGGCGGCACCCTCGCCGCGCCTGGTCACTGCCATGCGCAAGGGCCAGCTCGATGCGGCCCTGCTTGCGCTACCCAGCGCCACGTTCGAGCTGGCCGTGCAGCCGCTGGCGCGCCAGCCCATGATGCTGGCCCTGCCCGCAGGGCACCGGCTGGCGAAAAAGCGCAAGCTCAGTCTGAGCGACATCGCGGCAGAACGGATTTACTGGTTTGAACGGGCGCGCCAGCCCGCCTTTTTCGACCATTGCCAGCAGGTTTTTCGCCGCCATGGCTTCGCGCCAACTTTCCTGCGCGAAGCGGTGGACCACCATGTGCTGCTCAGCGATGTAGCGGCCGGCAAGGGCATGGCGCTGCTGGCCGATTCGTTCCGCGCGCTGCGCCTCGCTGGCGTGATCTACCGGCCATTGCTGGAGGACGAGGAGCTGGCGGCCGGCATCGGCCTGGCCTGGCACGAAGAGCACGGCCATGCGGCCCTGCCCCTGCTGCGCCGGCTGGCGCAAGAACATCTGGCAAAGTGAAGGCCGCGCGCGGAGGCGCCAGACGCGCTACCATAACGCCTTCCCCATTTTTCGCGCCACCACGACCATGACGTTTACCCTCAGCGACGCCGCCTACGGCACCGATACCCCCGCAGCCAAGCAAGCCATGTATGCGGACCTGCGCTCGCAGCTGCAAGGCTTGCTGTCGGGCGAGAGCGACTTCATCGCCAATACAGCCAACTTCAGCTCGCTGGTCTTCAACACCATGCCCGGCTTGAACTGGGCCGGTTTTTATTTCCTGAAAGGCGAGGAACTGGTGCTGGGACCATTCCAGGGCAAGCCGGCCTGCATCCGCATCAAGAAGGGACGCGGCGTGTGCGGCACCACCGTGGTCGAAGGCAAGTCCATCGTCGTGCAGGATGTACACGCGTTTCCCGGTCACATCGCCTGCGACGTCAATTCCCGCTCGGAACTGGTGGTACCCGTCTTTGCGCAGGGCCACATCATCGGCGTGTTCGACCTCGACAGTCCCCTGGTCGGCCGCTTCGATGATGTCGACGCGCAAGGCGTCGAATCGCTGGTGCGCGTGCTCGAAGCGGCGATTGTCGCCGAGTAAATAGCTAGTTGCCGGACTTGACGGCGATGAATTCGCCCTTGCCGACCGTCGCCAGGCACGTCGTATAGCGGCTGTCGGCGCGGATGGCTTCGATAAAACCGGCCATGTCCGCGTAGTGCGAACTGGCGTTGTCGACCACCAGCACGCCGCCGGCCGCCAGCGCGCGGTCCAGCTGCGGCCACCATAGGGCGTATTGCTGACGCGCGGAATCGAGGAAGATAAAATCGTAGGCGCCGTCCGCCGCATCGCGCAGCACGTCGCCCGCGTCCGCCAGCAACTGCCCGATCACGCCTTGCAATTGCGCGCGCGCAAAGTTGGCATGCGCCATGTCGAACTTGTCCTGCGCCTTTTCCACCGTCACCACGCTGCCGCCCAGCGAGCGCGCCGCGCGCGCCAGCCAAAGGGTGGAATAGCCGTTCGAGGTGCCGATTTCCAGCACCCGGCGCGCGCCGCGCGCGTGCACCAGCACGGCCAGCAATTCGCCCGTGTCGCGCGTGATATTGAGCATGCGGCTGGCGCGCTCGGCATGTTCAGCATCATTGGCCAGACCGAACGCTTCCAGTTCGTCCAGCAGGGTATCGATGGTATCGGCGCTTGCCATGATGGCTCCTTTGCAAAATACCAGCATAGCAAAAATACTACGCTTGTGCGCGCCTCAATGGGCGTTTCAGGGTTTGCACCATCAGCACGCCGAGCAGCGTCACGCCGCCACCGATCACATCGTAGCTATGTAATGTTTCACCCAGGAACAGCATGGCGATGATCACCGTGAATACGGGCAATAGATTCATTAATGTCGTCGCGCGGCTGGGCCCCAGCTTGGCCAGGCCGTGCATCCACAAAAACGGCGCGATGATCGAGGCGGGAATGCCGGCAAACAGCACCAGCGGCAAGCCGGCGCTGGTGACGGGCGGCGCGGACTGGCTCAGGTAATACACGAACAGCACGGGCACGGCGCACCAGACCTGGATCAGCAAGGAATGCCAGTTATTCAGGGGGATCTTCCAGCGCTTGAGCAGCACGCCGTAACCCGCATACGACAGGCAAGCGAGCAGCATCAGGGCGTCGCCCACGGCCGCGCCATGGGCGAGCAGCGCGGCCGGGTCGCCATGGCTGAGCAGATAGCCGAGTCCCAGCAAGCACACGATGCCGCCGAACACGCCACCCACGGTGGGCGCCTCTTTCAACACCAGTACGGACAGGCCCACGGCCAGCAGCGGCATCATCGACGCCAGAATGCCCATGTTGGTGGCCGTCGTCGTCTGCGCGGCGATGTAGGCCAGGCACTGGTACATGACCATGCCCAGCATGCCCAGCACAAACAGCTTCCCCAGATACGGTTTCACCACGGACCGCTGTTTCCACACGGGGCGGGCAAACACGAGCGCCAGCAGCACGCCGGCCAGCAGCCAGCGGTAGAACGAGATGGCGGCCGGATCGATCACGCCGACAGCCATCTTGCTGACGATGGTATTGATGGCCCAGATCAGCACGGCAATCACGGGAAACAGATAATGCTTGGCTTTCATGCAAGTAACTCCACTATTCAATGACGGCCATTTTCGCATGGTCCGATTCCATGGATATAATGAAAACCGGACAAACGATGCGAAGAACAGGACAAGATGGCCAGCAACCAGCATTTCCCCGCCGTTTCCGACACCCTGCCCTACCCCGTGTACTTTCGCCTCGACGATTATCACGCGCACCAGCAATTCGATTACCAGAGCCATCCCTGGGGCCAGCTCACGTATTGCTCCACGGGCGTGATGGAAATCATGGTGGCGGGCCAGCGCTACCTGTCGCCACCCCAGTACGCCGTGTGGATACCGCCCGAAACCTTGCACGACGGCTATATCCGCCAGGATGTCGTGTTTCACTCGGCCTACATCGACGCCAGCCTGTGCGACCGGCTGCCGGCGCAGCCATGCGCGCTGGTATTGAGTCCCTTGCTCAAAGCCATACTCGGCGACTTCGCCGGTCGGGGCGTCACCACGCCCGCCACCGAGGCCGACCAGCGCCTGGCGCAAGTGCTGGTCGACCAGTTGCAGCTGGCGCCGTGCAGCCGCAACTACCTGCCCGGCAGCGACGAGCCCGTCATCGCGGCGCTGCTGGCAGCCCTGCAGGCGGAGCCGGGGAGTAACCGCTCACTTTCCGAGTGGGCCGCGCAATTGCATGTGACCGAACGCACGCTGGCGCGCCGCTGCCAGCGCGAACTGGGCATGCCGTTCGGCGAATGGCGCCAGCGCCAGCGCTTCCTGGCGGCCCTGCCCCTGCTGGAACAAGGCGACACCGTGCAGGCGATCGCGCTGGAACTGGGCTACAGCACGGCCTCGGCCTTCATCGCCATGTTTCGCCGCCAGAGCGGCGGCACGCCGGACCAGTTCCGCCGCGGCCTGCGCTGAAAAAGCCAAACCTGGCCTCCGCTTTGTCATGGTTTGTCATATTGGGATGCTAAAATCCAAACATCTTTCCAGAGAGCAAAAGGACGCGCGCATGAATTCCAGCACTGAAACGGCCCATGACACCCCAGGCAGCGAGGATGCGCCGCAGGTGACAGAGATGACCGTGACGGCGCCAGCGCCCATCCGCCTCGACAAGGAAGACATCCCCACCGTGCTGGGCAAGCTGCGCACGCTGGTGCAGGACAAGACGCGCTTCGAGCCGCAGGACATCACGCCGCTGGGCGAGGAAGATGCCTCGCAGGATTTTTCGCTGCAGGCGAACTACGCGCTCGAAGCGCGCTTCGAGCAGCGCGTCATCAATGGCTACTTCACGCCATCGGGCAACGACTGCCGCTGTGGCTCCCACGAGGTGGGAGCGCTCGCTCACGCGCAGGAGAAGGAGCGGCTGCGCCGCGCGGCGGGCAAGCTCGACAATGCCTTGCGCCAGGCGGGCCAGGCCTACAATGGGATCGAGGCGGGCGTCTACCTGCCGCACGCCGTCAAGTACTGGCACCTGGACACCTGCAACAACTGTCATGGAAAAGGCCGCATCAGCTGCCACACCTGCCACGGCTTGACCACGGAAACCTGCTGGAGCTGCCATGGCGGGCGCACCGTCAGCTGTGACGCGTATGGCTGCTACGGCAGCGGCAAGGTGTCGTGCTCGTATTGCAGCGGCAGCGGCTCGGTCGCCGAGCAAGTCACCGATTACGTCACGGTGCAGGTGCCCACGACCACCTACAGCAACGGCAGCTCGCACACCAGCTACCACAGCGAAACGCGCACGCAATACCGCACCGAGCATCGCAATTGCTACCATTGCAGCTACGGCAAGGTCACGTGCAACAGCTGCCACGGTTCCGGCAACATCAATTGCGGCACTTGCCGCGCCAGCGGCAGTGTCACCTGCCGTACCTGCAGCGGCGTGGGGGACTTGCGCTGCAACCCCTGCGACGGCTCCGGCAAGGTGGGCAAGGCGGCCTGGGTCGACGTGCACGTCGCGCCCGGCTACAGCGTCAGCCTGCCCAAGCAGGCACCCGACGACGCACGCCGCATCCGCGACAAGGAGAGCGTGCACTCACTGGCGGCTATTGCCAGCAGCCTGGCCCTGGCAAAAGTGAGCATTTACAATGAAGACCAGCCGCAGGAAGTCGACGCCCTGTACGCAGGCAAGCTGCGCATCGTGCGCCTCGATGCATCGTGCAACGCCGAAAAGCACCACCTGGTGGCGTACGGCACCGACTTGCGCTGGCTGACCCTGGACGACATCGTGGAAAAGCTGCTGCGCGGCGACCTCAAGGCGCTCAGCGACGCGCTGGCCGGCAGCGCCGACGACGGCCTGTTCTCGGCCCATGTGCAAGGGCTATTGACGCCGCTGCGCGACGTGGCAGCCTCGGAGCTGAATGCGGACGTGATCGAGTCTGTCCTCAGCGGTGACGCAGACCACGCGCACGTCGATGTCGTCTCGGCCGAGTATGCGCAGAATGTGCGCACCTGCGTGCTCGGTGCCTTGCGCCAGGTCTACACGCGGCTGGCCAAGCAATTCTGGTGGAAAAGCGCACTGGCCGCGCTGGCCGCCGCCATCGCCACCTGGTTCTTTGCCGGGCGCGGTGCCGCCGCCGTCGCCGGCCTGCTCGTCACGGGCGCCGGCTACTGGCTGTTCAACCGCAAGGTCAAGGCCGTGCTGAGCGAGGCGCTGGGCGGCGAGCAGCAGGCCGAACGCGCCATGCGCATCGCCGGCAAGGGCCGCCGCAACCAGCTGGCGCAAGTGCTGGTCCTCGCCCCGGCCAGCCTGGCCGTGCTGGCCGCCAGCTATGGCTTGCCCGTGCGCGTGCGCCCGGTGTCCGCGCCGCCGCAAACGGCCATGGCCTCGGCGCCCGTCGCCCCCCATGCGCCGGCCGTCGTACCGCAGGACGCGAGCAGCGCCAGGGCCGTCAAGCTGTACGAAAATGGCGACAAGGTGCAGGCACTGGCCATGCTGGAAAGCCTGGTCGGCAAGGGCGACGCCGGCGCGTATGGGCTATATGGCTGGATGCTGCTGATGGGCGAAGGCAAGAGCGGCCCCGCCACCGCGCCAACGGCGCAGCAGCGCGAAGCGCGCCAGGTCGCCGCCAAGCCCCTGGTCGGCAAGGGCTTGCTGAAAAACGACAGCTATGCACTGACGGCGAAGGGCGTGATGCTGGCCGAAGGCTGGCAAGAACCGCGCAACATGGCGCGCGGGCTCGACTTGCTGAAACAGGCCGCCAACAAGGGCAATGCCCAAGCCATGCACTTGCTGGGCCTGTACCACGTGCGCGGCTACCAGATCCCCGTCAACCACGCGGAAGCGCGCAAATGGTTCACCCTGGCCGCCGACAAGGGCAGCGCGGGCGATATCTACAACCTGGGCCTGATGGACTGGGAAGGCGCTGGTTTGAAACGCCCGGACCGCGCCAGCGCCATGCAGCGCTGGAAGATCGCCGCCGCCATGGGCGAGGAGCGCGCGATTAAGGCTGTAGCGCAAGGCAAACCTTAAGCTGCCGCCAGCGCCTGCAAGGCCATCGGGTTGGGCGTCGGCTCGCCGATTTTAGTCAGCAGGTTGCGGTCCGTGTGGTGGAAGGGTTCGTCCTTGCCGCGGATCAGCATGACCGTGTCTTCATCGTAGCCCCAGGTGCCGTCGGCGTGGATGTCGACCTTGATGCGGTATTCGACGGTGGTGAACGCGTGTTCGAGGAAAGGGTTCGAGCAGATGCCGTAGGCCGTCGAATCGCGCCTGGCCACCAGTTCGAAACTGCTGGCGTCCGCCGTCGTCGTGCCCGACGCCATGGCGATCTGGCCGCGCGGGATGGCCAGGGTCTGGATCACGGTGCCCGTGGCCGGCTCCCACAGCCAGTAACCGACCTGTTCATGATACGTTTTGACTTGATCCGGCTTGGTGATGTGGATGTAATAGCGCAAGCCGTAGAACAGTTGCGGGCCATTGGTGACGGGATCGATCGGCTGCAGTTCGATGCGCTCGACAAACGCCTGCTTGCGCGGGCCGTCGGCTTTCGGCTTGACGTCCAGGCCGCGCGTGCCCGTCCAGATGCCGGCCATGCCGGTCAAGGGCCCCAGGTTGTTCAGGGTATGCACGTCGGCGGACGGCTCGGTGTAGATATCTTCGGGAAAATCGCTCATGCGGAAGTCTTCAAAATGGGGCAACAGTGCTTGCCGCCATTGTAAGACCCACGCCGCTATCCGGGAAAGAGCGCGATGTGGCGTTCGATGAACAGCAAGGCTGCTGTCGCCAGCGCGGGGCGCTGCGCCTCGAACACCGTCGCGTCGCGCGCCTGCAGCAAGTTGGCGGCCACCTCGGGCAGCAGCAAGTCATCGGCGATCAGCACCGCCACCGCTCCAATGTTCGCGTACAGCGCGCTGTCAAAGCCTTCCCAGTCCACATAGGCCAGCCACTCGGCCAGGGTCACCACGCCAGCGACGGGCGGCGCCAGGGCCGCGATGCGATCCAGGCGCAGCACGCTGTCGCTGCGGATGCCTTCCTGCTGCAAGACCGCCAGCGCCACCTGCTGCAGCGCGTCCTCGGCGTCGTGCCGGTGCTGGTTCAGCAGGCGCTGCGTCAGGCTGGCGCTGTGCATCTCAGACCAGCGGATCGGGCAAGCCGGTCAGGGTGAAGATTTCAAAACCCGTTTCCGTCACGGCCAGCGAGTGCTCGAACTGTGCCGACAGCGAACGGTCTTTCGTCACCGTCGTCCATTTGTCGGGCAAGACCTTGACCTGGTAGCTGCCCACGTTGAGCATCGGTTCGATCGTGAAAATCATGCCCGGTTCGAGCACGATGCCGGTGCCGGCGCGGCCATAGTGCAGCACTTGCGGCGTATCGTGGAAGACCTGGCCCACGCCATGTCCGCAGAAGTCGCGCACGGAAGAAAAGCCCTGCGCCTTGGCCACCGCTTCGATGGCGGCGCCCACGTCGCCCAGGGTGGCGCCAGGGCGCACCGTATGGATGCCGGCCATCATGGCGTCATACGCCGTGTTGACGAGGCGGTTGGCCAGGATGGACACGGCGCCCACCTTGAAGGTGCGGCTGGTGTCGCCGAACCAGCCCTGGAACTTCGGCGTCACGTCGATGTTCAGGATGTCGCCCACTTTCAGGAATTTCGTTTCCGACGGGATGCCGTGCGTGACCACGTGATTGACGGAGATGCAACTGGCGTGCTTGTAGCCGTGGTAGTCGATGGTGCCGGGGATGGCGCCGGCGGCGCGCATGAATTCTTCGCACAGGGCGTCGAGCTTGGCCGTCGACACGCCAGGCTTGACGAAGGGCGTGATGTAATCGAGCGTGTCGGCGGCGATGCGGCCGGCCGCGCGCATGCCGATGAAACCTTCTTCGTCGTGCAGGGGGATTTTCTTGCCGTGTTCAAGCTGGGTGGAATAGCGCATGGATGTCTTCTTGGTTAATGTGATGTGGTGTTTAAGGCCCAGCCGCGCACGGCGTCGTGCGAGGCGCGCAGCATGGCGTCGACACTGGCCGGTATCGGCCGCTCCTGGGTCAGGTAGGGCTTGACGACGGCCACGGGGGCGTCGATCAGCACGAATTTGAGCAGCATGTGATCCAGGTCCAGCTCCGTGGTGGCGGGCATGGCTTCGGCGCAGCGCACAAAGCAGGCGTCGAGCGCCGCCTGCTCCTCTTCCACGGCGGCCAGCAATTGCTCGCTGAGGCCACTGCTGAAATCGGGGCTGTCCGCGCATTGCAGCAGGAAGCGCGCATACACGGGCTTGCGCCGGCACCAGTCCAGCAAGCCGTGCACGCCGGCCCAGGTGTCGCCGCCGAGCCAGCGGCTGGCCACTTCCTCGCGGAAGTCGCTCTTCACGCGCAGCCAGGCGCGCGCCAGGATGGCGTTGCGCGAGTCGAAGCGGTGATACACGGAACCGATGGGCGCACCGGCCTTGACGGCGATGGCGGCCATCGACACGGCGCCCACGCCGCACTGGGCGGCGACGGCAATCGCGCTGTCGATGAAGTTGTTTTCGTTGAATTTTGCGAGTCTGACCATTCAAATAGAATACAGATTCTATTTGAATTCGTCAAGCGGCCCGAGATGCGCCGACAAGAGATGCCGCGCTGCCTTACAATGGTATGCACGAACCGCTACAAGGAGAATCCGCTTGCTTACGCCCCCCTTCATCGCCTCCTCCCGCTTCGACGATCCACGCCTGGCGTTGGAACAAGTGCAAGCCATTTACCGCAGCAGCATCGAACACTTGCGCGATGCGCTGCAGCGCTTTGTCGCCGGCGAAGACATGCACGAGCGCGTACGCGCCTGCTACCCCTTCGTGCGCATCCAGACCGACACCGTGGCGCGCGCCGACTCGCCGCTGGCCTACGGCTTTGTCGCCGGTCCCGGCGTATTTGAAACCACCCTGACGCGCCCCGACCTGTTCGGCGACTATTACCTCGACCAGTTCACCCTGCTGCTGAAAAACCATAACAGCGGCCAGAATGTACACCTGGAAGTGGGCGTCAGCGCCCAGCCCATACCCGTGCATTTTTCGTTCGCCGAGCATGACCATATCGAAGGCAATATGGATGCGGGGCGCCGCCTGGCCATGCGCGACCTGTTCGACCTGCCCGACCTGTCGGCCATGGACGACGGCATCGCCAACGGCACGCACGAACCGGCGCATGGCGAAGCGCAGCCGCTGGCCTTGTTCACGGGGCCGCGCGTCGATTACTCGCTGCAGCGCCTGCGCCACTACAGCGGCACCTCGCCGCAGCACTTCCAGAACTTCGTCCTGTTTACCAATTACCAGTTCTACATCGACGAATTCATCCGCCTGGGCCACGCCATGATGGACCGCGCGCCCGACCCGCAAGCACCATCGGACGACGACGGCTACATCGCCTTTGTCGAACCGGGAAACGTGGTCACGCGCCGGGTCGGCCAGACAGTCGAAAGCGAAGATGCTCTGGGCGCCGCGCCGCCGCGCCTGCCGCAGATGCCCGCCTACCACCTGCTGCGCGCCGATGGCAGCGGCATCACCATGGTCAATATCGGCGTCGGTCCCGCCAACGCGAAAACCATCACCGACCATATCGCCGTGCTGCGCCCGCACGCCTGGCTGATGCTCGGCCATTGCGCCGGCTTGCGCACCACGCAAAGCCTGGGCGACTACGTGCTGGCGCATGCATACGTGCGCGAAGACCATGTGCTCGACGAAGACTTGCCGCTGTGGGTACCGATCCCGCCGCTGGCGGAAATCCAGCAGGCGCTGCAAACGGCGGTGGCGGAAATCACCCAGCTGACGGGGCATGATTTGAAACACATCATGCGCACGGGGACGGTGGCCAGCACGGACAACCGCAACTGGGAACTGCTGCCGCAGCGCACGCCGGAACGCCGTTTCAGCCAGAGCCGCGCCATCGCGCTGGACATGGAAAGCGCGACGATCGCCGCCAACGGCTTCCGCTTCCGCGTCCCGTACGGCACCCTGCTGTGCGTGAGCGACAAGCCGCTGCACGGTGAAATCAAGCTGCCCGGCATGGCCAACCACTTCTACCGCGAGCGGGTCGACCAGCACCTGCGCATCGGCATCCGCGCCGTGGAACTGCTGCGCCGCCAGGGCGTGGACCGGCTGCACAGCCGCAAATTGCGCAGCTTTGCGGAAGTGGCGTTTCAGTAAGCGCCGCATTTCCCACGCAAGCCGCCCTCGCCGGGCGGCTTTTTTTTGCCCGGCGCCCAAGCCCGGCAATGTCGCGACCTTGCCGTATATGGCGCAATATCGTCACAAAAAAACAACATATGTCTAGACAGGCAACAGGCAAATGCCGAATTTTCAACGATCATTTTACCCAATGACAAATTTAATTTATTTAACAATTGAAATTTAATATTTTCCTGCTCTCCACAAATAAAATTCATGTCTTTTCATTCTGGCGCGTGCCATGCGCATGCACAAATACCCGGCAGCTCTTGACAGTCAAGATCAAAAAATGGTCTGATGAATTGCAAATTTAAAATACTAAATTTGTAAACATAGTCATTTTGAAAATAATTTCAAATAGCTAAATAAAACCCTAAGGAAACTGAAGTTTCCTAGTTGGAGGATAGACAATGATTGAAAAGACATTAAACAAATCCTTGCGCATGATGTTCGCCGGTACCTTGGCCATGAGCGCAGGTTTCATGCACCAGGCAGCCCAGGCACAGGAAGCCAAAGCTGACGAAAAATTGCAGCGCGTGGTCGTCACTGGTTCCGCGATCAAGCGCGTGGATGCCGAAACCGCCGCACCGGTGGAAATTTACAGCAAGAAAGATATCGAGCGCACGGGCGCCACCAGCGTCGCCGAACTGGTGCGCAACCTGGCCTCCATCGACATCAATGACCAGGGCGAACTGAGCGCCAGCTCGCCTTCAGGCTCTGGCACCACCAATATCAAGATGCGCGGCTTGAGCGAACGCAACGTGCTGATCCTCTTGAACGGTCGCCGCCTGCCGACCAATGCGCTGGCTGACGGTTCGGGCGCGGGCGCCGCGGTCGACGTCAACGCCATCCCGCTGAGCGCGCTGGAACGCATTGAAATTCTGAAAGACGGCGGTTCGGCCATTTATGGCGCCGATGCGGTTGCCGGCGTGATGAACTTCATCACCAAAAAGAATTACCAAGGTCTGGAAGCGAAAACCAGCTACGGCCAAAGCTCGCGCTCGGACGCCAAGGAAAAGACCGCCAACCTCGTGTACGGCTACGGCGACTATGACACCCAGGGCTTCAACGTACTGGCCACGGTCGACGTGTTCAAGCGCGACCCGATCTACCGCAAGGACCGCGACCTGACCAGTTCAGCCGACTTCCGCCGCTTTGGCGGCCCGGATGGTCGCAGCGGCTACCATCCTAGCGGCAATATTGCCGGCGGCGGCACTCTGGTGCCGTGCCCACCGGACGATTTGAGTGACGGCACCTGCCGTTTCGACGTCAACAAGACCCTGCTGACATCGACCAACGGCGCCGACCGCGTCAGCGGCATGCTGATTGGCAGCCTGAAAATCAGCGACAGCATCCGCGCATTCGCGGAATTTACCTATTCCGAAAGCAAGGACGACTTCTCCTCCCAGCCTGCGCCAGGCAATTTCAAGGTCGGCAACCAGACCGTTGCTGGCCGCTTCATGCAAATGGGCCCGCGCCAGACCAACCGCAAGGGCACGATGACCCAGTTCTCGACGGGTTTGGAAGGCACGACTCGCGGCATCGACTGGGATGTGGCCATCGGCAAGGGCGTGAGCAAGGCCACCAACCGCGATTCGAACTACGCGCACTACGACCTGTTCAACGAAGCGATCGCCAATGGCAAGATCAACCCGACCCGCACCGACAACCCGCAGGCGGAAGTCGACAAGATTCGCCTCACGCCTTCGCGCGCCGGCAAGTCGGAACTGACCTTCTTTAACGCCAAGGCATCGGCGCCGATCATGGACTTGGCAGGCGGCGCGATGGCTTACGCCGTTGGCGTGTCGTACAACAAGGAAACGCTGAGCGACCAGCCCGACCAGAACCAGATCGATGGCGTGGTCTTCGGCAGTATCCAGCAGGCGGCCGTGAAGGCGGACCGCAATTCCAAGGGCATCTTCGGCGAACTGTCGATTCCTTTCATGAAAAACGTCGAAGCACAAGTCGCCCTGCGCTATGACGACATCTCGAATGTCGGCAGCAAGACCAGCCCGAAGCTGGCCTTGCGCTACCAACCGCTGAACAACCTGATGTTCCGCGGTTCGTATGCGGGCAGTTTCCTGGCGCCTTCGCTGAAACAGATGTACGGCGGCGTCGATGCAGGCGCCTACACGACCAGCGATACGGATATCTGCAAAGCCTTCCCATCGATTGCCGGCAACTGCAAGAACTTCGCCTATTACCAGGTCTCCGGTTCCAACAAGGACTTGCAACCTGAAACGGGCAAGACCTACAACCTCGGTGTGGTATTCTCTCCAGTAAACTCGCTGACAGCCAGCATCGACTTCTTCAAGATCAACAAAAAGAACGAGATCGGCACCCTGACGGAACTCAAGGCGATCGAACTGGGCAACGTGGAAATCAAGAATGGCGACGCGCGCATCCTGCTGAACAACCAGAACCTGGCCACGACCGAAGTGCGCGGTTTCGATACGGACCTGCGCTACACCTCGCCGCAAACGATGTTCGGCAAATTCACACTCCGCAATGCGTCCACTATCTACACCCGCATGGACACCCAGGACACGGTGACGGATCCAGAACAAAGCACGATGAAGACGTTCATGAATCCGAAGTACCGCAACACGTTCACGGCGAGCCTGGAAAAGGACAATATGTCCGGTTCCCTGGTTATCCGCACGACGGGCGATATGATCGACTCGGACTTGCGCCGCGACGAAATCAAACCGGGTACCCGCACGATTCCTTCACACACGGAAGTGGATCTGACGGGCCAGTACGTGGCGATGCAAAACCTGACCTTCACGGCCGGCATCAAGAACCTGTTCGACAAAATGCCGCCGTTTAGCATCATGGGCGCAGGCAACCAGTACGGCACCCTGGGCTTTGCCCAGCTGTACAACGTGCGCGGCCGTTACTTCTACGTCGGTGCAGGCTACAAGTTCATGTAATGTAGCGCAATCCCCGGTGGCCTGAAATGGCCGCCTGTACTGCCCCCGAAAGCCGCATCTTCATGCGGCTTTTTTCATGCCTGGCAGACGAAAAAAAACCGCTGCAGGCAGCGGTTTTCAAGACAGGCAATCGCTTACAGGAAGCGGTCGAGTATCTTCCGCGTCGTCTTGTCGATATTGAACATGTCGCGTATCAAAAAGTGAATGCCGTGGTTATCGGCGATCAGCAGTGACGTGGCGCCGATGCGGCGGATGTCTTCCTCGCCCTTCAGCACGAATTGCGTCTCGCCCCGATCCGTATCGACGTACCAGGTGCAGGGCGTGGCAAAGCTGCTGACGCTTTTCACGCGCGCGATCTCGGGCATGAATTCGCGCCCTTCCAGTTCTTCCTGCAGCAGGCTGCGCGCCGGCTCGGGCAAGGTGTCAAGGCGCTCGATCCACGCCACTTCCTTGCCATTGCCCAGCACAAGCGAAATGCCTTCGTCGGGCGACTGGATGGGGAAGGCGCGCACGGGCGCCACGCCTTCAAAGACCTGGCCGTCTTCGGCCGTCATCACCAGCTTGCCGAAGGTGTCGCGGCTTAATGTAAAAGTTGTACTGGCCATGCTTATTCCTTGTCATCCAGGGCGAGTTCGTTGTTGCGCGCCTGTGCTTCGTAGAGGCGGAAATAGGCGCCCTCTTTCGCCATCAGTTCATCGTGACTGCCCACTTCGACGACCTGGCCGCGATCCAGCACCACCAGGCGATCGGCCCGGTGCAGGGTCGACAGCCTGTGCGCGATGGCGATCGTCGTGCGGCCTTGCACCAGGTTGTCCAGCGCCTTCTGAATTTCTTTTTCCGTTTCCGAGTCGACCGACGATGTCGCTTCATCCATGATCAGGATGCGCGGATCGATCAGCAGGGCGCGGGCGATCGAGATGCGCTGGCGTTCGCCGCCGGACAAGCCCTGGCCCCGCTCGCCCACCATCGAATCGTAGCCTTGCGGCAGGCGCAGGATGAATTCGTGCGCATGCGCGGCGCGCGCGGCGGCGATGATCTCCTGGCGCGACGCGTGCGGCTTGCCGTAAGCGATATTTTCCGCGATGGTGCCGAAGAACAGGAACGGCTCCTGCAGCACCAGGCCGATGTTGCGGCGGTAGTCGGACACGGCGAACGAGCGGATATCGACGCCATCGAGCAAAATCGCCCCTTCCGACACGTCATAGAAGCGGCAAATCAGGTTGACCAGCGTACTCTTGCCCGAACCGCTGTGGCCTACCAGGCCGATCATCTCGCCGGCCTTGATATTCAGCGTGATGCCGCGGTTGACGGCCCGGTTGCCATAGCGGAAACCGACTTCGCGCAAATCGATCCTGCCTTCGATCTTCTCCAGTTTCACGGGGTGCGCAGGTTCCGGCACGCTCGACACGTGGTCGAGGATGTCGAAGATGCGCTTGGCGGCGGACGCCGATTTCTGCGTCACGGAAACGATGCGGCTCATGGAATCGAGGCGGCCGTAGAAGCGCGTGCTGTAGGCGATGAAGGCGGTCAGTACGCCGACGGTGATTTCGCCGCGCGACAGTTGCCAGATGCCAAAGCACCAGATGACCAGCAAACCCATCTCCGTCAGGAACGAGACGGTGGGCGAGAACAGCGACCAGACCTTGTTCAACTTGTCGTTGACGGCCAGGTTGTGCGCGTTGGCGTCGCGGAAGCGGGCCGCTTCGCGCTTTTCCTGCGCAAACGCCTTCACCACGCGGATGCCGGGTATCGTATCGGCCAGCACGTTGGTCACTTCGCTCCACACGCGGTCGATCTTTTCAAAACCCGTGCGCAGACGGTCGCGCACCAGGTGGATCATCCAGGCGATGAACGGCAATGGCGCCAGGGTCATGATGGCCAGCCAGGGGTTCATCGACCACAGAATGACGCCCGTCATGATGATCATCAGCACGTCGGAGGCGAAATCGAGCAAATGCAGCGAGAGGAAGACGCAGATGCGGTCACTGCCGCTGCCGATGCGCGACATCAGGTCGCCCGTGCGCTTGCCGCCGAAAAATTCCAGCGACAGCTTCATCAGATGCTCATACGTGGCCGAGCGCAGGTCGGCGCCCATGCGTTCGGACACCAGGGCCAGCACATAGGTCTTGCCCCAGCCCAGCAGCCAGGCCAGCAGGGCCGAACCGAGCAAGCCGCTCATGTAGTACACCACCAGCCACGGATCGATGTGCTTGCCGTTCTGATACGGGATCAGCACATTGTCCATCAGCGGCGCCGTCAGGTAGGGCGGAATCATGTGCGCGGCAGTGGAGAGCAGCATCAGCATGAAACCCAGCGCCAGCTGGCCACGGTAAGGGTGGGCGAAGCGCCACAGGCGGAACAGGGTCCAGGTGGACGGCGGCGTGTACAGCACCTTGGCGCAGATCGGGCATTCTTCCTGCTCCGGCTCCAGCGGCGCCTTGCAACTCGGACACACTTCCTGCTCCGCTTGCAGCACGGGCTGGCCCGTCAGGTGGCTGTCGAGGCGCTCGACGAACTGTTCCAGCACGCGGATCGCATGCAGGTTCTGTCCCAGGGTGAAGCGCCACGAGGCCAGGCGGCCGTGGTCATCGAACAGTTCCAGGTGGCCGACACCGGCGTGGTCGTGGTGCGTCAGGCGCAATCCAGGGCGGAAAGACCAGCTTTTCCAGTCGCTATCGCCCGGTGAACGGGCCAGCAAACGCTTCTCGGTGACAACAATTATGCCTTTTGTGAAACGTAATCGCGCATCGAGGTCAACCTCAACGCTACTTAAAACGTTCTCCCCTGGAGAAAGCTTGCTCCCCACCTCCGCCAGCCAGTGTTCAGGCAGCGAGGTGAGGGGAATAGTTGTTGCAGGAACATTCAGTTCAGTTGTCATCGTAAAGCATACTCCGGCTCGAGGCCAAGCCCTTCAGGGCGGGATTTGGGGGATGGGGCAGACGCCCGATCAATGTTTGTGTACTGCGCGATGGCGAGGTAGATGCACCAGTGGCAATTTCCTGTATTGTATCGAATGGATGCCTGCCAGTAAGGAATGATGGCAAAACGGCGCAAAAAAATGAGCGGCCATCGACCGGCGACAAGTATACAACAGCGCGCTGTTGCGCAAATGCTCCAGCTTGGCCCGGAGTCGGTATCTTTATAACAAGTAAGGCAACATTTAGTAACAATTAGAATCACAACAGCAGCAGAATACGAGAAGCAAACGCGACAAGAGGCCGCTAAAAGTGGCACACTGCGCATACCCGGGATAAAGAACCAAGCACGAGCCTGAAAAGACTCTGTAGAGCCACCATAAAGTATCTGGCGCCCAGACGCCTGGCTTGTTATCAAGAAACCACTTACATGATCAAGAAGAAGAACATCGAATTTGCCCGCGTCACCCACTTGCGCGGCCCCAACATCTGGACGTATCGCCCGGTGATTGAAGCCTGGGTCGACATCGGCGAACTGGAAGACTATCCATCCAATACCCTGCCCGGCCTGTACGAGCGTCTGGTGGCATGGCTGCCGGGCATGATCGAGCACCGCTGCGGCGTGGGCGAACGGGGCGGCTTTTTCGAGCGCCTGCGCGAAGGCACCTGGTCGGCGCACATCCTCGAACACGTGGTGCTGGAATTGCAAAACCTGGCAGGCATGCGCACGGGCTTCGGCCAGACGCGCTCGACCAGCCAGCGCGGCGTCTACAAGATGGCTTTCCGCACGCGTGAAGAGCACGTGGGCCGCGCCGCCCTGGCCGCCGCGCGCGAACTGCTGATGGCCGCCATCAACGATGAAGCCTACGACCTGGAAGCGGCCCTGGCGCCCCTGCGCGACATGGTCGATGCGCGCTGCCTGGGCCCGAGCACGGCCAGCATCGTCGATGCGGCCACCGAGCGCGGCATCCCTTCGCTGCGCCTGAATGACGGCAACCTGGTGCAGCTGGGCCACGGCGCCGCGCAGCGCCGCATCTGGACGGCCGAAACGGACCGCACCAGCGCGATTGCCGAAGGCATCGCCAGCGACAAGGACCTGACCAAATTCCTGCTCAAATCGTGCGGCGTGCGCGTCCCTGAAGGCAGCCTGGTGCGCAGCGCCGAAGCGGCCTGGGAAGAAGCGCAAGACATCGGCGTGCCTGTCGTCGTCAAGCCGTATGACGGCAACCATGGGCGCGGCGTGTCGCTGAACCTGATGACGGAAAGCGACGTCAAGGCTGCCTATGAGCTGGCTGCGCGCAAGGGCGACAGCTCGGCCGTGCTGGTGGAAAGCTTCATCACGGGCGACGAACACCGTCTGCTCGTCGTCGGCAACAAGCTGATCGCGGCGGCCAAGGGCGAATCGCTGTGGGTCGACGGCGATGGCGTCTCCACCGTGCTGGAACTGGTCAACACGCAAATCAATATCGATCCGCGCCGCGGCGAAGGCGAAGATTTTCCATTGGGCACCGTCAAGCCGCACGAATCGGGCGAAATCGTGCTGGAACTGCAGCGCCAGGGCATGACCGCCCTGTCCGTGCCGCAGGCGGGCCAGAAAGTGCTGATCCAGCCGAACGGCAACGTGGCCATCGACGTCACGGACGACGTGCATCCATCCGTTATGCATGCGGCCCTGCTGGCCGCGCGCGTCGTGGGCCTCGATATCGCCGGCATCGACCTGGTCACCACCGACATCACGCGTCCGCTGGAAGAGCAGCGCGGCGCCATCATCGAAGTCAATGCCAGCCCCGGCCTGCTGGCGCACATCAAGCCGGGCGTGGGCCAGAGCCGCCCCGTCGGCGCGGCCATCGTCGACCACCTGTTCGCTGCCGAGGAAACGGGCCGCATTCCGCTGATCGGCGTGACGGGCACGCGCGGCGCCAGCCTGATCGTGCGCATGCTGTGCAAACTGCTCAACCTGTCGGGCCTGCACACGGGCGCCGTCTGCAGCGAAGGCATGTACCTGGACCAGCGCCGCGTAGTCAGCAGCGATTGCGTGAACTGGGACGCGGGCCAGCGCCTGCTGCTCAACCGCACCGTGCAGACGGCCCTGTTCGAGAGCAATCCGCGCATGATCCTGGCCGAAGGCCTGGCCTATGACAAGTGCCAGGTCGGCATCGTCACCGACATGGGCAGTGTAGAGAGCGTCAAGGATTTCGACGTGCTCGACGATGCGGGCCTGTACAAGGCCGTGCGCAGCCAGGTCGACGTGGTGGTGCCGACGGGCGTGGCCGTGCTGAACGCGGCCAACGCCCACGTGCTGGAACTGGCCGAGCTGTGCGACGGCACGGTGACCCTGTACGCACAGGATGGCAGCTTGCCGGCCATCGCGGCGCAGCTGGCCGCCGGCCAGCGCGCCGTGTTCGTGCGCGGCAACCACATCGTGCTGGCCGAAGGCGGCATCGAAACGGTCTTGCTGTGCCTGGATCTGCTGAAACCGGCCACGGCCGGCAATGTCGACAGCGTGCTGGCCGTCGCGGCCGCCGCCTGGGCCATGAACCTGCCTGTCGACCTGATCTGCGCAGGTTTACGCACGTTTGACGCCGCACCCGGCTGCATCGGGAATTAAGACAGCACTCAAGCCCGGCCAGGATGGCCGGGCCCACAAGAACACAACAGGATTACGGTTTAATTATGGAAGTATCTCGCGTACGGGCCTTGCGGGGCCCTAACCTCTGGAGCCACGACACCGCCGTGGAAGCCATTGTTTCCTGCACCACGCAGGAACTCGACATCGCCCAGCTGCCCGGCTTCGAAGCCCGCCTGCGCGCGCGCTTTCCGCAACTGAGCCCGCTGCAACCGCTGGGCAATTACAACGCCGCGCCGATGGCGCAGGTGCTGGAACTGGCGGCGCTGGGCCTGCAGGCGCAAGCCGGCTGCCCCGTCACCTTCAGCCGCACCACGCCGACCCTGGAAACGGGCATCTTCCAGGTCGTCGTCGAATACTCGGAAGAAGCCGTCGGCCGCCTGGCCCTGGAACTGGCGCAGCAGCTGTGCCGCGCCGCGCTCGACGACGCGCCGTTCGACCTGGTCGGCGCCCTGCACCAGTTGCAGGAACTCGATGAAGACGTGCGCCTGGGCCCTTCGACGGGCGCCATCGTCAACGCCGCCGTGGCGCGCAACATCCCGTTCCGCCGCCTGACCGAAGGCAGCCTGGTGACGTTCGGCTGGGGCAGCAAGCAACGCAAGATCCAGGCCGCCGAAATGGACGGCACCAGCGCGATTGCCGAAGCCATCGCGCAAGACAAGGAACTGACCAAGAAGCTGCTCGATTCGGCCGGCGTGCCGGTGCCGCACGGCCGTGTCGCCATCGATGCGGACGACGCCTGGGCCGCCGCCTGCGAGATCGGCCTGCCCGTCGTCGTGAAACCGAAGGATGGCAACCAGGGCAAGGGCGTCACCGTCAATGTCACCACGCGCGAACAGCTGACGGCCGGCTTCCTCGCGGCGCAGGAATTCCGCGACGACATCCTCGTCGAGCGCTACCTGCCGGGCCACGATTTCCGTTTGCTCGTCATCGGCAACAAGATGGTGGCAGCGGCCCGCCGCGACCCGCCGCAAGTGGTGGGCGACGGCCAGCACACGGTGCGCGAACTGGTCGACCAGGTCAACCTGGACCCGCGCCGCGGCAGCGGCCACGCCACCTCGCTGACAAAAATCCGCTTCGACGACATCGCCCTGGCCAGCCTGGCAAAGCAGGGCTATGTGGCCGAATCCGTGCCGCCCGTGGGCCAGCGCGTGATTTTGCGCAATAACGCCAACCTGTCGACGGGCGGCTCGGCCACCGACGTCACCGTCGACGTGCACCCGGAAGTGGCGGCGCGCGCCGTCGCCGCCGCGCACATGGTGGGCCTGGACATCTGCGGCGTGGACGTGGTCTCCGAAAGCATACTGAAACCGCTGGAAGAACAGAACGCCGGCATCGTCGAAGTGAACGCCGCACCGGGCCTGCGCATGCACCTGGCGCCGTCGTTCGGCAAGCCGCGCCCCGTGGGCGAAGCCATCATCGCCGCCATGTTCGCCGAGGGCGACGATGGCCGCATCCCCGTCGTCGCCGTGACGGGCACCAACGGCAAGACCACCACCGTGCGCCTGATCGCCCACCTGCTCACCACCTCCGGCCTGCGCACCGGCATGACCAACACCGATGGCGTGTACATCGAAGGGCGCCAGATCGACAGCGGCGACTGCAGCGGTCCGCGCAGCGCGCGCAACGTGCTGCTGCACCCTGACGTGGACGCGGCCGTGTTCGAGACGGCGCGCGGCGGCATGCTGCGCGAAGGCCTGGCCTTCGACCGCTGCCAGGTCGCCGTGGTGACCAACATCGGCGCCGGGGATCACCTGGGCCTGAACTACATCACCACCGTGGAAGACCTCGCGGTACTCAAAAGAGTGATCGTGCAGAACGTGGCCGACAGCGGCGTGGCCGTGCTGAACGCCACCGACCCTGCCGTGGCGCGCATGGCCAAGAATTGCAGCGGCACGGTGACCTTCTTCGCCGCCGACAAGACGCATCCCGTGATGGCCACGCACCGCGCGCAGGGCAACCGCGTGGTGTACGTGGAAGATGGCAATCTGGTCGCCGCACAGGGTAAGGAACGCCACGAAATCGCCCTGTCGCAAGTGCCGATCACGCGCAATGGCGCCATCGGCTTCCAGGTCGACAACGTCATGGCATCGCTGGCCGCCGCCTGGGCCGTGGGCCTGGACTGGAAAACCATTGCGCTGGGCCTGAAAACCTTTGCCAATGAAGCCGACAATGCGCCCGGTCGCTTCAATGTATTCGACTACAAGGGTGCCACCCTGATCGCCGACTACGGCCACAATCCGGACGCCATCCTGGCGCTGGTGCAGGCCGTCGAAAGCATGCCGGCCAAGCGCCGTTCGGTGGTCATCAGCGGTGCCGGCGACCGCCGCGACGAAGACATCCGCCAGCAGACGGAAATCCTCGGCGCCGCCTTCGACGACGTACTGCTGTACCAGGACCAGTGCCAGCGCGGCCGCGCCGATGGCGAAGTCGTGGCGCTGCTGCGCCAGGGCTTGAACGGCGCCAAGCGCACCAGCCATATCGATGAAATCAACGGCGAATTCGTCGCCATCGACAAGGCCCTGGCGCGCTTGAACGAAGGCGATCTGTGCCTGATCCTGATCGACCAGGTGGAAGAAGCGCTGGCGCACATCGCCAGGCGCGTCGCCGAAGCGTAAACGCAGCCTGACGGCATACGAGGGCGGCCTGCGGGCCGCCCTTTTTCATTGCCACCGCTTTTCCGCACCAGCATGGGGCACGCACGGCCCAAAATGCCCCGCATCGACCTTATCAGCCTGTAAATTCAGGCATGAAAATTGCTCATAAGAAAACATAAATGAGCTGACGAGAAGGTGGGGCACGCATGGTGGGCAGAATCTCGCGCATGATCGGAAAATTGACGGTGGGGCGCAAACTGGCGCTGATCTATCTGCTCGACCTGTCCGCCGTCATCTTCATTTCCGGCATCCTCATCAACGAAAAATACATCGCCATCGATTTCTCGCGCAAGGAGATGGCGGGCAATGCCTACATCGCCGCCATCCGCGATGCGCTGCTGCCGCTGACGCGCAGCACGGCGCAAGTGGACGCGCAAGCCGCCGCCATCGAGCAAGCCGAGCGCCAGTTCGGCGCAGGCATGCGCAGCGCGCAATTGAGCGGGGAATTCGCCACCCTGTTGCGCCAGGCCGGCGGCACGCCAGCGGCACATGACGGCATGGCGCCCTCGCCCGCCTTTGTGGCCGGACGCGAACTGCTTACGCGCGTGGGCAACCAGTCGAACCTGATCCTCGACCCGGACCTAGACAGCTACTACACCATGTCGCTGGTGATCCTGCGCTTTCCCGAACTGCTGGAAGTGATCAACAGCACGCGCGACCTGGCCCTGCAACTGGCGACAGCCGAAGGCGCGCAGCGCCAGCGCCTGCAGACCCAGTTCCTGATCCTGGAAGGGCGCATGGACGCCACCATGGGCGGCATCGGCAGCGACTACACGGAGGCGTTCGCGGCCAGCACGCCGCTGCTGCGCCGGCACCTGGACGGCTCGCGCGCGACCCTGCAGCAAGCCGTGGCGCAGTTTCGCGCCAGCACACAGGCGCTGGCCGGCACGCCAGCCCATGCCGATGGCAACGCCGCGCTGCTGCGGCACGATGCGGCGGCCGTCGCGGCCCTGCAGCGTGCCTGGCGCGCGGCGGAAAACGAATTACACCGCCTGATCCAGCTGCGCGTGGACGGCTTTTTCACGCGCATGTGGCTGCACCTGGGCACGGCCGTGCTGCTGCTGGTGATGATATTGGGCCTGGTGTTTTTCGTCGCGCGGCAGATCGCCCTGCCCATCCGCCGCCTGGCGCGCGTGGCGCAGGAAGTGCGCGAAACGGGCGACCATAGCCTGCGCGCCGTCTGGGACAGCGAGGATGAAACGGGGCGCCTGGTCAGCGCCTTCAATACCATGCTGCAGCAGCTCGACTTCCAGCGCATGGCGCAGCAGGACCTGGTGGCGCGCGCCAGCGCGGCCGATGCGCAGCGCCAGCTGGTCGACGCTATTCCCATCCCGCTGATGGTCACCTCGATCCCGCATCACCAGGTGCTGCACGCGAACCAGGCCGCGCACGCCTGGCAGGGCAGCCTGGAGCTGGATCCCTGGGTGGGCGGCATGAGTCCGCAAGCCCGTTCGCGCTTCTTCCAGCGCTTGAGCGACCTGGGTGCTGTCGATGAATTCGAGGTGTGCTGGAGCGGCGGCGGCACGCCCACCTGGGCCTTGATTTCCGCGCGCCTGATCGACTACCAGGGCCAGCGCGCGGTGCTGTCGACCTTCACGCCGATCAACAAGATGAAGCTGATGGAGTCGCGCCTGGAACTGTGGGCCAAGGTCTTCGAGGCATCGGCCGAAAGCCTGATCGTGATGGATGCCGACATGCGCATCATCACCGTCAACCAGGCCTTCCGCCGCCATTCGCTGTACGACATGGTGGAGCTGATCGGCAAGCGACCGGCCTTCCTGCTCGCGCCGGACAACAGTCCCGAGCAGCTCGACAGCCTGCGCCAGACCCTGGCGCGGCGCGGCTACTGGCAGGGAGAAATCTCGGTGCAGCGCAAGTCGATGGAAAGCTATCCCGCCTGGCTGGTGATGAACGCCGTGCGCGACCTCGATGGCGTCACCACGCATTTCATCGCCAGTTCGCTCGACATCAGCGAACGCAAGGCCAGCGAGCGGCAGATCGAGCACATGGCCCACCACGATGCGCTCACGGGCCTGGCAAACCGCCACGTGTCGAAACTGCGCCTGGCGGCCGCCATCGCGCAGGCGCGCCGCAGCGGCGAAAAAGTCGGCGTGCTGTTCGTCGACCTGGACCGCTTCAAGCACGTCAACGATGCGCTGGGCCACCATGTGGGCGACGCGCTGCTGCAATCGGTCTCAAAGCGCCTGCTGCAGCTGGTGCGCGAAGGCGACACCGTCTGCCGCCTGGGCGGCGATGAATTCGTCGTCATCCTCAACGGCATCGGTGACGCAGAAGCCATCGGCGCGCTGCTCGACACGCGATTGATACCGGCCATGCGCCAGCCGCACCAGGTGGAAGGCAGCGCGCTGTATGTCTCGTGCAGCGTGGGCGTGGCCATCTATCCGGATCACGGCGACGACATGGATACCCTGATGCGCCACGCCGATGCGGCCATGTACCAGGCCAAGAGCGGCGGGCGCGATAATGCGCACATGTTCACGCCGCAGATGCAGGAGCAGCAGTTGCAGCAGCTGCACCTGGAAAGCGACCTGCGCCACGCCATCGAGCGGCAGGAACTGGTGCTGTACTACCAGCCGCGCGTCGATGCGCAAAGCAGCCGCCTGAATGGCGTGGAAAGCCTGATCCGCTGGCAGCACCCGCAGCACGGCCTGATCGCGCCCGACAGCTTCATTCCCGCTGCCGAGGAATCGGGCCTGATCGTCTCCATCGGCGCATGGGTCATCCGCGAAGCGTGCCGCCAGCAGCTGGCCTGGCGCGAGGCGGGCGCGGGCGACATCGCCGTGTCGATCAACCTGTCGGCCATCCAGTTGAAAAGCGGTACCCTGGTGGCCACCTTGCGCGAGGTGCTGCGCGAGTTTCCCGTCACGCCGGGACAAATCGAATTCGAACTGACCGAATCGATCCTGATGGACAATGTGGACGACACCATCGCCACCCTGCACGCCATCAAGGCGCTGGGGTTTGCGCTGTCGATCGACGATTTCGGCACCGGCTATTCGAGCCTGAACTACCTGTGCCGCTTCCCGCTCGACAAGTTGAAAATAGACATGAGCTTCGTGCAGGACATCCACGGTTCGCCGCAAAACCTGGCCGTGACGAAAACCATCATCGGCCTGGGCCATACCTTGGGCTTGACGGTCACCGCCGAAGGCGTGGAAAGCGCGGCCGATGCCGACGTGCTGCGCCACGCCGGCTGCGATGAATTGCAAGGGTATTACTTTGCCCGCCCCATGCCGCAGGCGCACTTCATGGCCTGGCTGGCGCACAGCGACGCGCGCTGCGCCGCCTGACTCCTCCGGTGCAGCACGCGCCGGATTCGACAACGCGCAGTGCGCCGCCAGGGTGCATGAATGCTGCAGGGATACCGGAATCGGTATTGACATCGCAAAAGAAGTCATTTGTGGGGCAAAGTCATCCCCCCTACCATGCTTGCTGAGCAAGTTCCAGCTCTGGCGGTGACTGCCACGGCATTCTCAACATAACTAAAATACAGGTGGAGACAAGATGAAGCAATGGATGGCAACGGGCACCGGCACGCCCAAGCAAAACACACGGTTGACCTTGAAGGCCACGGTGGCCGCCTTGGCCGGCGCGGGCCTGCTGAGCGGCGCCTCCGTCTGGGCGCAGCAGGCGCCCGCCGTGGAGACAGCGGCGGCAGAAGTGGCAGAAGCAGTGCCGGCGGCGTCACAGGAAGCAGCGGCCGACAATGCCGGCATCGCCGTGGTGGCCGTCACGGGCGTGCGCCGCGCCGCACAAAGCGCGCAGACGATCAAGAAGAACAACGACCAGGTGGTCGACTCCATCGTTGCCGATGAAATCGGAAAATTCCCCGACAAGAACGTGGCCGAAATCCTCGGCCGCGTGACGGGCGTGCAGGTGCGCCGCGAAGGCGGTGAAGCCGGTACCGTCGTCATCCGCGGCTTGCCCGGCGTGGTGACCCTGCTCAACGGCCGCGAAATGTTCACGTCCGTGGGCCGCAGCCTGTACCTGGCCGACATCCCGACGGCCATGCTGCAGCGCGTGGACGTGTATAAATCGCAGGGCGCCGACATGGTCGAAGGCGGCACGGCCGGCGTGGTCGACGTGCGCACCAACCGCCCGTTCGACTTCAAGGGTTTTACGGCGTCTGGCAATGTGCGCGCCGAGCACCGCGACAAGTCCGGCTCGACGGACCCGAACGTCAGCGGCATGGTCTCGAACCGCTGGAAAACCCCGTACGGCGAATTCGGCGCCCTGCTCGGCCTGTCCTACCAGCGCAGCAAATACTATGACGAGACGATCTGGAACGCCGAACCGGTGAAGCGCCCGGAAGCGGGCAATATCACCGGGCCCGATTCCGTCGGCATGATTCCGACCGTGGGCGATCGCAAGCGCTATGCGGCCAATGCCGCCTTCCAGTGGCGCCCGAACTCGCAGGTGGAAGTGTATGCGGAAGGCATGTCGACCCTGATCAAGCACGCGTTCGACAGCCAGTTCTTCGTCGGTTCGCTGCCCTGGGGCCAGAACCCGGACATCACCCTGATCCCCGGCACCACCCAGGCGGCCACGGTGGGCAAGATCGACGGCCCATGGTCGCCATTCACGCTCGGTTCGACCCAGGCGCGGCGCGACCGCTCGATCGGTTCGCAAGGCGCCATCGGCGCGCGCTGGGACATCACGCCGCAGCTGCGCGCCACCACGGAACTGGCGCGCACGGTGAGCAACTTCGAGCGCGAATTTCCCATCCTCGACTTCCTCGCGCATCCGACCAGCATCATCGGCAGCACGAACGTGAACGGCGGCGCGCAAATCAGCTACCCCGGCTACAACATGCTGGACCCGAAGAACTATACGCTGCTCGGCTTCTACGATAACCACAGCCACGACGAAGGCAGCTCGACCGACTGGCGCGCCGACGTCACTTACGACATGGACAGCACGGGCTTCTTCCGCGAATTTTCGGGCGGCGTGCGCATGGCCAAGCGCAAGGCCGAATCGATCCGCGAAAAAAATGGCCAGGGCGGCCTGACGTCGACCATGTACGCGGACGCGATTCCCGGCCTGGCCTGCACCTCGCACCAGAACACGGGCAACTTCGGCCTGCAAAGCTGGCTCACGCCATGCCGCGACTTCATGCTCAACAACACGGACACCTTGCGCCAGCTGTTTACGGGCAGCAGCGAACGCAGCCCGGACGATCCGATGAGCCACTACATGGACGTGGAAAAAACCAATGCCATCTACGGCAAGGCGCGCATCGGCTTTGACCTGGCGCAAGTGCCGGTCGATGGCACCCTGGGCGTGCGCGTGGTGCAGACCAAGCAGGACTTGCAAGGCAATTCCTCGCAAAACGGCATCATCACGCCCGTGCGCGTGAAAACGTCGGACACGGACGTGCTGCCCAGCCTGACCCTGAAAGCCATGCTGCGCCAGGACCTGATCGCCCGCCTGACGGCCGGCAAAGCCGTACAGCGCCCGAACTTCGCCGACTTCAATCCCGGCGTGACCCTGGGCCAGAGCCTGGAAATGGTGCGCCCGACGGGCAGTGGCGGCAATCCTGACCTGAAACCCGTGGAAGGCAAGAACCTCGACGCGGCGCTGGAATGGTATTTCGCGCAGACGGGCTCCGTCACGGCCACCGTGTTCCGCCACAACTTCAAGAATTACATCCTGTCCGGCTCGGCCAAGGAAACGTATGGCGGCATCGAGTATGACATCACGCGCCCGCGCAACACCTCGAAGGGCCATCTGCAAGGCATGGAAATGGCGTACCAGCAGTTCTACGACAAGCTGCCCGGCTGGATGAGTGGCCTGGGCCTGCAGGCCAACGCCACCTACATGACGGGCGAGCTGGAAGAATTGAATGGCAGCGCACATCCGTTCACGGGCATGTCGAAATGGTCGGCCAACATCGTCGGCCTGTACGAACAGGGACCATGGTCGGCGCGCCTGGCCTACAGCTGGCGCGACAAATATGTGGACGACTACAACTACCGTGGCAAGGGCATCCACCTGACCGTGGCGCCGACGAAAACCCTGGACGCGTCGGTGTCGTACAAGCTCAACCCGAACACCACGGTGACGCTGGACGCGAACAACCTGCTCGACTCGACCTACCGCGACTACCACGACACGCCGGAGTACGTGCGCGATGTGCGCCGCTATGACAAGGTCGTCGGTTTGTCCGTCCGCTGGAGTTACTAACTCATATCCCCCTCTTTCTTCCTTGCGAGGGTTTTCAGCGCCAGCCGGCAACGGTTGGCGTTTTTTTTGCCTGCTTCAAGTCTTGGCAGGGTAGTACATGTCGTAAAACCAGCCGCAAGCATTTTCGATATACTGCTGGATACGCGGCGGAATCGCATGCTGTTGCGGCGCGCGGATGCTGGAAAACTGACGATGCGTATATTTCATGCGGTAGTGGCTGTCGCTTTCGCGCAAACCCACGCGCAGCTTGCCCGGATCGATCTGGAACGGTGCCAATCCCAGCCAGGCATACAGATGCGCCATGCATTCGGCCGGGCGTGCCATCATGTCTTCAAACCGCAGCACGTACAACCTTTGCTGCACTGCCAGTGGCAAGTCGGGGATGCCTTGCAAATCGCTCAACGGAGCGCCGATGGTACGATCCTTGCCAAACAGCATGTCGGCCCGGCCCAGCCGGTCGTAATCGGCCAGGTGGTCGATAAAATCGAGCAGGATGGTACGCTGGTGTTGGGCTTCGACCGAACCATACACCTGCCCCAGCTCGCGCACGCAGACGATCAGCTTTGCTTCCGGCGCCAGTTGCAGCAGCATCTCCATCGCCTTCAGCCATCCGCGATTCTTGTCCACTATGGCCTGCTTGCCGCAGTCCTGGTACCAGCCGCGCAGGAAGCCGCGCATCGCCGTCGTCAAATGCCCATAGCTGGCGTCGAAGCTGGTATCGAGCTGGGACAGAAAAAAAGGATCGTCGCTGATCGTATGCCGCATGCCGAGCAAGGCATTGCACAATGGCGAACTATTGCCTTCACTGTGCAGATCGGGATGCTGGGCCAGTAACTGGCATAGCAACGTCGAGCCAGCACGCGGCAAGCCGGATACGCCGATAAAATGTGGAGTCATTGCATACCTGTGAGATTGTGAAGGCCATTTCGCGATTATAGGAGAGCACGGCGCCAGCAGGCTGCAAAAAAGATGCCGCTTCGCGTACGTCACGAAGCGGCACGTCCACTGGCAAGCCCGGTTAATGCACGCTTACTGGCTTTCGATGCTCGTGTTGCCAGCCGCCACAGGCAGCCGCAGGCCCGTGTCGACCACACTCAGGCGCA
>JAEAMG010000204.1_pt1 | contig 91543 bp, 73 predicted proteins | sample 8958741 | NCBI WGS metagenome assembly JAEAMG01 (sample SAMN16933256, study PRJNA681125) | bioreactor sludge metagenome | isolation source: anaerobic bioreactor treating anionic surfactant - SDBS | place: India: Bengaluru | collected 2019-02-28
GAAGCCGCTTACGATGGCCCCCTCCTTGAAGAGGATGTCCGCGAGCTTCCTGCGCATCAGGGACGGAAATAACCCTCTTGATGCCAGCGCCGTTCACCCTGAAAGCTACCACATTGTGGAGAAAATGGCACATGACCTTGCGTCCACGGTAACCGACCTCATGCGAGACGAGCGGTTACGCAAAAAGATCGACCTCAATCAATACGTGACCGAAACAGCAGGGCGCCCCACCTTGAATGATATCATGCAGGAGCTCTCCAAGCCGGGACGCGATCCCAGAGATACATTTGTGGCCTTCAGCTATGCGGAAGGCATACAACGCATGGAGGACCTGAAGGTCGGCATGAAACTGCCGGGCATCGTGACCAATATAACCAACTTCGGCGCCTTTATTGATATTGGCGTGCATCAGGACGGACTTGTTCATATAAGTGAACTGGCGGATACATTTGTCAAGAATCCCGCCGCGGTGGTGAAGCTTCATCAAAAGGTGGATGTCACCGTGATCAATGTCGATAGCGCAAGGAAGAGAATCAGCCTGTCCATGAAGCGTAAACCGGGGGCACATACAGGAACCGGCAGCGACCGCAGAAAGTTATGAACGGGGCTATGAACGGGGTCGGGCCACGGAATCGTATTGGAATCATTAAACTATTGTCTGAAAAAAGGCGCTTTTACGATGCAATATCGCTGTATTTGATGCCAAAATTGAAGGTGATGTGCGATGTGGGATATGCGATGTGCGATGAAAAAGTCCCCGGCAGAAGTGATCTGCAATTGATGAGCGTGGCACGACCTTTGCTGATTATTTTGACGAAGACTATGTTGTACTCAACCGGTTTGCCACGTAGGAGAAACCCCATGAGCAAGCCCCGCAAGGTAAGCGTCAACGTAAAAGGAACCGATGTCACAGTACTTGTCCATGGAGAGCAGGATTTTATATCCCTGACCGACATCGCCAAACATAAGGAGCCAAATCGTGCTGATCACGTTATTCAAAACTGGATGAGGAACCGCAACACCATTGAATTTCTCGGCATCTGGGAACGGCTCAACAATCCGCAGTTTAAACCCCTCGAATTCGAGGGGTTTAAAAATAGGGCTGGCCTTAACAGTTTTGTGTTAACTCCTGCACAATGGATTGACACAACCGGCGCCATTGGGATAATCTCTCGTCCGGGACGCAATGGCGACACCTTCGCCCACAAGGATATCGCCTTCGAGTTCGCGTCGTGGATATCTGTCGAATTCAAACTCTTCCTTATTAAGGAGTTTCAGAGGCTCAAGGAGGACGAGAACAACCGCCTCTCGCTCGCATGGAATCTGAACCGGACCCTGTCCAAGCTCAACTACCGCATCCACACCGATGCCATCCAGGCACATCTGATCCCGCCGGAAATCACGCCGGCACAGGCGGCGGTAACCTATGCCAGCGAAGAGGATATGCTTAATGTGGCCCTGTTCGGACATACTGCTGCCGATTGGCGGTGCGCCAATCCGGACAAAATGGGCAATGTCCGGGATCATGCCACGGTCGCGCAACTCCTCGTACTGGCCAACATTGAGGGAATGAACGCTGAGCTCATTCACATGAGCATTACCCAGGGCGATCGCCTCAAACGCCTCAACGCAATTGCCATCCGCCAGATGCAGATTTTGACTGCCTCACCGGCGGTTAAGCAGCTGACGTGATTTGAGATTATCTGACTGTGAAAAAATGATGGAGTGGTAAGTAGGTGCATAATAGGTAAGGAGCGCACCAATCGCAGAAAAGATGACGCACGCTGAAGCGTGCGGCTACCCTCCTGATGAAATGACCTTTCTGTCTCATGTCTCCTCCGTACAGGCAAAAGCCATAAAGCACAAACCCCGAAGGCAGACACCTTCGGGGTTTGCGTTAACCAAAAACCGCTCAGCTGAGCAGTTTATTTTTCTGGCTCCCCGGGCCGGACTCGAACCAGCGACCAAGTGGTTAACAGCCACCCGCTCTACCTGCTGAGCTACCGGGGAACATCATCAGGCATGGCGTTTATAAATAAAAAAGGTTCCTTTGTCAACTATATTCGCATGTACGATAGCAGGGGTATTTTCCGGTTCGGGCGCTTAAAATTCCCTTGCCAGGTGGGGTAAAAAACAGTATATGTGTTCCCCTTGGAGGCATCCCCGGCTATGGGATGCTGTTCACTGTACATTTATGAATTCAGGAAGTTTTTCGTGCTGGCGAAGAAGACAAAAACAGGTGCCGGGCAACCAAAAGAAAAGCAGCTCTGCAGATGAGGAGGCGTTATGAACAGACCGGTGATTCTTAACACGGAGTTCAAGGACCTGAAGCTGATGAGCCGGGGCAAGGTGCGGGATATGTATGATTGCGGTGACACGCTGCTCATCGTCGCCACCGACCGCATATCGGCCTTTGATGTGGTGCTGCCCGACGGCATTCCCTGCAAGGGCGCGGTGCTTTCCCAGATGTCCGCGTACTGGTTCGCGGCGCTGGGCGACGTGATCGACAATCATCTGCTGTCAGCCGACGCGGCGGCGTTTCCGCCCCAATGCCGCGCCCACGCCGGGACGCTGCAGGGCCGGGCGATGCTGGTGAAGAAGGCCAAACCACTGCCCGTCGAATGCGTGGTGCGGGGCTACCTCGCCGGTTCGGGATGGACCGAGTATCAGCGCAGCAGCTCCATCTGCGGCATACCCATTGCGAAGGGGCTGCAGGAGTCTTCCCGGCTGGAGGAGCCCATTTTTACCCCCACCACCAAGGCCGAGCAGGGAACACATGACGAGAACATACCCATGGAGAAGGTGGAGGAGCTGATCGGGAGGGACCTAGCCCGGCGTGTGAAGGAGGTCAGCCTGCGCCTTTATGCCAAGGGCAGTGAAATGGCGCGCCGCAAAGGGATCATCATCTGCGACACCAAGTTTGAATTCGGCCTGTTCAACGGGAACCTCATCCTGATTGATGAAGCGCTGACGCCGGACTCCTCGCGCTTCTGGCCGGAGGATGAATATGAGCCGGGGCGGCCGCAACGGAGCTTCGACAAGCAATTCGTCCGGGATTACCTGCTCACCCTGACATGGGATAAGAAGCCGCCCGCGCCGCACCTGCCGGCCGATATCATCGAGAAAACCAGCGAGCGCTATCAGGAGGCATACCGCAGGATTACCGGAACAGAGCTCAGCCCCTGCTAATGATATTCTGCAGCAGCGAGACCCCGTCCATGGAGGGAGGTATGGGCACGCCCATCATTTCCAGGATGGTCGGGGCGATGTCGATCAGGTAGACATTTTCCCGGTTGGAGCTGAGCCCCCTGATGTAAAGCAGGGCGTCGTGGTAGGTGTGCATGCCGGTGAATTTTTCCTTGCCGGTCAGATGCTTTTTGCTCAACGATCCCTTGATGTCGTAGCGCGTATCGGAAATGAGCACCAGGTCCGGCGCCTGCTCCACAAAATCCCCTGAATAAAGATCCTCTTTGCGAAACACCCGGTCAATCCCCTTTAATTTCAGAAAGCCCGCGGTCAGCTCACGGCAGAGCGGCTCATAGTCCTCCGGTTCCACGCACCCCTGCGGCATTTTCCCTTTCAGGTTGATATACACCCTGCCGGGATCGAGGATGAAGGCCCGTGAGGACGGATCGATGTCCTTGATGGATTCCGGCGGTTCGCGCCTGAGCTTGAGATAGCCGTTTTCCTTAAGCCAGGTATTGGGGTAGATTTCCTGCTCGATCAGGGTGAATCCGTGGTCGGCGGTAATAATCAGGTTCACCCCTTTTCCCGCCGCGGTAACAATCTTCTTAATAATCCGGTCAAGCGCCCGGTAGTAGTCGAGGAATTTTTGATGATAGGGCGACTTGCTGTCCACAAAATCATGCCAGAAGTAGTGGTGGAGGCGGTCGGTTCCGGTGAAGGTGGCGATGAAGAGATCCCACTCCTCCTTTTTGAGCAGGTGCAGAATGGCGTCGCGGCGCTTGTCCGTGGTGTCGAAGAGATCGTTGAAAAACTCATCCTTCTTTTCCGCCGCCTCCCGGTAATTGACGTCGATGCGGTAGTCCATCTCCTTCAGCCGGGGATAGAGCGAGGGCGGATACACGCCCTTTTCCAGGTCAAGCGCGACGAACCCGGAAACGAGCATGCCGTTTAGCGGCTTCGCGGGATAGGTCTGGGGGATATTGACGGCGATGGTTCTCTTGTTGTGCTCGCCCAGTATGTCCCAGAGCGTCGGCGCCTTGAGGTGCGTGGAGTTGGTGAAATAGATGTCGTAGGAGTCCGGCTTTCGTTCCATAAAGCCGTAGATGCCGTGCTTGCCGGGGTTGACGCCGGTGACCAGGCTGGTCCAGGCCACCGAGGAGACCGGAGGTACGGCGGATCTCATTTCGCGCATCATGCCCTCCCGGCTCAAGCTGCCGAGAAAGGGGGTGACGCCCATCTTGATGAAATTTTTTATGATGCGGAAGGGGACTCCATCGAGTCCGATGACCAGCACTTTTTCCTTGTCCGTGCGACGTCTTTCCAGCAGCTTCAGCATGCGCGCTTCTTTTCCTCCCAGTGGTGTTTCAGTTGCTCAAAAATCGCATGGGGAATATTGAGGCCGCCCCTCCCTTTGCCCAGATCGATGCCCGACACATTCGCCCCGTGAAAATCGCTTCCCCCGGTCACCAGCAGATGGTGCCGCCGCGCCAGCGACTCGTAGGCGGCGACCTGCTGCGGGCTGTGCTCCGAGTAATAGACCTCGATGCCCGCCAGTCCCAGGACAACAAGCTGTTTCACCAGACGCTCCAGCTCATCCGTGCTCGCACAGTTGAGGGTGAAGGGGTGGGCCAGAACCGGCACGCCGCCGGCTCCGATGATCATGCCGATTGCGTCGGCGGGCTCCAGCCGGAACTTGTCGAGGTAGGCGGGCGCGCCCTTGCCAAGATATCGGTCAAAGGCATCCTGGATGCTGCGCGTGTACCCCTTTTGCAAAAGCACCTGGGCGATGTGCGGCCGTCCCACCTGGCCGCCGCCCGAAACATCAACCACCTCCTGGTAGGTTATGTTGATTCCCAGGTCGTTGAGTTTTTTGATGATCCGGGGGTTGCGGTCGGCGCGGCTGTCCTGGAGAACCCGCAGCTTGTCGCTCAGCCCGCTGCTGGTGATGTCGATGAAAAAGCCGAGCATGTGCATGCTGCCCGGCGCATAGTCGACGCTTATTTCCACCCCCGGCACCACGGCGATGGCCTCGCGCTCCCCCTCGGCCACGGCCTCGGCGTTGCCGTCGATGGTGTCGTGGTCGGTGACCGCAATGGCGGTGAGCCCTTTCTGCTTGGCATAGCGGACGAGCTGGGAAGGGGTGAGTGATCCGTCAGAGGCGGTGGTATGGGTATGAAGGTCGATGGACATGAGCGCTGTGATCCTGGGTCAGGGTTAGAAGTTCTTATCTGGTTTGCAAGGAATTACATTCCATGTATGGATATCTCAAAATCAGAAATCCGAATATCAAAATCCGAAACAAATCCAAAATCAAAATATCAAATGTTCAAAACCTTGGCATTGCAGCATGACGAAAGGCATTATTTAACCGAAAACCTGGCATGCCGCCGAGTTTGTCATTTCGAAGAAGCGAATGCGACTGAGAAATCTTTATAATTTATTGTAGAAGATTTCTCCCTTCGGTCGAAATGACACCATGTTGATTGCTTTAAATATGGATGTATCACCTCATTACTTTTTATGCCTGTCGTTCTCTGTTTTGAATGTTGGTCATTTGAGTTTGTTTCGGATTTCGGGTTTCGTGCTTCGAATTTCAGGATTGCCGTTCGCTTAATTGCTATGCGTTATTACCTTCCCCCTCATGTCCTCGGGTACGGGAACACCCATCCGGTTGAGAATGGTGGGCGTGATGTCGAGTATGTCCAGGTCCTCGCGGAACAAAGCGGACCCGCACCCGTTGTCGCGGGGGTCGTGGATGATGCAGATGCCCGCCCGGGCGTGGTTTGCGTCGTCAGGCCCGATGTCGTTCTCGAAGGTCAAAATGGTGCCGTAGCCGATGCTGCCCACCGACCGCCATTTGAGATCGCCGAAATGAACGATCAGGTCAGGCGGTACGCCGCGCGCCACCGGGTAGATGGATTCGGGCCGGAAGACGGTTGTCCCGAGGAGATTTCCCTTTTCATCGCGCATGGCCTCAAGCTTGCGAGTGATTTCCGAACGCACCTCTTCATAGTTCTGGGGCAGCACCACCCCCCGGGGCTCGCGCCCCTTGATGTTGAAGAAGATGCGGGAGTAATAGCCCCCCTCGCCCCAGCAGACGGTGCGCGACCAGTCTATTTTTGCCTTGGCCAGCGAGACGATGCCCGGGGGCTTTTCCAGCAGGGTGAGATACCCTTCCTGCATGAGCCATTCATTGATGCACACCCCGCCCTCCATCGCCTGTGCCCCGTGATCGGACACGATGAAGGTAACGGTGTTGTCGCCGGCCAGGGCCAGCAGCTCTCCCAGTTCCCGGTCAAGATACTTGTAATAGTCAAGCACCGCATTGGCGTAGGCGGAGCCCGGTTCATGCTTGCGGTGGCCGGCGTCGAAATATTTCCAGAAGCCGTGATGCATCCGGTCCGGCCCGATCTCCACCATCATGAAGAAATCCCAGGGCTTGGTGCCGAGCAGGTGCTTTGCCAGCCGGAACCGCTTGGCGGTCATGTCATAGATTTGTTGCAGCAGCAGCTCCTTGTTCTCGGTCCTGAAATTGTCCACGTCGAACAGGTACGTGCCCACCAGCTTTTCCACTTCTTCCTTGAACTCGGGGGGATGGGTATAGCGGCAGCTGCTGTCCGGTGTTAAAATGCAGGATATGAGCAGCCCGTTGAGCGGCTGCGGCGGATAGGTTTGGGGCACGCCGAGCGCGATCACCTTCCTGCCCGTCCGTGACAGGATGTCCCACACCCGCTCTTCCTTCACCGACAGGCTGGTCACCATGGTCAAACCGTCATAGGAATGATCCTGGCGGTTGCGAAAGCCATAGATGCCCAGCGTTCCCGGATCCTTGCCGGTGGTCATGCACGCCCAGGCGGGAACGGTGATGGGCGGAATGCAGCTCTGCAGGGGGCCGTAGATGCTGTTTTGCACCACCCGCTTGATGACCGGCAGCTGGTCCAGCCAGCGTTCGAACACGAGCTGAGGGGAAAGACAGTCAAGACCGATTACCATTACCCGCTTTTCCTGCATGGCCTTTACTTTTTTTCGTTCCCCTCGCGATAGGAGCTGATGAGTATTTCCGCTATCTCCGGCCGGGTAAATTCCCGGGGAGGTGTCTCACCTTTGACCAGCATGTTGCGCACCGCGGTTCCGCTCAGGGCAATGTGCTCGCTCGCCTCATGGGGGCAGGTTTTGCTTGATGCCATGCCGTCGCAGCTCTTGCAGTAAAAGGTATGGTCGAAAAAGAGCGGGGAGATGCCCATCTCGTTGGGGGCAAATTCATCAAAGATGTAGTGGGCATCGTAGGTCCCGTAGAAGGTCCCCACGCCGGCATGATCCCTCCCCACGATGAAGTGGGTGCAGCCGTAGTTTTTCCGCACCAGGGCGTGGAAAATCGCCTCCCGCGGCCCCGCGTAGCGCATGGCGGCGGGGAAAACCGAGAGCACCGTCCTGGTCTCGGGATAGTACTTTTTCAGCAGCATTTCATAGCAGCGCATCCGCACCGTTGCGGGGATGTCGTCGCCCTTGGTCTCCCCCACCAGCGGATGAATGAGCAGCCCGTCCACGGTTTCCAGGGCGCACTTCTGGATGTATTCGTGCGCGCGGTGGATGGGATTGCGCGTCTGAAATGCCACAATGCGCTTCCAGCCCTTGGAGTTGAACAGCAGCCTGGTTTCCTTCGGATCAAGCCGGTAATTGAGGAAATGTTCATGGCGGGGGCGGTTGAGCAGGGTTATTTTCCCGCCGAGATAGGTGTCTCCGGAGGTGTTGAGATATTGCACTCCCGGGTGGCTTTGATCGGTGGTCTTTAAAACCGCCAGGGCCTCCTTTTCCTTGTCGCACTGGTATTTTTGCTCAAGGTGCAGAACGCCCAGGAGATAATCGGCCTGGTCATAGAGGGCGACATCTGCGCCTTCCCGGTAACGGGCGCTTTCTTCCCGGGCGATGGACAGGGTTATGGGAATGGTCCAGGGGAGACCATTGGGCAGCCTCATCAGGTCAATGACGCTGGTATATGTTTCGCTGGTCATGAATCCTTCAAGCGGACTCAGGGCACCCACCGCAATCATCTCCAGGTCTGAAACCTCCCTGGGATTAAGGTGAATCGCTGGAAGAGAGGGTGCGGCTCCAAGCAACTGCTCCCGATCCTTCCCCTTCGCGACCCGGTCAATAAGCACCCCTCCATGTGGTACGATTGGCATTGCATGCTCCTTTCACTTTTTTGTAGCGGTTTGGGTTCCGTAAAACGTGTGATATGAAGGGCAGTGCCCTGTCATGGCCGCAATAGTAATCGAACGCGACGGAGCGCGTCCTCTCATACAATCCATGTGCTGCTTGTGAGACTAATGCTCTTTAACCTATTGAAAATGAAACTTTTTCGGGAAAGATCCGTTTGTAGTGAGCGTATGTGACGGTTACTCTTTTTTATATCGCGGCTTGCCGCTGGAAACAATATTCCGTAAGACATAAATAACCAGGTCGGTCACCGAATTAAATCCCAGGTTGGTTTTGATCAGCTTAATATGATTATATAACGGCCTCGGAATTTTGATGGTCACCTTATCTTTTTGATTATGGTCACTCATGCGTCTTGGGCTCTGATAATATTATTATAGGAGTGAGAGAATATCATACTACCTCGGGCTGTCAAGGTATTTTTACCCGGTGCGGTATCCGCTTTGTAACGCCGCCAATAAAATGTCGTGCGAGCGGGTTATAACTTGACGCCGAATAAAATCAATGGTATTTAAAATACTTATAAAGAAAGGCCTGCTCATCTGTTTTTTGTTCGGGCCTGCCCAATCAGCCAAAAGGACTGTGCCTTCATGACCGTTCGGACCATAAAACCGCTCAGCGACATAGTAGTCGAATCAGGAAAAATCAGCCGGGAAAAGCTGGAAAAGGTTCTGGCCACCCCTTCCATGGGCACGGAAGGGCTGGGTCAGCGCCTGGTGAATCTGGGCCTTATCTCTGAAACCGCCCTGCTTGAAATCATGAGCGAGTATCTGGAGATTCCCATTGTTTCTTTGAAGGATTTTACCCACCAGACGGTCATGCTGGAAAGCCTCTCGGAAAAGTTCATGCGGCACTACCGGTTTGTGCCCCTGACCCTTGAAAATAATGTGCTGACCATCGCGGTGAGCGACCCCTACGACGTTTATACCGGCGACGCGGTGCGCATGGCCACCAACTGTGAGGTGAAGGTCAATCTTGCCCGCGAGGAAGAGATCCTGGATGCGGTGGGCAAGCTCTTCAACACCGACAGCAGCTCCATGGGCAGAATCATCGAGGACATCGGGAAGGACACCGATGAGGTGTCCATCGACGATGACGGTGATGTTGATCATCTGAAGGACCTTGCCTCCGAGGCGCCGGTCATTCGATTGGTCAACCTGCTCATCACCCGGGCCATCGAGCTGCGGGCCAGCGATATTCACTGGGAGCCGTTCGAGGGCGATTTTAAGGTGCGCTATCGCATCGACGGCGTTCTCCATGACGTGGAGGCGCCCCCCAAGCGGCTCCAGGCCGCGGTCATCTCCAGGATAAAAATCATGGCCAAGCTGAACATTGCCGAAAGACGGCTACCCCAGGACGGGCGCATCAAGCTGCGGGTTCTGGGCAAGGAGATCGATTTTCGTGTCTCCACCCTTCCCACCATGTTCGGCGAGAGCGTGGTCTTGAGAATCCTCGACCGCGAGAGCGTCATCCTCGACCTGGAAAAACTTGGTTTTCCCCAGTATGACCTGCAAAAATTCAGGGACCTGATCAACCGGCCGTACGGGATCATCCTGGTGACCGGCCCCACCGGAAGCGGCAAGACCACCACCCTCTACGCGGCGTTGAGCGAGATCAATTCGCCGGAGAAAAAGATTATCACGGTGGAGGACCCCATCGAATACCAGCTGGGGGGTGTCAACCAGGTCCAGGTGAAATCGAGCATCGGCTTGAGCTTTGCCAACATTCTCCGATCCATCCTGCGTCAGGACCCGGACATTATCATGATCGGTGAAATACGTGATGCGGAAACCGCCGAGATCGCCATCCACGCGGCGCTGACCGGTCACCTGGTTTTCAGCACCCTGCACACCAACGATGCGGCGGGCGCGGTGACCAGGCTGCTGGAGATGGGCATGGAAAACTACCTCATCTCCTCCAGCATGCTGGGAATCATGGCGCAGCGCCTGGTGCGGGTGATCTGTCCCGAGTGCAAGGAAGTATACACCCCGGAGATCGGCGTTTTGGAGGAGCTGGAGGTCGACAAACAAGAGGCAAAAGGGCAGACGGTGTTCAGGGGAAGGGGCTGCGAAAAATGCGCCGGCACGGGATTCCGGGGGCGGCAGGGCATCTACGAGCTGTTGCCGATTAACGACCACATCCGTGAGCTGATCCTGGAGAAGGCCCCATCCAACGTCATAAAAGACAAGGGCAGGTCGTTCGGCATGAAGACGCTGCGCGAAGCGGGATGGGACAAGGTGCGCAGGGGCATCAGCACCGTCTCGGAAGTGCTCCGGGTGACGCAGGTGGAATAGCGGAGGCAAATTCTAAGCACTACTATCTAAATCCTAAACAAATTCAAATGACCAAAATTCAAAACAGAGAAGCGCAAGCATAAAGGTAAAGAGGTCATAGATCCAAAGGCAAAGAAATCCACCTATTGTCATTTCGACCGAAGGGAGAAATCTTCTATAATAATTTATAAAGATTTCTCAGTCGCACGCGCTCCTTCGAAATGACAGCTCATCATTGATTGTGGTGTTTCATTCAAACATCAAGTGACTCATTTTTTGTCATCCTTCTTGATCGCAGGATCCAATAGGTAGGAGCGGCTTCCGGCTGCGAACACATCGCACATGAATGTGCTCCTACCAACCGCGAAAGTAAGCCAGGGTTTGGAACATTTGATATTTGGATTTTGAAATTGTTTGGGATTTAGAGATTGGGATTTAGGATTTCTTTATGTGTATACTTACTTTGCATCACCTGTATCCTGAATCCTGTACCCTGTATCATTGATTAAAAGAGGCTCCCACAGTGCCGGAATTTGCCTATAAGGCCACGGACAGCACGGGCAAGATTGTTGAGGGATTGATGGAGGCCCCCGAAAAGCAGGGGGTGATCAGCAAGCTGCAGTCCCTCGGGTACATCCCCATCAAGATTGATAACCCCGGCAGGGCGAGGAGCTTTTCTCTCAACATTGATCTGCTCGGGTTCTTTAAAAGGGTTTCCTCGCGGGATATCATGACCTTCACCCAGCAGCTCTCCACCCTGCTTTCCGCGGGGCTGCCGCTGGACAAGAGCCTTGCGATTGTGGCCGAGTTGACCGACAAGGGCGAGCTGAAAAAGGTGGTCACCGACGTGCTGGGCAGCATTGAAGGAGGCATGTCATTTGCCGATGCCCTGGGCAAGCATCCCAGGGTTTTTTCTAAGCTGTACGTGAACATGGTGCGGGCAGGCGAGGCGGGAGGCGTGCTGGAGCTGATTCTGGAGCGGCTGGTTGATTTCCTGGAAAGCTCCCAGGAGCTCAAAGAATACATCACCTCGTCCATGATCTACCCCATCCTGCTTACCGCCGTGTGCGGCATCACCATTGTGCTGCTGCTGACGTTCATCATCCCCAAGTTTTCCGCCATGTTTGAAGACGTGGGCAAAGGGGTGCCCGCATCGGCCCAGCTCCTGATGGGGGCCAGCGAGGCCATCAAGAGTTACTGGTGGGTGGCGCTGTGCCTGATCGCCGGCGCGGTGTACGGATTCAGGAAATATCTCGCCACCGAAAAAGGAAGGGTGCAGTGGGATGGCTTTAAGCTGAAGCTGCTCATGGTGAAGACCCTGGTGCAGAAAATCGAGGTGGCCCGCTTTTCCCGGACCCTGGGAACGCTGATGAAGAGCGGCGTGCCCATTCTGCAGTCAATCAATATCGTGAAGGAGACCGTCAGCAACGTGGTGATTGCCGGCTCGCTCACCGGCATCCACGAGGGTATCAAGCAGGGGAAAGGCATCTCCAGTCCCCTGAAAAATGCCCGGACCTTTCCCGCCCTCGCCATCCACATGATTACTGTGGGCGAAGAAACCGGGAAGCTGGACGAGATGCTTCTCAAGGTGGCGGACACCTACGATCAGGATGTGCGCAATGCCATCAAGCGGCTGATCTCCCTGCTCGAGCCCTGCCTCATTCTGTTCATGGCCTTTGTGGTGGGCTCTATTGTTGTTACCATGCTGCTGGCCATTATAAGTGTAAATGACATTTCATTTTGAAATCGAACCATACAAGACAGGAGGCTGTCATGCTGGAACCGGAAAGAAAAAAAGAGATGCGCGCAGCGGGTTTCACCTTGATAGAACTGCTGGTGGTTCTGGTGATCATCGGCCTGCTCGGCGCCCTGGTGGCGCCGCGCTTTATCGGCAAGGGTGAACAGGCAAAGCCGCAGGCCGCGCGGGCGCAAATAGAAATGTTGGCAACAGCGCTCGACACCTACAAGCTTGATGTCGGGAACTATCCGGACAGCCTGAACATGCTGATCGAAACCGGGCAGGAGGAAATGAGCAAGTGGCGCGGCCCCTACCTGGCGAAGAAGGTCATCCCCAAGGACCCCTGGGGGAATGAATACGTTTATAAGTATCCCGGCGAAAACAGCGAGTTTGACCTGACGTCATACGGCAAGGACGGAGAGGAAGGCGGGGAGGGGCTGAATCGGGATATCAACAGCTGGGAAGTGGATGAGCAATAGCAGGCTGGATTAAGTTCTCCTTTTGGAAGTTTAAAATCTTGATCCAGCCAAGCAAGGTTTATCGACCCGTTTATACAACCGGTCATTCTGCGGCTTGACCGCAGAATCCATAAAGTTGTTTACATGCTGGATCCTGCGATCAAGTCGCAGGATGACAACAATCACCACTTTTTAGAATCCCGGGACAAATGTGAGGAATCTTATATAATTTTTTAAAGAGATTGGTATGGCTGTCCACCGTTTCAATGTGAAGCACAGGTCTCACAGGGGATTTACCCTGATCGAGCTGATCCTGGTCCTGGTGATCGCGGGGTTTATTATCTCGCTGGTTGCCCCCGCCATCAGCTCAACCACCGGGTTGCATCTCAAAACCGCGGCGAAGCGGGTTGCTGCGGGCTTGCGCTACGCCCGGAGCCAGGCGGTGACCACGGGCGATGATTACCAGGTTACCTTCGATATTGACCAGAACGAGATGCGTATCGAGCGCATGGTGAAGGAGGATCCTTTGGGGTTGCAAGGCGGGGGAGCCCGGTGGTGGGAGGGAAATGCGGAAGAAGAGGAAGGGATCGAAAAATCCGCCGACCTGCAGCAGGAAAAGAAGGACTACCGCCTGCCGCAGGGCGTCGCCATAGCCAGCGTGGTTGCCGACGACGAGGAGATTGCTGAAGGTGAAGCGCTGCTGGAATTTTATCCCAACGGCAGCTGCACCGGGGGAGAAGTTTTTTTAATGGACGACAAGGAGCGGACATACCGGGTGGCGATGGAATTTATAACCGGCGTCGTTACCATTCAGGAAGTGGAACCGTAAGAGTGATGTCAGGAGTCAGAATTCAGAAGTCAGAAATAAAACCGGTAGGAGCGGCCTTCGGCCGCGAGAGAAAGCAGGCTTTGGAACATTGGGTATTTTGATTTTGGGTTTGTTTCGGATTTCGATATTCGGATTTGGAATTTATGACGGTGCTGAACACGTCACCAATACTCCATCACTCCAATACTCCAATGATTCACCACTGCCAGGAATCAGCATCCCTATGAAACCATCCTCCAGCAAGGGCTTCACCCTGCTCGAAATTCTTCTGGCCATTGCCATCCTGGGGGTTGCCATCACGGTTATCATGCAGCAATTTTCCGCCGGCCTGCGCATCGCCCGGACATCCCGGACGTATACCGCCGCGACCATCCATGCCAAGCAGATACTCGAGGAGTACCTGCTCGCCGACGAGATGGAAGAGGGGGAGGCATCGGGGACCTTCGATGACGGGTACGCCTGGAATGTCAGCATCGAGGCGTACGAGGATTACAAGGAGGAGGAGGGGGCCACCGAGGAGGAGCAGGATCTGTATGAACACCTCCCCCTGGAGATGTTCCGCATTGAGTCGGTTGTCTCCTGGATGGAAGGAGACCGGGAAAACAGTGTTGCGCTGGCCACGCTGAAGACGGTTAAAAAGCTGGAAGAAGAAAAGATGTAGCATATGGCAGATGAAAGTATTGCACTCATACACCGGCAATGGAATCGGCTGAAAGACAGGGCAAGCATCCATGCGGGGTTTACCCTGCTTGAGCTGATTGTTTCCATCGCCATCCTTTCAGCGGTCCTGGTGACCATTTATGCAACCCTGAGCATGGGGTCGCGGACCTGGGACAAGGGCGAGCGCGACATTGAAAAGGTGCAGCGGATGCGGGTGGTGATGGACCTTTTGAGCAGGGAAATCAAGGCGGCCTACCCGTACAAGGTCACGCCCAGCGAGCTTGACACCCACAAGGAGTTTTACCTGTTTGACGGGCAGAAGGATTCCCTGAGCTTTGTCTCCTGCGCTCCGCTGCGGGGGGGGGCCGGCAAGCTGTCATGGCTGACGTTCTGGGTGGAGGAGGACGTGGGGCTGGTGGTGGTCGAGCAGGATGCCCTGCGCTCCGACATTTTCAAGGAGCGTGAAAATCTGGACAAGGATGAGATGGTGGTCCTGGACGAGAATGCCACCGCCATCCGGTTTGACTACTACCGCTCCCAGGAGGGCGATACCGAGGAGGCGACGGACGGGGAAGATACCGCCTGGGAGGAAAAGTGGGACGCCGAGGAGGAAGAATCCCTGCCGCAGGCGGTCAGCGTTGCCGTGACCTTTCGGGAGGATGCCGACGGTCAGGGCGGCGACAATGAAGTCTACACCCGCGAGCTGGTCATTCCCCTGATGATAGGCATTGCCGAGAAGAGCGGCGGCCGGCAGCAGGCGGCGCCGGAAAGTTTGATGGGAGGGGAGATGGGCACGATGCAGGAAAACGCGTCCGGTGAAAACATGCCGGATGCGGGGAGAGATAAAGCAAGCAATAGTAAAAATAAAAAAAGCAGCGACAGCAGCCGATGGAGCAGCAAAAGAAACATGAGCCGGAAAGGATCAACCGAAACGGGGGGCCAGTTTCGATGAAGACGGGTTGGCAATCTTCCGAAGAAATGGGAATCATGAATGTGTTGTCACTGTCCATGTCGCCATCTGGAAGGGCGTGGCAAGGAACGTTCATTTTACTGACAGCTGATACTTTTGCTCGAAGCTATAACCCGGACGCTGTGTGTTATTGAACGCTTCGATAACGCAACAATATGGGATATTTGTATCCCCCTGATGTCGGTGAAAAATGCTGGCTGGGCGTGTTGGAATCATTGTTCGATCTGTCTCCCAAGCATATGCGGGCTTGACCATGCGTAATCCGGCCTGCCGGCGGATGAACGAAGAGAGGGGGATTGCCCTGGTGCTGGTGCTCTGGGTGCTGATGCTCCTGTTCATCATCGTGTTTGAGTTCTGTTCCACCATGCGCATAGAGGCGACCATCACCAGAAATTTCAAGGAGGGTGAGCGCTCATATTATTTCGCCGAGGCGGGCATAAACCGGGGGATCATTGAGCTGGTGAAAGCCAAAAGCGAGGTGAAAAAATTCGAGGGCAGCAAGGAAACACTGGTTGACAAGGAAGATCGCCTGGGGAAAGACCGGGACGAGGAGGACGAGGAGGAGGAGACGGAGGAATGGGTGCCCCGCGAGCAGCCCTATGCGTTTCCCTTTGAGGACGGCGAATGTGAGGTGACCATTGGAGACGAGGGGAGCAAGATCAATCTGAACTGGATTGCCGCCCGGGCCAAGAGCGACCGGCAAGTGCTGGCGGACATCCTGGAGAAGAGCTGCGGGCTGTATGACGCGGAGCGCGACACCATCGTTGATTCGATCATTGACTGGGTGGATAAGGACCACGAGCACCTGATGAGCGGCGCCGAGGATGACTATTACGAATCGCTGGAAGATCCCTATGAGTGCCGGGACGGTGAATTTGTGATCCTGGATGAACTCCTCCTGGTCAGGGGCGTGACCGAGGACATTTATTACGGCCGCTTTAATCCCGGGGAGGAGGAATCGGGCGGGACGGTGCGGCCGCGGCGCAGAAGCTCCTTTGCCGCGGACATGCCGGATGATCAGAGCATGCCGATGGGGGTGTATCAGGGCCTTTCGGAGATCTTTACCGTTTTTTCCACCGGCAGCGCCGTCAAGCTCAATATTAATGACGCGCCCTTCGGCCTGCTCATGAGCCTGCCGGCCATGACCGAAGAGATAGCGTACGACATCATCGCCATGCGGCGCGAGGAGAAATTTGAGGATGCCAACGACCCCAGGCTGCTGGAGCTGCCCATCTATGATCAAATAGCCTCCCAGATCACCGTCGAGCCCACCAATTTCTACCGCATCACCGCCCGGGGTAGGGTTGGGGAGAGTTCGATCGCGCGGTCGATTTCGGCCGTGGTTGAAATCGACCCCCGTCAGAAAAACAACTATACCATACTCTACTGGCAGGAGGGAGTGTAGGACACGACCATATGGATAGCATAGGCTTGCTGTTGAATGACAACCGGCTGTTGATGGTGCTGCTGCGAAAAAGTTTCAGAGGCGATGCCTTCCTGCACAGCTACCGGCTGGTGTCGTTGCGCGATGTCAAACCCGAGGACCGGGACGACATCATCGTGAGCAACATCGAAGGCTTCATCGATCAGACCAAAAGCGACCGCGAGAACCTCTTTCTGGGCATACCGGGCAGCAAGGTGATCTTCAAAAGAATCACCCTGCCCGCCCCGACCGAGGAAAATCTCAAGGAAGTGCTCGGCTATGAAATGGACCGCTACACGCCGTTTGCCCTGGATGACGTCTATTTTGATTATAAAATAGTGGCGCGCGACGAAGCGCACGACAGCATTCATGTCCTGCTGATGGTGGTGAAGAAATCGGTGATCGATTACTACCTCACCCTGCTCCGGCGCATAAACGTCAAGACGCGGTGCGTGGAGGTGCTGACCACGGCGCTCTTTAACCTCGCCGCGCAGGCTGCAGCCGCCGAGGGCGGCGGCGCGGGGACCGGCGCGGTGGTGCTGCGGGCGGCTCAGTGGCTGCGGGAGCAGGGATGGGGAAAAGGCCTGGCCGCATACTTTGATCGCCTGCTGAAAAAAGGGGGGGAGGAAAGGACGGACGGAGAAGAGGAAACCACCTTTCTCCTCACCGTCGAGGACGAGAGCTGTGAACTGGGCGTGGTGAACAACGGTGCATTTGTCTATGCACGGTCGTTCCCGGTGTCCCGCGGGGCGGATGACGGCGCGGCGGCGGCGGAACTGGCGCAGCAGATCCTCTCCGCCCTGGAAACGACCAGGCTGAGCCTGGGGCATGATCGCGCCGCTGCTTCCCGGGTGGTTCTTGCGGGAAGCCGGGCCGACGCCGATCTGGCGGCATGTCTCAGCGGGCAGGGGGCGGGCGATGTTCGGTTGCTCGATACCCTCCGGATGAACGTGCTGGCTGACGACGCGCGGGAAAGGGTTCCCGGTTTATCCCCGGCAGTGGGTCTGGCATTAAAAGGGCTGGACGGCGTGGCCTTGGACGTGAACTTTATACCCCAGGAGCTGCGGCCGAAGAAAAAAAAGAACTGGAGCCTGATTGCCGGGGTGCTGCTGATCGGCCTGGTGTTTCTCGGGATATCCTCCTATGCCATTTCATTTTTTGTCAAGGAGCGGTTTTACCTTGCGGAATTAAATGAGCGGATCGGCGCGCTGAAGGGGCGGGTGGCGGAAGTGGAGCAGATGAAGGAAGAGATTGACGCCATCGAACAGAAGATTGAAGTGGTGGAAAAGATCAAGGCGGGGGAAAGAAGCAAACTGGAGCTGCTGCGGGAGCTGACCGAAACCATCCCCGCCGACATGTGGCTGACCCGCTTTGCCTACACCGATCAAAAAGGGAAGCGGGAGATTGATCTTTCCGGTTTTGCCAACGCCGCCTCCGAGCTCATTCCCCTCCTTGAAAAATCCAAGTACTTTGAGGATGTCAAGTTTAAATCCTCGATCGTCAAGGACCGGAGCACGGAAAAGGAAAAATTCAACGTGACCGCCACGGTGACCCGGGAGCAGGAGGCGGCGCCGCCGGCGAGCGCCCCCGCAGCCGAACCGCGCAAACCAAACAATGTCAAGCAGCAGAAAAGGAGTCCCCGGTGAACATTTCCAGGCGGGATAAAAAATTTTTAACCGTCGGGGCGCTGGCGCTTCTGCTCTTCCTGGTGATTAATTATATCATCATCCCGTTCATCCAGAGCGAGCGGGAGATCAGGGAAAGCACCGAGCAGAAAGAAGTCACGCTCGAGAAGTATGAGCGGATCATAGCGGGCCGGGCGGAGGTGGAAAAGCAGCTGGCCCAGGTCAAGAAGAAGCAGACGCAGCTGAACGCGAAGCTGCTCACCGGCAGCACGCCGTCGCTGGCGGCAGCGGACATGCAGAAGATGCTGGAAAAGATCGCCGCCACCCACGACCTGGAAATGAAAAGCGTGAAAGTGCAGGATGGGGAAAAACAGGGGGACCTGCTTACCATTCCGCTGGAGATCCGGCTGCAGACCGATTTGGAACGAACCAGAAAGTTTCTGGCCGACATCGAAAAAAGCCAGAAGCATCTCATTGTGCCGTCGCTGAAAATCAGCGTTCAAAACCAGCGTGATCCCAAGGAGGTCATCGTCACCATGGTGGTCACCGGCTTTTTTATGAAGGAAGAAGCGGTGGCCGAAGAAACCGGGTAGTGCGGGTCGCGGGCGCTCCGGGCAATAATATTCTTGTGCAATTGGAAAACTTTGTAGTATGAGAGTGCTTCGCCGTGGTCGCCTGGCGCGAACCGGCATTCAATAATCGGTGTTGATCCGGGTGTTGAGAAGACAGGTGGCAATCCCGTCGCGAGGCGGGACTCCGATGCAGGTGTGACGGTTATCGAGCGAGTGCGGAAAAGGGGTAGGATATGAAATATGGTGTGGCAGTTTTTCTGATACTGGGAGTGTTCCTGTGCGGTCCTCTGAGTGAAACAGCATGGTCCCAGCAGGCGGCTCAGGCGCCGGCCGGTGAAGCGGTGCAAACGGTGAATCCCGGCAGCGCCGTCGCCACGGCGCCGGATCCGCGGGTCAAGGACCCGGCCCGGCTGGCGGAAGCGCTGAAGCAGGCGCAACAAGGGGCGCAGCCGCCGAAGCCGGCGGCAAAGCCGGGAGTCGCAGGAAACGCCGCTGCCCCCGCCGCAGCGCCTGCCGGGAAAAACGAGGCGGAAATCGAGGATCTGAAGGCCCGCTTCCGCAAGCTGGTGGACAGCGAGATGAAGAAATTCGGCGCCCTGGATGAAAAGCTCCCTCCTGAGGCGGAAAAGTCTGCAGGTAAGGCTCAGGCACAAGCGGGCGCGGATGGCGCGGCCCCCCAGGCCGCAGGCGGAGCGTCGGCGCCGGGCGAGGTAAAACCGGGGGCGAAAGAGGGCGCAGCGACCGCGCCAGCGGTTTCCCCGGGAGGCGCAGCGGAGACTCCTGCGCCCGCAGCTGAGGAGGCATTGCCCGAAGAAAAAATTAAGGGAGATAAGCCCATTGCCCCGGCGACACTAGAGAAGGCGCCTGCCCCGGCGGGTGAGAACGAAGTCCCGGCGGAGGAGGCGGGAGAGGAGGAGGAAGAGCCGCTGGAAGGTGTGGAAGAGGAGAAACCGCCGGCGCGGGTGGAGGTGTTGCCGCCGCAACCGCAAAAGCCCGCCGAGGGGAAGCAGAAGGTGGCGCTTGACTTTCAGGACGCGGAGCTGCAGGAGGTGATTACCGCCCTGGCGGAAATCGTGGGCATCAACTACATCGTCGACCCGAAGGTCAAGGGCAAGGTGAATATCCATACCAGCGGCGAGATCCCGGTGGAAGACGTGCTGCCCATCCTGGAAACCATCTTCGAGGTCAATAATGTCGCCGCGGTGAAGATGGGCGATATCTACAAAGTCATACCCATTAAGGACGCGCAGAAACAATTTCTCATTCCCAAGGTGGGAAGCACGGTGACCGATGAATCGTCACCGGACCGGATTATGTTGCAGATCGTTCCGCTTCGCTACATTTCCTCAACTGAAATGGACAAGATCATCAAGCGGTTTGTCGGCAAGGGGGGCGACAGCATCGACTACGCGGACCGCAACACCCTTATTATTGTCGACACCGCCGACAATGTGCGCAAGCTGCTGGGGTTGATCGATTCGGTTGATGTGAGTATTTTTGACAGCATGCACGTGCAGTTTTACGAGCTCAAGGAGGCGGAGGCGGTGGATCTGGCAAAAGAGCTGGAGGAGCTCTTTGCCGCCATCGGCATTGATCCGAAGAAGAAAAAGGGCGGTGAGATTGTCAGCTTCATTCCCATCGATCGGATGAACATCATCCTGGCGGTGAGCACCTCGCCGGATGCCTTTGACAAAATCGGCGAATGGGTTCGCAAGCTTGACGGTACGCGGCAGGATATCGATGAGCAGATTTTCATCTATTTTGTTGAAAACGCCAAGGCGGTGGACATAGCCGACATCGTCAAGGAATTGTACGGCGAGGAGCGCTCCACCCGGGAAAAGAAAACCACCTCCCGGAAAACCACCTCCCGGGACAAGGACACCAAAACCAAGACACCGACCGCGACCAAGACCGCCGCCGCCAAATCCTCATCCTTAACCGGCACCAAGGGCGAGGTTACCATCGTGGTCGATGAAACCAATAATGCCATTGTCGTCCGTGCCCTTCCCCAGGATTACGCCAAGATTCTGAAATCCATCAAGATGCTGGACATTATCCCGCGTCAGGTGTTGATCGAGGTGCTGATTGCCGAAGTGGGTCTGGATGAGAACAGCGAGTTCGGCGTGGAGTGGACCCTTTTTGATGATTACGCCTCGCTGGGAGGCTACAAGGGCATTGACCGGCTTGGCCAGAATTTTAACCTGAGCGGACTGGGCCAGGATTTGTCCAAGCCGTTGGGCCAGACCGGTTTCACTTATGCCTTCGCCTCCAATGCGCTGGAAGCGTTTCTGCGCGCCTATTCGAGAGAGAACAAGGTCAACATTCTTTCCACGCCCCACATTTTGGCGGCGGATAACACCGAAGCCAGCATTGATGTGGGTCAGGAGGTCCCCATTGTAACCAGCGAATATACGCCCACCACGCTGGAAGCCGGCGAAACCTATTCCCGCTCCATCGAGTACCGCGACACCGGAATCCTGCTTACGGTTACCCCCCGCATCAACGATAAGGGTCTGGTGGCCATGGAGGTCAACCAGGAGGTGAGCGATATCAGCGAGCAGCGCATCGAGGGCATCAATTCACCCATCATACTGAAGCGCCAGGCGGAAACGTCACTGGTGGTGCAGGACGGCAGGACCATCGTGATCGGCGGACTCATCAGGGAGAAAACCGACAAGACGAAGGAAGGTCTTCCCATCCTGTCAAAGATCCCCTATCTGGGCATGCTGTTCGGTTATCAAAAGGACACGAAGAACAAGGTGGAACTCCTCATTCTGATCACCCCTCATGTGATTAAGAGTTTTGAACAGGCGGAGCTGGTGACCAGGGAGTTTACCGAAAAGGTCAAGGGACTGGAAAAGCTCCTTGAGAAGTAGCGCTTCCGGCTCATAAAGCAATTAAATATTTTGTTAAATAATGCTAAAGAATTCCGGTCTGCCTGCCGATAGATTCATAAATTTGTGTTTTATATCATTTGATAGGATGAAACTTGTACTGATCATGGGTATGCTATTTTGATCTTTTTGCAATGCGCGGGCGCATTCTGCGTGCTGGGAATACCTGTTGACCACGTGTAAGTTTTTTTATCGATGCGTTGATTCCAGACTTGTTATAAAAAAATAAAACCATTGCACCTGCCGGCTTGTGAGTTCAGAAATTTATAAAAAAAACTTGACATGCCGGTTCCAACTCTGTATAAAAACTAATAATTAGCAATAAATATATAATGCTTAGCTTTTGTAAATACTATTACCCCTAAAATATTTTTTAAAAGGAGGTGATGAAGAATTAAAATGTAAAGAGGGTTATTTATTCTTTGCTTTTATTGTACCCAACAATATTCAATTAAGAGGAAAGGAGAGGAGAGATGAAAAGTAGATTCAAGGTACTAGGTTTGATGTCCGCAGTGCTGCTTATATTCGCTATGGGCAGTGTGGCATCGGCTGACAACGCTGCTTCAATCAACATTGCCATTTCGTATCCCTGCACAGCGGGTCAGAATCCCTGTGACACCGGGGTTGCTGTATCACGTGCCGTCGGCGGCGATGTCGTGAACGTGTACATCACCCTGCTCGATGCCGCAGGCAATCCGGCAACGGCCGGTCCCAATGGTGAGGCGCTTACAGGTCTCACCGGAAGGCTGACAAGCCAGCTGGCAGTGGCCGATTCGATTACGGCAAACCGCTTCCTGCTGGATGACGCAAACGTTAGTTTCGCCGGAAAACCATCGGCCAGGGCATATGTGGACTATACAGGTGCCATGGCCGGTGTCGATCCCCTCAACGTAGACATCACCGGCGCCAACTTCCTTACCGCGAGGGCCGATGTTACTGTCGTCGCCCCGCCGGCAGTAAGCTTAACAACCAGGACCTGTGCTTCAGTAGATTATGACCTTTATGACGCAATAGGTCCGGACTGTGCTAATGGCGGTCAATCTGTTGAAGCCGGTTCTTCCGTAGCGTTTCAGGTTATCGCGGATGCAGGTAGCGGTTTGTTCACCACTGCCCCCAATCTTGAAGGAAAGCAGATCACAGTAAAAGCATACGCGGATTACGATGGTAGCCTAACGGCGACCCCTGATACGGCTAAGGAAACACCTGTTGCAAGCGGGACCTTTACCATGAGCAACGGTATCGCCCAGGGAAATCTCGTCATCAACAGCGCCGGTCCCGCCGGGCTCGACGTGGTTTTTATTGCTGATGCTCTGGACATAGACGCTGAGGGGACTGACATTGGTACCCTTGATCTGGATCTGGTGAATATGATTCCCGGTGACCCGGTTGCCATAGTGGTGGTTGGTGAGGATGATTACAATGGGAATCTCATCGTTCCGGTTGAGAACAACTGCGTGACGGTCCTTGACGATGCCTGCGGCACGCCCACGGATATCCAGGTAGCGGTCGTTGATGCCCTCGGGAATGCAGTAAATGCAACGACAACGGTGACCGGGACGCTTGATGGTATCCTGGCCGAGCAGTTAACCGGCTGTGGCACCATCAATATAGCCGGCACGTATTCAGGCCCCTGCCAGCTTGCGGATGCTAATGAAGCCGGCGCCGGCTCAATTGTTATAGGCCCATTACCACTTACGGCCCCTGATTTGACTGGCACTTCGTTATCCGTGTACCTGCTGCCGGCAAGCTCCTGCGGTGTGCTCGATATGCAGGTGGGGGTTGCAGCTGAAGCCCCTGTTGCGGCGGGTGACACGGTAACCCTGACGATAGATTCCACCGGTGCATTTGATGTTGTTACCCCGGGGGATGCTCTGGTTATCTCCGCCGGCGGCTTGCTGTTGAGCTCAGATGGTTTTGCTTCAGCGACCACCACGCTGCAGATCAACAATGTTCTTGATGCTGATGCCGATGCAGCCGGCATCCAGGTTCCCATACAGATTTACGGCGCGAGTGAAGGTGATGTTTGCATCACCGTTCAGGATTTGGATAAATGCAGTGCGCAGGATACGACCGATGCGTGTATCGCTGGTATTACAGCGGGCGCGGCAACCAATCTGGCGGTGGTTGATGTGGCAGAAGGTGCTGATACAGATAGTGATTTATTAGACGTGACGGGCAGTTATGTGGGAACAACGCCCATCGTGATCGACTCCTACATCCAGACAAACTCTCAAGACAGCACTGCGCCGCCTATCTGGACAACAATCCTGGATGGCGGGGAATGTTGTGACCTGCAAGTGTGGGATGCCTTTACCAACGTGGTCGATTGTTCGCCTGAGGGAATTGTGTGCAGCACTGATTCACCCTACACGACCATCGATGTTGATGGCTGTGATGTGAGTGTTTCCGTTGCCTGGGGCGGTGCCGGCACAACCGCTACCGTGACCTGCGGTGTGGATGTAGACGAAGATCCCGAGATTGACCTGACCAGGACCTTCCAGCTTACCAGCATCGTAAACGCGATTCCCGAGGATCCGGAAGAGCCCAGCACTGCGGCAACCGCGTTGGCAGTGCTTAAGGAAGGCCCGCAGGCTCAGAATGGGGTGCAGATTAACCCCCTGCCCGGCGGAGAGGCCATAATCAAAGTTATCCCCAATGGCGTGCTTGGCGCTCCGGTGAATGTCCAGATTGCATTCGGTGCCGGGTCAGTTGCCGGTGCTGAGCTGAGAAATCTGGATGGGACCCCGGTTCTTCTCCCGGTAACGATTACCTTAACCCCGTCTGTGCCAACCAAACGGTATGTTGTGTACGCACCTGCGGCAGGCCAGGTGGTGGTAACCGTTACAGAAGTAAGTGCAACTGGTTTGGCTGCCGGTACCGGTACGGTAGTATTCGGCGCGGCCTGTGAAGTGGCCATTACCCCCGCCAGCCCGACCGTCGGACAGGGCGGGACGCTGCAGTTGACTGCCACGACTACCTGTGAAGGCACCCCCACTGCGGGAACCTATACATGGGCAGTTCTGGAATCCGCTTGTACCAGCTCCGGCACGATTAGTGAGACCGGGCTGTATGCAGCTCCTGCAGCAGGCGGATGCACCGAGACAGTGCGGGTTACCGATACCGCCAATGGCAACGTGACCGCTGATGTGATAATCAACGTGAGCGTTTGCACACCGGCAGTTGAGATAAGCGGCAACACCACCGTAACCGTCGGCGCAAGCCAGACGTATACGGCGGCTACCACCTGCGGCGATGCTCCGCTGACCGGAACATACAGTTGGGAACTGAATGGCGCGGCGGTAGGTACGGGCAACTCCTATACCTTCAATGCGACGACAGCAGGGACCAATACCCTGGAAGTAACCGATACCACCAATAATGTAACCGACACAGTCACCATAACGGTGGTGAGCGGTTGTGGTATCGATGTGGCACAGGATCAGGTGGTACGGTCACGGTGGATACCGCTGCCCGCTATTCTCAATATCGTGGGCGACGACACCGAAATCACCGCGTTTGGTACCCGGGTTAACATCGAGCCGGCAGAGTCAGCATTCTCAGTGATCAAGGCCGGCCGCCTGGTGTTCCCCGGCGTTCAGACCATCCAGCAGTTCGTGCTCATCATGCCTTCAATTCTGACCTTTGTAGGCTTTGATGGCGCGAGCGAAGAAGTGACCGTTTCTCTCACCAACGGCGGTTGCGACACGGCATCCGATACCTTCACCATCGAGATGCTGCCGTTCATCCTGGACGAGAAGCCCTAGGGTGGCGTAACCGAGTAACAGCATAACAAGAGAGCCCGGCGGCGTAATGCACCGCCGGGCTCTCTGCTTTTTTCAGGTGTATCTATTATGTGCGGGGGGACCGGCCGGTCGCCCTTACATTCATATACGACACAGATCTCCGTTTTTACGGGGATGAAAAAAGGCCGGCGGGAATATCAGGCGAACGACAGGGATGTTAGCATGCAAGGGGGAAGCGGCAGAGTGAATTACCCCGCAGCAGAGCGGCGGAGTCTTCGGCCGTGCCTTTATAAAACCTGTCATTCCCGCGAAAGCGGGAATCCAAAAATATTCAAATAACTGGATTCCCCGATCAAGTTGGGGAATGACACGGAAAAGAAAAATTGGAAGTTCAAATAGGTTATCGCGTGCGAACAAAAAAAGGCGGGCATGAAACAGCATTGTTTCATGCCCGCCGCTTGTGTTCCTGCTCGATGTGGACTCTACTCCGGCGCTCCGGGTACCGCACCTCCCATTTCCTCCATGAACCGGTCCCGGAATTTCTCAACCCGCTCCTTTATGGCATACTGATCCATGTTGCCGCCGCTGTCTTTAAGCTCATCCATGATTTCCTTGTTAAAGTCCAACAGTTTTTTCATGTTGTCCTGGGACATGAACGGAGAATTGGCCAGGGCTTCGGGTATCTGTCCCGCTGCCAGCTGATCCTCCATCTCCTCTTTGGCCTTTTTTTGGTCCTGCTGCTCCTGCACCCTTTGCTTCAGCGATTTTGCAGGTTGTGAAGCCGGCTGGGGGGGCGAAGGAGGCGGCGCGGCTTCAATAGGGGTGAAGTCGCCCTTGGGGCCCTCCTTGCCTTCATGCAGATTGAGTGTGACCTTCTCGCCGTAATAGTCAAGCACGACCCTTTTCTCTTCTATGGCGGAGATGACATAGCCGCCGATATAGTCTCCCAGCGAATATATTTCGTTTTTCATCCCGGCGGGCACTTCGGCAGGGTTTTTCTTTCCCGGGTTCTTCCCTGCGTCCTTGTCATGAATGATGGCGCTCTTCTTATCCCCCACAATAATGGTGCCGAAGAGGGAGAGCTTGCTGGTATCAATCTTTTTATCCACCATTTTGCCGTCTGATTTTTCGAGAACCCACTCGGTCCTGTCCGGCCTAAAGAGGTTTTTTTTCGAGATGACGGCGTACGGGTCTGCGGCTCCCCGAACTTCAGGCGGCATGACCATTACCGAAAGCAGCAGGGCGGTTGCGTATGGCACTGATATTCTGTTCATAATGGTTTATTATCCTGATGGTATTTTATTGAACGAAATAAGTGTAACATGACCACGCAAAAAAATCAATCAAATGAAACACTTGAATAGCGCCACAGAACTTTTTACCTATAAACGTTTAGCGGATTAATTGGTTTGAAGCACAGTGTATGCATAGCATGGGCTCAGCCACAAGTGGCGGCCGAATTTAAATTTCTATACTACTCCCCTTCTTTTCCTCTTATCGGTATAATACTCTCAATCAATTCTTTTATTTCTTGTTTGAATTCCGCATCAGATTCTATTGCCTCCACTATTACAGGACTCCATTGATAATAAACCTTGATCAATTCACGGCCTTCTTGTGTGCTGCTCAAAAAATGATCTCGAACAATTCTTAAATGTTCAATTACCTCGGAATCCTCTCCATAAATTGCTTTTGCTACACATGGCTTTTTGCTTCTAGTGGCAACAAAATCCACGCCGGATAAATTTTGAGTGAGATTCTGAATAGTATAATTTTCAGGTTCAAAATCATACTCTGCATCATCCGGCATTAGTACATAGTATCCGCCATCCAAATCTGAAAACGTATAATAACCGTCTTCATCGGTAGTAATGCAGTTTGAAACCGTTCCTGTTAATTTAATAGATACATTAGCAGTTATGTCTCCCGTAACATAGCCGGATATTGAATATGTTGTTGGATCTACAGCAACTGCCCGAGATGCGTTAACTTTGCCGCACCCATACAAATCATCTATTCCCTCAGCACCCAAATCATCAGCTGTCAGCAACAGGTATTCTCTCAACTGCGCATCACTCATTGCAGGATTAACTGCGTGTATCAGCGCGGCAACACCCGAGACCATGGCAGCGGAGAGAGAGGTCCCTTTATTGAAGGTATAGCCGCCGCCCCTTGCCGTGGTCAGGATGAAATCGTCAAGGGTGCTTCCGCTGCCTGGAGCGACCAGGTCCAGCTCAGGCCCGTACGCAGAGTAGACATTCTGGTTGTACTTGTCTATGGCCGAGACAGCCAATACCTTTTCCAGTTTTGCCGGAAACCAAACCGGCCCATACCGATTACCCGCCGCCGCCACCAGGGTAACGCCTTTTTCCGCCGCGTCGGCGATGGCCTCGGTTACCACCGCGTGGTCCTCATCATCGTTCCATCCCAGGCTGAGATTTATGACGGCAGCGCCGTTGTCGACCGCGTAGCTAATGGCTGCCGCGACCGTTTCATCGGTAAACATATCGGTACTCCCCTGGCTTATCTTTACGGGAAGTATTTTGGCGTGCGGCGCGACGCCGCTGATCCCCAGGCCGTTGTTCTGTACCGCAGCGATGATGCCGCACACCTGCGTCCCATGGCCCAGCTCATCGCCGGGATCGTCATCGTCATCCCCGAAATCCCAGCCATTGGGCAGGATGTTGGCGGCAAGATCTTCGTGGTCAAGGTCCACTCCCGAATCAACCAGCCCGATGATGACATCGGCGCCTAATGATCTATCCCACGCCTCCGGCGCCTTGATTGCGGAAAGATATAACTGTTCGTCAAAGCGGGGATCATCGGGATCTGCGAGAAATGTGCCATAGGTGTTCGGCGCAACATACTCGATATCGGATTGCCGTTTCAACCGTTCCATGGCTTCGCGTACGGTTTCATGTCTCCCGACCCTGAGCTTAGCCCAGCCCCTCTTGGCCAGCGGGCCCTTGAGGTGCCGGGGATATGCGCCGGCCCGGTATTTCACCAGCACTTCCCCCGGTACGAAAGAAGGGGAGGGAAAAACAGTTGTTGCCAAGAGCACAAGGATGATTGAAGCAAAAAGAGGAATGACCTTTTTCATGCAATTGTTTCCGGATGAAACGCATACCTGTGATTGCTCGAAACTATTGTTAAAATAATAACATATTTCAAAGCAAACAGGAATGGCTTATATGGATTACCCGATCAAGTCGGGCAATGACAAAAGTAATCGCAATAAGCTTCCATGGGTCATCCTGCGACTTGATCGCAGGATCCAGTAAAAAATACAGGATTCTGCAGTCGAGCCGCGGCATGATCGTGTAATGTACATCGTGCATCTGCAATTTCATGCGGCCACCACCTGTCGTTTAAATCAATTGTCAAACCGGGTGCTTTGTGCTAAAAATTGGGTGCTTTTATCATGTCTTGCTAAGGAAAAATCATGGCGCATCGCATTGAAGTCGGCCTGCAATCCCCGGTCAAGGATGCCTGGGGTGAAAAGATACAGCGGCGGGTGTGGGAGGATCTGCACCTCCGCGTCGACGCCGTGTCCGGCATCGACGTGTACACCCTGGACATGGAGGTAACCGCGGAAGAATTGCGGCTGATTGCCGAGGGGCCGCTGGTCGACCCGGTTATCCAGCGCTATGCCGTGGATGCGCCGCTGGCGCGGAATTTTGACTGGCTCATCGAGGTCGGCTTCAGGCCGGGGGTGACGGATAATGTAGGGAGGACCGCGCGCGAGGCCGTGGAGCTGGTGCTGGGCAGGGAGGCGGCAGCGGATGAAAAGGTGTATACCTCAAAGCAGTGTTTGATTAAAGGCGACCTTTCCTTGCAAGAGGTTGAGACCATCGCAACCGGCCTTCTGGCGAATGAATTGATTCAGCGGTTCAGCATCGTGCACCGGAGCGACTGGGACCAGGCACGGGGCATGCCGGTCATCGTGCCCCGCGTCACCGGGGGAAGTGAGCGCGGGCTGGTGGACGAAATCGACCTCACCGTTGATGATGAGGGTCTGATGCGGATAAGCCAGGAGCGGGTGCTGGCGCTCAGCTTTTCCGAGATGAAGGCCATCCAGGCATATGCCGGGGATGAACGGGTTGTGGCCCGCCGCGCGGCCGTGGGATTGGGCCGGCACCTGACCGACGTTGAGCTGGAAGCCCTGGCACAGACCTGGTCGGAACATTGCAAGCACAAGATATTCAGCGGCATCATTCATTACCGCGATGAGCGGGGCGTCCTGACCACGGTGCAGAGCCTCTTTAACACCTACATCCGGGCGGCCACCGACCGGGTCAGGGCATCGCTTCATGAAGACTGGCTGCTTTCGGTGTTTGAGGACAACGCCGGCGTCATCGCCTTTAACCATGATTACAACCTGGTGTACAAGGTTGAGACCCACAACACCCCCTCGGCGCTCGATCCGTACGGAGGAGCACTCACCGGGATCGTGGGGGTGAACCGCGACCCCTTTGGAACCGGCAAGGGGGCGAAGCTCATATTCAACACCGATGTTTTTTGCTTCGCCACGCCGTTTTACAGCGACCCGCTGCCCCCCCGGCTGCTCCATCCCCGGCGCATCTATGAAGGGGTGCGCGAGGGCGTTGAGCACGGCGGGAACAAGAGCGGCATTCCCACGGTGAACGGATCGCTGGTGTTTGATGACCGCTATCTGGGCAAGCCGCTGGTCTACTGCGGCACCGGGGGCATCATGCCGCGCGAGGTGCGGGGAGAACCGTCGCACGTGAAGCGGGTGTTCCCCGGCGACCTGGTGGTGATGACCGGAGGGCGCATCGGCAAGGACGGCATTCACGGCGCCACGTTTTCATCGGAGGAACTCCACGAGGGATCGCCGGTCACCGCGGTGCAGATCGGCGACCCCATAACCCAGAAGCGCATGACCGATTTTCTGCTGCAGGCGCGCGATCTCGGCCTCTACACCTGCATCACCGACAACGGTGCCGGCGGGCTTTCATCGTCGGTGGGAGAGATGGCACTGCAGGCCGGCGGATGCGAGCTGCATCTGGAGAAGGCGCCTCTCAAGTACAGCGGGCTCAGGCCCTGGGAGATTCTGCTTTCCGAGGCGCAGGAGCGGATGACCGTCGCGGTGAACCCGGGGAAGATTGACCGGCTTTTCGCGATGGCTGAAAAAATGGGGGTTGAAGCAACCGTCCTGGGGAAATTCACCGACAGCGGCTCGTTTCACATTCTGTATGACGGCACAACCGTGGCCTATCTGGATATGGAATTTCTCCACAAGGGGGTTCCGCCCCTGGTCATGGATGCGCAATGGGAAGTCAGGCGCCATGATGAGCCGGATTTTGAACCGCCGCGGGATCTGAAGCCATCCCTGCTGCAGATGCTGGGTCGGCTTAACATCTGCAGCAAGGAGTCGGTGGTGCGGCAGTATGACCACGAGGTGCAGGGGGGCAGCGTGGTCAAACCCCTGGTCGGCGTTCAGAACGATGGCCCCAGCGATGCGGCGGTGATCAGGCCGGTGATGGAAAGCAGCGAGGGGGTGGTGATCAGCCACGGCATCTGCCCCCGCTACGGCGACATTGACACCTATCACATGGCCGCCTGCGCCATTGATGAGGCGCTGCGCAACTACTGCGCGGTGGGCGGCAACCTTGATCGCGTGGCCGGGCTTGACAATTTCTGCTGGTGCGATCCCATCAAGGCGGAGAAAAACCCTGATGGGGACTACAAGCTGGCGCAACTGGTGCGGGCGTGCATGGCGCTGTACGATTATACCACTGCCTTCGGCGTACCCTGCATTTCTGGCAAGGACAGCATGAAGAATGATTACCGCGTCGGGGACATAAAAATTTCCATTCCGCCCACGTTGCTCTTTTCCATCATGGGAAAGATCGACGATGTGAAAAAGGCAGTGACCATGGATGTGAAGCAGGCGGGGGACGCGGTGTATATCCTTGGCGAGACCTTGGATGAGCTGGGGGCGTCGGAGTATTATGCCCTGCACGGCCGGATCGGCAACCGGGTTCCCCAGGTTGCCGCGGCGCGGGCTCTGTCTCTATACCGGGCGCTTTCCCGGGCAATCCAATCAGGTCTGGTGGCAAGCTGCCACGACTGTTCCGACGGGGGGCTGGGCGTCGCCCTTGCGGAATCCTGCTTCGCCGGAGGGCTGGGGGCTGCAGTTGATCTGCGCAGGGTCCCCGCGCAGGGAATAACCCGCAACGACAGCCTCTTCTATTCGGAATCGGCCAGCCGTTTCATCGTCACCGTTCACCCTGATCACAAGGCTGCATTTGAAGAGGCGATGAAGGGAACAATCATAGGTGAGATCGGGAAAGTTTTGCCGGGTACCACTTTAACGGCCATCGGTCTGCAGGGGCAGACAGTACTGAGCGCTGCCATTTTTGAGCTCAAAGAGGCATGGCAGAAGACGCTGAGGTTTTAAAGATGATGTTGCAGGCTTGCCTTGGGTCATCCTGCGGCTTGCTCGCGGGATCCAACAAATAATATTTTAACTGGATTCTGCGGTCGAGCCGCAGAATGACCCTTGTAAATGGGCAATTGTCTGTATTGATCATTTTTGGCAAGGGGAGCTTGTCATCCTGTGACTTGATCACAGGATCCACTAAAATAATTTATCATTATGGATGTGCAACCCGTAACCCGCAACTTGCAACATTCTTTTATGAAAACCAAAGCCATCGTCCTATCGGGAAACGGCACCAACTGTGAGATGGAAATGGCCCACGCCTGCAGGTTGGGCGGTTTCGATCAGGTTGATATCGTCCATATAAGCGATTTGGTCTATGGCGAAAAGAGGCTTGAGGACTATCACTTTCTCAACCTGCCCGGCGGATTCCTCGACGGGGACGACCTCGGCGCCGCCAAGGCGCATGCCAACCGCATCAGGCACGCGGTGATTAAAGATACCGGCGACCGCCTGTTTGATCATTTCCTGCGGTTTATCCACAAGGGTGGCCTGATTCTCGGCGTGTGCAACGGATTTCAGCTGATGGTCAAGCTGGGGCTGCTGCCGGGGTTTGATCATGACTACACGGTGCAGCGGGTCACCCTGACCTTCAACGATTCCGGGCGGTTTGAGGACCGCTGGGTGAACCTGGGCGTCAACCGGGACAGCCCCTGCATCTTTACCCGGGGGATGAAGCAGGTGTATCTGCCGGTCAGGCACGGTGAGGGAAAGTTCGTTGTCCAAAACCCCGGGGTGCTGAGTAAACTGCGTGAGCAGTCACAGGTCGTCATGTACTACACCCGCAATGATGAAGGACAACCGACCGCCGATTATCCGTTCAATCCCAACGGCTCGGTCGACGGCATAGCTGGCATTTGCGATGAGAGCGGCAGGATGATGGGGATGATGCCCCATCCCGAGGGCTACCTGCATTATACCAATCATCCCCGCTGGACGAGGGAGCGGCTGCCGGAGGAAGGCGCCGGCGTGGTCTTCTTCAGAAATGCGGCGGAGTATGTGCGGCGGAGTCTGACATGAGCGGCAAGAAATTCTGCGCCTATTGCGGCGCGCGGTTGACCGAACGGGTGTTCGAGGAAAGACCGCGGGGGTATTGCCCGGGCTGTGACAGCATCAGCTACGAGAACCCGGTTCCGGCGGTTGCGGCGCTGGTCATGAACCACGGCAACCAGCTGCTGCTGGTCAATCGGGGAGTGGAACCGGCAAAGGGGATGTGGTGCCTCCCGGGGGGCTTTCTCGAAATTGATGAAAGCATCGAGGAGGCGGTGTTACGTGAACTGGATGAAGAGACGGGCATCCAGGGAGAAATCGGCAGGCTGGTGGATTTCTTTTCCCAGCGGAGCCCCCATTACGGGGCGATACTGCTCTTCGGCTATACGGTAACCATGACCGGCGGGTCAATCAAGGCGGGCTTTGATGCGGAGGCGGTTGATTTCTTTGACCGCGATGCCCTGCCTCCCATCGCGTTTTTTTCCCACCAAAAACTTATCGAGAAGGTCATGGGAGACCGCAAGTAACCGCGGTCCCGTCATCCCCCCCATCTGCCTATCCGGCCTTTTCCGTTTCAAGCGCGCGAATGGCTTCCCTGATGCGCTCCGCCTGCGGATGGCGCGGCGCTTTTTCAAGGGCCGTGCGCAGGTGATAGAGCGCCTTCTGCGTGTCCTTCACCCTTCCCATGTAGAGCGAGGCAAGGTTCAGCCGCGCCTCGGCGTAGCCGGGATCGAGCGCCAGGGCCTTTTCATATGCCTCAATCGCCTTGTCGTACTGCGACGCTTTTTCATAGGCGGCGCCCAGCCGGTAAAACGGGGCGGGCAGAAAACGCACTGCGCCGGTGGCGCGTATCATGACCGCCAGTGACTGATCAGGTTGCTTCAACATGCTGTAGGTGTCCGCCAGATTGTAATACGCGTCAATGTAGCCGCGATTCAGGACCAAGGCCTTCTCATAATGAGCGATGGCCTGGTCAAAATCCTGCAGGCCCCGGTACACATTGCCCAGATTGTTGTATGCCTCGGCGTAGTTCGGTTTTTCCTCCAGGGCGCTTCGGTAGGCGGTGATGGCCTCAGGAAATCGTTTCAGTAGGGCATAGGCATTGCCCAGATTGTTGAAGTTCCTCACGTTCTCCGGATTAAGCTCGGCGGTTTTCTGATACATGGCCAGGGCGCGTTCGTAGTCCTGTTTCTCCTTGTAGACGTTGCCCAGATTGTAGTAGGCCTTCTCATACGCGGGCTGCAGCTGGATTGCCCGCTGATACAGGCTCGTGGCCGTCCGGTAATCTTTCCGGTTGTAGTATTCGATGCCGAGATTGTTGATGGCCCTGACGCAGTTGGGGACCGTCTCCACCGTCTTGCTCCAGATGGTGAAGCTGTCCTTCCAGTCATAATTGCGGTAGACGGTGCGGATCGAGAAGAGCACAAGGATCAGGGCGAAAAAGGTGTAGACGGGATATTTCCACCGGGGGATGGCGGCGGCCCTGGTCAGAAGGAGCGAGACCAGCAGGACAAAACCGAAAGAGGGGAGATAGAGATAGTGCTCCGCCAGCAGTTCGTGATGGGGAAAGATGTGGCAGACCGGGAGCAGGGTTACAAAGAACCAGATGATGGCAAACGCCATGAGGGCATCGGTAAACAAAAACCGTGCGGTCAGAAAAGCGATCAGGCAGAGCAGCAGCATCGATAGAAGGGTTGCCGGCTCAAAGAACGAGGTGGAGAGCGGGAAGGAGTTAAACGAATAATCGGCGATCAGGGTGACGGGAAAGAGCAGCTGCTTGATATAGTACACGAGTATCTTGCCCAGGGTAAGCAGCTGGATGTACAGGTCTCCTCCATAGAAACCGATCTTGTTCGAAGGCGACTTGATCAGCACCTTATAGCCGGTGAAAAGAACCGCGGGGATGAAGAAGCACAGGTAGAACAGCTTGTAGCGGGAGGCGATCTTTTGCAGCGCAGCGGCGCAGCGCTTGGACAGGGGGCCTTCGGGGGAAAGGTTTGTCATCAGATCATAGAAGAAAAACATGGCGGGAAGGGTGACCGCCATTTCTTTTGAGGCGATGGCCAGGAGGTACGCGGCAAGCGCGCCGATGAGCAGCCGCGGCCGGTTTTTTTGCCGCGACCGCAGGAAGAAGAGGAAGCCGAGGAGATAGAAGAGGGTGGAGAGGATATCGCGCCGGCCGGAAAGGTAGGTGACGCTGTCGGTGTGCACCGGGTGCACCGCGAAGAGGCATGCGGCGACAAAAGCGACGCCGCCGCTTCCGGTCAGGGCGGCGATGGTCAGGTAGATGGTAAGGACGGTTAAGAGATGATAGACAATGTTGGAGACGTGGTAGGCGATGGGATTCAGTCCGGAGAACTGATAATCGATGGCATAGCTCACCCAGCGCAGGGGCCGGTAGGGGGCCTTGTCTATGCCGGAGAAAAGATAGGACGGCACCCGGGCAAGGCTTCTGATGGAAGGATTGTCGCGGATGAGGGGGAGGTCATCAAAAACGAACTGGTTGTGCAGGGAGTTAAGGTAGACCGCGGAACCAAGAAAGATCAGGCAGAGCAGGCTGAGCAGGGTGCGCCGGGAGAAACCGGCCGGGGCCGCCCCGCTTACGGTTGAAGCAGGGCTTTTTTTTTCTGTGCGGTTGCGGCGCTGTCGTGAGCGCGCCTTTTCTTGCTGCCCATCTACTCTTCCTTTTGCTCAAAGAAGCTCCAGCGCTCCTTGTTGCTTAAAAGCTTTATGGCGCAGAACTCCCCGCACATGGTGCACACATCCTTGTCCGCGGGACGGCTGCTGGCGCGCAACTTCTCCGCAAGCTCCGGGTCAACCGAATGTCTGATCTGACCGTCCCAGTCCATGGCCTTGCGGGCGCGGGCCATCCGGATGTCCTGTTCCAGGGCGCCGGGCACGCCCTTGGCGATGTCCGCGGCATGGGCGGCGATGCGGGAGGCGATGACGCCGTTTTTCACATCCTCGATGGTGGGCAGTCGCAGATGCTCCGAAGGGGTGACGTAGCAGAGAAAATCAGCTCCCGCGGCGGCGGCGATGGCGCCGCCGATGGCGGAGGTGATATGGTCGTATCCCGGGGCAATGTCGGTCACCAGCGGCCCGAGCACGTAAAACGGGGCGCCGTGGCAGAGCTGCTTCTGCAGCTGGATGTTGGTCGTGATCTGGTGCAGCGGCACGTGGCCCGGCCCTTCGATCATCACCTGCACGTTTCTCTCGGCCGCGCGCGCCGCCAGCTCTCCCAGGATGATAAGCTCCTGCACTTGACCCCGGTCGGTGGCGTCGGCCAGGCATCCCGGTCGCAAGCCGTCCCCCAGGCTCAGGGTGAGGTCGTACTCGCAGGCCAGATCGAGCAGCCGGTCATAGTGCTGGTAGAGGGGGTTTTCTTTTTTGTTGTAGGCCATCCATTCGACGGTGAACGCCCCCCCGCGGCTCACCACGTCCATCAGCCGGCCTTCCCGATGCAGCCGTCCCGCCGATGCACGGGTAACCCCGCAGTGCACGGTGATGAAATCAACGCCGTCTTCAGCGTGCTTGCGGATCACCTCAAACAGCGCTTCGGCGGTCATCTGCACCATCGGCTTCCCGCTGCGCACCGTTTCAATCACCGCCTGATAGATGGGCACGGTTCCGATGGGCACGCCGGATGCCTTGATGATCTCGCGCCTGATATCATCGAGGGGCCCCCCGGTGCTCAGGTCCATTACCGTGTCCGCGCCGGCGGCAACCGCCACCTTCAGCTTTACCAGCTCCTCTTCGCCGTCCTGATGGTCCTTGGAGGTGCCGATGTTGGCGTTAATCTTGGTGCGCAGACCCTTGCCGATTCCACAGGGCGGGATGGCGGCATGGTTTCGGTTGCGGGGGATGATAATGTGCCCTTCGGCAATCCCCTTACGAATCGTCTGCGCGTCGACCTGTTCGGCGGCGGCGACCGCCTCCATGGCCGCGGTGAGCGTTCCCTTTCGTGCCTGTTCGAGCTGCCGTTCCATAGGTGTCTGCTTCTCAGCGGGCTATTTTTAAAACTTTTCCGGCTACGTCAATGGGGTTCGTCCCGATGACCCGCACCATGGGTTCTTTGCCCCTGTCGCCCACATCATAAATGATGTCCGGAATCGTCCCTTTTGTGCCGATCACGTGGTCGACTCCCCAGCTTAAGCTGCTGCCCTCGGCTTCCTTGACCGACGCCGGCTCATCGGCCCGGTCAAAGCTCGCCACGCGCAGTTTCAGCGTCCTGCACTTCCTGATGATGTCGGGTGAATAGCGGATGTTCATCGCCGAGCGCATGCCGCTCTGATACTTCATCGCGGTGAGGATGATCCGGGCGATGTGTCGTGAAGCGCCGGGCACGGGATCGGCGACTGTGGCGATGCCCCGGTTGAGCCTGATGATTCTGCCCGGGAAGGCCAGCACATCCTCCGGGGCGGCGGCGAGGGACAGCGCGTAGCCGAGATTTGACTGCACCTCGGGAATGAGGTGGCCGATGGCGCCTTCTTGCAGCATGTGCAGGGCGCGCTTCAGCTCGTCGCCGCAGTGCAGCGCCTCCTGCTGCCGGGAGAATGAGGCATAGGGATTGAGCGGACCGCAGCCGTGCCCCAGGTCAATGGAGGACCTGATGGCCGCTGTCACAAAATCCTTCGCGCGCTTGACCGCGTCGAGCACAACAGTCCCGCCGGCAATTTCGGTTGCCAGCGCCGCCGACAGGGTGCATCCGGTGCCGTGGGTGTTGCGGCTTGCAATCCGTTCTCCCGCCAGCTCATAGTAATCCCTGCCGTCAAACAGGACGTCAATGGCCGCGCCTTTGAGATGGCCCCCTTTCACCAGCACGTTCCGGGCCCCCATCCGGTGAATGGCCAAAGCGGCCTGCTTCATCCGCGCAACGCTGTCCGTCTGCCTGCCGGTGAGCGCCGAGGCCTCGTGAAGATTGGGGGTGATGATGAATGCCAAGGGAATGAGCTCCCGTTTGAGCGCCGCATATGCCCCCTTTTCCAGGAGAATGGCGCCGCCCTTTGCCACAATGACCGGGTCAACGATGATGCGTGGCTCGGCCAGGCAGCGCAGGATGCGCGCGACGGTTTTGACAATCCGGCCATTGACCAGCATCCCGGTTTTCACCGCGTCGACGCCGATGTCTGAGATGACCGAATTGATCTGGCGCGCCACAAAGGGCGCCGGCACCGGATGAATGGACTGGACCCCGGTGGTATTCTGGGCCGTAAGGGCGGTGACGGCGCTCATGCCGAAACCACCCATGAATGCTATGGTTTTAAGATCGGCCTGAATGCCTGCGCCGCCTCCGGAATCGGAAGCAGCTATGGTGAGGATTCTTTTCATGGCCACGCCTGTATCGCACGGGGAAATAAAAAAAGCCGGGCGGCTTTTTTAGCGGGGTTCCTGATGATCGAGTGTCGCTCATCGTGCACGCTTGGCTATCAATGTACCAAAGCCGCACCATTTGTCAAGACTTTTATCTTTTTGAATTTCTTAAGCTTTTCCTTGCCTGGCGGGTGAGTTTGTGCTATAGGAAGCCATGTGCTCGCAGCAGGCTTTTTTAACCGCCTGCAAGAAATATGAAGAGCCGGCAGGAGCGGCTTTGCGCCGCGAATACATCGCACATACATATACACCTACCGGGAGGTGAAGTATTTCTTGTTCACCTTCAGGCTGAAGGACAATGGACGTGGAAACGCTCGGTGCATATTTAAAAGCTAAAAGGGAAGCATTACACATTTCGCTCCAGGAGGTCGCCCAGGTCACCCGGATACGCCGCTCCATTCTTGAGGCCATTGAAAACAACCGCTATGACCAGCTGCCGCCCAAGGTTTTTGCCCAGGGCTTCGTCAAGAGCTACGCCTCCTATCTTGGCCTGGATGAAAGCGAGGTGGTCAAGCGGTACGCCGAGCTGGTCGAGGTGCCGGAAGCTGATATACAAACGGCGGCGGCGCGCACGGCTTCCGCGGAGTCCCGGTTTCCTTCCAGCATACTGCTGATTGCGTTTGTGGTCCTGATGCTGGTCGCGGCATTGCTGTGGCGGATGAATGCCCGGGATAAAAATGCCGCCGAAATCGTTTCGCCGCCGCAGCAGGCGGAGCTCACCACCACGTCCATAATCTCCATGACGACCCTGCCGGCTGAACCGGTTGCGGCTGAATCCGGGAAGGAGCCGGCCTCAGCCCCGCCGGTAATCGGCGGCACCGGCAGTCCGGCAACCGCGGTCGTTGAGCGACAGCCTCCCGCCGCCGGCACGCAACCGGCAGCAGCTCCTGAGCAGCCGCTGACCGCGACGGTGGTGTCGTCGCCGGAGGCGGCGGTTCCCGAAAAGCCGCCGGCTGCTGCAGCGGCAGCGCCGCTGGTGCTTACAATTGTTGCCTCTCAGAATACCTGGATGAGAATCCAGTCGGATACGCAGCGACCGATTGAATTTACCCTGAGGGGCGGCCAGACGCGCAGCGTCAATGCCATGGAAAAGTTTATCGTCAGGATCGGCAACGCGGGAGGGGTGGAGCTTTTCCTGAATGATCAGGAATTGGGAAAACCGGGCAAGCCGGGAGAGGTTCTGCAGCTGACGCTGCCTGAGTAAGGAGGGCAGGCTCTGGTGGGAATCTCAAAAACGTGCAGATGTTTGATGTAGACATACGTAGAGGCGACCGGCCGGTCGCCCCTACAGTTGATAATTACAAAGAATTCTCAAATTCGCTTTAACTTCATGGGTGAGAGAAGGAGCAGCATGAATTTGCTGGTGGTGGGCTCGGTGGCCCTGGATTCGATTGAAACACCCGCGGGAAAGGCGGAACGGGTGTTGGGCGGTTCGGCCGTCTATTTCTCGGTTGCGGCAAGCTATTTTGCCGATGTGGGGCTGGTGGCGGTCATCGGCCGCGATTTTCCGGAAGAGCATATTGCCCTGCTGCAGCAGCGGAACATTGATCTGCGCGGCCTGACCCGTGAGTCCGGGCTGACCTTTTACTGGAAGGGGCGATACAACGGCGATTTGAACGAGGCCGAGTCGCTGGAGACGCAGCTCAATGTGTTTGAGACATTCCGTCCGGTGATTCCCCCGGAATACCAGTCGGTCTCCTTTGTGTTCCTTGCCAACATCGATCCCGAATTGCAGCTCGCGGTGCTCAGGCAGGTCAAGCGCCCGAAGCTTACCGTCTGCGACACCATGAACTTCTGGATACAGGGGAAAGAGGCCGCGCTGCGGGAAACCATACAGCTGGTTGACATTCTGATCATCAACGAGGGGGAGGCGTGCCTTCTCTCCCGGCAGTCCAATCTGATCAGGGCATATCACGCCATTGCGGCAATGGGCCCCAAGACGGTGGTGATAAAAAAAGGAAGTCACGGCGCACTGCTCTTTACCCCCTCATCGGTTTTTGCGGCGCCGGCATACCTGCTCGAAACCGTGACCGATCCCACCGGGGCGGGGGACAGCTTCGCCGGCGGGTTTACGGGCTATCTGGCGCGCGCCGGGCGTGCCTCGGAAGATGAGCTGCGCCGGGCGGTCATTTACGGGAGCGTCATGGCCTCCTTCAATGTCGAGGGATTCAGTCTGGACCGGCTGAGGACCTTGCGCGGGGATGAAGTAGAAGACCGCTTTCAGGCCTTCCAACGGATGACCCGGTTTTAACCGGCCGCCTATAATCCTGCCGGCAGTGACCCATGATTACCCTCATTACCGATTTCGGCGACAGGGGCGGTTACGCGGGAATTATGAAGGGCGTTATCCTGTCGGTTAATCCCCGCTGTCCCATTGTTGACATTACCCACCACGTTGCTCCCCAGAGCATTGAGGAGGCTGCCTTTATGCTCGGGAGCGCCTATCCTTTTTTCCCGGCGCGCACGGTTCACCTGGTGGTGGTGGACCCGGGGGTGGGCGGGCCGAGGAGGCCGATTATTATTGCGTCCGAAAAGCATCACTTTGTCGGGCCGGACAACGGCGTTTTCAGCCTGGTATTCGCGCGGGAGCGGATAGCGGGGGTCTGGGAGATTGACACCGGTCAATTCGATGCCGCCCGGGTGAGCGCCACCTTTCATGGCAGGGACATCTTCGCCCCGGTCGCGGCGCGGCTCAGCCTGGGCGAGACTGCCGGTTCGCTGGGCAGGGAAGTGCGCTCATGGGTGCGGCTGGACGCGCTTGAGCCGGAGGAGGCCGACGGGGTGATCAGGGCCAGGGTGATTTCCGTGGATCACTTCGGCAATCTGGTAAGCAACCTGTCGCAGGATCAGTTCATCCGGCTGGCGGGGTCCCGGCCGTTCCGCATAGCGGTGGGCGGCAGCATACTCGGGAACATTTCCCGGTCATACGGCGATGTGCGCGAGGGCGAGGTGCTGGCCCTGTTCGGAAGCGCCGGCCTGCTGGAAATAGCCGTCCGAAACGGCGACTGCCGGCGGCTGCTGCAGGTGACGCGAGGCGCGCCGGTGGAGATTATGCTGCTGTGATTATGTTTAACACTGCAATGATGTCTGACTTGTAGGGGCGACCGGCCGGTCGCCCCTACATTGCTATAAGACGCGGATCCCCAAAGGAGAACGGTGGTTAAACACGGAGGAGGAAACAAAAACTCTCGCCTGGTGGCGAGAGTTTTGTGTTGATGGCTCAGCATATTCAGCGGCTATGCTGCAGGGCATTTCACTTTTCGGGCTTTGCCTCCGCCGGCGGCTTTGACGCCTCGACGATCTTCTTGAGCGCGTCTTCGTAAATCACCACGTCCGTTCTTCCCTTGATATCCTTGAGCAGCGCTTCGATAGACTCGTTCCGCTTTTTCTGCTCCAGCTTGCTGCTGATCCGGTTGCGCGACTCCTCCAGACTTTTGGTTTCCGCCGCCTTGGTTTCCAGCACCTTGATGATATCGTATCCCTTGCTGGTGAGCACGGGACTGCTCACCTCGTCTTTCTTCAATTTGGCCACTGCTTCTTCAAAAGCGGCTTCCTTCGATCCCTTGGAAAAAAATCCTATGACCCCGCCCCGGTTCTTTGTCGCCGCATCATCCGAATACTGCTTGGCCAGTTCGGCAAAGTCCCCCCCTTTTTTAATTTTGGCGAGCACTTCCTCCGCCCTGGCTTTTTTCTCCTTCTTCACGCTTTCCGAGGCATCCGCCGGGACGGCAATCAGTATGTGGCTTGCCTTCACCCGCTCCGCCATCTGGAATTCGCTCTTGTTGGCGTCGTAATACTGCTTTATCTCCTGGTCGGTAACGGCAATGTTCTTGTTGACCGTCTGTTCCAGCAGCGCCTGGGTCAGGATGCCCTTGGTGAATTCCTCGATCTTGTATTGCACGTCCGGGTCCTTGTCAATCTTCAGCCGCCGTGCCTCCTGGGCAAACAGGGTGTTGTCGATCTGCCGCTGCAGCAGGTTGTTGACCTGCTCGGTGGAGCCGAACATGGCCTGATATGAGGGGGGCATCATCTTGATTAATTTGTTCAAATCGCCATAAACGATTTTGGTGTCACCCACCTTGGCAACCACCGTGGCATCGTTCGGGCCGGCTTTGCTCTCCTCTCCCCGCGCCGTTCCGGCAAGGCAAAAAACCGCTATTCCCATGACCGCTGTTGCTTTGAAGATTAAACGTCCGTACATAACAACCTCCTTTCTAGAGATATGCCAGAATTCCATAAAGCTCTTCTGCGGGAATTAATAGCATTCCCTCTCCCTTGGCGGGAGAGGTTTACCCGCCTCTGGCGGCGCCGAAGGCGACCAGGGGTGAGGGTGAGGGTGAGGGGTAAATGATCGTATCACCCCCACCTTAATCCTCCTCCATCAGAGACTGTGTCGTAATGCATATTTTGTCATTTCGAGGGAATCCGAGAAATCTTATACAATAATCAAATCAATTATATAAGATTCCTCACGGAGTTTATCCTGAGCGACACAATAAAGATTCTTCGCGGAGCCTGTCCTGAGCAATTAATGGAGATTCTTCGCTTCGCTCAGAATGACGCCGCGAAGGATTCGGAATGACAAGCTTCCTCATTATGAAACAGTCTCTCAAGGGGGAGGAGTCTTTTAATCATTTGATGTCCCGCAGCTTTGCTATGCGGCATTTCATTGTGTGAGCATGCGTCTGCTGCCGGGCATGCCTGCAGGCACGGTCACAGCAGTCGATAGCTTTTCAGCACTTTTTTCAGCTTCTCCAGGTTCGCCGGAGCGAGCGGTGAGAGGGGAAGACGCATTTCAGGATCAATGTTACCCATCAGCCCCAGGGCGGTTTTTACCGGGATGGGGTTGGTTTCCAGAAACATGGCGTCATGCAGGGAAATTAACTGGTAATGAATGTCCCGCGCGGTGGTGTGGTCACCGGCGGCAAAGGCGTCACACATGGCGGCGATCCGTTCCGGCACGATGTTGGCGGTAACCGAGATGACGCCCCTGCCTCCCACCGCCAGGATGGCGTAGTTGGTAAAGTCATCGCCGGAAAACACGTCAAAGTCGGCGCCGCAGAGGTGAATGATGTCGCAGACGTGGCGCAGCGATCCGGTGGCCTCCTTGATGCCGACAATGGAAGGCAGTGCGGCCAGCCGGGCGACCGTTTCCGGCAACATGTTGACCCCGGTTCTGCCCGGCACGTTGTAAAGAATCAGCGGGATGTCAACCTCTGAAGCGATGGCCCGGTAATGCTGATACAGGCCCTCCTGGGTCGGCCGGTTGTAGTAGGGGGTGATCAGCAGCGCGCCGTCCGCCCCCGCCGTCCTGGCATAGCGGGTCAGCTTGACCGCCTCGCAGGTGTTGTTTGACCCGGTGCCCGGGATGACCGGAATCCGGTGATTGACCGCCTCCACGCAGATGTCGATGATCCGCTCGTGCTCCTGGTGCGACAGCGTGGCCGACTCCCCGGTGGTGCCGCAGGGGATGATGCCGTCGGTGCCGGCGGCGATGTGGAACTCAATCAGCCGCAGCAGACCCTTTTCGTCGATTGCGCCGTCTTTGAACGGGGTGATGATGGGAATCAGGGAGCCTGAGAACATGGTGGTGTCGTCCTTGTGTCTGATTAGATGATGGTGCGGTACAATTGCCCCTCGTAGATGAAATCGGCGCCGCCCTCGAGAAACAGGTCAGCCGGAATCCCCTCGCGCACCGAGAAATGGACGGTCAATATTTCACCGCCCCGGGTGATGACCGACAGGGGCGATGCCATGCCCCGGGTGATGCCGGTGATCAGGGCGGAGGCGACGGAACCGGTTCCGCAGGCCAGGGTTTCGTCCTCCACGCCCCGCTCATAGGTCCGGACCGCGATGGTTGAGCCGTCTTTGATGGCCACGAAATCGGCATTGGTGCCGGCCGGCTTGAAGCGGTCGTGGAAGCGGATCTGCCTGCCGAGCGGCACCACCGGGCAGCCTTCAAGGTCGTCGACCAGCACCACCGCGTGGGGCACCCCCACGGTGATGCTGCTCATGGCGCAGGGCTGGTTGTCGAGCATGAGGGTGATGCCGAGTTCCGGGCGCGAAGCCGGCGGCAGCTCGAGCTTTACCCGGTCCTGCAAAATCTCCGCCTTGATGATTCCCGCCAGGGTCTCGAAGCTCAGTGAGGCCGGGGCAATGCCGCAGCGGTGGGCGAACCGGGCGGCGCACCTGCCGCCGTTGCCGCACATCTCCGCCTCGCTGCCGTCGGCATTAAAGAAGCGCCACTTGAAATCCGCCCGCGGCGAATCTTCAATCAGGATCAGCCCGTCGGCGCCCACCGAGAGCTTGCGCCGGCAGATGCTCCGCGCCAGTGCGCCGCCCCGCGCCGCATCCACCGCCGCCGCGCGGTTGTCGATCATGATGAAGTCATTGCCGGCCGCGCTCATCTTGGTAAAGGGTATCATCTTCATAGGGGAACTACTCACGGCAATCATACGTTCAATTGGAATCAGCCCACTCTCTCGTGTTGATCATTGCAAAGGCTCTTACTGCAGCCACTGCGGGATGGTCTCGCCTTTGATCAAATCGTCGTACTCCTCCCGCTTCCTGACCAGGTGAAATTCCCTGCCCCGCACCATCACCTCCGGAATGCGGGGACGGGAGTTGTAGTTGGAGGACATGGTGAAGCCGTACGCCCCGGCGCTCATGATGGCCAGAAGATCATCCGGCGCCACCCGGGGAAGCGCCCGGTCGCGCGCGAAAAAGTCGCCCGATTCGCAGATGGGCCCGACCACGTCCGCCGTCATGGTTGCATCGCCCGCCGGTTTGACCACCGGCTGGATGGCCTGAAAGGCGCCATACAGGCTGGGGCGGATGAGATCATTCATGGCGGCATCGACGGTGACGAAGGTTTTTTCGCTTCCCTCCTTGATATAGAGCACCCGGGTGACCAGGATGCCGGCGTTGCCGACAATGACCCGGCCCGGTTCGAGAATGAGCGTGCAGTCAAGCCCCTCCAGCTCCCGCTTCAAGGCGGCGGCATACTCGCGGGGATGCGGCGGCTGTTCCCGGTCATAGGTGATGCCCAGGCCGCCCCCCACGTCGATGTAGCGCACCGGGATGTCATGGCCGCGCAGGATCTGCACCAGCTCCTTGATCTTGGCCAGGGCTTCGACGAAGGGTTTACTGTCGGTGATCTGCGAGCCGATGTGGCAGTCGACGCCCACAATCTCCACGTGCTTGAGCCGCTGCGCCCGCCGGTAATCCTCGATCGCCCGCTTTATTTCAATGCCGAACTTGTTTTTTTTCAGCCCGGTGGAAATGTAGGGATGGGTCTGGGGATCAATGTGGGGATTGACCCGGATGGCGATGGGCGCCCTGACCCCAAGGCGGGAGGCGACATCATCGATGGCGGTCAATTCCTGGGAGGACTCCAGGTTGAACATCAGGATGTTGTTCTCCAGGGCGTCGGCCAGCTCCGCCGGCTGCTTGCCCACCCCGGAGAAGACCACCTTGCGGGGGTCCGCGCCCGCCCTGAGTGCGCGGAACAGCTCTCCCCCCGAGACGATGTCGAATCCGCCGCCCAGGCCGGCAATCAGCCGCAGCACCGCCAGGTTGGAATTGGCCTTGACCGAAAAGCAGGTGAGGTGCTTGATGCCCTCAAAGGCCCCATCGAACACCTTGAAGTGATTTTGGAGCGTATGGGCGCTGTACAGGTAGAAGGGGGTTCCCACCGCCGCGGCAATTTCCTTAACCGCTGCGCCTTCGCAGTACAGCTCATCATTGAGATAGGTGAAATCGTGCATGTCGCTTCTCTAAAATGTGCAGGTGATAACGACTTCCTCGGACGGTTGGCTTTCATTCGGGACGGTCGCATCATCGACCGCCGTCACCGTGTAGGCATAGGTCCGGTTTTTCACCACGGCTGCATCGGTGAAACCGCCTCGCCCAATCGGCGCGTCGTTTACTCGCACCGGCCGTGCTTCGCCCGTGGCCCGGCGATACAGGTTGTAGCCGGCAAGATCCTCCTCCTCGTTTTCGTCCCACTTGAGGACCATTCCGGTGGCCGTTGGAACGGCAACCAGGCCGGTGGGAACCCGGGGAGGGGTGTGATCGGTGGTATTGACGGCAATCTCTGCGGAGGCCTCGCTTTCGATTGCGCTCTCCCGCACCTGCCGGATGGCCCGCAGCGTATAGACGTAATCGCTGTCCTTTATGATCCCCCGGTCGCGGCAGGAGAGGGCGGCAATGGGCTCGCTGTTGATGGGAACAAGGGGAAAGGACGTTTCCGGCGTGCGCCGGTACAGGTTGTAGGCAACCGGGCCCTCAAATGCCGCTCCGTCCTGCAGGGTGGCCGGCACTTCCCAGCGTAAGACCACCGATTTTCCCTGCAGCTCCGCGCGCACCGCCCGGGGCGGGGCGCTCGGCACATCCCAGTAGGTGTCCGGTCCGGTTACCGGTACGCCCGGCCGCTTGTCGGCATCATAGCCCATCACCCGGTAGGTGTAGACGGTTTGAACGGTGAGCGCGCTGTCGCTGTATTCGATGGCGCCGCCCTGGGGATTGTTCATCAGGTAGGTTTTGTAATCGATGTCGCCGATGACCAGGAAGCGCTTGGGGCAGTCCTTGCATTCACGGGCAAAGGGCTGCTCGCTGCGCAGCACGGTGAATCCTGCGAGGTCCGCAAGCAGCGAACCGTCATTGTTCTTCTCCGGCAGAACGAAACTTACAACGATGGCGTTACCCCGGGGGCGCACGGCGAAATCGCGCACCTTCCCCGGCGCCACCGCCACCGGGGCGGTGGGATCATCCTTCTTGCCGCATCCACCGGCCAGGAGAAGGCAGAGCACGGAAAAAAAGAGGAATGGCCTCAGACCCGGTGCTTTCACGATGTTTCCTGTTGCAGGTGCTGGTTGTGCCGCTGAAGACGGTGCTACCGCTTTGCCCTCAGCAGGCTGTTGATCTTCAGCCGCAGCGCATTGAGCTGAATGAATCCCTCGGCGAGCCGCTGGTCATAGACCGTGTCCGCTTCGAAGGTGGCGAATTCCGGGTCGTAGAGTGAATCGGGCGATTTGCGCCGCACCACCGTGCAGCTGCCCTTGTACAGCTTGACCCGCGCCACGCCGTTGACGTGCTTCTGGGTGTCATCGATGGTTTTCTGCAGCAGCTCGCGCTCGGGAGCGAACCAGTAGCCGTAATAGACCAGCTCGGCGTAGCGGGTGATCAACCCCTCCTTGAGGTGCATCACCTCGCGGTCGAGGGTGAGCGATTCCACCGCCCGGTGGGCGGCGTGCAGGATGGTGCCGCCGGGCGTTTCGTACACGCCGCGGGACTTCATGCCCACGTAGCGGTTTTCCACCACGTCGACCCGGCCCACGCCGTGCATGCCGCCCAGCTTGTTGAGCTGCGCCAGCAGCCGCGCCGGGGAGAGCTCACGCCCGTTAATGGCGACCGGGTTGCCCTGGCGGTAGGTGATGTCGATATACAGCGGCTTGGCCGGGGCCTTTTCCGGCGCGACGCTGAGGACGAACATGTCTTCCGCCGGTTCCTTCCAGGGGTCCTCGAGAATGCCTCCCTCAAAGCTGATGTGAAAAATATTGCGGTCGGAGCTGTAGGGCTTCTTCGGGGTCACCTGGATGGGAATGTTCTGCTCGCGCGCGTAGTCCATGAGCGACTGGCGCGACTTGAAGTGCCAGAGCCGCCAGGGGGCGATAATCTTGATCTTCGGGTTGAGGGCGAGGTAGGTCAGCTCGAAGCGGACCTGGTCATTGCCCTTGCCGGTGGCGCCGTGGCAGACCGCGTCCGCCTTTTCCCGGCGCGCCACCGCTATCTGCTGCTTGGCGATGAGCGGCCGGGCGATGGAGGTCCCCAGCAGGTAGCTGCCCTCGTAGACGGCGTTTGCCCGGAGCATGGGGAAGATAAAATCCCTGACGAATTCCTCCCGCAGGTCCTCCACGTACACCTTGCTCACCCCGGTCTTAAGCGCCCGTTTTTCCATGGCGCGGAAGTCATCTTCCTGGCCGAGATCGGCGGCGAAGGCGATCACCTCGCAGCCGTAGGTTTCCATCAGCCACCGGGGGATGACCGATGTGTCCAGTCCGCCCGAATACGCCACCACTACCTTTTTTATCTTTTCCATGGATCTCGTTTCTCCTTCCCGTGTGTCATGAGGTTGCCGGTCTGGGATTGCGTCGTCGCGTATGCTCCCCGCAATGACGTTCCCGGTGCGGCATGCTTAATTGTATGAGCCCTTCGCGTGAGCGCACGATTCATTTCTCAAGGCACGCTCAAGCGGTGCAGGTGAGAAAATGGGCCAGTATTGCCTTCTGCATGTGCAGCCGGTTTTCCGCCTGATCGAAAATGACCGCGTGGCTGCCGTCGGCCACCTCATCGGTGATTTCTTCGCCGCGATGGGCGGGCAGGCAGTGCATCACCAGCACATCCTTTTTCGCGGCCGCCAGCAGCGCGCTGTTGACCTGGTACGGCTTAAACAGCGCCTGCTTCTGCCGCATCATCCCCTCATCCTGGCCCATGCTGACCCAGGTGTCGGTATTGATGATGTCGGAATCCCGGACCGCCTCGAGGGGGTCGGCAAAAAACCGGATGTGTTCCGAGCCGTCGGCCTTTGCCCGCGCCATCATCGTCGCGTCCGGCGCAAAGCCTTCGGGGCAGGCGATCCTGAGGGTGAAGCCGAGCTTGAGCGCCGCCTCGATCCAGGAATTGGCGACATTATTTCCGTCCCCCACATAGGTGATGTTCAGGTGCCGGTAATCCCCCCTCTTTTCCACAATGGTCATGAGGTCGCTCAGGATCTGGCAGGGATGCAGCAGATCGGTGAGGCCGTTAATCACCGGAATGGAGGCGTGGTGCGCGTAGCACTCAATCGTGTCCTGGGAAAATGTCCTGATGACCAGGCCGTCCAGGTAGCGGGAGAGGACCCGCGCCGTGTCTTCCGGCGACTCCTTTCTGCTCAGCTGGGTGTCCCGCGAGCTCATGTAGAGGGCGTGCCCGCCCAGCTGCACCATTCCCACCTCAAAGGAGACGCGGGTGCGGGTGGAGGGCTTCTCGAAGAGCAGGCCCAGGGTTTTACCTCTGAGCGGCTGGTGCGGCGTGCCCGCCTTCTGCTGCTTCTTGAGCTCGATGGCCTGGGAGATGAGCAGGTCAATGTCGTGCGGGCTCAGTGAATCAATGCGTAACAGATCGCGTTTCATGGGTTTGTCAGGCGATTGCGGATAATGAGTTGTCAACGGCGGCGAGCGCGCTGTCAATCTCCCCTTCGGTGATGGTCAGCGGGGGAATGAAGCGCAGCACCCGGTCCATGGTGCAGTTGATCAGCACCCCCTGCTCCATGCAGCGGGTCACCACCCCGGCGCCCTCCCGCGCCAGCTCAATTGCCAGGATGAGGCCCTTTCCCCGGACGTTGATAATCACCGGGTGCTTCTGCTTAAGCGCGGTGAGCCGGTCGAAAAAGTAGCTGCCCCGCTTCGCGCAGGTTTCCAGGAATCCCGGCTGCAGCAGCGTGTGCATGGTGGCAACCCCCGCGGCGGTTGAGAGCGGGTTGCCCCCGAAGGTGGAGGCGTGGGTGCCCGGCGAAAAGCTCGGGGCGATGGTGTCGGTTCCCAGCATGGCCCCGATGGGTATCCCTCCCCCCAGTCCCTTGGCCAGGGTCATGATGTCCGGCTCGATGCCGTAATGCTGGTAGGCAAAGAGCCTGCCGGTCCTTCCCATACCCACCTGCACCTCGTCAAAGATCAGCAGCAGGCCGGCCTGGTTGCAGATGCGGCGCACCTGTTTGAGATAGTCCGGCGAAGGGCAGTTCACCCCGCCTTCACCCTGAATCGGTTCGAGCATGACCGCGCAGGTGGCCGCGGTGACCGCCTTTTCCAGCGCTCCGGCGTCGTTGAAGGGCACGTAGCGGAAGCCGGGCAGCAGCGGCTCAAAGCCGCGATGAAATTTCTCCTGGCCGGTGGCGGAAAGCGTGGCCATGGTCCTTCCGTGAAAGCTTCCCTCCATGGAAATGATCTCAAATCGGCCGGCCTGTCCCCGGTCATGGGAGAACTTGCGGGCCAGCTTGATTGCCGCTTCGTTGGCCTCCGCGCCGCTGTTGCAGAAGAACACCTTGTCCGCGAAGGAGTTGTTCACCAGCAACTCCGCCAGCGCGGCCTGGGGCTCGCTGTAGAAAAGGTTGGAAACCTGCATGAGCGTCTCGCTCTGCCGGTGAATGGCCTCAATCACCGCCGGATTGAGATGACCGACATTCAGGACGGCAATGCCCGATACCAGGTCGAGGTACTGCTTCCCGTTGCTGTCCCACACCGTGCTTCCCTTCCCCCGGGTGAGCACCAGGGGCGCCCGCCGGTAGGTGTTGAATATGTAGCGGTTGGTCTTGTCAATCACTTCCTGGGTGGATGCTGGGCACATAGACTATCCTGTAATTTGGGTTCCAATGCCGACATCGGTAAAGACTTCGAGGAGGATGGCGTGCTTTATTCTGCCGTCAATGATATGCGCCTTGCCCACGCCTTCCTTGAGCGCCTGCAGGCAGCAGTGAACCTTGGGGATCATGCCGCCGGAGATATGCCCCTTGTGGATGAGGCGGGTTGCCTTCTTCTCATCCATGGAGGAGATCAGCCGCCCCCGGTCGTCGAGCACGCCTTCGGTGTCGGTCAGCAGCATCAGCTTTTCTGCCTTGAGCGCGGAGGCGATTTTCCCGGCAACCGTGTCGGCGTTGATATTGTAAGACCGGCCGTCCTCACCGCAGCCGATGGGCGCGATGATGGGTATGAAGTTGCTGCGCTCCAGGGTGTCAAGGACCAGGGGGTTCACCGCCTGCACCTCCCCCACCAGCCCGATGTCCCGCGCCCGCGATGTCCTGCCGGACGCGGATCGGGTGATGAGCTTCAGCTTTTTTGCCGTGATCAGCTGCCCGTCCTGTCCGCTCAACCCCACCGCCTTGCCGCCCTGGCAATTGATCAGGCTGACGATTTCCTTGTTGATCTTGCCCATCAGCACCATCTCCACCACGTCCATGATTTCCTGATCGGTGACCCGCAGGCCTTCGACGAAGCGCGAGGTTTTTCCCAGCTTTTTGAGCATCTCCTCGATCTGGGGGCCGCCGCCGTGCACCACCACCGGGTTGAGGCCGATGTAGTTCATCAGGGTGATGTCCATGGCGAAGCCCTGTTTCAGGGTGTCGTCCAGCATGGCGTGACCGCCGTACTTGATGACGATGGTCTTCCCGTAGAAGCGCCGGATGTAGGGAAGCGCCTCCATCAATATGGAAGCCTTGTCGATGAGCTTTTGCATCATATGCGGCCCGTGCCCCAAAAGGTTGCGGTTAGAGTATGTAGCGGCTCAAGTCTTCGTTTTGCACCAGGGTGTCCAGTTTACCGCTCACGTAGGCGGCGTCAATGACAAACTTTTTCCGGTCCGAGTCCGGGGCGTCAAAGGAGATTTCCTCCAGCAGCTTTTCCATGATGGTGTGCAGCCGTCGCGCCCCGATGTTCTCGGTCCGCTGGTTGACCACCTCAGCAATCTCCGCCAGCTTTGCGATGGCGCCGTCATCAAAGACCAGCTCGATGCCCTCGGTGTCCATCAGCGCCCGGTACTGCTTGATCAGCGCGTTTTTCGGCTCGGTGAGAATCTGCACGAACTCCTTCCTGCCCAGCGATTCCAGCTCCACCCGGATGGGGAACCGCCCCTGGAGCTCGGGAATCAGGTCGGCGGGCTTGGTGCTGGAGAAGGCGCCTGAGGCGATGAACAGGATGTGGTCGGTTTTCACCATGCCGTACTTGGTGGTGACGGTGCAGCCCTCAACGATGGGCAGGAGGTCGCGCTGCACCCCTTCCCGGGAGACGTCGGGGCCGTGGCTGCCGTTGCTGCCGACGATCTTGTCAATCTCGTCGAGAAAGATGATGCCCGACCCCTCCACCCGCTGGATGGCCTGCTTGGTGATCTTGTCCATGTCAATCAGTCGCTGCGCCTCTTCCTGGGCGACGATCTCCAGGGCCTCGGCTATCTTCACCTTGCGCTTGCGGGACTTTTTGGGGAAGAGGTTGCCGAACATGTCCTTGATGTTGATGTCCATCTCCTCCATGCCGGCGGCGGAAAAGATCTCCACCATGGGAACGGCGCGCTGGGTAATCTCCAGCTCCACCGTCCGGTCATCCAGTTTGTGCTCGCGCAGCAGCTTGCGCAGCTTCTGCCGGGTGGCGGTCTCGTCCTCCTGCTCGATCAGCGCCGGCGCCGCCGGCGCGTCGGTTGCGTCAGCCGGAGGCCGCTTCTCGCGCCGGGGAGGCAGCAGCAGGTCCAGGATCCGCTCTTCGGCGATTTCCTGCGCCTTGCACTGGACCTGTTCCGTCTCCTCCGCCTTGAGCTGATTGATGGCGAGATCGGTGAGGTCGCGCACCATGGATTCCACGTCCCGCCCCACGTAGCCGACCTCGGTGAACTTGGACGCCTCGATCTTCAGGAAGGGGGACTGGGAGAGATGGGCGAGTCTCCGGGATATCTCGGTTTTGCCCACGCCGGTCGGCCCGATCATGATGATGTTCTTCGGGGCGATTTCGTCCCTCAGGTCGGGGGCGACGTTCTGCCGCCTCCACCGGTTGCGCAGGGCGATGGCCACCGCGCGCTTGGCATTGTGCTGGCCGATGATGTATTTGTCGAGTTCGGTGACGATTTCCCGCGGGGTAAAGTTTTTCATGTGGGGTCAGCCCTTGACAGTGGACAAATGGCAGGAATGCGCGGCTGGTGTATAACCTGCCTTCGACCGCAACGCTGCCTCCTGCCATTCCTGCGACATGAGGAATCCATATAAAAATGAGGAGTGGAGGGCCATGCGCCGTCGTGGCCGCACATACGAGTCGGACGCGACGGAGTGCGTCCCTCCATATGATTTACAATTCATTACGGCGTCCTTCTGCGGCGTGACTGCTGATTCCAATAGTGATGTTGGTATGGGATCCTGCATTCAAGTCGCAGCCGGCTACAGCTCCTCGATGGTAATATGCTCATTGGTGTAAATGCAGATGCCCGAGGCGATGCGCATGGCCTCGGCGACAATGGCCCGGGCGTCCAGATCGGAGTGCCGGACCAGTGCCCGCGCCGCCGCCAGCGCGAAGGCGCCGCCCGAGCCGATGGCGGTGATGCCGTCGTCCGGCTCGACCACGTCGCCGGTGCCGGAGATGATCAGCGAGCGCTCGCGGTCCATGACGATCAGCAGCGCCTCGAGCCGTCTGAGCATGCGGTCGGTTCGCCAGTCCTTGGCCAGCTCCACCGCCGCCCGCAGCAGGTTGCCGTGGTGCTGCTCCAGCTTTCCCTCGAACCGCTCAAACAGGGTAAAGGCGTCCGCGGTGGCGCCGGAAAACCCCGCCAGCACCGCGTCCTTGTAAAGCTTCCGGATCTTGGTGGCCTTCTGCTTGAGCACGGTGCTGCCCAGGGTGACCTGGCCGTCTCCGCCGATGGCCACCTTTCCTTCGTGCCGCACCGCAAGTATGGTCGTACCCCGTATGCCGGGATGATCGTTCATCGGATGCTCCTTCAGCGGGAATGGTGTCCCGCGGGGGCCGGCGTTACCCGTTTTTCCCTGCTCTTGGGATGGGCCTTGTCATAGGTTTCCATCAGCCGGCTCATGCTCACATGCGTGTACTTCTGGGTGGTGGAAAGGCTGGCGTGCCCCAGCAGCTCCTGGATGGCCCGCAGATCCGCCCCGGCATCAAGCATGTGGGTGGCGAAGGTATGGCGCAGCGAGTGCGGGCTTATGTTGCGCGCGATGGCGCAGCGCTCAATGTGCCGGTTGATGATCCGCCCCACGCTCCGCGCGGTCAGCCGCCCGCCGCGCAGGTTCTGAAACAGCGGCCGGCCGGTCCCGGCCGCGCCCGCGCTCCCTTTTGCCTCCCGGTAGCGATGCACCGCATCGATGGCCTTGCTGCCGACGGGGACGATCCGCTCTTTTTTACCCTTGCCCATGACCCGGACGATGCCCAGGTTGTCATCGAAGGTGTCTTCGTTCATGCCCACCAGCTCCGAGACCCGCAGCCCGCACGAGTAGAGGGTTTCCATGATGGCCCTGTCCCTCGCCCCGGCAAGCGTGGCGTGATCGGGCATCCTGAGCAGGGCGAATATCTCGTCGATGGACAGAAACCCCGGCACATGCTTTTCCAGCCGCGGCGTCGCCACGGCGGCCGCCGGGTTGCCGTCCACCAGGCCCCGGCGCTGCAAAAACTTGAAAAACGTCCTCAGTGAGGCCAGCTTCCGCGCCACAGATGATTTTTTGTTCTTTTTGTAGAGCGTGCCCAGATAGGAGCGGATGATGGCGCTCTCTATGTCTTTCACGCCGAGGTCCGGGTGCTGCCGGCTGAGAAATGCCCCGAAGTGCCGCAGGTCCCGGCTGTAATTGCGCCGGGTGTGCGGCGACAGGTTTTTTTCAACGCTCATGTAGCGTTCAAATGTTTCGAGCAGGCTGTCCAGATGCATGGCGCGAAAAAAAAGGCAAGTATATATGAAATAAAGAAATATGCAATGAAAAAAGCGGCCCGGCGGGGGCCTTTGTGATCGCCCGGGCAGCGTTCTATCCGGTGAAGGTATTGATCTGTTTGACCAGCCTGACCAGATTATCGGTGAGGGTTTCGGCGATGAATTTGCCTTTGGGCGCGCTCGCCGGAGCGGGGTTTCCCCATACCGCATTTTTCCAGTATTTTCGCTTGTTCCTGGTCAGGATGGGATGGGGGAAACTGGGATATTCCTCCCTGCCCTTTCCCTTCACCAGGTGCGCGGCGAGGTGGAGCATCAGCGAGGTTTCAATCTCCCCGGCATGGGAGTCGTCATCGGTTTCGCAGACGCCGGCCGCCGCCTCCCGGGCCATGTCGTAGCCCGAAATGACGGCGATGGTAACGCGGGAGCCCATTTCCTCCAGCAGCGCCTCGCCCGCCTCCTGCAGCGCGGAGAGGTGCAGCGAGCTGGCGTGTCCGGAGATGATGGCGAACTTTCTCAATCCGTTGGCGTACAGGCTCTTCACCACGTCCCTGACGCAGTGCCGCAGCGTGTCCGGCGTGATGCCCACCGTGCCGGGGTGCCTGCTGGTGCTCCGGCACACGCCGTACCAGAGGGGGGGCGCGACAAAAACCGCCGTTTTTCGGGCCACCTGCTTCGCGATCTCGTAGACTTCGATGGTGTCGGTGCCCAGGGGCAGATGCGGTCCGTGCGCTTCAAGCGAGCCGACCGGTATGATCACCGTCTTGTGCTTTTTTATCTTCTGTTCGAAATCCGTCATGCTCATCTCTTCCAGAATCATGCCGACTCCTTCAGGCGGTTCCCGCTTTAGCGCTGGACAAGCGCCGCCGCTTCCACTATGATTTTTCGGGTGACCTTTCCATTATTATGTACCCGGCGCGCCGCCACACACGGTGTCGGGCAGCGGCATACCCATGATAGATTTGCATATTCATACCATAGCCAGCTCTGATGGTCAACACACTCCGCAGGAGATTTTCCGCATGGCCGGGGCGGCGGGACTGACCGCCATCGCCTTTGCCGACCATAACTCGGTGGCGAGTGTCGCGGCGGGCGCGGCCCTGGCGGAGCGGTGCGGGATCGAGTTCATACCATGCATGGAATTCAACAGTATCTACCGGGGGCTTGACCTGCATGTGCTGGCCTACTTCATCGACCATGCCGCCCCGCGGCTCACCGCATGGCTTCAGGAAATCCGCGAAGAAAAAAAACGGCAGGCGGGGTTGCGGGTGCGGAAGCTCAATGAGCTGGGATTTGTTGTGTCAATGCAGGATGTGGAGAAATTCGCCGCCGGCCGCGAACCCACCGGCATCTCCTACCTCAAGGCAATTATCAGCAGGGAGGAAAACCGGGGGGACGAGCGGATTCAGCGCTTCATTGACGGCGATCGGTCTGATTCCCCCTATCTTAACTTTTACCGCGATTATCTGCGCGGGGGGAAACCGGCGTTTGTGCCCATGCGGGCGGTTGAAACCGTTTCAGTGATGAAGCGGATAAAGGAGCTGGGCGGCATTCCCGTGCTGGCCCATCCCTCGGAAACCGGTGACGAGATACTCGTTGCCTTAATTGAAGGGGGGCTCTCCGGGCTGGAGGTGTTTTCCAGCTATCATTCTCCGGCGGAGGAAGCGCATTTTCTGGCGATTGCGCGGGACTATAACCTGCTGGTTACCGCCGGTTCCGATTTTCACGGGGGCGCGGTGAAGCCGAATGTTTCCCTTGGCGGCGTCAGGGGCAACAGCTATGAGCTGGTTGAGAAATTGAAGGCGGCCAGGGCGAGGGTGAAATGATGGGGCATGATTTTATACGGTACCACTTCCCTGCGGGGTATCGCCGGCCGGCGGGGGTGGCGGGCTGTCCTTTTGTTTGGGTTGACCGTCCTTGTGGTGCAGATCCTTTTTAAGCCGTTTCACCTGCCGTTTGAGGGACATCCGGTCCAGCAGATTGAGCAGGCTGCCCAGTATGAGTCCGGCCAGAAAGGATATGAGCATCAAAAGCGAGATGGGAATCGGCCGAAGCTGATAGTGTAAAAAGCTGAGCTGGACCGTCTGGGTGTTTGACAGGGCGAATATAACGAAGAAAAGAATGGCAGTGACAAAAAAGACAGTGTTGAAAAATTTTCGCATGGTTGATCCCCTGGATGCTGGATACCGGAGAATGTCTTCTAACCTGCAACGTGAAACCTGCAACGTGCAACAGCCACCTTGATGTCGGATACTGGATACTTGATGCTGGATACTGGAGAACGTCTTCTAACCTGCAACTTGAAACCTGCAACTTGTAACATTCATTCTGATTTTGAATTCTGGTGCCGACCGCCTCTTCCTGCGTTTATCCCCCCGTGTCCCTCGTCTCCCCGCCTTCGGTCGGCGGTTTTGGCCGCTCCACGGTAATGCCCACCTCGCCAATCGAGCGCTCATCCGAACTCAGAATGGTAAAGGACAGGTTTCCGTATTTCAAAACCTCGCCCGGCTGGGGAATGTGACCGAGCCGCTCCAGGAGAAATCCCCCCACGGTTTCAAAGTCGCCTTCCGGCAGGGTTATGGAAAGCAGCTCTTCAAGCTGGCCTTTTTCCATGCGGGAGCGGACGATGTACTTGTTCTTCCCCATCCTGCGGAAGGCCTGCTGCTCGGTGTCATATTCATCCTGGATTTCGCCCACGATTTCTTCGAGGATGTCTTCGATGGTGATAATGCCGACGGTGCCGCCGTATTCATCGACCACGATGGAGAGGTGGCTTCTCTTTTTCTGCATTTCGATGAACAGGCCGTCAAGCGCCTTGGTTTCAGGCACGTAGGGAGCGCGGCGTATCAGGGGGCGGATGCACTGATCCGTCGGCAGGTTTTCCAGTAGATCAAAGCTGTTGATGATGCCGATGATATTGTCGGTCCGTTCGTGATACACCGGGATGCGGGAATAGCCCTTTGCTTCCAAAAATGCAATAGCCTCCCCGACCGTGGCGGTGTCTTCGATGGTGGCGATATCGACCAGCGGGATCATTGCCTCTTTGACCACGGTGTGGGAAAAATCAAAAAGGCGCTCGATCATGGTCACCTCTTCGGCGGTGAGATCGCTGCCGCCCTTGCTCATTTTAACAATCAGCCGCAGCTCCTCGCGGGTGACAAACGGTATGTGATGGGATTTTCGTGCCCCGGTGATGCGGAGAACGAAATTGCTGAGCCTGGTCACCAGAAACACCAGGGGGTAAAAAATGCAGGAGGCCAGCCAGATGGGATAGGAGACCACGGGCGCGATGGCGTTGGCATACTGCTGGAAGAGGATCTTGGGGATGATCTCGCCGAAGATCAGCAGGAGTGGGGAGAGCACCATCACCGCGTATAGCTCACCCTGCTCGGGAAAGAGGGCGAGGAAGAGCGAGGTGAGCAGGGTGGCGTTGGTCACCACCGAAAGGTTGGTGCCGAACAGGGTGGTGGCCAGCATGCGCTCGCGGTTTTGCAGCAGCTTCAGCGTCAGGCCGGCGCGCCCCGGCCGGCTGCCAGGCGATTTTTTGATTTTTTTCGGGCTGGCCGCCAGCAGCGCAATCTCGGAGCCGGAAAAAAATATTTCGGCGGCGAGGCACACGGCACAGATGGTGAGATACAATGCAGCGTCCATAACGCGTTTTTATAATGAGCGGGTTATGCTAAGCAATGTTGCAGGCTGTTCAAAAAGCCTGCCGGCTAATCAAATTCATCATAGATCTCGCCAAACAACTCCTCGAGCATGTCCTCCATGGTGACCAGGCCGATGCACTGTCCGGCCTTGTCGACCACCAGGGCGACGTGAACTTTCCCCGCTTGAAATTCCTTGAGCAGGACCTGTATTCGTTTATCGGGGGTCGTGAAATAGGGAGGGCGGATGATGTCCGCGAGCGCGGTGCCGGCGCGATCGCCCCGGGCGGCGATGGCGATGAGGTCCTTGGCGTTGAGTATGCCGACGAACGCGTTCCTGCTGCGGCTGTACACCGGCACCCGGGAAAAGTGCTGCTCTTTTACCCGCGCGATGGTCTGGGCGAGGGGCAGGTCATCGGGCAGAATGAACATTTTTGAGCGGGGGGTCATGATGGAGGAAACAAGAGTGTCATTGAATTTGAGTATCTTGTGAATGATCGCGTACTCTTCCTGCTTCAGCACCCCTTCACGGCGGCCCGCGTCCACCAGGTCCTTGAACTCCTTTTCATAAAAAAGGGTTTCGTTTTTTCCCTGCGCCGCCCCGACCATGTAGAGCACCGCGTCCACCAGCTTTTTGAGGATCCAACGCAGGGGGAAGACCATGCGCGCGAAAAAATCCACCGGCCTGGCAACCCGGGCGGCCACGGCTTCGCTGTGGGTGACGGCGATGGTCTTGGGGAGGACCTCGCCGAAGATAAAAATGATCGGGGTCATCACTGCTATGGACATCCAACTGCCCTCGATGCCCGCCACCGAAATAAACAGGGACGCCGCAACCGCCGACATCGCGATGTTGATGATGTCATTTCCCACCAGCAGGGAAATGATCAGACGGCGCGGGTGCTTGAGCATTTCATCGATCAGGGACGCGCGGGGATGGCGGGCCTCCTTGAGCTTGAATAGCTTGATCGAACCCAGGGAAAAGAGGGCGGTTTCGGATCCTGAGAAAAAGGCGGAAAAGCAGAGCAGGATGAAAATGAGGATGATTTTAAAGAGAACCGTGAGTTCCAAGGCGACGAGAAATTATGTGATGGTTGCGCCCGTGTTGTGTATCGGGCCTGTGGCAGCGGATGGTTTTATGATAGTGGGGAGAGGGTAAAAAGTCAACAAACTTAATGAAAAGATGCAGGATACAGGATACAGGGGCCACGGCTTATGGTCCACGGTCGACAGTAAAGGGTTAAACCGGCAACGCGGAAAATGGGGTCAGCCCTTGACATTGGACAGGATGGAGAATAAAAAGAGACCTCAGCTTATGGTCTATGGCAAAGATACCGCGATGATGCATGAAAACAGATTGGAATCAAATCCCATTGCAGGCCATGACAAACAGATCCCTCTATGTCCAATGTCAAGGGCTGACCCCACTTTACCCGTTTCCACAGATAATACTCGGACGCGGCGGAGTGTGTCCCTTCACATCTAAAATGTAAGGGCGACCGGCCGGTCGCCCTTACGTATGATAAAACAAATTATTCCCTCTCCCCGCCCGGGGAGAGGTTTACCCGCCTCTGGCGGCGCCGAAGGCGACCAAGGGTTAGGGTGAGGGGGTATCCTCAATTGATTTTCGCAATAAACACTATTGGTTAATTGTGCAATGGCCTAACTCTGCCACAGGCCGTGCAGGTTGCAGTAGGCGCGTGCGCAGGTGACCGTACCGTCAACCTGGAAGGTTGCCTCCGGCTTTCCGCCGGGCTTTAAATAGGCGCGGTAGAGCTTGTCCGCCGTGGATACGCCAATGCACTCAATGTAGTGTTTCTCTTCCATGGGATGCGGCACCGAACCCACGGTTACCTTTACCGTGCCGCCTTCCTTGGTGATGACCGGGACATGTTTTTCCACCGACGCATCAGTGGTGTTTGCCTTGAGCAGCGCCATATCTTGCCCGCAGCATACCAGTTTGCCCGCCGCTCCGTGAATCACCCCCACGATGTTTCCGCATACGTCGCATTTATAAAGATCATCTCTCTGTGCCATGTCTGCTCCTCCTCAGGGTTTGTATATATATTGCATGGTTTTGGTTTATGATGCGTCGAAATCACCTTCCTACTAATAACTTTTTTACGTGCGGGATGTCAAGGGCAGAAGGCTCTTTTATGTATAAAGGTGGGACGTTCATGCAGAAGTTGTGCAGCCTGCGTCCGGGAAGATACTTTTTGTTGCCATTCCTCCGTCGCTAACAGTATCAATAATTTAAGCGGCATCAAATGGTTTAGCTTGTGTGATGATTATTATCCCGCTCATACCGCCTCTTTACCAGAATGCACTTCCTGCACGAACGTCCCCCTCTCCGCTAATAGAACTTGATTTTTAGGGAAATTAAATTATTGTTAGCCATACCGCAGATGTCATAACAGTGGATCATTGTTACCACCGAAGAGGAGAACAGATGAAAGAAAGGGCAAGCGGCATATTGCTGCCCATAACCTCGTTGCCCGCGCGATACGGCATCGGAGATCTGGGACATGCCGCCTATGATTTTGCGGATTTCCTGGCCGGCGCGCGGCAGCGGTACTGGCAGATACTGCCGCTGAACCCCGTCGATCCCGCCTTTGGCAGCTCCCCCTACCACAGCACCTCCGCCTTTGCCGGCAATGTGTATCTCATCAGCCCGGATCTCATGGTGGAGATGGGCCTGCTGACCTGCGACGACCTTGAGCCGCTTCCCGAATTCCCCCGGGACTGCGTGGACTATCACGCAGTGATCACCTATAAAAACCGGCTCTTCCGCAAGGCCTACACGCGCTTCAACCCGGCCGGCAACAAAGGCTATGAAGAGTTCTGCGAGCGACATCAGCAATGGCTTAAGGACTTCGCTCTTTTCGTCACCCTCAAGTCGCATTTCGGAGGCGGGGTGTGGGGCGAATGGCCTGTCGACCTGCGTGACCGGAATGCCTCCGCCATGCAGCAGGCGGCGCAACAGTTCGCTGATCAGATCGGCTACGAAACATTCCTGCAATACCTGTTCTTCACCCAGTGGGCCGACCTGAAGCGCTATTGCAACGGGCGGGGGATATCGTTCTTCGGTGACATGCCCATCTATGTCGATTATGACAGCGCCGATGTGTGGGAGTTTCCCGACATGTTCAAGCTCGACGGGGAAAAGCGGCCCACCGCGGTGGCGGGTGTTCCCCCCGATTATTTCAGCGAGACCGGACAGCGCTGGGGAAATCCCCTGTACCGGTGGGAGGTGCTGAAGCGCAACGGCTATGAGTGGTGGATGCGCAGGATGGCCCACAACCTGGCCCTGTTTGACATGGTCCGCATCGACCATTTTCGCGGGTTTGTCGGCTACTGGGAGATTCCGGCGGACAGGAAAAACGCCATCGAGGGCGCGTGGGTAGAGGCGCCGGCGGAGGATTTTTTCAGCGTCTTGACCGCGCGGTTCCCCGGCGCCCCCATTGTCGCGGAGGACCTCGGCATTATCACTGCCGATGTGAAGGCGGTGATGGACCGCTTTGCATTTCCCGGCATGAAGGTGCTGCTCTTCGCCTTCGATGACGCGCAGGGACAAAATCCCTATCTCCCGCACAATCACGTGGAGAACGGCGTGCTCTATACCGGCACCCATGACAACAACACCGCGCACGGATGGTTTGACGGCGAAGCGACCCCGGAGGTGAAACGAAATTTCTTCCGCTACCTGGGCCGGGAACCGGAGGCGGACGCCATTCACTGGGAGCTGATACGGCTGGCCATGATGTCGGTGGCGAAAACGGTGATCATACCCCTGCAGGACGTGCTGGGGCTCGGGGAAGAGGCGCGGATGAACCGCCCCTCGGTGACGGACGGGAACTGGAAATGGCGGGTATTGGCCGCACAGCTTACACCGCGCATTGCAACGTCGCTGGCGGAGATGGCAACAATCTATGGCAGAGCGAAGTGAACGATGACGCGAGGGCCGCTGAGGGGGTTAATCGCCTGAGGCGCTCGCCGCCTTCGACCGGAAATCCTCCTTGCGCAATCCCAGCCGCCTCATTTTGTCGAAGAGTGACCGCGGCTGGATGCCCGCCTTCTTGGCGGTTTTTCCCACCCTCCCGCTGTTCAGATGCAGCAGGCCCATCAGGTAGCTCCGTTCAAACCATTCCAGCATTTCCCGGCGGGCCTCGTGCAGCGGTTTTTGCAGCCACACCTCGGGCAGGTTCCCCCCGTCCCGCGCGAACGCCAGGGACATGGGGTGGGGCTGCGCCGGCTCATCGATATTGCTGATGGCGGTGGGCATGTCTTCAAGGGTGATGGCGGTGCCGTTGCAGAGGAGCATGGCGCGCTCGATGACGTTGATCAGCTCGCGCACATTGCCCGGCCAGGCGTACGCGCACAGGGCGTCCATCGCCTCCTGGGTGATGCTGTAAATCTCGCGGCCGATGCGGGGGCGGAGGTAGTGGATGTAGCTTTCCACCAGCACCGGGATGTCCTCGCAGCGGTCCCGCAGCGGCGGGATCTTGAGCGCCATGACGCTCAAGCGGTAAAACAGATCCTTGCGGAAGTATTGCGACTGCACCTCTTTTTCCAGGTCGCGGTTGGTGGCGGCCATTACCCGCACGTCCACCTTGAAGGATTTCTCGCTGCCCACCCGCTGTATTTCATGCTCCTGCAGCACGTGGAGCAGCTTCACCTGGAGCTGGTTGGGGAGCTCGCCGATTTCATCGAGAAAGATGGTCCCGCGGTGCGCCAGCTCAAACCATCCCCGCCGCGAGCGAATCGCCCCGGTAAAGGCGCCCTCCTCATGGCCGTAGAGCTCGCTTTCCAGCAGGGTCTCCGGCAGCGCACCGCAGTTGACGGTGATGAACGGACCCTTTGACCGCGCGCTTTCCGCGTGGATGGCCCGCGCCAGCCGCTCTTTCCCCACCCCGGTTTCGCCGAGGATGAGCAGCGGAACGTCGCTGGCCACCACCCGCCGCACGATGTTCATGAACGTCTGCATGGCGGGGCTGGCGGACACGAAATCGGTGAGGCGGGGCTGCGCCAGCGGGCGGACGGCGGAAAGCGCCTTCTGCTGCAGCGCGGAGCGCTTGGCGATGAGGGCGGTGATCACCTTCTGCAGCCGCGCGTCGGACAGGCCGGCATGGACCACCGCGTCGCATCCGGCGGCGATAAACTGCGCCTGCTCTTCGGGATCTTTCCGCTCGGAGATGATGATGACCCCCGGGGCGTCAGGGAGCTGCTGGAAGAGGTTGATGGTATCAAAGACCGGTTCGGGGATGAGGGACTGGCTGATGATGATCAGGTCGCTGCTCTCGCGGGAGACGCGCTCGAGGAGGTGCGATTTTTTGCTGATGGTTTCCACCATGACATCATGCTGCGATATAAGCGCATGAACATGGCGCTCCAGCTTCTTCTTGTCGATGGCCACTATAACCCGGGTGAGCATCGGTTCTTAAACCTCTTAATTTTATGATGCGGTCTTTATAGCTCCTGTTTTATCGGATGTCAAGGCTCTTATATTAGTACCGGGGCAAACAGCGGCACCGGTTTCCCAAACCATTAATCCGTCCATTTTTCGCTATCTTGCCCCCCATCCGCCCGATCGCGCACGCCTTGGCACAATGGTTGCTCTCTTGCCGGTAACCGGTTTCGGTTCATAACCGGTGTATCGTCAACCCCATGCGCGGGAGCACAACCATCGTGATGCAAAAGAATGCCGGCCAGGGTGCCGGGCGAACGGAGCATTACAGCAAGAAAAAGGCGCCCTTGCGCGCCGATGACATCAATGACATGTTTCCCCCCGGCAATATCCCGTCGGAACAGGTCGATGACCTGGTGGTGCTCTTGGACGGGATGGACATGGATGATCTTGACCGGGAGGAGGCGCTGCCCGGCGCGGAGAGCGGCGACCTGTCGGCGGATGAGGCTGAAGGCGAGTCGCTGGATGAGGTTGACCAGGCGGAGGTTGCCGGCGTCATCGATCCGGTGAAGATGTACCTGCGAGAAATGGGCACGGTATCGCTGCTTGACCGCGAGAAAGAGGTGCAGATCGCCAAGCGCATTGAAGACGGCGAGCGGGAACTGCGCGAGATCATCATCCATGCGCCCTTTGTCATCGCGGAAGTGATCGCCCTGGCGCAACGCCTTGCCGCGGACCGGCTGTCCATCCGGGAGGTGGTCAGCGGGCTGGAGGACTGCGATGCCGATGTCGATGAGGCCTGTTATCGGAAGCAGGTCATCGACCTGGTGAAGCAGATCAGCCGCAGCCAGGCAAACAAGAAGGGGCTGGAACGCAGGCTTGCCAACGGCTGGGGGGATCGGGCGAAACGGGCGGGGCTTGCGGAAAAGATAGAGCAGGAGCGGGCAAACATCATCAGCCTGCTCAAGGCACTTGATTTGAGCAAGCAGCAGATTGCCCGGATGGCGCACCGGCTCAAGGACTTTCGCGACTGCCTGGAGCGGGCGGAACGGGAATCGTCCCGCCGGGCGCGGCAGGAGGCGATCCGGCAGGTTGAGCAGGAGTCCGGGTTCGATGCGCGCTCGCTGAAAAGCGCCGTCAGATCGGTCGAAGAGGCGGAGATCCGGGTCAGGGTCGCCAAGGATGAGATGCTCAAGGCCAACCTGCGCCTGGTGGTCAGCCTGGCCAAGAAGTACACCAACCGGGGCCTGCACTTTGCCGACCTGATCCAGGAGGGCAACATCGGCCTGATCAAGGCGGTTGAGAAGTTTGAATATCAGAAGGGCTACAAGTTCAGCACCTACGCGACATGGTGGATCCGCCAGGCCATGACCCGGGCCATCGCCGACCAGGCGCGCACCATCAGGGTGCCGGTCCACATGGTTGAAACGATCAACAAGATGATCAAGGCCTCGCGGAGGCTGCTGCAGGAGCGGGGGAGGGAGCCCACCCCCGAAGAGATAGCCCAGAAGATTTCCCTGCCCTTGAACAAGGTGCGGTCCATCCTGCAAATCGCCAAGGAGCCGGTGTCGCTGCAGATTTCCATCGGTGACCATGAGGACAGCGTCTTAAGCGATTTCATCGATGACAAGAAGACTGCGTCTCCCGGCGATGTGGCGATCAACTTCAATTTGCAGGAGGAGACTCACCAGATCCTGTCCGCCCTGACCCCCCGGGAAGAAAAGATCCTGAGGATGCGGTTCGGCATCGGAGAAAAATCGGATCACACCCTGGAGGAGGTGGGACAGGATTTTGAGGTGACCCGGGAGCGCATCAGGCAGATTGAGGGCAAGGCCCTGCAGAAACTGCGGCATCCGAGGAGAAGCAAACTGTTACGAACATTTATTGAGCGCTGAGACACCATCACGCGGGCTCTGGTGCGCCCGGTGATCCTCAGATGCGCAGGTTGCAGGAAACAGGAGCGACGGGGGCGAGCGATCAGCACAGCGGCGGACAGCGCCTTGGGGGGAGGCCGGCAGAGGTACAGCACATGAAAAAGGCGAAGGGTACACCAAAAAAAGAGAAGCCGAAGAAGCCGATGCAAAACAAAGAGGCTGACAAGATTGATAAAGCCAAGATAACCGGCCTTCCCGGTTACACCCCCGGAGAGCTGCCGAAACGATAGCGCTGAAGATGCTTCCGCTGCAGCAATGCGGCGCGGATGGACGCAACCATGCTGGGCAAACCTTACAACCGCGTTGTGGACGACACGGGCCAGCGTGCCAGGGGCCCGGACGGGGGGAGGCCGGCAGCCATGACTGACGAGCTTGGTATCAGCGAGCAGGGTGCGGCGCCGTCACTGAAATGGACGGTTCGCAACAGAATAAGAAGGCTTGTCGAATCGGGAAGGCATCTGATCGCGTCCAGGCGCGGCGCGATGCGCGGTGAGCGCGAGACGCGACCTGATGAGAGACAGGCAATCTTCAGCTTATACGCCCCGGAGGCGGCACGCGTGTCGCTGGCCGGGGATTTTAACGCATGGAATCCTGATGACTGCCCGCTGGAAAAATCGCCTGAGGGAACGTGGGAGCGGGCGGTCGTGCTTCCGGCGGGGCGTCATGAATATAAATTTGTTGTCGACGGGCACTGGCAGGAAGACCCCCGCTGCGGGGAGCGCGCGCCCAACCCGTTCGGCGGCGAGAACTGCGTGGTGATGTTGCCCTGAGCGGCAGTTCGGGGACGGCAGCAGATATAATACCTGGTAATAAACAGCAGGATTTTTCGTGCTGTTTTATTTTTGTATTCATGACGCGACGGAATACTTCCCAGCTCTGGAGACTGTGTCATAATTGAGAGAGCTGTCATTCCGAATCCTTCGCGGCGTCATTCTGAGCGAAGCGAAGAATCTCCATTAATTGCTCAGGACAGGCTCCGCGAAGAATCTTTATTGTGTCGCTCAGGATAAACTCCCTGAGGAATCCTATATAATTGATTTTATAATTAGTATAGGATTTCTCGGGTTCCCTCGAAATGACGAAACAGGGATTATGACCCAATCTCTCAAGGGGGAGGAGTTTTTTTATGTTTGGAATGTCTCATTTCTGCTGCGCATACAAACAAATTGGTTATCCATTGCATGTCGCCACACCGCATGTTTTGGTTTGACTTATGGGCGTTCTTTCGTTACATTTTATATGTCGGGCCTGATATATATATCATCGCCGGCGATCACCCAACCAAACCGAAGGGGGCAGCAATGGCAGCGGGCAGGAGCGGACGAAAGATTACCCTACCTCTCTCGTTTATGATACTGGGAGGCCTTTTTGGCGCGGGACTGGCGCTACTCTACGCCCCCTCGAGCGGCGACCGGACGCGCCACTATCTGCGTATGAAGCGGGAGCAGGCGCGGAGAAGGGCCGGTGCCATGACCGGGGACATGAAGGAAAGCATGGAACACTTTATTGCCGAAATCAGGGCAATAACCGCTCAGCTGATAGAGAGCGGGAGCGCGTTTACCCGGGAAACAAAGGCCGACCTGCTGCAGGCCATTGAAGAGGGTAAAAAGGCCATGGACGAGGAGCGGAAACGCTTCGGCCGGGGACGCAACACTGAGGGCTGAGAGCATGGAAAAACAGCTGAAGGTTTTATTCCTGTCACCGGAGGCGGTGCCCTTCGCCAAAACCGGCGGCCTGGGCGATGTGGCCGGCAGCCTTCCTCCGGCCCTGCGCAGGCTGGGGATGGACGCGCGGGTGGTTCTGCCGCTCTACACCATGGTGAAAAGTTCGGGGGCAAAGATGCAGCTGATCTGTGAGGACCTGAAGGTGCCCCTGGGCGATGCCCTGCTGGCCGCCCGCATATGGGAAGCGCAATCGGCTGAGAACACGCCGGTCTACCTGGTGGAGCGTGAGGATTTGTACGGCAGGCCCAGCCTCTATGGAACCGCTGCCGGCGATTACTACGACAACCTGGAACGATTCTCCTTTTACGCGCACGCCGCGCTCCGTCTCACCCAAGCGATCTCCTTCCGCCCTGACCTGATCCACTGCCATGACTGGCAGGCGGGATTGGTTCCCGCACTGATCAAGGGTCCGTACCGCCGCGATGCCTGCGCCGGAAAAGCGAGGACGGTGTTTACCATCCATAACCTGGGCTACCAGGGAATCTTTTCACCGGACAAGCTGCCCCTGACCGGACTGTCCCGGGATGCGTATTTCCACATGGAAGGCCTTGAGTACTGGGGAAAGATAAGCCTCCTCAAGGCGGGCTTGATGTATGCCGACATGATCACCACGGTGAGCCCGACCTATGCGAAGGAGATCCAGACCGAAAGCTACGGCCTGGGCATGGAGGGCATACTGCGGCAGCGGAAATCCGTGCTCTCCGGCATTTTAAACGGGGTGGACTACGGCGTCTGGGATCCATCGCACGATTCCCATCTGCCGGCCACCTATTCGGCGAGGAAGATGGCGGGAAAGAACGACTGCAAGAAAGCGCTCATCAAGGAGATGGGTCTTGATCCCGCGCTTATCAGCCGACCGCTGCTGGGGGTGATATCCCGGCTTGATGCTCAGAAGGGCATCGACCTGCTGGTGACGGCCCTGCCCGACATTCTTGCCCTTGACGCAGGCGTGGTGATCCTGGGATCGGGAGATGCGTCAATCCAGGATGCGCTGCGCCAGGCGGCGCGGGACCATCCCGGACGGGTGGGCCTCAGCATCGGCTTCAATGATCCGCTGGCCCATCGCATCATGGGCGGGTCCGACATGTTTTTGATTCCCTCCCGCTACGAGCCCTGCGGTCTTACCCAGATGTACGCGCTGCGCTACGGCACCGTCCCGGTGGTGAGGGCGACCGGCGGACTGGATGACACCATCGTGCCCTACCGCAGCGAGAGCGGAGAAGGAAACGGCTTTAAGTTTTCCGCTTACCGGCCGCAGGCGCTGCTTTCAGCCGTCCGCGACGCGGTTGATCTGTTCAGCGACGCCAAAAACTGGAAGAGGCTGCGGACCAACGGGATGAAGGCTGACTTTTCCTGGGACCGGTCGGCGCACAGCTATCGTGAGCTCTACCAGTCTGCGCTGGAGCGGCCGCGCGCCGCATGATCGCAGGCGCACTCCCGCATGCTCCTTTCGGTTATCGCAGTCCACGAACGTTGTACGCTATTTCCCCCTCACCCCATCCCTCTCCCCCCGATGGGAGAGGGGGATCGTTGAGCCTCTCTTCACATAGAGGATAAAGGGAAAATAAGCTCTCCCTCCATGAGAGAGGGGTTCTTGCTTATCTCTTTCCATGGAGGCAGCAAGGTAAAAATAATTCCCTCGCCCCGCCGGGGGAGAGGTTTACCCGCCTCTGGCGGCGCCGAAGGCGACCAAGGGTTAGGGTGAGGGGGGCATCCTACATTTCTTTTATAACCCCCATGCCACCTCCAGGTGCAGCGGCATAGTGCGTTATATAATAATTCCCGAACATACCTTTCTGCTGTACCAGCTTCCGGACCTTACCGGCCAGGCGGACGAGGTCGTGTGCCTGGCAAATGATGCGACGCCGTCATCCGGCAGCCTTCCTTTCGCCGGGACCATGGTCAAGGGCGATCCGGCGCGTGCGGAAACGTACCGGGCGCTTGCGATACAACCGGATGACCGGGTCATCCTCTGCACCATAACGGCGGACACGGCCGAGCGGATGCTCGATGCGCTGCTGAGCGCATGTGCCACGGTTCCGGTGGTGGTGCTGGGCACGGCTGCGCGATCCGGCCCGCGCCTGCGCGAACCCAATGTGTCCCATGTGGCTGCAGCAGGGCTTGCCGGAAAGGCCATCCAGGAGGAGTGGCGCCATATCAGGAACCGGGAGCGGACGGAAACGATCCGGCAGCTTACCCGGGGAGTGGAAACGGTGCTGATTCTCACCCAGCATGATCCTGATCCGGACGCCCTGGCGAGCGGGTTGGCCCTGCGAACCCTTTTGGGGAGAAACCGCGCAAGCGCCCCTCTCGGTTCGCTGGGCCGGGTGACCCGCAGCGAAAATGTCAACATGATCCGGCACCTTGACATACAGGTGAACCTGCTGGAACCGCAATCACTCGGCGCCTATGACATGATCGCCCTGGTTGACGTGCAGCCGCCGTATTTCGGCGATACCCTGCCGCGGGCGGACATTATTATTGATCATCATCCCCGGGTCGCGGACTGCCCCCGTGCCTTCAGGGACATCCGGGAGGAGTACGGCGCCACCTCAACCATACTGGGCGAGTACCTGATTGCCAACGGCGTTGCCTTTAACCAGCGGCTGGCAACGGCGCTGCTCTACGGCATCAAATCCGATACCCTGATGCTGGGGAGGGAAGTGCACGCCGCCGATGTGGAGGTGTTTACCTCCCTCTATCCCCTGGCCAACCACAGTCTCATCCGCCGCATTGAATTTCCCTCCCTCAATCCTGAAGAGGTCAGTTCGTTTTCGCGGGCTTTGACCAAGCACCGGCTGATCAACCGGGTGGCCTTCACCCACCTGGGGCGGGTCCGCCGGGAGGACATCATTCCCCGGCTGGCTGATTTCTGCCTTCAGATAGACGGCGCCGAGTGGTCAGTGGTGTCGGGCGTGTTTGAGCGCCGGGTGGTCATATCGGTGCGCAATGCCGGCTCCGGGAAAAGCGCCGGCGACGTGGTCAAGAAACTGTTCCCCGATCCGAAGACCGCCGGGGGACACCGCACCATGGCGAAGGTGAATATCACGGTAAGCGATTTTAAAAAGCTGTTTCACCTGCGCTCCACGGCGGCACTGGCGGAGGTGATCATCGACGCTTTTATAATCGGCATGGAAGAGGACAAGCGGTAGCAGGCTGTTGAGAAACACCCATCCCCGGCTTTACACGCTCATCCTTCGTCACTGCAGCGCACTTGTTGACGCCTCATTCCTAAAGGATTTCGCGTGCCTTGCATCCGGATGTTTTTGAACAGCCTGTTGAAAACTGCTTTTTCAAAAACCTGCGAGTGAGGCGGGGCGGGAAGACAACGGCAATGGCAAGTAACTATGTCTCATACATTTCGGAAATTTTTCAGACCGTCCGCTGGCATGACTGGCTGGACATAGGCATCGTGGCCTTTCTTTTGTACCGCTGCTTTGTGCTGTTCTGGGGAACCCTGGTGTTCCGGGCCATCATCGGGGTGACCCTGCTCTGGGTGTTTGATCTTGTGGCCAACACCCTGGGCATGATCGTGACCAGCCTCATCCTCAGGGGCATCGGGGCCATTATCGTTATAATCGTGGTGGTGATATTCAGAAATGAAATTCGCGGGGTAATCGTCAGCACCACGCCCCTCAACCTGTTCTGGGGGAAACCCCGCAGGAAGCGGGTTTTTGATTATCAGTCCATATCCGAGGCACTCTTCTCCCTGGCTGAAAAGCGGGTGGGCGCGCTGGTGGTGTTCACCAGGGCCTCAAACGTCGATCATCTCATTCAGGACGGCGTGCGGCTGGACGCGCACTTCAGCCGGGAGTTACTCTTCAGCGTCTTTGACCACGGAGCGGTGCTCCACGACGGAGCGGTCATCATGGACGGCAGCCGGATCTCCATTGCCGCGGCCTTTTTGCCGCTGACCGTGCAGGGGTCGCTGCCACTGAGGTACGGCACCAGGCATCGCGCCGCGCTGGGCCTTTCCGAGCGCTCCGATGCGGTGATTGCGGTGGTCTCCGAGGAGCGCGGTGAGGTTTCCCTGGCCTGCGGCGGCAGTCTGAGCACGGTCGCCACTCCGGATCAGTTGTCCGGCCGGCTCAGGAACCTCATTGAGGGAGAGCCCAGGAAGTCCGGCGCCGCCAGCACGGTGAAACGAACGGTGCTGGATGTTGCGGTTAAGACTTCGTTTCTCATCCTGGCAATCGTTATCTGGTTCTTTTTCGCGGGGGAGAAGGAATCGGTCATATCCTATACCGCCCCCATCGAATTCAGAAATCTCCCCAAGTCGCTGGAGTTGATGAGCGTTTCCGATGACCGGGCGGAGGTACAGGTTGCCGGCAGCCGCCGCCTCATCCTGCAACTGAAGCCTGAGGAGATCAGCCTCTGGCTCAACCTGGCAAACAGCCGGCCAGGCAAGAACAGTTATTCACTGACCCGGAACAACATTTCCGTACCGCCGGGATTCAATGTCATCAAGATTAATCCCCATGAGATTGCCGTGGTCATGGAGGAGCGGGAAACCAGGACGGTGGAGGTGATCCCCCAGTGGGAGGGAACCCTGCCCGAGGATAAAAAGCTGGTTTCGTTTCGCCTGACGCCGGACCGGGTGGAGGTGTTCGGCGCGCCTTCGGTCTTAAAGGCCATCACCAACATGAAAACGGAGCCCATTGACCTGTCGGGTATCGAGGAGTCGGATGTCATCGAGGCGGCCATCATCCTGCCGACCGCATCGGTCTCCCTGGCGCCGGGATCCCCTTCCCGGATACGGGTGGAACGGGAGATCGTCGACACCGCGCAAAAACCGGAAAAGAAAAAACAAAAATCGGGGAAGGCGCGCCAACCGGAAACCGTCTCGTGAGGAGCACGGCCATGGAGCGATACGTAAAAAAGAGGTCACGCAAATCCGGACTGCCGCCGGGCACGCTCGTCCACATCGGGGCGAAGCGGGAGGAGAAGGCGCTGATCACCTTCATGAACTATGACGAATCCCGTCTGGTGGAAAAGGAGGTGCCGGGCGTCGAGGACTGTTTCTTTGTGCGGGACCTGCCGGGGGTGAGCTGGATCAACATCGACGGCGTCCACCAGGTGGAGCTCATCGAGAAGCTGGGGGCGCATTTTAACCTGCACCCCCTGGTGCTCGAGGACATTGCCAATACCGGCCAGCGCCCCAAGCTGGAAGATTACGGGGACTATCTCTTCATCGTGCTGAAAATGCTCCACCACGGCAGGAAGAGCGACCTGCTCGACGCGGAGCAGCTCTGCATGGTGGTGGGCCCCCGGTATGTCATCACCTTTCAGGAGAAGCCGGGGGATGTCTTCGATCCGGTGCGCGAGCGCATCAGGGCCGGCAAGGGCCGCTCCCGCCGGATGGGCGCGGACTATCTGGCCTACGCGCTGATTGACGCCATCGTGGATGATTACTTTGCCGTCCTGGAGCACTACGGCGAGCGGATTGAAGCGGTGGAGGAAAACCTGGTCAACCATCCCGCGCCGGACAGCCTGCGCGCCATTCACCGGCTCAAGAGCGAGATGATATTTTTGCGCAGGTCGGTGTGGCCGCTGCGGGAGGTGATCAACGTGCTGGAACGGGGGGAATCCACGCTGATACAGCAGCCGACCACCGTCTATCTCAGGGATGTCTACGATCATACCGTGCACGTCATCGACACGGTGGAAACATTCCGGGACATCATATCCGGCATGCTCGAGACCTACCTCTCGAGCATGAGTAACCGGATGAACGAGGTGATGAAGGTGCTGACCATCATCGCCACTATCTTTATGCCGCTTACCTTCATCGCCGGCATCTACGGCATGAATTTCAGTCCGGATGCTTCGCCGTTCAACATGCCGGAGCTTCACTGGAAATACGGCTACCCCGCGGCCGTCGCCGTCATGGCGCTGGTGGCGCTGGGGATGATATGGTATTTTAAAAAGAAGAAGTGGTTGTAGCCGGGCGGTTGAAACACCCGTCTGATTCGTGGCTCAAAGATTTATTTCGCGTAATGAGTGTCCAAGACAAGATCATTGTATTTTGATTTTATTAAACTTTTTTTAATGAGATTGCTTCGTCGCGTATGCTCCTCGCAACGACCCTATTGGCGCGTCATTACTTGATTTTGTCATTGCGAGCCCTTCGCGTTGTCATTCTGAGCGAAGCGAAGAATCTCCGTTAATCGCTCAGGATAAACTCCGCGCGGCAATCTCGTTTTTGGACAAAACTGATTTCTTGTATCAATTTTAAGGAGGCCGGCACATGCAATTTATTTCTCCCCGGGAAGCCCTGGCAAAGGTTAGCAAAGAAGGCGCGCGGCTCATCGACGTCCGCACGCCCGCCGAATACCGCACCCTGCGCGCGGCCGGCGCTGAACACCACGAGCTGAGCGCGCTGAGCGAAGCGTATATTGATCAGACGCTTCTTGCCACAGGGGCGGCGAAGCCGCTGCTCATACTCTGCAAATCAGGCAAGCGCGCCGCACAGGCGGCGAAACTGATTGAGGGCAGAACCACGGCGCCGGTGCTGGTGGTAGAGGGCGGCACTGATTTGTGGAATGAGCAAAAGTTGCCGGTGGAAAAAGGCACGGCGGTGATGAGTCTGGAACGGCAGGTGCGCATCACCGCCGGCAGTCTGGTGTTCATCGGCACGCTTGCCGGATACTTTTTCAATCAGACATTTCTGGTGCTGCCGGCGTTTGTCGGGGCGGGCCTGGTGTTCGCCGGGATCACCGATACCTGCGCCATGGGCATGCTTCTGGCGAAGATGCCATGGAACAGATGAGATGGGTATGAGGAATCCTGTATGTAAAAAATAACTAAAGAGCGCTTATTGCATAACCGGCAACCCCTTCAGCGGACCACCCTGAAGGGGTGTTTTATTGCGATTGCGCTGGCTTGTTGTAACTGCAAGAAAGTCCTCAAGCTTTTTATGGAAAGTTCGATAAAAAATAAGCGATACAACAGGAATGTAACCGCGCGTGAGACTGGCAAAGCCACACCAATTGCCATTGACGTATCGTATGCACTGCCTATGAGCCCGGAGGAAAACACGTGAAGCTGGCATATACCCAGAAAAGAGAGTGGATTGATCTGTTCCTGGTGCTGGTGGTGTCGATTGTATTCACACTCATCAGCCTGTCCATCAACTTCATCGATAAAATGTACAAGTATTTTTATGTGATAACCCGGCACCCGGCGGCTGAATTTATCGCCAACCTGGTGTTTCTGTGGCTCATCGGCCTTCTCTGGATAACCTATCGTCAATGGCAGAGGTCGTTACAAGGGCAAAGAGAACTGGAAGATACCATTTCAAGCATTAATCCCGATGTGCTCATGGTGGTCGACGGCAACCAGAAAATTATTTTATGTAATGCGCCGGTGCGGAAAATGTTCGGATATGAAGCGGTGGAAATCATTAACAAGCAGACCGATTTCCTTTTCGGCGATATCGAACGGTGCCCCGCGGATGAACCGGAAATGCCGGATGTCCGGCATGACGACGGTTTCCGGAGGGAATCGGCCACGGGGAAGAGAAAAAGCGGTGAAACCTTCGGGCTTGAGATCATTACCGCCAGGCTGCGAAATCGGGAAGGCGCGGTGCTCTTATTAAAGGACGTCAATGAGCGGAAACGGGCTCAGGACGCCGTAAAACTGTCCGAAGAAAAGTATCAGCGCCTGATAGAGAATGCCAATGACGGCATTATTTCTGCGGACCATGAGGGACTGCTCGTCGGGTTTAATAAAAAGGCCGAGGATATTTTCGGTTATGCCCAGGAAGAAGTCATGGGAAAACCGGTTTTTCTCCTGTTCCCGGAAGAAGAAAGAAACGGGGACATGAAAATGTTTGAACAATTCAAAACCACCGGCGAACTGGAATTAATTGTCAAAACCATCGAGCGGGAGGGATTGCGCAAAGACGGCAGGAGGGTCTCCTTAGAGGCGACCCTATCGGTTTCCGGTGCGAAGGAAAAAAGCATCATCACGGCAATTTTGCGGGATGTAACCGAGCGCAAGAAAATAGAACAGCAACTTACCCAGTCGGAAAAATTACGATCCCTGGGGGAGTTGGCGGGAGGAGTGGCCCATGAGTTTAATAATGTTCTGGCGGCCATCCTGGGCAGGGTCCAGCTTTTAAAGCTGCAGCTTGAGCCGCCGCTCTCGCCGGAGGAACGGCAGAAGCTCTTGCTTGATCTGCTCAGGAGCCTTGACATTATTGAGAAAGCGTCGTTTGACGGCGCCCAAGTGGTGAAGCGGATCCAGGAATTTTCCCGCAAGCGGACCGACGACCGGGATTTTGGCCGGATTGATATTAATGAATTGCTGGATAATGTGCTGGAGTTTACCCAGGTTCGCTGGAAGAATGATGCGGAGACCAAAGGTATCGCCATTGCCATTGACAAATCGTATGCGGATCTTCCCGCCACCTTCGGCAGCGCCTCGGAAATACGCGAGGTATTCACCAATATTATCAATAATGCGCTTGATGCCATGCCCGATGGCGGGCGGATAGCCATCAGGACCTTCAGGGAGGGTGATCAGATCTGCGTGAAAATAGAGGACACCGGGGTCGGCATCCCGGAATCCATTCGCAGCCGGATATTCGATCCGTTCTTTACCACCAAGGGCGTTCAATCAACCGGATTGGGCATGAGCGTTACGTACGGGATTGTTAATCGCCATCACGGCGCTATTGCGGTCGACAGCGTGGAAGGGAAGGGTTCTGCCTTTACCATTAAACTGCCCATTGTTCAGGAAAAATTCCCGGAGCATGGCTCAGCAAAACCGGAAGCGGAGAAAAACCGGAAGGCGCGGATCCTGGTCATCGAAGACGAGGAGGATGTGCGTCAACTGCTCTTCGATATCCTGAGCAGCGAGGGACATGACGTGGAGGTGGCTTCCGATGGAATACAGGGGCTGGATATCTTCAGGGGCAGCGATTTTGATCTGGTGTGCACTGACCTGGGCATGCCGAAAGTTTCAGGCTGGCAGGTGGCGGAAGAAATCAAGCGCATCGGCAGAAGGGTGCCGGTGGCGATTATTACCGGATGGGACGTGAATATCATGGAATCAGAGCTGAGAGAGAAAGCGATTAGTTTTGTTATCCAGAAACCCTTCCAGGTAAAGCAGGTTTTGGGTTTGGTTAAAGAAGGCGTTATCTTAAAAGAACAGTTTAAGGCAGCGTGATTAAAAGGAAATAAATAAAACAGCAGTCGTGGTTTTTGGGAAATGGAAAAAGGGAAATGGTCACAGGTAACCATTCCCCCTTTGGAGGTGAAAGAATGAATCGCTCCATTCTTTACTGAATTACTAGATAACAGATAACCCTATTTTTGTCAATAGTATAGTCATATAAGAATTTATTATATATTTATGCGGGCTGTAAAAGTACAGTATTAATTGAGTATTAAGGATAGTTCGTTGGTACAATTTAATTTCTATTATATTTTTTTTTAGAATCCGGCTTAGAATCCGGGGTTAAAATTTTTTTTATCTTTTTATTGCATTGTATTTTTGTTTGTGCTATAAGTTTTCCAGCCTCTTAATTGAGGTGATGAAGAGCCGATAACTACTCTGGCCCCCTCCTATGTGGTTATCGGCCTTCGCTTTTTTATGCGCGATCATTGCGGTTGCTCCTCATGCGTTGATTTACCTGCCGATTGCCTCGCTTCCCAGTCCCCAGTTTAAATAGTTGTAGTAAGGTTTTTCGAACCTAAAAATCAGGGTTTTCGAAGCCAAAAATCAGGTTTTTGCCTATTGTACATAATTCATCAATATGATAAAAAACATGGCAATTTACAACGGAAAAACTTTATGAAAAGCAGAGGAGAGCGAATCTAGGATCCATACAGCGAAAGAAAAAAATAAAGATTTGGCACCCGGGTTGTTTTGGTGACATGTGATATGGAGGGGGGCCAGATAAGAATGCCGGATTATTCTTTGTGAAAGAATAATCCGGTTTTTTTAATAGATTTGAAAACGCAATAGCCGGAAGTCCTCGACTTCCATACATCCTGTGAAGAATGAGAGGTTTCCTTTAGACTCTGCGTCTTCGAGACGACAGCCGTTCAGTTCCTTTCACACGCATCACACAGCTCACAATTCCTTAAGCAAACACTGCCGAGGGGATGTTTTTTATCAGAATGGGTTTGGCAGCGGTGAAAATAAGCTTTTCAATCCCCGGAAGTTCTGATAGATTCACCTTCAACCGGAATCGATAAATCTGCACCGGATTCTTCCGGGTGAGACCCCGCATCATCGATTATACCGATTGCCGGGGAAGCCCTTTCATAGGGATGTGCTGCAATTTGATGCTGCAGGCAGGATCACGGGCATCAGCAGCGAAGAAGTGTTTGAATCATTAATTGCGAGAGAAAGACGGTGCCACCGATTAAAGACCTTACGCTCATGGCCAACAAGTTGCGCATTGCTTCACTGGATTCCACCACCGCGGCAGGATCGGGGCATCCCACCTCGTGCCTTTCCTGCGCTGAAATAATCAGCGCTTTGTTTTTTTCGGTGATGGGTCCGGGGGATGAATTTATCCTTTCCAAGGGGCATGCCGCACCCATTCTCTGGGCCGCTTACGCGGAGGCGGGATTCATCGACGCGGCTGAGCTGAAAAACCTGAGAAAAATAGGGAGTGTGCTGGAAGGACATCCCACCGCCAGAATGCCCCTGGTGAAAATCGCCACCGGAAGCCTGGGACAGGGATTGTCCGCGGGTGTGGGGGTTGCGCTGGCACAGCGGCTCAGGCGGAGCGGCGGCAGGACATACGTTCTGCTCGGGGACGGGGAATGCGCGGAGGGATCCATATGGGAAGCTGCCGCCAGCGCTGCCCATTACGGGCTTTCCTCGCTCTGCGCGATTGTTGATGCCAACCGTCTCGGCCAGTCGGGGCCGACCATGCACCAGCATGATCTGGAACACTTCACAAGAAAGTTTGATGCCTTCGGATGGGAGGCGCTGGCGGTAGACGGCCATGCCATGGAGGACCTGCTTGCCGCCTTCGAGCGCGCGGCCGGATGTCACAGGCCCTGCGCCATTATTGCGAAGACCTTCAAGGGGAAAGGGGTCTCGTTCCTGGAAAACAAAGACGGATGGCACGGCAAGCCGCTGAACGCCGCGCAACTGCAGGAGGCCCGGAGTGAAATCGGGGCGGCCGACGTGAGGCTGCCCTCGCGGATTGCTTCGGTGCCGGTCGGCCACACCGCCGCCGGCTTTGAGCCCGACCCCTATCGTCTGGGTGAGATGGTTTCCACGCGCGAGGCGTTCGGCAGGGCCCTGGTGAAGCTCGGACACAGCGACAGCGCCGTGGTTGCGCTTGACGCGGATGTCATGAACTCGACCATGACCGAGAGCTTCTTCCGGGAATTTCCTGAGAGAAGTTTTCAGAATTTCATAGCCGAGCAGAATATGGCCGGCATGGCGGTCGGCCTTTCCGCCCTGGGGTACAAGCCCTTTGTTGCGACCTTTGCGTCCTTCCTGACCCGCGCCCACGATGTCATCAGGATGGCGCAATATTCAGCGTCGAACATAACATTCGCCGGCTCACATGCGGGCATCAGCATCGGAGCGGACGGCCCGTCGCAGATGGGCCTCGAGGACATCCCCATGTTTCTGTCAATGCCGGAGGCGCTGGTTCTCTATCCGAGCGATGCCGTTTCCGCGGAGCGCCTGGTTGACGCCGCGGCACGGCACACGGGAATCTCGTATCTCAGGCTGACGCGGGATAAAACGCCGGTGCTCTATGACGGCTCCGACACCTTTCCGCCGGGCGGACTGAAGGTGCTGCGCGCTGATGAAGGGGATCGAGTACTCATCATTGCCGCGGGCATAACCGTCCATGAAGCCCTCAAGGCACACGAGAGAGCGAAGGAGAGGGGCATCCATACCAGGATTATTGATCTTTATTCCATAAAGCCCCTGGACCGGGACGCGCTGGCAAGCCATGCGCAGGCATGTCACGGCAATGTCATCGTTGTTGAGGACCATTACTGCGGCGCCATCGGTGATCGTGTCTCCGCCGCGGTGGGGAAGCTGTGCTCCCTGTGCGTGAAGGAAATCCCCCGGTCGGGACAGCGGGAGGAACTGCTCGCACTGTATGGCATAGATGCCACGGCCATAGTCGCCGCGGTTGAAAAAATCTTGCAGGTTTGCTGAAGGAGGCTCAACGGTGGCGACACTCACGTTTTTAGGGGCTACCGGGACGGTGACCGGCTCACGTTTTCTGCTGGAGGCGGACGGTCAAAAGCTGCTTATCGACTGCGGCCTGTTTCAGGGGCTCAAGAGCGACCGTCTGAAAAACTGGGACCCCTTTCCGCTTGACCCTTCGCAGATTGACCGGGTCCTGCTCACCCATGCCCATATCGACCACAGCGGCTATTTACCCCGTCTGTGCAAAGAGGGCTTCAAGGGCGTTGTCAACTGCACCCACGCCACCGCCGACCTCTGCGGCATAATGCTCCGTGACAGCGGCCACCTCCAGGAAGAAGACGCCTACTGGGCAAATAAAAGAGGCTTCAGCAAACACAAGCCGGCGCTTCCCTTGTACACGCTTGAGGATGCCGAAGCATCGCTGAAACGCTTTGAGCCGGTCTACTACGGCAAGGATCTGTTTCTGGAAGACTCGCTGCGGATCAAGTTTAAAGACGCCGGTCACATCCTCGGCTCCGCGATGGTTGACATCAAGCGCAGCAGGGGCAGAAAGGCAAGCCGGGTGCTCTTCAGCGGCGACCTGGGCAGACCGGAGCGCCCGATCCTGCGGGATCCGGTCCAGGTGTTTGAGGTGGATTACCTGATTATTGAATCCACCTACGGAAATCGTCTGCATGATCAAAAGCCGCCGGAGGAGGAGTTGGCCCGGGTCATCAACGAGAGCCGGCAGCGCGGCGGGGTACTGGTAATTCCCTCCTTTGCGGTCGGCCGAACCCAGGAGCTGCTTTACTGCATCCGCGAACTGGAGGAGCAGGGGCGCATCCCGGTGCTTCCGGTTTACGTTGATTCTCCCATGGCTATTGACACCACCCAGGTGTTTGAAAAGCGAAAAGGGGATTACGATCTCGGGGCCAAGATCCTTGAGCTGAACGGAAAACACATCTTAAAGACCGGTAATCTGCACTTTTACCGGGACAAGGAGCAATCCAAGCAGCTGCATGAACATGCTACATCAGGAATACTCATATCCGCCAGCGGTATGGTCGAGGGTGGGCGGATTCTTCACCATATGAAACACCGCCTTCCGGGTTCACAGAACACGGTGCTCTTTATCGGTTACCAGGCACAGGGAACGCGGGGGAGAACCATTGTCGAAGGAAAGGAAATGGTCAAGATCCACGGGGAGATGGTTCCGGTCCGGGCAAAAGTGGAAAGCATCTCCGGTTTTTCCGCCCATGCCGATTACAATGAAGCGCTGGCCTGGCTGATGGGGTTCAACCGGCCGCCGCTCAAAACCTTTATCGTGCACGGGGAGCCCGATGCGGCGTCAGCGATGGCCGACCACATTCAAAAGACATTTGGCTGGGACGTGGTCATTCCTTCCTTCAAGGAGAAGATTACCATTGACCTGTAGATGCTGCGGCATCACCGGGTTACAGCAGCATATCCTGCCTGATATTGTAGGGCAACCACCGGGGGTTGCCCCTACGTCGTGTGCGTAGCGGTGACGTGTGGGGCATTGGTGATTCATTATTCACATAAAGAGAGGCGACCGGATGATCGCCTCTCTTTTACAATCCGCCTGGATCCCCGCTTTCGCGGGATCCCTTACACCTTCACCATCGGCTCGCCGCAGCAGACCAGCTCTCCCCCGCCCGCCTCCAGCACCTGTACCTTGTTGCCGCAGATTTCACAGACATATATTTCTTTAACCTGTGTCATGGCTGTTCTCCTTATTGCCGGTTATGGTTTGCTTTCCTGAGTTCGGTTGTAACCTGTTATAAACGGAATGAGTTCGCGGCTCAAAGCCGCTCCTACCGGCCGTCGTCTTTTCTCACTGCCACAGGAGTTCCCGTCTCATCGGTACTGCCTCAGGTGCATATCATAGTGCGGGCGCCGGTTCAAGCGCAAAGTCCGGACCCTGCCCAATGAATCCTCATTCCGACCACGGTTCCACCTGAGCAGAACCATCAGCCCAGTATGGCCTTGAGATCCTCATCGGGAGTGCTGATGGGTTTGATGTTAAACAGCTTGACCAGGGTGGCAAGAATGTTCGGCGTGAGAAAAGCCGGAAGCGTCGGCCCGAGCCGCATGTCCTTGATTCCCAGGTGCAGCAGCGTGAGCAGAATCGCCGCCGCCTTCTGCTCATACCAGGACAGTATCATCGAGAGCGGGAGGTCGTTCACCCCGCAGTTGAAGGCCTTGGCAAGGGCCGTCGCCACCTGAATGGCCGAGTAGGCATCATTGCACTGGCCCATGTCCAGCAGCCGGGGGATTCCCCCTATGTCGCCCAGGTCCTTGTCAAAGAACCGGAACTTGCCGCAGGCCAGGGTGAGCACCACGCAGTCCTTGGGGACCTTTTCAACGAATTCATTATAGTAGTTGCGGGCGGACCTGGCGCCGTCACATCCCGCCACCAGGAAAAAGTGCCGGATGGCCTTGTTTTTAACCGCTGCGATTATCTTGTCCGCCACGCCCAGCACCGCGTTTCGCCCGAATCCGGTCATTACCGCCCGGCCATTCCGGTCTTCGGTGAAGCCGGGCATGGCAAGGGCCTTTTGTATCACCGGGCTGTAATCATATCCTGCGATGCGGGGGACGTCAGGCCATCCCACCGGACCGCAGGTAAAAATGTGGTCTTTGTAGGTGTCCCGCGGGCGCTGGATGCAGTTGGTGGTCATGACAATCGGTCCGGGGAAATTCGGAAATTCCTTTCCCTGGTTCTGCCAGGCCGTGCCGTAATGGCCATAGAAGTGCTTGTACTTTTTCAGGCCGGGATAGCCGTGGGTGGGGAGCATCTCGCCGTGGGTATAGACGTTGATGCCTTTTCCCTCGCTCTGCTTGAGGATCTCCTCCATGTCCTTGAGATCATGGCCGGACACGAGAATGGCTTTTCCTTTTTTGGATCCCAGCGGCACCCTGGTCGGCACGGGATGGCCGTAGGTCGCGGTATTGCCGGCGTCCAGCAGTTCCATGGCCTTGAGGTTGGCCTCACCGCACTTCAGCGCCATCTTGACCCAGTCGTCAAGGGTTAAGTCCTTGCGCAGCGTGGCGGCCAGCCCTTCCTGCACAAATGCAAACACCGCGTCGTCCTCCCTGCCCAGTATCTGCGCGTGGTGAATGTAGGCGGATATACCCTTGATGCCGAAGAGAACGGTGTGCTGCAGGCTCTGAATGTCAGGATCAATGCCGGGGTCTGACTTTAAACCTACCGATTCTCCCTGCCGGAGAAGATCGGCGAGCGATTTCTCCGGGGTAAAATGTGCGGCCTTCTCGGTGAACTGGCCCGGCCCTCCCGCGGCCTTTACTTTTTGCTTGAGGTTCTCCCGCAGCTCCACGCACGTGCTGATGTATTGCTGCAGGCGATCCGGGTCAAAGTTGACGTTGGTCAGGGTGGAAAATGCCGCCTCGCAGATAAAGCCATTCACGTCATGCTCAATAATGCCCCGTTTCCGGCCCTCCACGGCAACCGCCGACAACCCCTTGAGCGCATAGATCATCGCGTCCTGTAGAGCCGCCACATCCGGCTCCTTTCCGCAAATGCCCATCTGGGTGCAGCCCGTACCTTTGTTGGTCTGTTCGCACTGATAACAAAACATGGCATCCTCCTTTCCTCGCAGATTAAAACATGCGGCTGCATCAGACCGCTCTAACCGATCGATGCGCCCCTTTATACCCTTTGCATGGCATCGTTTCCATTGACCCATGGCAAGCGGTGAGAGAAAAATCAACAAATTTTGTCCTGATGCCGCCTCACAGACAGATTACATAATTACGACACAAACCGCCATAGGCAACCATGAGAAAATTTCAGGTTCAGGTTGATGCAAAGCCGCTGCGCCGGCCATCCGGTCAGCCGCGGCCTTCTTTGTCTCCTTGACTTCCCCTGCACCATTTTCTATACTCGTCTCACTAAGACGCTGCGGGTGAAGTGATGTTACCATTGCTGCTGAAGGGAAGCTGACGGTGCCGCGGATCAAGATTGATACGGGGTTGCATCTTTATTATGAAACGGAGGGGCGGGGCGATGCCGTTATCCTGGTGCAGGGATTGGACCGGGACCACCGGGGCATGGCGCTGCAAATGAAGGCATTGGCTGAACTCTATCAGGTGATTTCGTACGATGCACGCGGCCTCGGACAGTCTGACACCCCTCCCGGTCCCTACACCTGCGCGGAGCTGGCAGATGATATCCGGGGCCTGCTCAAGACTTTGGGCATAGAGAAAACCCATCTCATTGGCGCCTCGCTGGGCGGTCACGTGGTTCAGGAGTTTGCCATTAACTATCCCGACATGACGGCAAGCATCATCCTGATGTGCACCTTTGCCAGGGCCAGCGGCGAGATGCTGAGCACCGGACGGTTTTTTATTGATTCAATCGAAAGCAGGGGACATGCGTACATCTGCGAGGAAATGATGCGCCAGGCATACAGCAGCGCCTATTTGGAGAACGAGAAGGGGCGCTTTGATGCCGCATGGGAAAAATTACGGGAAACCGACGCCACTTATAATATCAGGGGTTTTCAATGGACGGCGGAGGCGGGCCTCAGCGCCGACACGCGCGACAGAATAAGCAGCATTAAGGCGCCCACCCTGGTCATGGCCGGGGAGCTGGATTATCTTGTGCCCCCCGCACTCTGTGAAGAGCAGCTGGTGAGGCCGATCCGCGGATCACGGCTGGCGGTCATAAAAGACGCGGGACATCTTTTTTTCGATGAGAAACCGGATGAAGTCAACCGGGAGATTCTTGCTTTCTTAGCAGGCGTCCGGCGGACCGCTTCCTCATGACTATAATGAGGAACAAATTGTAAAGGACCTTTTGATTAGAATATAGATTTGGAAGTCACTAAAACTTTTTCTTCGGTATAAGGGGTTCTGTCATTTCGAACGAAGGTGAGAAATCTTATAAGATTTCTCAGTCGCAAGCTCCCTGGCCGGGAAGCCACTTTCAACCTTATCAATGCATTCGGGCAGACCTTCGAAATGACAACTTACAATAGAATGCCGGTAGTACGTCGTCCTGTGATGTGCCTGCCGGATCCAGTAAAAATACAAACTTGATTCTGCGGTCGAGCCGCAGAATGACGCGTCTCTCAACTCGGGGTTGCTCATGGACACGCGGTACGGCTGGGCCGGAAAAATACTAAAAGTTGATCTGACCGAGAAGAAGATTGCCGCGGTTGAAACCGCCGAATATGCCGAACGTTTCATCGGCGGCATGGGGATTGGTGAAAAGTTTTACTGGGATGAGGCAACACCGGAAATGCCGGCAGATGATCCGCAAAGCCCCCTGCTGTTCATGACCGGTCCCCTGGCGGCAACGCCGGCGCCGAGCGCCCCGCGTCTGGTGGTGTGCGGAAAGGCGCCCGCCCTGTATCCGGAGGTTTTCAACAGCGCCAGCATGGCAGGTTCTTTCACCGCCGAGCTGAAGAGGGCCGGGTATGACGGTATTGTGGTCACGGGAAAGGCGTCTCAGCCGCTCTACCTGACGATCAGCGACGGGGCTGCGGAACTGAAAGACGCAGCTCATCTCTGGGGTCTTCCCAACAGTAAAACCCGGCAGCTTATACGAGACACGTGGGGAGAGAAGACGCGCTGCTTAACCATCGGCCCGGGGGCGGAAAGCGGTTCGCGCATCGGCACCATAGCCACCGACACCGGGGGCAATGGCTCCCGCGGCTTTGGATCGCTCATGGGCTGGAAGAAGCTGAAGGCCATTGCGGTCCGGGGATCCGGCAAAATCGCCGTTGCCGACCCGGAGCAAATTACCGCAATACGCAAAAAAGTTCGGGAGATGCGGGGGGAGGGGTTTTTTAACCTGTACGGGAAGCCGCTTTCCCTGCCGGGCGTCACGGTGGTGAAACAAGTCCACTGCCAGGGATGCCCCCAGGGGTGCTGGCGCACGCTGCATCAAAGTCCGTCGGGAGAGGAAGGCGTGCGGAAATGCCAGACCCCTCTTTTCTACAGCTTCTGGAGCAGCAAGTATCCGGATACCTCAACCGAGGTCAGCTTTCGCGCCGCCTCCCTGGTGGATGACTACTCGCTCTGCGTGATTGAAATGACCTTTCTTCTTTTATGGCTGGAAAAGTGCATTAAACAGGGGATCCTGTCTGATTCGAATACCGGACTGCCCCTGAGCAAGCTGGGGAGCATGGAATTTTTTGAGGCCATGCTGCGTATGATGTGCGCCGGCGAGGGATTCGGAAAGCTACTTGCCCAGGGGGTGGCGCGCGCCGCCGAGGCAGTGGGAGCGGAATCAAAGGCCATTGCCGATTCAGACCGTCCCATGCCGTACGGGCCCAAGACGTTTATTCCGTCGGCCCTGCTGTACGCTGTCGAGCCGCGGCCGCCGATCACCGAACTCCATGAGGTCTGCCATCCCCTGACCAAGTGGGGCATCTGGTACGTGAGCAAGGGGGAGCGGTCCTACGTTTCCACAGCGGTGCTGAGAAAGATTGCCGACAAGTTCTGGGGCAGCGAGACGGCGGTTGATTTTTCTACTTACGACGGCAAGGCGCTGGCGGCGAAGAAGATACAGGAGCGGCAGTACGCCAAGGAATGCCTGGTGCTGTGTGATTTTGCCTTTCCCCTGTTTGACAATGCCGCGTCCGAGGATCACGTGGGCGATCCGCTGCTCGAGAGCAGGCTGCTCTCAGCGGTCACCGGGGAGGAGTACGATGAAGCTCGTTTGCATCGCGCCGGCGAGCGGGTCTTCAATCTGAACCGAGCCATCCACCTGCGCGACGGACGGAGAGGGAGAGCGGATGATTGCCTGCCGGACACGCAGTTTATCGAGCGCGAGGAGCGCATTGCCGACGTCTTCGGCATTCATAATCCCGAACTCTATCTTCCGGGCGCCGGAGATGAGATCATTTCCCGCAAGGGAAAGGCGCTGGACCGGGTCAGATTTGAAACGATGCTGGAGGAATACTACCGCCTGCGCGGATGGGATCCTGCCACGGGTCTTCTGAAGGCGGAAGCCCTGCGGGCCCTTGACCTTCCCGAAGTGATTGACGGTTTGCCCGGGAAAGTGGTATAGATTGCCCTGTTGCGGCATGCAACAGTCTATTTTGTCATCCGGAGTGCAACGAAGGATCTCCTTATTCATGACATGGAAGCGCCCTTAACCATATCCAGGCAGGAGTGTGCCGAGACCCTGTACCTCTGGCTGTCAGAGCATCTGGCCGACAAAGAGGTCAGGGCCATGGCGGAACAGATCGGCTTCCGGCTCAAGGGGCGGCTGGGGATGGGGTCCAATAAAAAACTCTACCGCACATTTCATTCCGAGCTGTTCAGCCTGAACATGTACTTGATCGTGTTTACCTGCGAGTCGGCAATAGCGGACCCGGTCACACGCAATAATGTCCTGCATCTGTTTCATAAGCTGGTCTACGACAGGAACATAAAAGTCACCGGAATAAGCTACGTCAAGTGGATCGAGTTCATGAAGCTCATCTATGCCGAATACACGCGGTCCATGGAGGAAAAAAGCCTTTTGACGCCGGTTCTGTTGATAGCCCAGGCATTTGAGGTAAACCTTTTTGGAAAGAGCGTGCTTGATTCCTATGTGCGGTTCGAGACCGGTATGCGCATCGGCGGCATGATCCAGCAGCTGTCCAAGCTGCTGCAGGGTTATGTAATCAAGCACTAGCAGGCTGCTAAAACGGAAGAAGGGACAACGCCGGTGCGGCAGCTGCCCCTTCTTTTGAACACCGATGGATATGAAAGATAAGCCCTGCGCTACTGTTACTCCTCGTGGTACTTGAATGAAAGAGTGACCCGCGCGCGAAAACTGCTCACCTTTCCTTCATCCACGGTCATATCCAGTTTTACAATCTCAGCAACCCGTAAATCCTTGACTGTTTTGCCCGCCATTTCAACCGCATTGCGAGCCGCATCCTCCCAGGACTTTGTGCTTGTTCCCACCACTTCGATGATTTTATAAATGCTGTCAGTCATGGCACATCCCCTCCTCAATTGATTACCGTTTACACCTCTCTTGTATCTGCTGCACGCTTACCTTGATTCACCTCCTTTCCGCTCACGCGCGTCTTCACAATTGACTATAGCTGCTCACACGAGACTTTGCAAATGATTTGAAGCCCGATCGGATCCGGCTGCCGCTAGAAGAATAAGGCGTGGAATGCTTGAAAGGGGTTAAACACAATTCATTGTGCCTTACCGGGGAAATTTTACTACATATCGCGTTTTTTCCCTTGTATTATCGATTTCCCTTTGTTATAAGGACAACACTTTTACGAAAACCATGTCTAAATCATTATAAACTGTCATGCCACGGGGGGATTGCATACGATGAGAATTATTGCCATTGCCAATCAAAAAGGGGGATGCGGAAAAACAACCACGGCAATTAACCTTTCATCGTCCCTCTCGTCCAGGGGGCATACGGTGCTTTTGATCGATTGCGATCCGCAGTCGCATGCCACCATGGGACTGAATATCAATCCGGCCGATCTTGAGAAGAGCATGTACAATGTGATGACCCCCCGCGCCAACGAGATCCTGGGACTGGATGACATCATGTTGCCGGTGAAAGAACGGTTTGATCTTGCCCCCTCCAGCGTCATTTTAAGCGCGGTGGAGCAGGAGCTTTCCGGCGTGGAGGGGCGCGAAAACCGGCTGCTTCATGCGTTGCAAGCGATGGGCCGTTCCTACGATTATTGCATCATGGACTGCCCGCCCAGCATCGGCCTGCTCTGCTTTAACGCCCTGCGTGCCTGCAAGGAAGTGATCATTCCCATTGACATGAGCCTGTTTTCGCTCCGGGGGGTCGAGAAGCTGCTGGAGATTGTCGTGCTGCTGAAGGAAAAGCTCGGCCATGAAATTGCCTGCCGCGCGCTCATTACCATGTTTGACCACCGGACAAAATATTCCCGGCGCGTGCTGGAGAAGGTAAAGGACCAGTTCGGCCGGGACGCGTTTGAAACGGTCATCCGCTATACCGTCCGCCTGCGGGAGACGGTAGACTGCGGCCTGCCCATCAGCGATTACGACAAGCATGCCATCGGCAACAAGGATTATGACACCCTGGCGGAGGAACTCGTTCGGGTCGAGGCCGGTGCGGAGCGTGATGCGAGGCCGGGTGTGCTGAATGATGCGGAGACCATTTTGCAGAAGACCGGGGCCTACATCGGGACGGCATCGGAAGGCGCGGAACCTGGGATGGCGAACGGTGACGGCGAAGAGTACCCCGGCCCCGGTCTGCGATCCTCCTATTCCGAAATGATCGAGGCGCTTGCGGTCAACCCGCCCATGAACGCCCTGGCCAATGATGATGGGGAATAAGCGTGAAGCTGTGGTATGAGCGTATCAGAAAAAAGTGGGAGGGCATTGCCTGGTAAAAGGCATGCAATGCCCTCTTCGTGGTGCGGCCCTATTTTTCCTTTGATTCCTTTAAAATGTTGTAAATCTCGGTGTGCAGGTTTTTAAATTCCTTGTTTCCCTGCACCGCCTCTATCAGGTTGAGCTTTACTTTTGATTCCTTGAGCACCTTCCGGTTTTTCTCCAGATAGCCTGCCATCAGCTCCTCCACCAGCGATGATACCGTCATTCCCTTCGCCCGGGCAAGGATCTCGAAGTCCTTGCGCACCTCTTCGGTAATGTACAGCGAGATGGTACCCCTGCCGGATGTTTTGGTTCCCGTTGTCGTGGCCATAGCGCCTCCCCATGCAGTAATGATATAATAGTCTATAGTCTAATAGTACATTAGTACAATAAAATTGTCAAGCGCTTTTTTTATATGCCTTGTGACAATATAACTGCATCATCTCTCCCGTTGCGGCCCGCATGAAGAAAGGCGGGGGCGTATGGCAATACGCCCCTACGTCCTTTGGCGTCAAGGGGGTAGGCGCGAGCTTCAGCTTGCGTTTCCTTGACGCAGTATTTTTCTTGCGGCAGTTAGAATTAAACGCCATTCTTTATTGTGAACGCAGGCTTAAGCCTGCGACTACCCGATGTTTTTGAATGGCCTGTGAAAAGATACTTTTTCAACAAACTGCTAATGTCATTTCGGGCCCTTCGCTGCGTCATTCTGAGCCCTTCGCGGTGTCATTCTGAGCGCAGCGAAGAATCTCCGTTTTTCGCTCAGGACAGGCTCCGTGAAGAATCTCCTTTTTCGCTCAGGGTAAACGCCGCGGGAATCTTCTCCTTGACATTCGTTTTTTTGTCGGTTAGTTATTGAAAAACGGTGCACTTCTATAAAGAGTTAATTCTGCCCTGTCCACCCAAACACCTAACCAGGAGATGCGCTATGAAACTACGATACCTGTGTCTGGCAGTGTTCATGGTATGCCTTTTCCCTCTTCGTGCGGCGGCCCAGCAGACGCCGGTTGAGGACAAGGTTGCGGTGCTCATTACCGGCTGGTGCATGTCGGCGGGCTACAACTATGATTATGCCTGGACCACCAGCGATTATCCCCGCATCGGCGACATGACCGAGTATGAAGGCCAGCCGTGCAAGATAGGCCATCCCGGGGATTTTCCCTACCAGTCGCATATCAACATGATCCCCTGGGCCATTACCTATCTGACCGGGGGGCAAGAGGCATTTTTCGATTCATACGGCATCTACCAGTATAATGAAGCGAATGACACCTATGAGCATCCCAATCCTGCTATCGCGGATATCAGGGCCGAGGACATACCCGACGGCATCCCGGTGACCCCGCTGGTGGAATGCACGCGCATGAATGAACTGGAGTATCCTCCGGATCCCCGGACCGGCGAGGATCTGCTTCCCGGCTGGTACAAGATCGGCAGCTTCCAGGTCCCCTATCCCAATGGCGTCAGTGACCTGGTCGAGTCCGGCATCCCGACGTTTCTGCGCTATTATGGCATCATGGGAGTGCCTGACGGTACCACCGACCCCAGCGAGCCGCCTCCTTCGCTGCAGGCGCAGGATGCATATCTTGAGCAGCTCATGAACACTGCATTCGGTGACAGGATCGACATGCGCATGGGGTGTTACACCGCCATGACGGGATACACGGAGCTGCTTGATGATGTGGCCGAGGAGTTTGCCAACGAAGGATACCGGAAGCTGCTCATTGCCCGGGAGACGACCGATCATAACCGGTACGCCAATGAGTTTTTATCGGGTAATTATGCGAAGGAGCGATTGTGCGAGCTGGGGGTGCTGGATGAGATGCAGATTTACCAGACCCGCCAGGTGGGAAGGACCCCCGAGTTCAACAGCATGAACGTGAAGAACCTGAAATCCTACATCGAGGCTTATCCCAGGGGGAGCACCATCGGTATCATTTACGTCACGCGGGGGCTTACCTGGTATAAGGATGATACCTCCGGTCCGTTCGGCACCGCCCACCCTTGGAGCAAGGAAGTCTATCATGAGAATGCCTACCTCAACTATCTCGCATGGAAGAAAGCATTGCAGGCCGCCTATGGCGACCGCTATAACCTGGTGTTCACCAGGGGCGGCGTGGAAACGGACATACGAGAAGAGAATTTCTTTTCCTATGGGCTGGCCACCGATATCGACCTCAAGGGATACGGCGGAGAAACGGTGTTTTACAGCATCCGCGAGGCCATAAAGCTTGCGGTTGACGATGGCCTTGATAAGATCATTGTTGCGCCCTGCCACTGGAACTATGACAGCCTGGACACCATTTTTCGCATGCAGGAGTACAACGACCTTCCCATCGCGCCCAAGGCCCAGCTCGAGGCGGGCGACTTTGCCTACACCCACTGTGAGAATGCGGAAGGCGGCATGGTCGATTGCGCGTCTGCCGATTCGGTGGTGACGGTCACCGTGGCGCGAGCTATTGTCAAATGTTGTGTTTGAGCACTAGGCGGCATCCTCTTCTATACC
>JAEAMG010000203.1_pt1 | contig 91495 bp, 69 predicted proteins | sample 8958741 | NCBI WGS metagenome assembly JAEAMG01 (sample SAMN16933256, study PRJNA681125) | bioreactor sludge metagenome | isolation source: anaerobic bioreactor treating anionic surfactant - SDBS | place: India: Bengaluru | collected 2019-02-28
AAATGAAATGACTACTCAACCGGAACAAGTGTTGGAAAATAATTTGGTGACTCAGCTTCAGCTGTTGGGTTATACGTATGTGCCTATCAAGGATGAAAGGGATTTGTTGGGCAATTTGAAATTGCAGTTGGAAAAGCACAACGGAATTGAATTTACCGAGTTGGAGTTTCAACGGGTACTGAATATTTTAAGTAAGGGTTCTGTATTCGACAAGGCGGTTACTCTGCGTGAGAAACAACATATTGTACGGGATAATGGGGAGGATTTGTATTTCGATTTCTTGAATCAGGAGAATTGGTGTCAGAATTTGTTCCAGGTTACCAACCAGGTGACTATGGAGGGGAAGTATAAAAACCGGTACGATGTTACTTTGCTGATTAATGGGTTGCCGTTGGTACAGATAGAACTGAAACGCAGGGGGATTGAACTGAAGGAGGCATTTAATCAGACCAATCGCTACCAGCGTCATTCCTACGGGGCTTCGTTGGCTTTGTTTCAGTTTATTCAGATTTTTGTTATTTCCAACGGTGTGAATACAAAGTATTATGCCAACAATAAATCGCAGTCGTTTAAGCAGACGTTCTTTTGGAGCGATTCCAATAATAAGCTGATTACGCAGCTCGACAAGTTTACATTTTCATTTCTGGATACCTGCCATGTGTCTAAAATGATTTGTAAGTATATCGTATTGAATCAGACGTATAAGGTTCTGATGGTGTTAAGACCTTATCAGTATTATGCGGTGGAGGCTTTGATAGATAGGGTTAAAAACTCTACAAAGAATGGGTATATCTGGCATACTACGGGTTCGGGTAAGACGCTTACCTCCTTTAAAGCGAGTCAGATTATCATGAATATGCCGGAGGTGAAGAAGGTAGTATTCGTGGTGGATCGCAGGGATTTGGATTACCAGACTTCCAAGGAGTTTAATGGTTTCAGCAAGGGGAGTGTAGATAGTACCGAAAGCACGGATATTTTGGTTCGCCAGCTTGAAGATAATACCAAACTTATCGTTACCACCATTCAGAAATTGAATACGGCTATCAGCAAGAAGCGCCACGAGTATCGGCTGAAGTCGGTCAAGAGTGAACGGATTATTTTCATTTTTGACGAGTGTCACCGGAGCCAGTTTGGTGAGACGCACAAGCGGATTGAGAATTATTTTGAGGATACGCAGTTCTTTGGCTTTACTGGTACTCCCATTTTTGCGGATAATGCCGTTAAAAATGAGCATGGCAAGCGTACAACGCATGAATTGTTTGGCGAGTGCTTACATAAATACGTGATTACGGATGCCATAAAGGATGAGAATGTGCTGAAGTTTTCGGTGGAGTATGTAGGGCGTTACCAAAATAAGGATGGGAGCAGGACTAATATTGATATTGAGGTTGAAGATATTGACAGAGAGGAGTTGATGCGGTCGCCGGCTCGACTTGGCAAGATAGCGGACTATATTGTGGCCAACCACGACCGTAAAACGCACAGCAGGGAATTTACGGCTATGTTTTGCGTGAGCAGTGTGGATGTGCTTATCCAGTATTATGAATTGTTTAAGTCAAAAAAGAAGGCGGGTGAGCATAATCTGCGTATTGCAACGATATTTAGTTATGCGGCTAATGAAGCCGACCGTGATGCTGACGGGTTTCTACCCGAGGAGGTTTCTGTTGTGGAGGAGGCAAAGGCTTTGTATGGATTGAATGTGCATAGCCGCGAGAAGTTGGACGAGTTTATTGAAGATTATAACGGCATGTTCCAAACAAATTTCTCTACCCGGGATAGTGTATCGTTTTATAATTACTACAATGATATTTCAAAGCGTGTAAAGGCTCGTGAGATTGATATTCTGTTGGTTGTTAATATGTTTCTAACAGGTTTCGACAGTAAGCCGCTTAATACGTTGTATGTGGACAAGAACTTGAAGTTCCATGGTTTGATTCAGGCTTATTCGCGTACCAATCGTGTGCTGAACGAACAGAAGTCGCAGGGCAATATAGTGGTGTTCCGTAACTTGAAACAGGCTACTGATGATGCGATTACTTTGTTTAGCAACAAGGATGCGAGGGAAGTGATTTTAATGGAGCCTTATGAAGATTATGTAAAGCGGTTTGAAGCTGCTTTCGAGCATTTGCAGCAGGTTACTCCTACGGTTGATAGTGTGAATGATTTGCGGAGTGAAGAGGAGGAGCTGGAGTTTGTTAAGGCGTTCCGCGAAGTGATGCGGGTGAAAAATGTGCTGACTACTTTCTCTGATTTCTGCTTTGAGGATCTGCCCATGGATGAGCAGCTTTTTGATGATTACAAAAGTAAGTACCTCGATTTGCATGATAAGGTTAAGTCTGATTCGCAAAAGGAGAAGGTTTCTATTCTGGATGATGTGGATTTTGAGTTGGAACTAATTCATAAAGATGAAATCAATGTGGTTTACATCTTGAAGTTATTGGCCAATTTAAAGGATAATCCCGACAAGGAGAGGCGCCATGCGGAGATTGTTAAACTGATTGCGGGTGAGACGCAGCTCCGGAGCAAACGTGAACTGATTGAGAAGTTTATTCGTGAGAATTTGCCTGCTATTGAGGATTCGGATGCCATCCCGGATGCTTTCGAGCGTTTTTGGACAGAAGAACAACAGCAGGCTTTCATGAAGTTGTGCTCCGATGAAAACCTGCTGTTTGATAAGGTTGAAAAAATCATTTCCGATTACATATTCACTCAGCGTGAACCGCTAAGGGATGAAATCCTGAAGTTACGCAACGATGGAAATCCACCCGTTAAAGAGCGCAAATTGGTAAGCGAGCGCATCCTGAGTAAGATTAAAGGTTTCTTCGATACCTTTATTTCCGGAATGGGGGTGGAGTAAGCGTTTCATGCGTTTAATCCCAACCTTTATTTTGGCCAAGATTTGGGTTCATAACCAAATCATTGGCTGGAATCGGATAAAAGTATAATTTATCATTCCAGGTGCGTTTCTGATCTTTCATATACACCAAAGTATGTCCGTCAGCTGCTATCTGGGAGTTATTCTTTGCTCCGTTGGCAAGCTTTTCTCCAACATACAAATAATATACGCCGGGAACTTTGTTTGCAGGAGTCAGACTCTTGGTAAAGCAAACATCTAATGTGCCATCGCCATTCATGTCGTAAGGTACTTCAAATTCAGGTATATAGATGCCTTCCCAATCTTTGGTAAGTGAATTTCCTAATTTCCAGCGGCATACATCCGACCATTCGAATCCTTCAAAAGATAATTCTATACCTCGCTCTCTACGGATTTCAAGTATTTCCGGATTTGAAACGTCTGGGAAGAAGGTGCTTTTCAAATAGGGATCCACAGCAACAGGCTTGCTTGAAATTCCGCCTGTGATACCTGCGCGGGCACGTAATGCACCAACTGTTTTAGCCCAATCGGCATCTGTAAGCGATCCTAATTCGGCCTTTGCTTCGGCATAATTTAATAGAACTTCTGCATAGCGGAATAATATCACATTGTTGTCGCAAATGTCTACATTATCGAATTGTGTGTCGTCCAACGTAAACTTACAGGTCTGGTAACCGGTTATTGCGTATGCATAGTTAGGAGCTGTCTTCACAGTGGTTCCCCCGGTAATCCTTGTAAAACCAGGTGTACGAACCGTTTGTGCAAGTCGGCTGTCGCGATTCACACACTCCTGGGGAAATGATTTTGTTGCGTAATCGGTCTGATTTGTAAATGGTGTACCGTCAAGCATGAGATAGGTGTTTACAAACGGACGAACCAAACTCGGACAAGAACCAAAGGTTACCGATGTCCACTGACGGTTGCTGGAATGTACCACCCCCATCGTATTATCGAATGTAACTGCATAGAGTACCTCACTTGAAATTGGAGTCTTGCTGATAAATAATTTTCGATACGAATTAGCTACACCTGCTCCGGTATATATGGAATAGCCGGCATTCATAACAATCTGTGCAGCATCGGCAGCCTCCTGAAGCCATTGATTGGCAGATGCTTGTAATCCGGCTTCTGTATGGTACTTTCTATAGGTACCTTCCCAAAGACATACACGCGATTTCATGGCAGCTGCTACCGTACTGGTAATAGTAGAGCAGGTAGGATCTTTGGCTGTTTTAATATTCGCAATCGCAAAATCAAGATCGGCTTTGATCGAATCTACAACGAGTGTACGGGCATCTCTTCCACTGTTCAGCAATGGGTCATTTACATCCAGAGGATGGTTGATCCAGGGGAGATCTCCAAATCTTTTCATCATGTCAAAATAGAAATAGGCGCGAAAGAAGCGGGCAACCCCCAAATAGTTATTACGGGTAGCCTGCGGTACAGATTCGTCCGTACAGTTGGTTATAAAATAGTTGATATTACGTAGGGTACCCCAGTTCCATCCACTACTTTCCTCTGCACTGAATCCATTTTCAGTAAGGTATTTAACGACTTGATTTACCGCAATATAATACGAATTGGTATACCTGGATGTTGTTGCAGGAAATACTTCGTAGAATGAGTTTGTGTACATCTCAAGTCCTGTTTCTGTTCCAAATACAGGCTTTGCTGAAATCTGGGATTTTGGAAGTTCTTCCATATCACACGCAAACAGAATAGCGAGCGATAAAATTCCATATAGTACTTTTTTCATAACATTAAATTTAGAAAGTAACTGATAAACCTAAACTGATACTCTTAAGCAGTGGATAGCTGTAAGACCGTCCGCCATTACTGATTATAGAGTTTGTTCCACCATCGCTTGCCACATTTTTTGCTTCGGCATCTTCACCATAGATATTGGTTACATCGAAGTTCTTGGTATGTTTGTAAAGAGGCGACCAGCAAAAAATGTTTTCTGCTGATAGATAAATACGTGCTGCCTGCATTTTAGTTGCCGCAAGTATATTCTTTGGTATATTATATCCAATTTGTAAATTCTTAAGGCGCAGATAGGCTACATTCTGTAAATATTTAGTCTGTATGACAGAAAGTTCGCGGGTGCTTTGCAAGGCTACATACCCTCTATAACGCGGAAAATACGTATTGGGATTTTCTTCAGACCAAATTTCGCCAATCATAGACTTTGGTATATTGTTGTACGGACGATTGTATTGACCCCAGAACAACGCATTATCATTGCCCGGCCACCAGTCTTGCTTACCAACACCCTGGAAGAATGCAGAAAAGAAGATGCCGTTCCAATCGCCACCCACATTGAAGCTGTAAGTGTATCGGGGAGTAGTATTCCCAATAACTTTCCTATCGCCCGGATCTCCAACCTTATTGGTGCCGTAATCGATCACATTATCATCATTGAGATCCTTAAATTTAATGTCGCCCGGCAACCATGTACCCGAATTGGAGGCATAATACAATTTCTGAGAAGCATGATTTGCTATGTCTTCGGCAGATGTGAAGAATCCTTCCGTTTCGTATCCCCATATTTCGCCAACAGTCATTCCTTCGTAATAACTATCCAGATTCTTTTCCGGATTATTGTATTTATCAATTTTAGAAGTATAGTCGGCCAGAGTAAAACGAATGTCATAGTTGAAAGGCTTGTTGGCCAATGTGAAATTATCGTGCCATGAAAGTGATAATTCCCATCCACGGGTGGTCATATCAGCATAGTTTCCCTTAGGTACATCAGCTCCAAAAACTGCTGGTAAAGCTTTTCCTACAGTAAACATATCGGTTGTTTTACGGATATAGGCATCGCCGGAGAAACGTAGTCTGCCGTTAAGCGATCCAAAATCAAGACCCACGTTAGCCGTTGTCGCTGTTTCCCATGTAAGTCCGTCCGGTACGATTGTTGGTAAAGAGGTTTTCTGTTTCAACGTACCATTGATGAGCTTACTCATTTGCGATATTTTGAATAATTCGCGATAAGCGTACGAACCCACATTACCATTACCCAATGATCCGTATGAGGCACGTATTTTCATATCAGTAAAGAGGTTTTTATTAACTTGCCAGAAGGGTTCCTCAGAGATACGCCAACCAAGAGATACCGATGGGAAGAATGCCCATTGCTCGTTAGTGGGAAATTTGGTTGAGCCATCCATACGCCCGTTGACTTCAAGCAGGTAACGATCTCTGAAAGCATAATTCAAACGGAAGAATCCACCGGCTATACGCCATTTCTCATAAGAGCTTGCCAGTTTGATACCGCTACCGTTTGCCATATTTATATTTTCGGCATCTTCAAAAATCAGTCCATTACGTCTTGTTTGCAAAAATTCATAGATTGACTGTTCGTAATTATAGCCGATCATTCCTTTAAAGTAGTGAGCATCCATAAATGTTTTCTCATACTCTCCATAAATGTTTGTTGCCAGATACTTTGTTGTTCCGTCTTCTACGCTGTAATCATTTGTTGAAGATCCAAGGTAAGATATTACACCCACTTTGGAACTATATGGAACCTGTACACGACGGGTTTTTTCACTTCTGTCTGTATTCCGAAAGGTCAGGTCTCCTTTAATTCGTAATGCCTTATCAAGAAAAGAGGCTGTGAAAGATGTGGTATTGCGAAGTACCCGTCTGTCTGTATCCGTTCCGTTCTTACCATACCAAAGATCGCCCACACTGTATGCTGCTGCCATCGTAAGTGTTCCGTCCGGATTGAACATAGGGCTCATGGGTTGAGCTTCACTTTCTAATCCGTACCAAACATTTCCATCTGCTACAGTAAGCGGGTTATGATAATTCATTTGCGAAAATTCCATATTATTTTCAGCTTTCAGCCATGGAAATATCTGTGCGGAACCTTTTGCCCGTATATTATACATATCATAGTCGTCGCTGTTATATGCAAAAAGCCCTTCTTGTCCGTAATAACGGCCAGAAACCATAAAGTCGGCCTTATCGCTTCCTCCCTGAATCGTTACATTGTGATCCGTGGAAAGTGTCTGGTCTTTATACAATAAATCGTACCAATCGGTATTTGCATAATACAGATAGTTGCCTTTTGCATCTGTTTCAACATCGGCTAATCCAGATCCCGGACGGTGGGATGCCAATGTATTGTACCAGTCCTGAGTAAAAGGAACTGCTTTGTGAATGGTTGACGGTTCGCGGGCATAATCATAAAAGGATGAATAGGCATCCTTAAACATCGTTGCATATTCGTAAGAATCGGAAACCATATCAGGAACAACCGTGGGTGATTTCATTGAGAAGTTACCGTTATATGTGACAGATGTTCTCTCTTTGGTCGGATTTTTAGTTGTAATAAGTACAACACCAAAAGCTCCGCGCGCTCCATAGATTGCCGCAGAAGCTGCATCTTTTAAAACGGATACACTCGCAATGTCATTGGGATTAAGCATCGAAGGATCTCCCTCTACGCCATCTATCAGTACTAACGCACTACCTCCCTGACCGATGGATGTAGTTCCGCGGACATTAAATCCGGAGGTTCTTGTTGGTTTACCATCTGCCAAAGAAATATTAAGGTTCGGTACAGCTCCCTGCAGACCTTGGGTAACATTGGCCATAGGCCTGTTGTCAAATACTTCGCTGGTTACCTGCTCCACTGCACCGGTAAGATTTACTCTTTTCTGTGTTCCGTAACCTACCACTACAACTTCTTCAAGTCCTTTCGAATCTTCTTTAAGAATAATAGACAAGCTGTTCTTTTCTCCTAAGGGAATGGTTTGAGGCACATACCCCACATAGGTGACTATTAGCGTTGCGCCTGGCGAAACAGAAATAGAAAAACGACCGTCCAAATCGGTAATAGTTCCATTGGAAGTTCCTTTTTCTACAATATTCACACCTATTAGTGCTTCACCTTTCTGGTCTTTTATCGTACCAGAAACAACTTTGGATTGTTGTGAAATACTTTTGCCAGCCGACTGTATGTCTACTGCCTTTGCGCTAACAGGATTCATTACTTGTATGCTGCCTGCAACGAGGGCGCATACCACACATTTCATAATTAATTGCCTTTGTACATACCATCCGGGTTTTTCTTCCGGAGATGAGTTTTTTGTGATAGACCTCTCATTCAGCAATCTGAGCTTTTGAGTGCTTTTCGGTTTTTTCATAGACATTACATTTAATAAATAGTATATTTATAAACAAAGAATATCTGAAAATAATAAAATAATTAAATAGTGTAAGTGGCTAACAAAATAGATTGTCTCAATTTGGATGTAATTGATTTATCACACCAAAAATACTAAAAAAATTAATAATCAATTAAATTGATAAATATATTATAAGTCTACTTGTAAATTTATTTTTTTGATAATTTAATCGTTGTTATTCACAATTGTTTTTACAGCTGCAATGAGGGTGGAGTAAATCTTTTCAGAATTTTATTATTACGGTTCCAGAATCTGTTGGGAGATTGGCTACGCCTTCGCTGATGTAAAAGTGTCCCAGCTTTTGTTTATGCTCGGTATTGTACATTTCTTTGAGATTGGGATATTTTTCGAAAACGATTTTATCCACTGAATCATTTTCCATGATTACAGCTTTTCCGAATATCCTCATGCATTGTCCTTTTGAGTTGAGAGAGGCTATTTCGATATGGGGATTGTTCTTTATTTGTCTGAACGATGCTTTTTGTTCTCCTATATGGAACCAGAGCTTGCCATCGTAATTGAGTGCTATGCCGATGGGCCGTACTGCCGGAATGTTATTTTCTACCGTGGCCAGATAATAGGGGTGACAATCTTTCAGGAACTCGGAAACCTTCGTTAATCCTTCCTCTTTCGAAATATTTAAAATGATTGCCGGTTCACTGCTTGCTCCGGTAATAGCATCGGTTGTTGCAATTTTAGTCTCCGGTGCGTTGTCTGTGGTTTCCTGTTTTTCTTTTTCCGGAGTGTTGCAGGCAGTTAAAAGCAGGCCTGAAATTAGGATAAACAAAGTTTTTCTGATCATGACTTAAATAGTTTAAAAGATGAATATTCTTTCTGTGGTTGACAACAAAGATAATACAATTTTGGTAAATGATTTATCAAACAAATATATTTTCTATTTGTTTTATTATAAGTGGATTATAAGTTTTGTTTTACGCTAAAAACTAAATGTTATGAAAACTAAATGGCTGTTATTCTTATTGCTTATTCCTTTATTTGCTTGTACCACACAATCAACTTCTCCATTATCTAAAGCCGAAAAAGATAAAATTCAGGGTGAAGTAAAAGCGGCCGCAAAGACGGACGCGTAACTTTGGATGAATCGGGTATATGGACCATGTTGTTTAAGAATACGGATAAGGGGTGGAAGATGGCATATGGTTCGGAAACCTTTATTACAAGACCGTTGATTGATAAATCGACTGGAGGTTTGAATCAAATGGAACTTGTTAAACAATTTGCCGGAACCTGGAAGGGTGAAATGGGAAAAGATACCTCTTTTGTCTGGTCTAGTAATGGCGTGTTCAAAGATAATGTCTTACTTTTTGACCTTAAAATGATGGTAAAGGGTAAACTTATATCCGAAGGAAAGTCTTCTGTGGTATATGATAAAAGAAGTGGTAAATTTATTGAAACAGAACATATTAAAGGATCGGATCCTGTTGTGTATGCTTGGTGGTTTACTGCAAATAATATGATTAATTCTGTTATGATACATGATATTGCAACTCCGGATAAAGCAGCAATGAATGCGACGTTGGAGTTTGGTAAAGATGGTACGGCAAAACAAGTCTTTTACAAGAGTGAGAAGGAGGTTTGGTCGGTTAATTATACTCGCCAGAAATAGGTGAAACTAGTTCAAATTCGGAATTTATGATAGTTCCAATTAAGATTCTTTTATTTAAAATTGATTAATGGTTTACTTTTCTACTAGATGAATGTGGGAAGAATCGATTAAGGATAGGTTGCAAAATGGTAGTTTTAATGCTTTTTTGATATGTTATATGTTAATTTAAAGTGTTAACTAAGCAAAAAATGGACTTAATTACTGCTATTATACATTTAATTTCGAATATTTTAGTAGTTTTGTAAAGTGAATTTTTTAAATAATTAAACAGGCGGGAGTCTTGCTCGGGAGAGTCGGGCTCTCTTTTTTTATAGGTGTTAGTTTGGTTGCCTTTTAATTCTTCCTTACCTTTCGGGCATTTTAAATTAAACGAACAATGAAGGATAAAATAATTTTCATTACCGGAGCTACAAGTGGCATTGGTGAGGGTTGTGCACGCAAGTTTGCTTCAGAGGGAGCAAACTTGATATTGAATGGTCGTAACCAGGATAAACTAAATGAGTTAAAGGTTGAGCTGGAAGCTGATTTTGGAATTGAGGTGTTGTTGTTACCTTTTGATGTGCGCGATCGGGAAAGAGCAAAAGTGGCGATCGAATCGTTGGAGGGAAAATGGAAGTCGATTGATGTTCTGGTAAACAATGCCGGACTTGTGATTGGTTTTGATAAGGAGTTTGAAGGTGTATTGGAAGAGTGGGATATCGTGATTGATACCAACATAAAGGGATTGCTGAATATAACAAGGCTGGTCACCCCCGGTATGGTTCAACGGGGTGTGGGGCATATTATAAATATCGGTTCCATTGCCGGTGATGCGGCTTATCCGGGGGGAAGTGTCTACTGTGCAACTAAAGCTGCGGTTAAGACTTTGTCCGATGGCCTTAGACAGGATTTAGTCGATACTCCTTTGCGGGTTACGAATATTAAGCCCGGATTGGTTGAGACAAACTTTTCGGTGGTACGTTACAGAGGTGATAAGGAGGCGGCAGATAATTTCTATAAAGGGATTAAACCTTTATCAGGAAGTGATGTTGCCGAATCTGTTTATTTTGCGGCTTCGGCGCCTGCTCATGTTCAGGTGGCAGAAATATTGGTTCTTGCAACAAATCAGGCTACTTCAAATGTAACTTACAGAGCTGTTCGATAGTATTGGCTTAAAAGAATAAGACTAAGTAAATTGAACTTTTAATATAAATAGAAAAGATAGTTATTTATAATAAATAAATTATTATATTTGCAATTTGAAATTTATTTCAAATTTTAAGCAGACAGAAGTCCGGCTCGTGAGAGTCGGGCTTTTTTATTGATGTAAAGGTTACAAGTAAAATTCTTTTTATTGCCGATATTTTAATGCTAATTGCAGATTTATTCTATATAATTTACCTGAATCTTGTTCGCGAGGGTAGGATTAGGGATTTTCAATATTTATAATAAGCCGGTCCTAGTGATAAGACCGGCTTTATTATTTTTAATTGCCTTGTTTTCTTCCACAATAGCTATATTTGTGGTTCAAAAGAAATTTACAGCATGGAATTATATCATTATACGACATTGGAGTCTTTTTTTAAAATGCTTAGCGGAGCTGGAGAAAGCGGCTTTCTAGGCATGGAGCTATCCAATTATATGTATTCTAAGGATGCATCCGGAGAGCCTTATGGCTTATCTATATTGAGGAAGGCGATAGGAATGTATGAGTTAAATCATCAAATTCCCGCTGAATCAAGCAAGGTGGAGGTTCCTTTTTTTAGAAATGACCGCAGGATGTTGGTCGGCCCCGAACAAGAGATGTATATCTATCCGCTTACCGAGTGTCAGGATTCAATGCCTTGGTGGAAAACAGCAGGGAAAAGTGCCGTACAGGTTGCTATAGGATTGGATTATAAAGCCTTAGTAGAATACTGTATGAATAATAATAAATTTCTACTTAAGTGTAAATACGATGACGCGGCAGTGATGGATGTATTTGTCAAACAATTTGAAAGTGAATATGATACTTTCGATTTTGACGAGGAGCACAGCCGCTTCAGTGTGCGAACCAAATTTTTCTCAATGATGTACAATGCATGTCTTGAGCTGAAAGATCCGGCTCTGTCGGATGAAAAGGAGTGGCGGATTGCATCCTTTGTCTCTCCGCAGGAGGCTGATTATGTGTTCAAAAATGGCTTGATAGAACCAATTGAAATATTGAAATTGCCATCTTCTGTGCTTAAAAGTATCTGTATCCGCGCGAATGAGCACTTTGAATTGATCATTAGCGGAATACTTGGTCTTTTGGAAAAAGAGGGCTTTGATCCCGAATTGATAGAAATTCGTAAATCGGCTTTGCAATAAGCTATCTTATCATCTTATTCATTTAATTTAATTCAGTGGAAGAGTATTTAAGTCAATTAAACGAAAGTCAGCTTCAAGCGGTTACCTATTCCGAGGGACCTTCGCTTGTTATTGCAGGTGCCGGTTCAGGAAAAACGAGGGTGCTTACCTATAAAATCGCCTATCTGCTTCATCAGGGTTTTCCCCCTCAATCTATTCTGGCCCTTACATTTACAAATAAAGCTGCCCGTGAAATGAAGGAGCGTATCGCCTCTATTGTGGGTGAACAACAGGCTCGCCGACTGTGGATGGGCACGTTTCACTCCATATTTTCCCGTATTTTAAGAAGTGAAGCTTCTTATCTGGGGTATCTTTCTGCTTTTACCATCTATGATTCGGCCGATTCGAAGAGTCTGCTTAAATCTATCATGAAAGAGATGCAGCTGGACGATAAGGTATATCGGATCGGTACGATTCAGAGCAGGATCTCAAATGCTAAGAATTCGTTGATTACGGTTAAGGCATACGAACAAAGCAAGGAGCTGATTGAGGCCGACCAGCATTCGAAGATGCCTTTGATTGCGGAGATTTACAAGCGATATCAGGCTCGTTGTAAACAGGCCGGAGCTATGGATTTTGATGATTTGTTGCTGCATACCAATATCTTGTTTCGGGATTTTCCGGAGGTGTTGGAAAAATACAGACGATTCTTTCGGTATATTTTAGTGGACGAGTATCAGGATACCAATTTTGCCCAGCATTTAATTGTACAGCGCTTAAGCGAACTACATCAGCGTATCTGTGTAGTTGGAGATGATGCGCAAAGTATCTATTCTTTCAGGGGTGCTAATATTGACAATATTCTTCAGTTTAAGAATGTGTATCCGGGATGCAAAATATTTAAGCTTGAACGGAATTATCGCTCTACGCAATCTATTGTAAATGCGGCCAATAGCTTAATTCATAAAAATAAAGAGCAGATTCATAAAACGGTTTATTCTGAAAATAGCGTAGGAGAGAAGATTCGTGTAATCTCTTCGTATTCGGATTATGAAGAGGGATATGTGGTGGCCGGAAAGATTGCCGAGATGCGTATGGCTGGAACGCACTATACCTATTCTGACTTTGCCATTCTGTATCGGACGAATGCACAAAGCCGTATCCTGGAGGAGGCATTGCGTAAACGAAACATTCCGTATAAGATATATGGAGGCTTGTCTTTTTATCAGAGGAAGGAGATAAAGGATATTATTTCTTATTTCCGGGTGATTGTTAATCCGCACGATGAAGAGGCTCTGAAGCGTATTATAAATTATCCAACCAGAGGAATCGGCGAAACGACTGTGAATAAGTTGATTGCTTCTGCATCCGATAATGAAGTGAGTTTGTGGACTGTATTGCAGGATCCGGCTGCCTACAAGTTGCCGGTCAACAGTGGTACAGCTAACAAACTGAACGCATTCAGGGAACTTCTTGAGAGTTTTATGCTTAAAAATGATCAACTTTCTGTAGAGGAGTTGGCTGCTGTTGTTGTAAAGGAAACGGGTATTGTGGGTTCTCTTTTTCAGGATCGCTCCGTGGAGGGGATCAGTAAACAGGAGAACTTACAGGAGTTGATAAAAGGTATTTCGGAGTTCGCCGAATTAAAATTGGAAGAGGGGGCCGAATCTGTTAAGCTGGCCGATTTCCTGTCGGAGGTTTCACTGCTGACTGATCAGGATAACGACAAAAATGAAAATGCCAACAAGGTGACGATGATGACTGTTCATGCGGCTAAAGGATTGGAGTTTAAAAATGTGATCGTAGTTGGACTGGAAGAGGATCTTTTCCCTTCGCTTATGGCTAAGGATAGTCTTCGGGCTATCGAAGAGGAACGTCGCCTGTTTTATGTAGCTATTACCCGCGCCGAAGAAAATTGTCTGCTCACGTATGCCAAAAGCCGTTTCCGTAACGGACAGAGTTCTATTTGTTCGCCCAGCAGGTTTCTGAAAGATATTGATGCCGAATTTTTGGATATTCCGTCAGTTGCTTCAACTGAAGATACTTTCCAATCAAAACGAACAGAGTATCAGTCGGCAGCTCTATCCTCATTTCGTAATCAGACGAAAGCGGAGGATGTATTCAGTTCGCCTGTTACAGCTGCTGCACAACAACGTGTTTCACACCTTACTAAGATAAATGATGCGGCTACTTCCGGCGGGAATGTTTCGGCATTGAATAGTAATTTACAACTGGGCTGCAGGGTGCGTCACGAGCGTTTTGGCGAGGGAGAAATTCTTCAGATTGAAGGAACAGATGCCAATCAGAAAGCAACCGTTTTATTTGATAACTTCGGACAAAAACAGTTGCTTCTTAAGTTTGCAAAACTTACACTTGTTTAGATATAAGATGTAGCAGGTGATTTAGGGTTTTTTTAATTACCTTTGCAGCCTGAATTATGATAATATTGATTTAAGTATGATAGATTTAAATGCGATTCCATCTCCTTGCTACGTAATGGAGGAAAAATTGTTACGCAATAACCTTGCCTTAATAAAAAGAGTGAAGGAGGAAGCGGGAGTAAATATTATTCTTGCCTTTAAAGCTTTTGCTTTGTGGAAATCGTTTCCGATTGTGCGGGAATACATTCCATATTCCACTGCCAGTTCAAAATTTGAAGCGCAGTTGGCTTTCGAAGAGATGGGTAGCCCGGCGCACACCTATTCTCCTGCTTATACCGAGGCTGATTTTCCGGCTATTCTGAAGTATAGTAGTCACATCACTTTCAATTCTCTTTCTCAGTTTGACCGTTTTTATCCGCTGGTGAAGGCTGATGGACGTGGCATTTCATGCGGCCTACGTATTAATCCGGAATTTTCGGATGTGGAGACCGATTTGTATAATCCGTGCGCTCCAGGTTCACGTATGGGGATTGTACGTGATTTATTGGGCGAAACTTTGCCGGAAGGAGTGGAAGGGTTACATTTTCATACCTTGTGCGAATCTTCTTCGTATGATCTTGAAAGGACTTTGCAGGAGGTTGATAAAAAATTCGGGACGCTTCTTTCTCAGGTTAAATGGCTGAATATGGGAGGAGGTCATCTGATGACCCGAAAAGATTACGATACGGCTCACCTGGTTTCTGTACTTCGTGCATTTAAAACTAAATATCCAAATCTGGAAATAATTATGGAGCCAGGAAGTGCTTTTGCCTGGCAAACCGGTTTTTTACTTACTACAGTGGTGGATATCGTGGAGAATAAAGGTATTAAAACAGCGATTATTGATGCTTCATTCACCTGTCATATGCCCGACTGCCTTGAAATGCCTTACAAACCGGCTATACGGAATGCTACGGACGCCGTGGAAGGTAAACCTACCTACCGGATTGGAGGAAACAGCTGCCTGAGTGGCGATTATATGGGAGACTGGTCGTTCGACAAACCGCTTGAAGTGGGTGATAAAGTCATTTTTGAAGATATGATTCATTATACGATTGTTAAAACATCTATGTTCAATGGTATTCCACACCCTTCATTGGCCTTGTGGAGCAAAGAGGACGAGCTTGTACTTTACAGATCGTTTGGCTACGAAGATTACAAAAACAGAATGAGTTAATGTTCTAAACAATATTTTTTGTACTTTAGCGCAATAATTAGAGTGGTATAAACTAGCAATATAAAGTATGGGTATTTTCAGCTTTTTCAGTAAAGAAAAAAAAGAGACATTAGATAAGGGATTATCGAAGACAAAAGAAAATGTATTTACCAAGATTGCCCGGGCAATTGCCGGCAAGAGCAAGGTAGACGATGAAGTATTGGATAATCTGGAGGAGGTACTTATCACTTCGGACGTTGGAGTGGATACTACACTTAAAATTATTTCCCGCATCGAGAAGAGGGTGGCCTCAGATAAATTTGTAAATACGCAAGAGCTTACGGCCATTCTGCGTGATGAGATAGCCAGTCTGCTTACCGAAAACAATACAGAAGATACGGAGGGATTTACAACTCCGGATGATAAGAAGCCGTATGTAATTATGGTTGTAGGTGTGAATGGCGTGGGTAAAACCACTACAATTGGCAAACTTGCTTTTCAATTTAAAAAAGCAGGTAAAAAAGTGTATCTGGGAGCTGCTGATACCTTCCGTGCTGCAGCGGTAGAGCAGTTGGTAATCTGGGGCGAACGGGTAGGGGTGTCTGTGATAAAACAGAAGATGGGCTCTGATCCGGCTTCGGTTGCTTACGATACCTTGAATTCGGCTGTTGCCAATGATGCGGATGTGGTTATTATTGATACTGCTGGACGTCTCCATAACAAGATAAACCTGATGAACGAGCTTACCAAAATAAAAAATGTGATGAAGAAGGTTGTTCCGGATGCTCCACACGAAATTCTGCTGGTTTTAGATGGATCGACCGGACAGAATGCTTTTGAACAAGCTAAGCAGTTTACGGCTGCTACGGAAGTAAATGCACTTGCGATCACTAAATTAGACGGAACGGCTAAAGGGGGAGTGGTTATAGGTATATCAGATCACTTCCGAATACCCGTAAAATATATCGGACTGGGTGAAGGTATGGAAGATCTTCAGGTATTTCAGAGAAAAGAGTTTGTAAATTCATTATTCGGAGAATAAATATACAAAGAAGGGCTTGCTCTTCTTTCTCCATTTTTATATATGAGAAAAAATAAAGTTGATATTATTACATTGGGGTGTTCCAAAAACCTGGTTGATTCTGAGCAGTTAATGCGTCAGTTCAAGGCGAATGGGTATACTGTGGAACACGATCCGAAAAAGATAAACGGCGAAATCGTAGTGGTTAACACCTGCGGTTTTATTGGTGATGCACAGGAAGAATCCATTAATATGATTCTTCAACTGGCAGAAGCCAAAAAGAATGGTAAAATTGGCAAGCTGATAGCTATGGGATGCCTTACCGAACGCTTCCTGGACGACCTTAAACGGGAATTACCCGAGGTGGATAAGTTTTACGGCAAATTCAACTGGAAAGAGGTGTTGTCTGATTTAGGCAAAGCCTATCACAATGAATTGTCGGACGACCGTATGCTTACTACTCCCAAACATTATGCGTATTTGAAAATTGGCGAAGGTTGTGATCGCACTTGTTCTTATTGCTCTATTCCTATTATTACCGGTAAGTATCATTCCAGACCGATTGAGGATATTGAAGCAGAAGTAAAATTGCTTGTAAAAAGGGGCGTAAAGGAATTCCAGGTTATTGCGCAGGATCTTACCTATTATGGGTTGGATTTATATAAACGCATGGCTTTACCCGAATTAATTGAACGGATTTCAGATATACCGGGCGTTGAGTGGATACGACTTCATTATGCCTATCCGGCTCATTTCCCCTACGATTTGTTACGTGTAATGCGCGAACGTGATAATGTATGTAAATACCTTGATATAGCATTACAGCATATCAGCGATAATATGCTGAAGAATATGCGTAGGAATATTACAAAAGAGCAGACATACGAACTCCTTGAACGTATACGTAAAGAGGTTCCGGGTATTCATGTGCGTACTACCCTGATGGTTGGTCATCCGGGTGAAACTGATCAGGATTTCGAAGAGTTGGTCGCATTTGTAAAAGAGATGCGTTTTGAGCGTATGGGTGCTTTTACATATAGTCATGAAGCGGACACCTATTCCTATAACCATTTTGAAGATGTAATCCCTCAGGAAACGAAACAGGAAAGAATGGATTATATCATGCGGATTCAGGAGCGGATCTCTACGGAGTTGAACGAAGCTAAAGTAGGAAAGATTCTTAAAGTGATTGTTGATAGGGAAGAACCCGATTTCTATGTGGGACGATCGCAGTTTGATTCGCCTGAAGTGGATCCGGAAATTCTTATTTCCAAAGAAAAAGAACTTAAAGTAGGAGAAATGTATTTTGTTGAAATTACAGATTCTCAGGCTTTTGATTTATATGGAAAGATAGTTGATTGATAAAAATCAATCAACTATCTTTTGTGCATTTGCAAAGAATAAGTAAAATAGCACGTATTCTGATTTAATGAAGATACTGATATGAAAAACAAAGAGTTGATTTCCGAATTGTCCGACCGCTTGGGTATGAAGTCCCAGGAGGTTACTGATATGCTTGATTCTTTTTGTTCGATTGTTGGGACTCATTTAATTGAAAATGATATTGTATCTCTTCCAGATTTCGGACATTTTGAGGTGAAGAAAAAGTCTGACCGGATTTCTGTAAATCCGGCCAACGGGAAGCGTTACCTGGTTCCTCCGAAGCTTGTAGCCGTGTTTAAACCGGCAACAATCCTTAAAGCTAAATTAAAGGAGATGGCAGATAATGAATAACAAGTTGACTATACAGGAATTAGCCACGTTGTTATCTGTCAAAAGTGGTAAAGACGTGTATGAAACTGAACGTTTTATACGCGAATTTATTACGGTTGTATCTGAAGGGCTGTTTTCAGACAAAATGGTGAAGGTAAAAGGATTGGGTACCTTTAAAATTGTATTAGTGGAGGATCGTGAAAGTATTCATGTAAATACGGGTGAACGTATTTTGATTCCGGCTCATTACAAGTGTTCATTTTTACCTGATAACGAATTAAAGGAATTGGTTAATCGTCCGTTTTCTATTTTTGAGACAACTGAAATTGGAGATGCAGCTTCGTTCCAGGATATGGAAATGGCTGACGACTCAGATGAAGACGATGTAGATTCTGATTTAGAATCGGATGCAAATGAAGATGGAGAGGATTTGTCTTTACCGAAGTCTTCTGTGACTGAAAGCAGGATTAACGGTCTCCTGGACAAAGAAATGACCGAAGAGCTTGCTGATCCGGAGGACTTGCCGGAAATTCATTCCCCGGAAGAAGCTTTGACTGTCGATAAACAGCCGAATGGACAAATTGATACGGTAGATTCTCCGGTTTCAGATGATTCTCCGGAGGAAGTTTCAGAGCCTTATAATGAAGAAACTATAGAAATGGAAAATCCCAAAGAAGAAGATACTATTGAAGTTGAAGATTCGATAAACATGGATGAGACTCTCTCTGAAGAGATAGATGAGTCTCCGGAAGCAGATCTTGCATCTGAAGTAGTTGATACTATCCCAGACTCGCAGGCAAATGAGTTGACTCCCGAAATTGAATCAAGCTCACAGGTTGACAGTCTGGATAAAGAAAAAGAGCAGACCGAAAACAGAGAAGAAATAATACGGGCTAAACTGGCTTCTCTTTCAGCAAAAGATCCGGTAGCATTTGTCGCTCCGGAAGCAAAACCTAAAAAGAGACGTAAACACGGCCATACTGCAACTAAAACTTTTTTCTATATCATTGTTGGCGGATTGCTTGTAACAGCTTCTGTTGCCCTGTTTTTTTATTTCCAATCTCTTGAGGTGAGAAATGCAGTGCCGATTATGATTGAAAGTGTTTCAGCGATACCGACTGAAACGCCCGCCCCGACAGATTCTGTTTTCGATGAGTCTGATTCTATTCCTTCAAATGAGAAGGATTCTGTGCCGGAGGTGGTTTCAGAACCTCAGGGTACTATGCAAACGGAGCAAGTAAAAACAAAATATATGGATACGGTCGTAATTCAAACGGGAGACAGACTCACTTTGATCTCGTTGAAGTATTACGGACATAAAATCTTCTGGGTATATCTTTATCTAGCAAATAAGGAATCTATACCCAACCCAAACAGTGTTGCAATCGGGACTCAGATACATATCCCGGTGCCCGAAACATATAATATTGATGCGAATGATGAGCAGTCCATTCGGAAGGCCGCAGCGCTTCAAACTGAGATTTTAAAGGAGTGATAAACTATTTTAATAAACTTATGCCATAAGAGTTGCTTTGGTTAGCATTATTTAACTGGTAAAGTAAGGAATACGGTTTTAACATTTCTATTTTTGTGCTGCGTTTTAAAAAGAAAAAGAATAACAAACAATATAATCAAATAATTCTATGAGTCAGACAGTAGACATTCGTGAGTTGAATGAGCGAATTGAAAGCAAAAGTTCGTTTGTGAACATGATTACCATGGGAATGGATCAGGTGATCGTAGGTCAGAAGCATTTAGTTGAATCATTAATGATTGGTCTGCTTTCGGATGGACACATCCTTTTGGAAGGTGTTCCCGGTTTGGCAAAAACCCTGGCCATAAAAACGCTGGCTTCGTTGATTGATGCCAAATATAGCCGTATTCAGTTTACACCCGATTTGTTGCCTGCAGACGTTGTGGGTACCATGATTTACAGTCAGAAGAACGAAGATTTTCACGTTAAGCAAGGTCCTGTTTTTGCGAACTTTGTTCTGGCAGATGAAATAAACCGTGCTCCTGCAAAGGTGCAGAGTGCTCTGCTTGAGGCTATGCAGGAACGTCAGGTTACAATCAGTGAGCATACATTTAAATTACCGGAACCATTCTTGGTGATGGCTACCCAGAACCCCATCGAACAAGAAGGAACCTATCCGCTTCCCGAAGCTCAGGTTGACCGTTTTATGCTTAAAGTGGTCATTAATTACCCCAAAAAGGAAGAAGAGAAACTAATTATCCGTCAGAATATCTCCGGAATAAAGAATGAAATCAAACCGGTTCTTACTAAACAGGAAATCATTGAGGCTCGTAAAGTGGTTCGTGATGTTTACCTGGACGAAAAAATAGAACGATACATTGTTGATATCGTATTTGCAACCCGTTTCCCTCAGGAACATGGCTTGGCAAATCTATCCAATATGATATCATTCGGTGCATCTCCCCGTGCATCCATCAACCTGGCGTTGGCGGCTCGTGCATACGCATTTATTAAACGAAGAGGATATGTTATCCCCGAAGATATCCGTGCGGTTTGTCACGACGTGATGCGTCACCGTATTGGTTTAAGTTATGAAGCAGAGGCAAATAACCTGACATCAGAAGAGATTATAAGCGAAATACTTAATAAAGTAGAAGTTCCTTGATTTTTTTCGAACTGTCTATTCCGCTATTATTTGTTTTATGTTTTGAGACCGAGTTATTCATCTGCGACATTGCATAGAACATATAACGGAAGTGAGTGAGGAAATTTAGTTTAAACCAAGAATGTGGTTACTATGGAAACAAGTGAACTATTAAAGAAAGTTCGTAGGATAGAGATTAAAACCCGCGGATTGTCCCGTAATATTTTTGCGGGTCAATATCATTCGGCCTTCAAAGGTAGGGGGATGGCTTTTAGCGAGGTTCGGGAATATCAGTATGGCGATGACATCCGGGATATCGACTGGAATGTTACGGCCCGCTATATACGTCCTTATGTTAAGGTGTTTGAAGAAGAGCGTGAACTTACGGTTATGCTGATGATTGATGTTTCCGGAAGTCGGGACTTCGGTTCTGTAAATGTTATGAAGAAAGAAATAATTACAGAAATAGCGGCGACTCTCGCATTTTCGGCAATTCAGAACAATGATAAGATCGGAGTACTGTTTTTCTCGGATAAAATTGAAAAGTTTATTCCGCCTCAGAAGGGAAAGAAGCATATACTGTATATCATCCGCGAATTGATCGACTTTAAGCCTGATGATACAAAAACGGATATCAGCCTGGTATTGAAATACCTCACAAACGCAATTAAAAAACGCTGTACGGCTTTTCTTATTTCCGACTTTATAGATAAGGGCGGATTTAAAGATGCGCTGACTATTGCAAACAGAAAGCATGATGTGGTGGCGATTCAAGTGTATGACCAGCGTGAAACTGAACTTCCTTCGGTTGGACTGATGAAGGTGAAAGATGCCGAAACGGGTGCCGAACGTTGGATAGACAGTTCGTCGGCCAAAGTACGTAGTGCTTTTAGTGAATGGTGGAATACACGGCAAAATGAAATGAACAACGCATTTAAAAAATGTCGTGTCGACTCGGTTTCTGTCCGTACCGATGAAGATTATGTCAAAGCGTTGATCGCTCTATTTGAAAAACGTAATTAAGCATGCAAATGAGATACATAAATAAAGGCATTTTGTTTATTGCGATCGTATTGTCTTTCTTGCAAGGAACAAAACTATATGCGCAACAGACCCTGATTGATGTTTCAATCGATTCTGCAGCTATACTGATTGGTGAACAGACCGTATTGCATCTTACCGTTACAACCGATAATGGTAAAAATGTGATTGTTCCTATACCTAACGATACCCTGATGACCGGGGTGGAGGTGCTGAATATTGCCAAGGCCGATACAACGGTTATTGATAACAACAGGTTGCTAATCAAGCAGGATATTTTGGTTACCTCATTCGACTCGTCTTTGTATCTGTTACCTCCTTTTAAGGTAATTGATCAGACGGATACGATTTACTCGAATCAGGTTGCTTTAAAGGTTTCCACCATTCCTGTAAACATTGATAAACCGGATGAATTTAATGATATAAAGGACACTTGGGATCCTCCGTTTGTTTTGGCGGACTATTATCTTCTCATCTACGGAGTATTGTTTGCTTGCTTTCTGATTTGTCTGATCGGATATATATTGAAAAGACTCAGAAACAGACAGTCAATCATACCATTTAAGAAACAGGAACCTAAACTTCCGCCTTTTGAGATGGCCATGAAAGAACTGGATGAAATCAAGCAACAGAAACTATGGCAACAAGGTAGAAATAAAGAATACTATACCTTGCTTACAGATACCTTGCGCAAGTATATGGTAAATCGTTTTGGAATCAATGCAATGGAGATGACTTCCGGAGAAATTCTGGAGCTTATCCGTTTGGAAAGTGAAGCCAATTCGTCGTATAATAGTTTGAAGCAGATTCTTGAATTGGCCGATTTTGTGAAGTTTGCCAAGCTGCATCCGCTTCCCGATGAGAATGAATTGAGTCTGATGAATGCATATCTTTTTGTTAATCAAACAAAAGTAGTTGAAGTGGCATCTCCTGAAGAATCAAAAGAATCAACAGAAATAAAAGAATAAAATGGTATTTGCAAATCCTACATATCTGTTTTTATTGTTGTTGCTTATCCCGCTTATTGGATGGTATATATGGAAACTCCGTAAAAAACAGGCAAGTTTTCAGATATCCTCTTCGCAGGCATTTGATGCTCCGCAAGCAACATCTTACAAGGTACACTTAAGACATCTGCCTTTTGTATTGCGAGTTGTAGTTATCGCGCTACTTATTGTTGTTCTTGCAAGGCCTCAGTCTACTGACAATTGGGAGAATACAACAACTGAGGGTATCGATATTGTAATGGCGATGGATATATCGAGTAGTATGCTGGCCCAGGACCTGAAACCTAACCGTCTGGAAGCTGCAAAAGATGTGGCGGCGGCTTTTGTGAATGGCCGGCCAAACGATAACATTGGATTAGTTGTATTTTCGGGAGAAAGCTTTACTCAATGTCCGCTTACTACCGATCATACGGTTTTGCTTAATCTGTTTAAAGATATTCAAAGTGGTATGATTGAAGATGGTACAGCTGTAGGATTGGGGCTAGCCAATGCTGTTAGCCGTATCAAAGACAGTCAGGCTAAATCGAAAGTAATTATATTACTTACCGATGGATCCAATAATATGGGTGAAATAGCTCCTGTAACAGCTGCCGAGATTGCTAAAACTTTTGGTATCAGGGTTTATACGATTGGGGTTGGTACCCAGGGAGAAGCTCCGTATCCTTTCCAAACAGCTTTTGGTGTTCAATATCAGAATGTAAAAGTTGAAATTGATGAGAAGACTTTAAACGAGATTGCCGTAACAACAGGAGGTAAATACTTCAGGGCTACAGACAATGCCAGCTTAAAGTCGATCTATTCTGAAATTGATCAGATGGAAAAAGTAAAAATCAGCGTGCAGCAATATAGTAAGAAGCAGGAAGAATATAAAGACCTTGCTTTACTCATATTTGCATTATTGCTGATGGAGATTTTATTGAGATATACATTGTTTAGAAATATTCCATAAATAATAGGCTTATGTTTCGTTTTGCAAATCCCGAGTTTTTATACTTGCTGTTTATTCTCCCGGTATTGCTTGCAGTATATGTTTATGCATACTTGCAGAAGAGAAAGGCAATAAAGAGATTGGGAAATCCTGAAATTCTGTCGCAATTGATGCCCGAAGTATCACCCAAACGACAGTTTTTGAAGTTTTGGTTCATATTTGGAGCTGTGGCTGCAATTATTTTTGTAATAGCAGGACCCCAGTTTGGCTCGAAACTTGAAACTGTTAAGCGTCAGGGGGTAGAGATAATGGTTTGTCTGGATGTATCCAACTCTATGTTGGCTGAAGACGTTTCGCCTAATCGTCTGGAAAAATCGAAGCAGATGCTTTCCAAACTAACAGATGGTTTTACCGATGATAAAGTGGGATTGATCGTTTTTGCGGGAGATGCATTTACGCAGCTTCCCATTACATCTGATTACATTTCTGCCAAGATGTTTTTAACATCCATCAATCCATCCATGGTTTCTGCTCAGGGTACGTCAATCGGCGCTGCCATTAATCTGGCTGCACGCTCTTTTACTCCTAATGAAACCTCGGATAAAACGATTGTGCTTATCACGGATGGCGAAAACCATGAAGATGATGCTATCGGAGCTGCTTCTGCTGCTGCAGAAAAAGGCATTCATGTCAATATTGTTGGTATTGGTTTGCCTAAAGGTGGTCCTATTCCATTGCAGGGAACAAACAATTACATGAAGGATAAAGACGGAAATGTGGTTATAACTATGCTTAATGAGCAAATGTGCCAGGAAATAGCCGCTGCAGGAAAGGGCATGTATGTTAGAGCCGATAATACAAATTCCGCTTTGAAAGCTTTACAGAAAGAAATCGACAAAATGAAAAAAACAGAGCTTGACAGCAAAGTTTATTCAGAATATGATGAACAGTTTCAGCTTGTGGCATGGATAGCTTTATTTTTGCTTATCGTTGAACTGCTGATCTTTGATAGAAAGAACAGGATTTTTAGGAAAGTAAAGATTTTTTCGTAAATTAGGACGTTATGATGATAATTAAGAGACCGATATTTATAGTTGCTCTATGTCTGATGGGGGCAAGCTTTACTTTTGCCCAAAAAGCAGAACGAAAGAATGTTCGCGAGGGAAATAAATTATATAAGAAAGAGAAATATACAGAATCCGAGATTTCTTACCGAAAGAGTCTGGAGGTAAATCCACGTTCGATTGAAGGTACATATAATCTGGGTAATTCTTTATATAAGCAAGGTAAGTTTCCCGAAGCAGCCGAGCAATATCAGCTGATAGCTGCACAAGAGAAAGATCCGGTTAAGCTGGCACAGGTTTTTCATAATTTAGGTAATATTTCTATGAAAAACAAGCAATATGATAAGAGTGTACAGGCATACCGGCAATCATTGCGCTTGAATCCTAAAGATGATGAGACCAGGTATAACCTGGCACTTGCTCAGAAGTTGCTGGAGAATCAGCAGAATCAGGATCAGAGTGAAGAACAACAGAACAAAGATCAAAAAGATGATCAGAAGAACAAGGAAGATCAACAACAGAATCAACAACAACAGCAAGACGATAAAAAACAAAATAAAACACAGGAAGAGCAACAGCAAAATGAGCAAATGAGTAAAGACAATGCTCAGCAGATGCTTGATGCTTTCCTGCAGGATGAAAAGGATACTCAAGAAAAGGTTAAGAAGGCGCAAATGCAACAGCAACAGCGCAGAAGAACAGAGAAAGAGTGGTAATATTTAGATAAAAAACAGAAAAAATATATTATAATGAGAAAATTAGTTTTCTTATTTTCGCTTCTCCTTTTTGTGTTAGTGTCTGAAGCTGCTGATGTAAAATTTACAGCTTCGGCTCCTAATGCGATTGTTATGGGTGAACAGTTCAGGTTGTCTTTTACGGTCAATGCTGAAGCGAAGGATTTGAGAGTGCAGGAAATGCCTGATTTTGAGGTTCTGATGGGCCCCTCACAATCTAAATCGTACAGCTCGTCTTGGGTTAATGGTCAGAGTACGAGTGAAACGACGATTACTTATACCTATATTTTGATGCCCAAAAAAGTAGGTACATTCAATATTGCACCGGCTACCATTAAAGTAAATGGGGCAAACTATGTTTCTAACGCTTTATCGATAAAGGTTTTGCCTCCGGATAAAGCTGCTGCCGGATCAGGAAATTCATCATCAGAAGGAGCATCCTCATCGCAACCAAGCTCTCAGGCAATTACAAGCGATGGCCTCTTTGTTAAAATGTTGGTAGATGATCGCAATGTATACGAACAACAAGGTTTTGTTGTAACATTTAAGTTGTATTCTCTTTATGACTGTGGTCTGACCGGAGTTAAATTTCCCGAATTTGAAGGCTTCCTGGCACAAGAAGTAGAATTACCCGAACAAAAACAGTGGGGACTTGAAAATTACAATGGCAGAAACTACCGTACAGTAGTTTTGAAGCAAACCGTTTTATATCCGCAGCGTTCTGGAAAACTAACTATCCCTGCGGGTAAATTCGATGCTGTTGTAAGAGTGAGAACCCAACAAAAGGTGCGTAGCATATTTGATGATTTCTTTGATTCTTATCAAGATGTTAAGAAGGTGATTACATCTTCTCCAGCTTCGGTTACAGTAAAACCATTGCCAGCAGGCAAGCCTGCTTCATTTTCTGGTGCAGTTGGCAACTTTACCATGAATGCTTCCATCAATTCCGATAGGGTTAAAGCAAATGAAGCTGTTACGATAAAACTTAAACTGACAGGAAACGGAAATGTTAAACTCATCAAGAATCCTGAGGTTGTTTTCCCGAATGACTTTGAAATTTATGATCCAAAAGTTGAAACGGATATTAAAACAACTGCTGCCGGAGTTTCTGGAAGTAAGACTATTGAATACTATGCTATTCCAAGATATGCGGGTGACTTTGAAATTCCTGCCATAGAGTTTTCTTATTTCGATACAAAATCTCTATCCTATAAAACGCTGAAAGCCGGTCCGTACAAGCTTCACGTTGAAAAAGGAGATGGTAATGCAGCTTCGCCGGTTATAAACAATTTTGGCGAAAAAGAAAGCTTGAAATATATTGGTCAGGATATCAGATATCTTAAAATCAACGATGTTAGATTTGTTTCAAAAGATGACGTATTCTTTGGCTCTTTTATTTACGTGCTATGTTACTTAATTCCTTCAATATTATTTGTCGTATTTTTCTTTATCTACCGTAAGCAAGTAAAAGAAAATGCCAATATTGCTCTGGTTCGCACCAAGAAAGCGAATAAGATGGCTGTTAAACGCCTAAAGAATGCAGGTAAACTTTTAAAAGCTAATGACAAAGAAGCATTTTACGAAGAGGTTTTACGTGCTTTGTGGGGATATTTAAGTGATAAATTGAATATTCCTCAATCTAATCTTACAAAAGATAATGTTGAAGCAGAATTAATTAAATATGGCGTTGACGAATCTTTGATTAATGAGTTTATGCGTATTTTGAATACATGCGAATTTGCACGTTATGCTCCAGCTCAAAGTTCGGATGCGATGGATAATCTGTACGAACTAACAGCCGATGCAATTGGAAAAATGGAAAACACAATCAAAAAGTAACTAAAATGGAAATAATCGGATATATTAAAAAATATGGGCTTTTATTGTTGTTCCTATGCTTTTATGGAAATCTGTTTGCTCAAGATTCGACAGTAAAAGAGGCTGAAGTTGCTTTTTCGAAAGGTGAGTTTGATAAAGCAATCGAACTGTATGAAAACATTTTAAAGACAAACGGTGAGTCTGCCGAAATATACTATAATCTTGGCAATTCATATTACCGGGTGGACAAAATCGCTCCGGCTATCTTGAATTACGAACGGGCATTACTGCTGGATCCCGGAGATGGAGACATTCGTTTTAATCTTCAAATGGCGAAACTTAAGTCGGTCGACAAAATAGAACCCGTAGGCGAACTGTTTATAGTTACTTGGTTTCAGTCTGTTCAGAATATGGGATCTGCCGATTCGTGGGCTAAATTAGGTATTACTACCTTTCTGTTATTTATTTTCAGTTTGTTTATGTATTTCTTCTCCCGATGGATACGTTTGAAAAAAATTGCATTCTATTTAAGTATCGTTTTATTAGTTATTGTTATTCTTGCCAACATTTTTGCAAGTAATCAGCAAAGCAAACTAAACAACCGGAACGATGCCATCATCTTTGTCCCGACAGTAACTATAAAAAGTTCGCCGGATTCCAGTGGAACTGATTTGTTTATTCTACATGAAGGAACAAAAGTTACGGTAAAAAGCAAGTTGGGAGAATGGAGTGAAATCGAACTTGAAAATGGGAATGTGGGTTGGATGCTTACCAAAGATATTGTTGCTATTTAATTTAACATCCAATGCCTCATGCTCGAAAAAGAGTTATTATTTGAACGAGATTTATTTTTCTTCCTCAACGGCAGCGATTCAACATTTCTGGATAGCTTTATGTGGCTATATTCCGGGAAAGTTGTCTGGCTGCCGTTGGCAGCTTTTATATTGTTTGTCCTGGTATATAAGAAGAATTGGAGAGAATCGATTCTCATACTTGTATCCATTGCTGTAGTGATTACCTTATGTGATCAATTTGCTTCTCATTTTTGCAAGCCCATTTTTGCGCGGTATCGCCCCACGCATCATCCCGATTTTATGGATCAGGTAAAGATTGTTTTTGATTACAGAAGTGGTCTTTACGGCTTTATATCGAGTCATGCAGCCAATGCATTCGGCTTTGCCATGTTTATGTCTTTACTTTTAAGAAATAAGATGTTTACGTGGACTATCTTTTCCTGGTCGGTGCTTACAGCATATACCCGGATATATCTGGGAGTACATTTTATTTCGGATGTAGTATGTGGTATGTTTGCCGGAATCTTTTTTGGATATGTTGTATTCAAGTTGTACTTATATGTGCGGAATACCGGTTTGAAAGCCTATTTCCCAACAAATGCGCCAGATACTATCTATAGCTTAAAAGAGAAAAGATTGATTGTCTATTCAATACTTATTTCAGTTTTACTTATATTGATTTTAACAAAACCTTTGGTTACATTACTACGATAGACGGAGTGATTAAATGATGCCGTAAAGCATGTGAAAATAAACATTATTTGTGTGAAATAATTTGTTTAGTATGTTTATAATGGCTAAGTTAGAGGCATGAATTTTAACACAAGTATTAACCTTCAAAAAAGGAATACCATGACGAAGACAATCACATTTAACGAGCTACGTAAAATCAAAGACAGCCTGCCTGATGGTAGCACTCATCGTATTGCCGATGAGTTGGGTTTATCAGTAGAAACCGTTCGGAATTATTTCGGAGGACATAATTTTAAGGATGGAAAGAGTTGTGGGGTACACATAGAGCCCGGACCAGATGGTGGATTAGTAATTCTTGACGACACAACAGTTTTGGAGCGCGCATTGCAAATTCTCAACGAAAAGATTGGGAAGAAAGCGGTAGCGCCCGAAGCGTAAAGGAAATTTTCAACGCTTAAAATCCCAATGCATAACTAAAGGCACTGGGATTTTTTTTTAAACCTTTAAAAGGAACTTGTTGTTTTATATAAAAAACCATAAGTATGGAAGATAAGTTAGTAACATTAGCTATCCACACGTTCGAAAAAGCTCAGATTTTAAAAACGATGCTTGAAACAGAGGGCATTGATGTTTATATACACAATGTAAACCTTATTCAACCGGTTGTATCAGCCGGAGTACGTGTGAGAATTAAAGAAAGTGATCTACCCCATGCTCTCAGAATAATTGAGGATAGTAAGTTTTTTGCTGAAGAGGATGTCAATGTTGAATCCGGACCAAAGACAAAGAAAGTGCTGATTCCTGTGGACTTCTCGGATTATTCGATTGCCGCTTGCGAAATAGGTATTAATTATGCACACAAGGTTGGTGCCGAAGTGATGATTCTGCATGCTTATTTCACCCCTTATTTCCCCTCGGCTATACCTCTTGGAGATACGTTGGCCTATCAGATAAATGACGACGATACCGTACAGCATTTGCTGAAGAGAGTCCAGGATGATATGGCTAATATTTGCAATTTACTTAAAAAGAAAATGGATTCCGGAGAATTACCCTATGTAAACTTTTCGAATGCACTGCGGGAAGGTCTGCCGGAAGAAGAGATAGTAGCCTTTTGTAAAGAGTATAATCCAACGTTGGTTGTTATGGGTACAAGAGGTAAAAGTCAAAAAGATTTGGACTTAATAGGTAGCGTTACCGGCGAAGTGATCGAGATAAGTAAGGTTCCTGTTCTTGCAATACCCGAAAATGTACCGTTCAACAGTTTGAGTGATGTTAAAAATGTGGCTTTCTCAACCTCTTTTGATCAGCGCGATTTGATTGTATTTGACAAGTTTATGGAATTATTCAAGGATTTCGATATACAGATTCATATTTTTAATATATCAACAAGCAAGGATGAATGGAACGAAATAAGATTGTCCGGAATACGTGAGTACTTTAAGAAACAATATCCGGATGCAAAGATAAACCACACTGTGCTTGATGATGGTGATTTACTTTTGGCAATCGAAAAATTTGTAAGAGATAAAAATATTGATCTCATTGCATTTAGCACACATCGCAGGGGTATCTTTGCCAGAATGTTTAATCCGAGTATCGCAAGGAAGATGTTATTTCACACAGATACACCTATGATGGTATTACATTCATAATTGTAAGTAACTAGAGTTTTAATGTATTTGTTTTTTCATATAAGTAGAGTTTGTTATTTGTTTGTCCGTATATCGCTGTGAAGTCATATACGGACTTCTTCTTTCTGGTTGCAGGCATAAATACAAATACAAGGACCGATAGAAAAGATTTACTTATAATCTATTGCTGATGCTGTTGTACTATTTAAAAAAGGTAGGCATTTAGCCGCAGATCATGCCATAAACTATTCCTTAGTAAACGGGAAACTATTCCTTTTATAACTATAAACTATTCGTTTGTCAATTGTGTATCTTGCGTTTGTCATATGTTCAACGCAAGGTAGACAGCTGTTGACTTTGCGTTCAACATATGTCAAACGAATACCTCTTCGTATTGAAAAGAATAGATCTCTTAAGTGAAAAATCTAAATAAAAAGAGCTACCCAACTAATGAGTAGCTCTTTTCCGGGAGAAACCTCCCGTCCTCAAATTGTAAGCTGTGAGGAAGGATTTAATATTGTTGCAAATATAAAATTAATATCTTTTCTCAACAACACTCCAATCAACAATTTTCCAAAGTTCGGCCAGGTGGTCGGCACGGCGGTTTTGATAATCCAAATAGTAAGAGTGTTCCCATACGTCGAATCCCAAAATAGGAGTAAGACCTTTTGTTACAGGGTTACCTGCATTAGATTCCTTTGTGATGAATAGTTTTCCATCTTTATCTTTTGCAAGCCATACCCAGCCTGAACCAAACTGTGTTACGCCGCCATTAACAAATTCTTTTTGGAATTCTTCGAAAGAACCCCACTGGTCGTCAATAGCTTTTGCTAACGCACCGCTGGGTTTTCCGCCTCCCTTAGGAGAAAATTGTGTAAAGTAAAGATTATGGTTTAACACCTGACCTGCGTTGTTGAAAATAGCGCCATCCGATTCTTTTACGATTGTCTCAAGATCCGCATTTTCAAATTTTGTTCCGGGGATAAGGTTGTTTAAATTGTTTACATAAGCCAGTAGGTGCTTACCATGATGGAATTCAATGGTAGCTTTACCAATTACAGGTGCCAACGCATCAGTAGCGTAAGGCAATGATACTAATTCAAATTTCATAACTTTTTCGTTTTTATCTGTTATTTGACTATTGGGTGAAATTAGCAACAGTAAGCTAAGACATAGTGTAAGCATAGCTAATATGTTTTAATTGTTTTATAGTTACAACATGGCATGTCGCAGTTTTGTTCGGTTAGTTGAGTAAAAAATATTGAATTGTTAATGTTTTTTGTAAACAGTCTATTGTCTTTTAACGTGCTTCTGTTGTTAAATTAAGAGATGGTACGTATCTTTGAAGTATAAATCTGAAAGTATAAGTAAGTATGAACAAGTTGTTTACATTCTTTCTATTCTTTTCGCTTTTATTGTTTTCTGCTTGTGCGACCATGGATCAAACATCAAGAACAATTTTTGCAGCTAACACCGGAAATGCCATCGGTAGTGTTGCCGGGTTGTTTATCGGAGAAAGTATGGGTGGAAGGCACGGAGCTTTTGTAGGTTCATCTATCGGGTCTATTGTTGGAACCGCTGCAGGAGTAATGGTCGTAGCTGAAGATAATACTTCCCGAAACAGGAATAGGATACAAGAGATGCCTCTTCAGGAGAGAGCAAAGCTGGTCGTTACCGAAATAATTCTGGAAGATGAAAATAATAATGAAGGCATAGATGCCGGCGAACTTTGCAAGATTACCTTCGTTATTGTTAATGAGTCTGCTGTTCCCGCAATTGATGTGAGGGCAGTTCTTAATAAGAAGAATGGGGCAGGAGAGTTGGTTTTATCAGATCCCGTACCAATCGGCAGAATTGATTCTGATGAGTCGGTTCGATATTCAGTTGCCGTTACTGCTTTACCTACACTTAAAACCGGATTAGCCGATTTTGAGATAATATTGAAGGAAGGCAACGGCAATATTGCCTACGACGAGGTTTTCAGTGTTCGTACTATTCATGCCAAAGTTGAGAAGTAATGTGCAGAATCGTTACTAAAATCAGGTTTTAAGATACTCTTCACACATTATTGCTGGTCAAAAATTAAATTATTGAGCCCGGACATGTTTTTTTCAGGATTTAAATGTGTTTTATCGGAAAGAAGTTCCTATTTTTGCAGGCTCAAAGCATTTATTAATAAGTAAAAAAGTATTTTGTAGATGGTTAAGAAAGTTGGTAATTTAATTCCAAACACCTTTTTTATTACAAAGGGAAGTGGGGAGTCTGATCTTGAAAAGCATGCAGGTTCTTACCACATGGCTCTTTATGATGCCGGTATCTCAGACTTTAATATCATGACGTATTCGTCTGTTATACCTGCAACTGCTCATTTGGTAACCATGGACGAAATTGATCTTCCTCCATTTGGTTCGGAAATGAAAACCATCATGGCTGTATCTCACGGATATCAGGATGAGTTTGTTTCTGCAGGTGTTGTTTATGCCTGGATGTACAAAGATGAAAACTTTGATGAGAAGTTAGGTGCTTTGGTTTGTGAAGTTAGTGGCCGCTATCGTATTGAAGAGCTTGAATCAAGATTGATTCGCGTTATCAACGACTTGCATCAGAAAACTTACGGTAAGTATTACTTAGGTGAACTAAACTTTATTACTGAAGGTATAACCATCGAAAAAAGATATGGAACAGCGTTAGCTGCTCTTTGCTTTGTTGATTTTCTTCAACCCGTGATAAAGGAATAAAACACGAAGCATAATAAATATCAATACAAAGCTGCACTCATAAAAAAGTGCAGCTTTTTTTGTTCACATGGTAATGTTTTATTTCCTTTGCAACTATATGCTATAGTATAGCTTATTTTTTATAATAATAAACTTTCTTTTTTGCAGACTTGTTTTAGTGATGAATCATATAGATTGATTATCTTATTAACTTTTTCAAATCTTAAGAATAATGGAAGACAAATCGAAAGGAATGGCAATTGCCGGATTACTGGTAGCCGTTGGATTAGTTTTATTGGGACTGTGTATTAAATCGGCAATTGATGGATTCAAAGATAAGGAACGGGTAGTTTCTGTTAAAGGATTGGCTGAGATGGAAGTTAAAGCAAATCATGTTATTTGGCCGCTAATGTTTAAAAATATCGGTAATGATCTGCCGGCATTGTATGTTACAATGGAGAATCAAACTAAGGCAATTAAAGATTTTCTGAGCACTAATGGCATTGATTCGACCGAGGTATCAGTTGCAGCTCCCGAAATTATAGATATGAAGGCCGAACGCTATACCAATGAAAATGTTGCTTATCGTTACAACGTTACTTGCGTACTTACCGTATCCTCAAGCAAGGTAGATTTGGTAAGGGGACTCATGATCAGACAAAGTGACCTGCTTAAACAAGGAATTGCAATTACTGGCGGCGATTATAGATTCTCCACCCAGTTTCTTTTTACAGGACTGAATGATATTAAGCCTCAAATGATTGAGGAAGCCACTAAAAATGCAAGGGCATCTGCCGAAAAGTTTGCTGCGGATTCGGATAGCGAACTGGGCAAGATTCGCACAGCCAATCAGGGACAATTTACAATTTCAGACAGAGATGCCAACACTCCGTATATTAAAAGTGTAAGGGTGGTAACGACTGTCGATTATTATTTAAAAGACTAAAAGATGAAATATATTGGAGCACATGTAAGTGCATCTGGCGGTGTAGAAAATGCACCGCTTAATGCGCACGAGATAGGGGCAAAAGCATTTGCCCTTTTTACAAGAAATCAACGTCAGTGGAAGTCATCTCCTTTAACTTCCCGCAGTATCGACCTTTTTAAAGAGAGATGTGCAGCGTACGGATATCTTCCTTCCCAAATCTTACCTCACGATAGCTATCTTATAAACCTGGGCCATCCTGAAGCCGAAGGGTTGACTAAATCGAGAGAAGCTTTTTTGGACGAGATGCAGCGTTGTGAACAACTGGGATTAGATCGGTTGAATTTTCATCCGGGGAGCCACCTTAACGCATTCCCGATCGACGATTGCCTGGATCGTATCGCAGAGTCAATAAATGAAGCTTTAAATCAGACCAGCGGTGTTACTGCTGTTATTGAGAATACAGCCGGACAAGGAACCAATTTAGGTCATACTTTCGAACAGATAGCCCATATAATTGATCGGGTCGAAGATAAGAGCAGAGTAGGCGTTTGTATCGATACTGCCCACACTTTGGCTGCAGGATACGACATTAAAACAACCGAAGGATTTATTGATACTTTTGATAAATTCGATAAAATAATTGGATTTTCATATCTTAGAGGTATGCATATTAATGATTCAAAAAAGGACTTAGCGTCTAAGGTGGATCGTCATGATAGCATCGGGAAGGGTTTAATGGGATTGACAACTTTCAAAATGCTGATGAATGACCCGCGTTTTGATAATATCCCTATGATTCTTGAAACTCCGGATGAGACAATCTGGGCGGAAGAGATTAGTTACTTATACGGATTGTTATAATTTCTCCTCTGTAATTTCGATATTTTATTCGGTTTTTCATCTTGAATTGCCGAAAGTTATAGTTATTGATAAAAAGAAACTTAAATAAGGATATTCTATGTTTATTTTAATGCCTATAATCTTTGTTTCAGGGATCCTGCTCATTGCGTTGGAGGATAAGATTAAAATTAATAAAGCGGCAGTAGCTTTGTTTATGGCCATATCCTTATGGATGATTCTGATGTACGATGCCTATTCAATTTTTGTTGAGAGGAATAGTCCGTTGTTTCAGGAATTTCTTACTAAAAATCCGGAGATAGCTTTAAAACCAATCACAGATCAGTTTATCGATTTTATTACGAACCGATCTATTGTTTATCATTTAGGAAATGTATCTGAGACTCTGTTCTTCGTGATGTGTTCAATGCTGATTGTAGACATTGTAGACAAACATGGTGGTTTTAAATCGATGACAAGCTATCTTACCACCACTCATAAGCGAAGATTGTTATGGACTATCAGTTTCTCTACGTTCTTCTTTTCTGCGCTTCTTGATAATCTGGCAGCTGCCATTGTACTGCTTGCTGTATTAAAGAAATTGGTTCCTGATAGAACTGACAGATTGAAATATGCCTGCATGGTCATTATTGCTGCTAATGCGGGAGGATCCTGGTCTCCAATCGGCGATGTAACAACCATCTTATTGTGGGTGGGTAAGAATATTACTGCCAGTCATCAAATTACTCACCTATTCATTCCTGCTCTGATTAACATGTTGGTACCTCTTATAATTGCCCATTTCTGGTTGTTTAAAAAGGACGCAATACTAAGAGCTAAAAGTATAGAAGAGAAGGACGAGTATCCTCAAATTCCTATTCGTGCGAGACGTACAATATTTGTTATCGGCGTCTTATCCCTTGCTCTTGTTCCCGTGTTTCAGATGTTAACCGGCTTACCTCCTTTTTTAGGTGTGCTGTTGGGGCTGGTTATTCTTTGGGTTTATACAGATATTATGTATAGCCGCCTAAATCAGATCGATGAGACTGATAAGCTTCGTATTTCAAGCTTATTGCCAAACATAGACCTTTCTACGATATTCTTTTTTCTGGGGATTCTGATGTCTGTAGGAGCGTTGGAGACTTCCGGACAACTGGGGCTGATGTCTGCATATCTGGATCAGCATGTGCACGAGCCGTTGCTGATTAGCTTTTTGATAGGTCTTCTGTCTTCCGGAGTGGATAACGTAGCCCTTGTTGCGGCAACAATAGGTATGTACCCCGTTGTACAACAAACAAGTGAATTGACTCCTTATATGATGTCATTCATATGCGATGGAGATTTCTGGACATTTTTATCTTATTGTGCCGTAACAGGAGGAAGTATCTTGATTATCGGTTCTGCTACCGGAGTTACCGTTATGGGACTTGAAAAAATAGATTTTATGTACTATACAAAACGTTTTTCCATTCTTGCGTTAATCGGCTATCTTTGTGGTGCAGGAACGTATATATTGTTTTTTATTTAATGATTATATAATGAAAAGAAAATGGATGGTTCTGGCTGCATGCGCAGCCCTTTTAACTGCTACAACGTCTGATGCTTGTACCAGTTTCTTAGTAGGGAAAAAAGCCTCGGCTGATGGCTCCGTAATGATTACTTATGCTGCCGATTCGCATAACCTATATGGTGAGTTGTATCATTGGCCGGCTGCGAAGTGGCCTAAAGGATCCATGTTGGAAATTCGCGAATGGGATTCCAACAAGCCATTAGGAAAAATTCCCCAGGTTGAAGAAACCTATAATGTGGTTGGAAATATGAATGAACACCAGGTCGCAATAACCGAAAGTACTTTCGGTGGACGTCCGGAGTTGGAAGATTCAACCGGTATAATGGACTACGGAAGTTTAATATATGTTGCGCTTCAACGGGCTAAATCGGCACGCGAGGCAATTCATATCATGACTTCACTTGTAAAAGAACACGGATATTACAGCAGCGGCGAGTCTTTTTCTATTGCCGATAAGAACGAAGCCTGGATTATGGAAATGATCGGTAAAGGTGTTGGTAATAAAGGAGCTGTGTGGGTTGCTATCCGTATCCCGGACGACTGTATCTCGGCTCATGCCAACCAATCCCGGATTCAGCAGATTCCATTCGACGACAAAGAAAACTGTATGTATTCTCCGGATGTAGTTTCTTTTGCAAGAGAAAAAGGATACTTCAATGGAAAAGATAAAGATTTCAGCTTTACGAAAGCATATTGTCCCTATGATTTTAGTGCATTAAGAGGCTGCGAGGCTCGTGTTTGGGCTTTTATGCGTAAATACGATAAGAGCTTGGATGCTTATCTTCCATTTCTGAAGGGAGAATCTGATAAACCAATGCCTTTGTATGTTAAAGCAGATAGAAAACTTACCTTGCAGGATGTAAAGAACGGAATGCGAGATCATTATGAAGGAACAGAATTCTGTATGACGAATGATGCCGGTATGGGCCCATATAAAGTGCCATATCGTTGGAGACCTATGACTTTTAAAGTTGACGGTCAGGAGTATGTAAATGAGCGTGCCATCGCAACTCAGCAGACTGGTTTCGTTCTATGTGCTCAATTACGTAATTGGTTGCCGGATGCGATAGGAGGGGTGCTTTGGTTTGGTGTGGATGATGCCGCAACAGCTGTTTTTACACCTATGTATGGCTCAATCAAAGAAACTCCCGAATGTTTCCGGGTGGGTAACGGCGATATGATGACCTTCTCCTGGACTTCCGCTTTCTGGATTCATAACTGGGTAGCAAATATGGCTTACAGCAAGTACAGTTTCATGATTGAAGATATCAAGCCTGTTCAGAAAGAATTGGAACTTGGATTCGAGGCTATGCAGCCGTCAATTGATAAGGCTGCTGCAGATATGTATGCAAAGAATCCGGAGGAGGCTGTAAAGTTTCTTACATGGTATAGTACAACCGAAGCGAACCGTAGTACCGCTCGTTGGAAACAATTGGGCGAATATTTGGTTGTGAAGTATATAGATGGTAACGTGAAAAAAGAGGTGAACGGAAAATTCATGCAAAATGGCTATGGCTTATCTGCTTCTCCCAATTTCCCTGGTTACGACGAGACTTACTATCGCAGCATTGTTAACAGTGCCGGTGAACGATTGAAAGTAAAATAAGGTTATATAAATAGTGTTTTTAATATTGGGTAAAACTTTTAAAAAAGATGAGTATGAAAAAAGTAGTTTTAGTGTTTCTGTTTGCTGTAATGACGGTAGGTGGTGTTTTTGCTCAACAAGGCGCCTCTTCGGTAGGTTTGAGTGTGGGTTATGCACTTGATACCGATAATACGACAGTAGGAATTGATTATCGCTACAATGTGTCAGATGATGTGCGTATCGCTCCTTCTTTAACGCATTTGATGAAGCATGGTGGATTAAGTGCATGGGCACTTGATTTTAATGCCCATTATGTAGTTAAATTAGATTCTTCATTCGGTTTTTATCCTTTAGGTGGAGTCAGCCTTTCATTTTGGGAAGCTGGCCGCGATTGGGATGCAACCCGTCTTGGTGTCAACATCGGTCTTGGTGGAGAAGTATATGCTTCCAGAGATTTAACTGTTGGCTTGGAGATGAAGTATAATTTGATACAAGATTTCGATCAAGCTATGGCTGCCGTTCGGATAGCCTATAATTTTTAGTGTTTTTGACTTATTTTACCCAATAAAAAGGGCGCTCTTGTTGGAGCGCCCTTTCCTTTTTATAAGATCTGATATCTCGATGTGAATCAATTATTCTCAGCCGGCTGGTAAAGGTATCGCTTGATACTTCTTTTAGGCGTCTTTTCGAATTCTTCCTGGTACATTTTAATTCCCGATATCTTAGAATATCCAGGCAACAATTCATTCAGGTCTTTTATATTCTCCTGCATCAGAATCTCTATTTTATTGTGATCGATGCCCTGTTTATCTACCTGCTCCCAATCCGGATAAATCAATGCAACTAATTTGCCGTTTTGAGAAACTATAAGTGATTCTGCAACGTAGGCCATGTTATTTAGCTGTTGTTCTATTTCTTCAGGATAGATGTTTTGTCCGGATGGCCCTAAAATCATTGTTTTGCTACGGCCTTTAATGAAAATAAATCCATCTTCATCAATAGTGCCTAAGTCGCCGGTACGTAACCAGCCATCTTTGGTAAAACAGGATTTCGTAGCTTCCGGATTTTTATAGTATCCTAACATCACGTTGGTTCCACGAACCAATATTTCACCTACAGTATTTACTGGATCTTCAGAGTCGATTTTTGCCTCCATTCTGTCTACAACACGTCCACAGGAGCCCGCTTTGTATGTGTCCCATTGCTCATATGCAATCAACGGACCACACTCGGTCATACCATATCCAACTGTATACGGGAAATTAATAGATCGTAAGAAGTTTTCTACATCCTTATTCAGTCCGGCACCACCAATTACTATTTGTTTGAAATTACCACCAAAAGAAGCGGTTAGTTTTGCTGCAACTATTTCAAGTAACTTCTTCTCAATAAAAGGAACTTTTAGAAGAAAACGGGTAAGAGGCTTTTCCAGTTCAGGAAACACCTTACTCTTTATTATTTTCTCAATAATAAGAGGAACAGCCAGAATAAGTGTAGGCTTTATATTCATGAAGGATTCTGCAATGATCCTGGGCGAAGGAGTACGGGTAAGGAAATGGATATGGCAACCCTTGTTAATCCCATTTAATATTTCGAAAGCCAGGCCGTACATATGCGCCATTGGAAGCATGCATACAAAGTTGTCGCCAGCATGTATGAATGGGATATTATCGTAGGCATATTGCGTATTACTCCACAAGCTACGGTAAGGGATCATTACTCCTTTAGAAAAACTTGTTGTACCGGAAGTGTAATTGAGAACAGCCAGTTCTTCCGGCTTTTCTACATGATACTTTACATCTGCCGAAGTAAATGACCTTGGGTATTTCTTTCCAAAGTATTCGTTAATCCGTTCGCGAACAGTAAATGTTTCCTTGTTTTTCGATTTAATTACTGAAAAATTGTCAAGCATCATAAAAAGCTTGACATCCGGCATTTTTGCATCATTCATATTTTCCCAATTGCTATTTGCTGCGAGAACAGCTTTAGATTCGGAGTGATTAACGATATGATGTATATTATCCGGTTTAAAATCGTGTAAAATAGGAACAGCTACAGCTCCATAAGCAAGAATCCCAAAAAAACAGATAGCCCAGTTTGACGAATTACGTCCAACTAAGGCTACTTTATCCCCTTTTTTTATTCCCGCATGTTCAAGAATGATGTGGAACTTTTCAATTCGACGGGCAACATCTTTGTAATGATAGGTATGCCCTTCATAATCGGAGAAAGCAGGTAAATCCCAATGATTCTTAATGCTAGTCTCTATTAAACCTAAAAAACGATTCTCCATATTGCTGAAATAAAATAGTTTTCATAAAAAACAAAGTGCTCAATCTATACACTTTTTCAATAATAAAATACACGAAGATAGATAAAAGTTCTGCATAAACTGTTTTATAGAAGAACTTTAACTATTCCTTTGCGGATAACACCTTGTCCGATACCTGGAGCATGTCCGTCTTCGGGGAAATAGATAACAAACTGACCAGGATATATTTTGGTATATGCGGTTGGTTTATCAACGTAAAAGGTGATGTCTTTTTCCTCGTTGTAAGGTATAGATACTTCATTTAATTCGCTACCGCCTTTCCATCCTATTTTTTCGACTCCTAATAATGGGAACTGGATGTCGATGTATTTTTTATGAGTTTCGATGCTCGCTTCCTCTTTCGTTTTACCAAAAATACTTGTGATTGTTACCGTAAGATTGTGCTCTTCTAAAATAATTTTACCATCTTCCATTGAAGAAAAATCGGTCGACTTTATATATTCAAATGCTCTTTTAAATAAAGGATGCAGGTTTTCAATGCGCGAAGAATTTGATAAAGTATCAAGTATCATACTCGTAATTTGTTTTGTATTTATTGAGCAAATGTCGTTATTATTATTGATAATAGAGATAGGCAAACTTGAAATATTTATGAATTTTATGCGTAATTTTCGTGTTTAAATTGTTATCTCAAAAACAAATGATTGAAGATCAAATAATTATTTATACCTTTGTTGTAGTATTTCATAGAATAAATTAGCTTTTTAAATATAATCAAAGATCTAATGGCGCATAGAAAACAATCATATAAAGAAGAAATTGCCAATGCAATTACGCATGGGATAGGGATCTTATTCGGACTTACGGCAACCGTTTTTTTGCTTATTAAAGGTATTAAATCGGGAGATCCGTGGGTGATTTCCGGATTTATGGTGTATGCTTTTGGTATGACGCTTTCGTATGTTACTTCTACACTATATCATAGCTCCAGAAATGAGTCGGCCAAACTCTACCTGCGTAAATGGGACCATAGTGCTATTTTTATCCATATAGCAGGCACTTATACCCCATTTACCTTAATATTATTACGTCAAGTAGGGTGGTGGGGCTGGAGTCTCTTTACAGTCGTATGGTTGATAGCGCTCGTTGGCATCCTTTACACATTTAGAAAGATGAAGGATAAAAGTCCGCTAAAAACAATTGCTTACGTTGCCATGGGAAGTGTAATCGTTGTTGCGATCAAACCAATGATACAGATTTTTGAAGGTCAGCATATGATGGAAATTTTGTATTGGCTGATCGGTGGCGGCGCATGCTATGTAGTAGGTGCTGTTTTTTATTCATTTGATAAGGTAAAGTATATACACACGGTCTGGCATCTGTTTGTTTTAGGGGGAAGTGTCTCGCACTGCATTGCTATTTATAAATTAGTATAACAGATTCAGTAATATTCTATCGAGAAATTTGTAAGTACTTTTCATTTCAAAAGTCATTAAATTAGCACCAGTATGTTGGTGCTTTTTGGGATAAAAGTACCGACATACTGGTGCTAATCTTTTATAGTAAATCAACCCCTTACAATAGGATATTCTTCTATTACTTCTAAAATTAAATTGATAAAAGGTACTCTATTTGAGTTTCAAAAATCATTTTAATAATCTATCCTATTGTTTGGTGAACTATGGTAAACTATTACTTACCTGTTTGTTTAATTAGCGTTTGGGCTGCGTAAGCAGACTTACACTAACTATTGCTACGACAGAAAGAGGTAAAGCAAATAAAATTGGATCTATTGCGAACCAAGGATATACATCTATCAAAACCTCTTTTCCAAACAATAATTTACAAAGTCCAACAGGTACAGCTTCTGCTTTATGTAAGAATAACATTGCAAACATACTGGCGAAAGCTCCTGTAAAAAGGCTGGCAATCGCACCTTGTCTGGTAACCTTTGGCCAATATAAGGAACAGAAATAGGCAGGAAGGAAAGTCACAGCGCACACCCCCATAAACAATGCTGTACCTCTTGCAATAATACCTGCACTTAGCGTATAGCAGATGATATAGCTTAAGAGAATAGATATCAAAACGCCAATTCGTACTCCCATTGTCGAATTTTCATTCTTTCGGCGACCAAGCTTAGGAAACATGTCCGCACCAAAGGCCGCACCCATAGTATGAAACAGGGCACTTAATGTTGACATACTTGCAGAAAGGATACAAAGCATAAATAATGCTCCAAACCAGTCAGGCATGGCTTTATTGATAAATAATGGAATAATCTTGTCAATATCCTTTACTGCCTCGGAAGCTACCAATCCCTGCGTTTTATAGAAAAAAAGGTTGGAAAGAGCACCTACATGATAAATGGCCCCAACTGTGATTATTAGGAACACGCAGCCAATCAGAACACCCCGGTTTATTTGTTTGGAGCTTTCCACCATCATAAAACGGACAACCAATTGCGGCTGAGCCAAACAACCTAAACCAACACCCAGAATAAGCGATGTAACCAACGTAAACCATTGAGGAGAGCCGGTTACAGGCATGCGGGTCCAGCCTTGATGACCAAGCAATTTATATTTCTCTGGTACCAGAGGTGCCAAATCAGACAGTTTCTTATTAGCCTCAACAAACCCGAGATCCATCGACTTGTAGAACCAGAATAACAAGAATAACATACATACAAACATAATTACAGCCTGAAGCGCGTCGGTATAGAGAACCCCTTTTATTCCTCCGGAAATTACATAAGCAGCTACGATAAGAGTAAAAGCCAGCAAAGCCACATGAAAATCAATCTCAAACATCTGCTCAATGAACACAGCACCACCTTTCATCACTACAGCAGTATACAGAGGCATACCAATGAAAATTATACCGGCTATGAATATTTGAATTGCTCTTGAATTATAATGCAGACCTAACAGCTGGGGAAATGTTTTTGCATTGTGTTCGGCTCCCATTTTCCGGGTCTTTCTCCCAAATACAATAAAAGCGATGATAACACCCATAAACATATTGAGCAAACATAACCACTGGATACCCATACCGAATGTTGCTGCAATACCGCCAAAACCTACTATGGCTGAAGCCGAAATAAAGGTTGCTCCATAGGAAAGAGCCATGATAACCGGATTTACCTTTCGTCCTCCCAGCAAATAATCACTGGCATCCTTTGTCGCCTTGTATCCCAGGTAACCCAGATAGGCCACTAAAAACATATATATAATAACGATTATACCTAAGGTTAACGTACTCACTTGTTAGAGTTTTTAGAGTTAATACTATCATTTTCATCTTTATTCCAGTTCCTTACACCGAACCAGATGGCAAATATAACACAGGCAAAAGCCAATAAATATGCCAGCCAAATTCCCGGATCATCTATTCCAAACATATCTATAAATTTATTAGATCGGATTCAACAATAAACTCCATATTTTTCTTTCGAATAACATCGATTGCCGCATCCTGGTTATTAGTCCGCAGTATAAGAATAGATTTACCATACATGGATACACAATACATATATTCAATGCTTAAACCGGCCTGAGTGAAATTTGTAAGTGAGCTTGCGAAGCTTCCCGATTTTGAATCGGTGGTAATTGCCAGAACCTCTGTTAGGTTGGCACTTACATTGTTCGATTTGAGCAGAGAATAGGCTCTTTGCGGCTCGCTTACTATTATACGTAGTATGCCATACTCGGAAGTGTCTGCAACAGTGGCAGCGATAATCCTGATATCTTCTTTTGCAAGTAATCCCAGAATTTCACTGAGCTTACCATACTTGTTTTCAAGGAAAATTGAAATCTGATTAATTGTCATGGTTTAATTTATTAGAATTTCCGATTAGATTAAAATTTACGCAAATCACGAACTCTGATCGCTTTGCCTTCCTGGACCGGAAGTGAACCCTTGGCAACCAATTTAAGACGAGGTGTGATAAGTAATTCATCTTTAAGTTGATGTGTGATGTTTTTGCTAAGCTTTTGCAATGTACTGTAATCGTCTGTAAACAAATCGCTTATTTCTACTTCCACTTGCATTTCATCGCTGTTTCCAACTGTTTCAATCGTAATTAAATAATTGTTAGCAAGCTCCTTGAAATTCATTAAAATCTTTTCGATTTGAATAGGGAAGATATTCACACCTTTTAAAATAATCATATCATCGCTTCTGCCTTTAAAGCGATCCAATCGCTTGTGAGTTCTTCCACATGGGCAGGTGCCGGGTATAATTCTGGTGAGATCTCGTGTACGATAACGAAACAACGGCATGGCTTCCCGATTGATTGTAGTAAGGACCAATTCGCCAATGGTTCCGTCCGGAACGGGTTCGAGCGTAACAGGATCTATAATTTCAACAATAACATAGTCCTCCCAAATATGAAGACCATTTTGTTCTGTACATTCAAAGGCAACACCGGGCCCATTCATTTCGGACATTCCAAAGCAATTATAGGCTTTAACACCCAATAGCTGCTCAATACGCTTGCGTTGTTCTTCCGAGTGAGGCTCTGCTCCGATACAGATTGTTTTTAATTTTGTTTCCTTTCTGGGATCGATACCCAATTCGTAAAACACTTCTGCAAGCCGGGTGGCATAACTCGGAATAATATGCAGGCAGGTTGTTCCAAAATCAGTTATAAACTTAATTTGACGCTTTGTATTTCCTGCAGCTGCCGGAACGGTCAAAGCTCCCAGCTTTTCGGCACCATACTGGAATCCAAGTCCGCCGGTAAACATGCCATATCCTGAAGTGTTCTGGAATACGTCTGTGTCTCTTAATCCAACCATATACATACAGCGGGCAACCTGATTGGCCCATTCATCCAGGTCTTTTTTGGAATGTAACACCACAGTGGGATTACCGGTCGTTCCGCTTGACGAGTGAACCCGTACGCAGTCCTTTAACGGAATTGAAGCCATTCCAAAAGGATAACAATTTCTCAAATCATCTTTTGTGGTAAACGGAATCTTTCGAAGATCATCCAATGAATGAATGTTCTCGGACGTAATGTTTAGCTCGCTAAAAAGTTTTCCGTAATGAGATGAATTTTTTGCCGATTCTATGGTTTTTTTTAGGCGTTTAAGTTGAAGTTCCTCAAGATCGGAACGGTTCATCGTTTCAATTTCTTCCTGCCAATACATCATACTTTTGTATCTTTTTTAGTGTGTTTTCATTAAATTAGAACACAAAAGTAGGCTTATTTTTGATATTTATCACATTTTTGAATTAAAATATAAATAATTGACAGGTTTAAATAAACGTTATTTAAACCATTCCAGTAATTGAGACACTGAAACCGACGAAAAATCCGGAATCACGTCATGTACTTTATCAGAAAGTTCTTCAGCCGGGATCGTACTACTTACACCAATCACTCGCATTCCGGCTAATGTTGCAGCTTTAATTCCCGCAAAAGAGTCTTCAAATACAATACAGTTTTCTGGCTTGGCATTCCAGTCATTCGCTGCCAGTAAATAACACATAGGATCGGGCTTGCCTTTTGTAATACGATCAGCTGTTACAATCGTATCAAAAACGTTGTTGAGAGACAATATCGAGAATGCACGCTCCATTTTAAAATCTTGCGAACTGGTTACCAGACCAACTTTGAATCCCTCTTTTTTTACGTTGTAAACAAAATCCAACGCTCCGTCGATAGTAGGAAAGTCCATCTGTTTTTCAAACTCATTACTTTCCTGCAATACCGATGCTTTTGTTTCTTCAGAGGCATCGCTGAAATAAGTTTCCATAACATAGGGCATGGTAGTGCCTTTAATTTTGCTCGCAAAATTCTCCCCTAAACCGTAACGTACTCCGGCTTCATTCCAAAATATATCGTAAATAGGTTCCGTATTAACAAGTACACCATCAAAATCAAAAAGAACATACTTCTGCTTATTCATTTTCCTGCTAAAATTTAATCAATCATTATTAAAATGCAAAGATACGACAATCTTTCCTGAGGTTCAAGAACATTGTCGTATCTCAACGTATCGAAATACCTTTCTTAATAAAGAGGTAGATACTGCGTTTTATTTTTTTGTAAAACTATAAAGCAGAATCTTTTGATCTAATTCATCCGGAATATTTTCGGTAGCGGTTAAGAAGGTGAATGAATATTGATCTTTATATTCTTTTTCAATATCAGGCATATTGTTTTCACATACCAGGAAGTAGCCTTCTTCAGGAAGCTGCTTTTCAAAGTCGTGGAATAAATTACCCATATAGAAATTGAGACCGTACATATTTTTGTACTTGAGAAGATTATTTACCACAAACACGTTTGATCTGTTTACCGGATATTCTTTCTTAATGCGCGTGGCAAATGCTTTGCACGAACTCCCCTCACGAATTGTGTACATAAATACACCATCTGTTACCAAATTAAGTGCAAATGCCAACCCGATCGTTGCATAAAGTATTTTGATATTAATTTTTCTGAACATTTGATATAACAGAATTCCAAGAGCAATTAAAAGCAGGACAAATAAAAATACTGTGAGGAATGTAGGATTCGCTAAAGAATTCTGAATTAACGAAACTGTGTAAAGGGTACTGGCCTTATCCGTATACTGAGCCACGATTGTGCTTAGATTAATAGCTCCCCCCATCACTAAAGCAGAAGCTATTAGAACCAAAGAGGTACATGATGCCAGAAAAGCAGCAAATACTCGTGTGGCTTTCGTCTTGTATTCAGTAATATAGATGGCATATTGAGCAAGAAATAAAGCTATAAAAGGATAAGCTGGCATCAAATACACGCTTCGTTTACTTGCAGGGAAAGAATAAAAGAAGATTACACATACAATTACAACCAAGCTAAACAGTCTTACCTTTTCCATGGATTTGATGGATGACCAAATCCCTGTGACAAGCTCTTTGACTGTTTTTTCAGGTTTACGTACCTTTAAACCAAAGAGAGAAAAGAAAAACAAGATTGTCCAAGGAAGAAAACCCGCTATTAGTGTAACGAAATTGTAATAAAACCCATTTTCATGTCCTAATCTATAGTCAATATCAGGAGTGCTGGTATTGAAAAAACGACCAAAATTTTCGGCCAGAACTACATCAAGGAAATCATCACCACCCTGTTTCCAGGCTGCAATGTACCACAACGCAGGTAAAAATAAAGAGGATATACCGGCATATACAATAGCTTTAAAAATATGAAGGAACTTGTATTTACCTAATACCAATAAATAAACTCCAAAAACAAAAAGAGGTAGAACAATGCCAACAGGGCCTTTTGTTAATGTTGCACATCCCAAAATTAGTGGAATACCTAATGGTATACCTTTCAATTCAAGATGTTCTTCCCAACGGTAAAGTTGTATAAGACCTAAAACTATGAAGGTTGTAAGCAGCATATCAACGCGTGTGGTCATAGCGGCCCTGTGTATTTCTACACAGGTAATCAGCAATAATGCAGCAATAAATGCTTCCTGAAACCTGGTCCTCCTGCCAAAAAAAACCAACATAAAGCTTACCAGTACTATAAATGATATTGCAGACGGCAACCTGGATGTAAACTCATTAACATATCCCTGCGGATAAGAGAAAGCCGCCATCAGCCAATGACTCATCGGTGGTTTGTATGCAAACTCGTCGGCATATGTTTGTGGGAGAACCCAGTTCCCCGTTTCTATCATTGAGACGGCCACAGCAGCTTCACGAGGTTCACCTTTTGTTGAAAAATCACCTATTCCTATCCAGGGTAATACGGATATGATACAGATGAAAACAACCAACGTTATCGGTTTTTGCAAGTAGAGATACTGTAATGTAGGTGTACGCATAATAAACTGTTAAGAATTTAACTATCTGTTTCTTTTAAATTGAACACAAAATAACAACTTTTTGTTGAATTTACCAGCCTTTATCTTGATTATTTACGCACCCAGAGATGCTTTGATTGCCTTTCTGATTAATTCTGCATCTTCCATGTTCTCTTTTAAAATAGATAGAATAAGATTCAGGTAGTTTTCCTTATTGTTTATTCCTAAAATAGGACATAAACGGCTTTGGGGAAGCATTCCTTTCTGATTATAAACACGTAATATTTCCTGGTAATTTGATGTGCTGATAAATGACCTGAATTCGGTTTTTATGTCATTATAAAGCTCGTAGACATTTATATTATGTTCTATCATCTCAATGTGTGCAGCCAATTCTTCAACAGAACCTATCTTCCTGTCGGTAGTTGCTTCCAGCTTTTTTCTTACCCGATGTTTCGCGTGAAGGATAATCTGACTTTCCAGATCTTTCTCGAACAGACGAATAACATTTTCTTTTATTTGTAAAAATACTTCCTCCGGATTTTTCATCAATCGCCTGGCAACTGTTTTTATAACAGATTCAATCATTAACAGATTCTCAACCTCGGCTACATCCGGGACAAATATGTTTTGTTCCCTCAGATAATCAATTTCGCCCTGAGTGCGCCTGTCACGATCTACAATCCCTTTCGATTCCAGTGTGTGGAAATCTTTAAGCTGGCCAAACGCCTTTGTTGTTTCAATTACTTTTTGGCATCCACCCATGGGTTTTACTAAATAGTCGGGAAAGATGTAAGGATATAATCTGCTATCAATACTATTGGAATCGTTACCTTCGATAAAGAGAATAGGTTTTCTACTGCCCAAAAGTTCAAGATAAACCTCTTCCGGATAGCTTTCATTACTTTCAATTATTTCGTAATCCCAGCACTGTTCGTCTGCCTCGTACGAGCGCACCCAGATTCGTTTACCTTCGGATCTTGCAGTTGCGAAAGCAATGTCGTGGGTTAGGTATATATAGGTGCAATCCGGTCTGCAGGACTCAATTTCGTTCCAAAGAGTATTTTTAATTGAGTCATGGAGCAATACTTCGGGCTCTTCAATGATAAGTATCGCATTTGGTTTTGCACATAGTATGGCTCCAATCAAATAAAAAACAATCTTTTCGCCATCACTCATCCGTTCGGCTGTATATGAATCTCCATCTCTGGATGTTGATGTTAATTCAAAAAAACCCGATTTGCGGACCAAGCGGTTGTGGGGAAACATCTTTTCCCATATACCCTGTATAATGTCAATTTTGGTGATAGGAGGTGGAAGTCCCGGCGATGTTTTGCTTATTTCTTTGTAATTCACAGCAGTTTCGAACTCTTCCTGCTGTAGTCGTAATGTAAGCTTCTGATATTCTGAGAGCATGGATATGCTTGAACGTTCTGCTGCAAGGGTTTTAAGAGTGAGGGTGTCACTCGTAATAAAAAGGGCCCGCATGCCCGAAATATTTACGGCATAATCCGAGTATCGGGAAACAATATCTTTTCCAAACGAGCTTTTGCCGGATCCATTTGCTCCTATAACCACAAGTACTCCCGGATTTTCGATGACAGGAGTATCTGAAGAGTTTAATTTTTTAGGAAGTATCAGATTCATAAGATTCGTGATTAGTATCTTTAATTAAGTTTCAAAGATAGGAATTTTTGTTATTCAGCACGCTATTAAGTTGTACGAAACCGTAGTTAAGGATACGGATGAAATCAATAGAGTAGGGGAAAAAGAAAAGGGCACTGCCAGGTGCCCTTTTTCTTTAAAATTTATATTGGATTAATATCCTCTGATTGCTTCGATACCTGGAAGAATTTTACCTTCGATTGCTTCAAGCAATGCTCCACCACCTGTTGAAACATATGAAACACCGTTAGCCAAGCCAAATTTGTTTACACAAGCAACAGAGTCGCCACCACCTACAAGAGAGAATGCGCCATTCTTTGTTGCTTCAACAATTGCTTCGCCAACAGCAAGTGAACCGTGTGTAAAGTTTTCGAATTCAAATACACCTGTAGGACCGTTCCAAAGAATTGTTTTTGATTTTTTAATCACTTCAGCATATTCGGCTTCTGTCTTAGGACCGATATCAAGACCTTGCCATCCGTCAGGAATTTGATCTGCATCTACCAATTGAGTATTAGCATCGTTGCTAAATTTATCAGCAATTTTAGCGTCGCAAGCAAGAATCATGTTTACATTATTTGCTTTAGCTTTTGCTAGCAGTTCAAGCGCAAGATCAAGCTTGTCGTCTTCACAAATTGAACTACCGATATGGCCACCCAATGCCTTGGTGAATGTAAAAGTCATACCACCTGTTATAATCAGGTTATCTACCTTTCCAAGCAGATTCTCAATGATTTCAATTTTAGATGAAACCTTTGATCCACCCATGATTGCTGTAAACGGACGATTGATTTCGCTCATTACTTTTTCAACTGCAAGCACCTCTTTTTCCATCAAGTAACCAAACATTTTGTTGTTGATGTCAAAATAAGCAGCGATCAAAGCAGTTGAAGCGTGCGCACGGTGCGCTGTACCAAATGCATCGTTTACATAACAATCAGCCAAAGATGCTAATTTCTTAGTAAACTCTTTCTGGCTTTCTTTAACGGCTTTTTTAGCAGCTTTCTTTTCTTCTTCTGAAGCATCTTCTGCTAAACCTCTTGGTTTACCTTCTTCTTCAGCATAAAAACGAAGATTTTCAAGCAACAGAGCTTCACCTGGTTTTAGTGCAGCTGCTTTTGCAATTGCTTCTTCACCAACACAGTCATTTGCAAACTGTACGTTAACGCCAAGCAATTCCGAAACGTGAGAAAGAATATGTTTCAAAGAATATTTTTCAGTAACGCCTTTCGGACGACCAAGGTGTGAACCAATAATCGGGCTTCCTCCATCGGCAAGAATTTTCTTCAAAGTAGGAAGAGCTGCACGAATACGGTTGTCGTCTGTGATGTTGAAATTCTCATCCAGGGGAACATTGAAGTCTACCCGAACAAATGCCTTTTTACCGGCAAAATTGAATTTTTCGATTGTTTGCATAACTATTATTTTTAGAATTATGTTTGACTTTGTTAACGCCCCGCAAACTTACACAAAATTATTCGACAAGAAGTGCAAAAGCAGATAAAAATACATATCAATGATTAAACTCTTTTTTTATTTCAGTCTGTCAATTTAAATCTCAGACGAAGTCTTCCTTCTTGAAAATCGTAGTTTAAAAGCTTAAAATGGCCAATTTCAGAGGTGTTGGATACATGCGCACCAATACATGCACAAATGTCATAATCGCCAATGCGGATAATTCGTAACATTTCACTCGCATCTTCCGGCAGTTTACTTAAGTCTACTAATCCGGATGCATCATTTATATGCATGAACTCTTCATTAACATCCAGGTTGCGGTCAATAACTTCATTCACGATACGCTCTACCTCAAGCATAGTTGCTTCATCCGGCTCTTCCGGAAGCAGATAATCACATTTCGATTTTTTCCGTTCAATATGACTATTCTTTGAGCGCGGACACCCGAACATTCTTACCATAGTCTGATTTAAAATATGTTCTGCCGTATGCATTGGGGGATACTCGTTCTTATTGTGCTCATTTAAAAGAATCTCTTTCATCCTTATTCTTTTTCCTTCTATTTTTTATTAATAATTTATTTCTTCAAGATACCCTTGTCTACAGATTCGTTTAAAAGATTCTCAGCATATTCCCAAAGTGTGTCCGATCCTTTATTGATTGATTTTTTTTGGGTGTATACTTCGTTATAAGTAACATTATACTTATCCCATGTTCCGCCGTTATTCGAGAAGTTCTGCAACAAAGGTTCAAGTTTGTCTAATGATTTGGCAAATTTTGCATCATCAGTCTCTCCATCCTCAAATTCTTTCCAGAGATCAATCAATTCTTTAGCCTGATTTTCCGGTAATAGTCCGAAAATTCGTTTTGCAGCAGCAAACTCTTCTTCTGTATTTTTATGGCTTTTTGATTTGTCATAAACAAATACATCTCCGGAATCTATTTCAACTATATCATGTATTAAAACCATTTTTATAACTTTCAGGATATCGACCGGTTTGTTTGCATGTTCAGAAAGAGCTATTGCCATCAGAGCTAAATGCCAGCTATGTTCTGCATCATTTTCGGGTCGGTCGCTGTTGAGTAAACAGGTGCGACGTTGAATGTATTTGATTTTATCTATCTCTTTAATAAATTGGATTTGTTTAAGTAAGTCATTTGTAATCATATGTCAAGTATCATTATTTTGATTCTAAAATGTTATTTCTGATTGTTCAAATATATAAACTATAAATAGTGAAGGGGAATATATTCATTCCCCTTCTCCTGTTATATTGTCGAAATTATTCATCTCTTCTTTTACGCATGGCCAGTCGATTGAGCTTTCCTTGTAATTTCATAATTTCAATAAGAGATAATTTTTCAAATGCCTCTATGGATAAATCGGGATCAGTTTCGGTTATAGTTACTGAGGGTGTTATTTTAGACTTTTGTTCATTTAATACTTCAAATAACATAGTAAAAAGTTCGGCAGACTGAATCCCGTTCGCTCTGTTAAAAGACTCAGTTAAGTCATTCTTAAGTTTTTGTACCAGAGTGTATTTAGGCCTTCTTCCCATAGGTGATTAGAATTTATTGAGTTAATATTTTCACAAATATAAAAATAAAATAGATACCTTTGCGGCATCCTATAATAAAAAAATGATAAATAATGTCAGTACATCAATCGGAAGATAACAGAAAAGTGACGACTCATCGTCTCGTCGAGATGAAACAGAGAGGAGAGAAAGTTTCCATGTTGACTGCTTATGACTATTCAATGGCCAAAGTTATTGACGAGGCTGGAATGGATGTAATTTTAGTGGGTGACTCTGCTTCAAATGTTATGGCTGGAAATGTAACAACTCTTCCTATGACTTTAGACCAGATGATTTACCATGGAACTTCGGTCGTAAAAGCTGTAAAAAGAGCCCTTGTGGTTGTAGATATGCCATTCGGTACTTACCAGGGAGATGCTAAAGTAGCTTTAGCTTCGGCTGTGCGTATCATGAAAGAAACCGGTGCGGATTGTTTAAAGCTGGAAGGAGGTTCTGAAATACGTGAATCACTTGAACGTATCTTATCGGCCGGTATTCCAATCATGGGACATCTGGGTTTAACACCACAATCTATCAATAAATTTGGCACATATACTGTTCGGGCCAAGGAAGAGGCCGAAGCAAATAAGCTAATTGAAGATGCTCATTTCCTGGAAGAAATAGGTTGCTTTGCAATTGTACTGGAAAAAATACCAGCGAAATTGGCTGCACGTGTTGCTTCCGAACTTACAATTCCAATTATTGGAATCGGAGCAGGAGGGGGTGTTGATGGACAAGTTTTGGTTATGCACGACATGCTGGGTATCAACCAAGGTTTCTCACCTCGTTTCTTGCGTAAATATGCCAATCTTCACGAAGAGATTACCAAGGCGGTAAAAAGCTATATCAAAGATGTGAAAACATCTGATTTCCCAAACGAAAAAGAGCAATATTAATTTTATCGCTCATAAGTTTCAAGGTAAAAGGGAGTCTCACCAACAGAGACTCCCTTTTAGTTGGCAAATAAGTTACATATATTATCCTCAAACAGAGAAAGAGCTGTTTTTATATTTTGAGCTCTTTTTATATGCTTCAATGTATGTTAGCTTATGCTAAATTTTATACCTTTGCAGCTTATTGGATAAGTAAAAAAGAAACAATATAATATTAGAAAATTAAAATGGCAAAAGAGCTTAAAGAACTCACTCCCCGTAGTGTAAGTTACTCGCAGTGGTACCAGGATCTGGTTATTAAGGCTGATTTGGCAGAAAATTCTGCTGTACGAGGTTGTATGGTAATTAAACCTTATGGCTATGCCATCTGGGAAAAAATGCAACGTATTCTGGATGATAAATTTAAGGAAACAGGTCACTCCAATGCCTATTTCCCGTTGTTTATTCCCAAGTCATTCTTGAGTAAGGAGGCCGAACATGTGGAAGGTTTTGCTAAAGAATGTGCTGTAGTAACACATTACCGTCTTAAAACAAATCACGATGGAACAGGGGTTGTTGTAGATCCTGAAGCTAAGTTGGAAGAAGAACTGATTGTTCGTCCCACATCCGAAACAATTATATGGAATACATATCGTAACTGGATTCAATCTTATCGTGACCTTCCTATTCTGGTAAATCAGTGGGCCAATGTTGTTCGCTGGGAAATGCGTACCCGCTTATTCCTTCGTACAGCCGAATTTTTATGGCAAGAAGGCCACACTGCCCATGCAACGAAGGATGAAGCAGAAGCGGAAGCAAGGCAAATGCTGGAAGTATATGCCGATTTTGCAGAAAAATATATGGCTATGCCCGTTGTAAAGGGAGTAAAATCTGCCAGCGAGCGTTTTGCCGGAGCGTTAGATACTTATACGATTGAAGGATTGATGCAGGATGGTAAAGCTTTGCAAAGTGGTACATCTCACTTTTTAGGTCAGAATTTTGCCAAAGCATTCGATGTAAAATACATTGATAAAACAGGTAAGAGTGAATATGTTTGGGCAACTTCCTGGGGTGTTTCAACCCGTTTGATGGGAGCCTTGATTATGTCTCACTCAGACGACAATGGTTTGGTGTTGCCTCCTAAGCTGGCTCCGATCCAGGTTGTTATTGTTCCGATTTATAAGAATGATGAGCAACTTAAACTGATTGATGAAAAGATTTCAGGCATAGTTGCAGGGCTTAAGTCTTTAGGAATTTCTGTTAAGTACGACAATGCCGATAATAAAAAGCCGGGATGGAAATTTGCCGAATACGAACTAAAGGGTGTACCTGTTCGTCTGGCTATGGGTGGTCGCGACCTGGAGAACAATACCATTGAAGTGATGCGTAGGGATAAACTCGAAAAAGAAACAGTTTCTTGCGAAGGTATCGAAGCATATGTTAAGAATTTATTGGACGACATCCAGGAAAATATATTCAAGAAAGCATTCGATTATCGTACAGCAAATACAGTTTCTGTTGATAGCTACGACGAATTCAAACAAAAAATTGAAGATGGCGGATTTATCCTAGCGCATTGGGATGGTACTGCCGAGACAGAAGAGCTTATTAAGAATGAAACAAAGGCAACAATACGTTGTATTCCTTTGGAAGGAGATAAAACTCCGGGTGTTTGTATGGTTACAGGTAAGCCATCGGCACAAAGAGTTGTATTTGCCCGTGCATACTAATAACTTTAAATAAAAAGGGTGACTCAAGCAATTGAGTCACCCTTTTTATTTTATAAAACCGACAGTCTGTAGTCGATACTATTTTTAAAAGATTTTTGCCACAGCTACCATCATAGGTATAGAGCCGGAGATATAAATTATATTATATAAAATCAGAACCAACGTATTTTTCTGAATATAATAAATGCGGCTGCAGATAACGCAAGAGCCAAAAGAATTATTCCTATAAATCCAAAACGTAAATCTTCTGCATAGGTAATAACGTTCATTCCATAAAAACTTGCAATTAAGGTTGGCACCATCAACAATATGGAAATAGAGGTCATTCGTTTCATGATGGTGTTCACGTTATTGGTGATAATAGAAGCAAAAGCATTCATGGTTCCCGTTAGAATATCACTATAGATGTTCACCGTAATATGAGCCTGCCTCAACTCTGTTTCCACATCTTCAAGTAATTCTTTGTCAACGTAATCGGGCCCCTGGAAAATACTCTGCAGTTTGGTAAGCATCACTTCATTACCACGAATTGACGTGTTGAAATAAACCATACTCTTCTCTAGTTTCATCAAACGAAGAAGATCTTCATTTCGAATGCTTTTTTCCAATTCTTTTTCGGCCATTCTTACCTCATTGTTAACCTGCTTAAGGTATTTAAGGAACCACACGGCCGACGAATGAATAATACGTAATATTAAATCGAATTTGGTTCGGATTACAAGCTCTTTACGACGGGTATAACGAATAAAATCGTCAATTAATTCGGATTTATAATAACAAACAGAAACAATAATCTCTCCATTGGTAATCATGCCGATCGGCACGGTTGTGAATGGTATACCTTGTTCTGTGCTTTGTACGGGAATACGTAAAATAGTTAATAACCATCGCCCTTCGTATTCAATACGTGGACGTTCGTCGGTATCTTCAATATCGGATAAGAATGATTCAGGTACGTGTAGTTCGTTTGTAAGGTAGTTGATGTCGTCTTGAGTAGGACATTCAACATTTACCCAGCAATTGGGAAGCCACTGGTCAATTTCCATATAACCGGCTTCGCAATGAAGAAATTTTTTCATTATTGCCTCCTTTCGTTTTATTACGGCAGGGTGGAATAATGCTTCTACTTCTGCCAGATTACTTTTTATTTACCTCAAGCGGGATACTGTCATCCATAATTTAATGATTGATTTTATCGGGTGCAAAGGTAGGTTAATTAAACCAGATTACAAAAAAAGGGGATACCTAATGATATCCCCTCTGTTATAATTAACACTTGATGTGCTATTATTTGATATTCGGTTTTTCAAGTCCATACCCTTTTTTCTTGTCTTCTGCCTTAAGCATCAGTGCAACTACCAGGGCTAAAACACCAAATCCTGTAAAAATAATCATCGGAAGAGTATAATCGTATGCTGGTCCGTCGCCTTCCAGTTTGCAGTAACGGTCTAATACCCAGCCAATCAATGCAGGAACACCCATTAATCCCCAGTTCTGAACCCAGAAGATTAGGGCATAAGCAGTTCCCAGTTGATTTTCAGGAATAATTTTAGGAACTGATGGCCACATCGCCGAAGGTACAAGAGAGAAAGCCACACCCAAAATAATCATTATAATTGTTGCAAACCACCATTGGTTAAGCAAAGGAAGAGCAAACAACAAATGGACCCCAATCAACATACAGGCTCCGATAATCATAATTGTGGCACCTTTACCCTTACGGTCGTACAAGTTTCCAAAGAAAGGAGTAAGGAACAATGTACCTAAAGGAAGCAGACTGGGAATAATACCTGCAAGTTCGGGATCAACGGCATATTTATTAACCATCAAATCGGTTGCATATTTAAGGAATGGGAAAACAGCCGAATAAAACAGAACACAAAGTAATGCTATCAACCAAAAACCCTTATTCGTAATAATTAAGAAAATATCTTTAACTCTGAACGGCTCTTCAGCATCTTTGTCGGCATCAGTAAGCGAGGCATCAAGCTTGCGATCCATAAAAATATAGACGATAAAGGCGATAAGGCCGATACAAAGCATGATGAAACATAAAAGAATAGGAGCGGATACACTATTAAAATATTTAGCAAAAGGAACAGATACAGACATAGCCAGCATGGTTCCAATACGGGCAGTGGCCATTTCGAGACCCATTGCAAGCGCCAGTTCCTTACCTTTAAACCATTTCACAATAATCTTTGAAACGGTAATCCCTGCAATTTCAACTCCTACACCAAATATGGCATATCCAAAAGCAGCAATAGCAACCTGCGCTTTCATTCCCAGGATAATCAGGCCATCCATAGCGAAGTAATCGGAAATAGCATAATACTTGATACCACATCCAACCAACATAAGTAAACAAGCATTAAATCCGGTAAAGCGAACCCCCATCTTGTCCAGGATCATTCCTCCGAAGATAAGCATCAGCAAAAACACATTAAACCAGCCGTAGGCACTCGTAAAAATACCGTAATCGGTACTGCTCCAAAGCAATTCCGATTCGAGCATTGGTTTTAACGGCGACATAACATCGGTCAGAAAATAACCACACAACATGGTGAAGGCCACTACCGCTAGCGCAGCCCAGCGAGCACCTTTCGAGTCACTCAGCTTCTTTTGAATTTTTTCAGTCATTTGTTTTATTTCTAGTTGTAAATATCAAGTTTTAAAGCAATCAATGCATCCGAAACAATAAATGTACTACCGCCTATAAAAATACAATCATTAGGTTCAGCTGCATTCTTAGCCGCCTCAATGGCCAAAGCAACTGATGAATGAATTGTCCCTTTAAGACCATGTTCGCTTGCCTGCAAAGCAAACTCCTCTGCTGGAAGAGCTCTTTCGACCGAAGCATTGGTAAAATAATAAATAGCTTTTTTAGGCAGTAATTTTAAAACTCCGTGTATATCTTTGTCGTTTACCATACCAATAACTATATGCAGTGCATGGCAGGGCGTTTGATCCAATTGTTTGGAGAGATATTCCCAGCCTCCCACATTATGCCCTGTGTCACAAATTATAAGCGGATCTCTCTGGATAATCTGCCATCGCCCCATTAATCCTGTAAGTCCGGTTACCTGAGCAAACCCTGTCTTTACCGCTTGTGGAGTAATTTTATATCCTAACGAAAGAAGCTCTCTGATTGCTGTGAGGACAGTACATGTGTTCTTTTCCTGAACAACACCTCCTAATTCGCCTTCAATTGTACCATAATCAGTGGTATCATATACCCAATGGCCGTTGTCGGATATAGCCGATGAGCGGATTACGCCTGATTGCTCTGCAAAGCGTATGGGCGCATTCTCAGCACCGGCTTTTGAAACAAATACATCCTTCACACTCTCTATTCCGGCTTCGCCTATAATTACAGGAATTCCCTCTTTTATTATGCCTGCCTTTTCGTAGGCAATCTGCTCCAGGGTATCTCCCAGAAACTGCACATGATCTTTGCTTATGTTAGTAATAACGCAAAGATCAGGATCAATGATATTTGTGCTATCCAAACGTCCGCCAAGTCCAACTTCGATAACAGCCACATCAACAGCCTGACTTCTGAAATAATCGAAAGCCATGCTCATTGTCAGTTCAAAAAATGAAGGCGACAATGTTTCAAAATAACTTCTGTGCTTTTCGATAAAATCGACTACATATTGTTTATCGATCATCTTCCCGTCAACACGGATTCGCTCACGGAAATCTACCAGGTGCGGAGACGTGTACAGCCCAACCTTGTATCCGGATTTTTGTAAAACAGCAGCCAGCAAATGAGAGGTAGAGCCTTTGCCATTCGTTCCTGCCACATGAATAGTCTTATATGCTTTATGAGGATAAGCCAAATATTTATCCAGACTTAGGCTGGTGCCTAACCCTGGTTTGTAAGCAGACGCTCCGCTATGTTGGAAAACAGGTACACGTGTATATAGATAGTGCAATGTTTCTTCGTAAGTCATCATTCTTTTTTTATATAAAATGCAAATTTAAATAAAAATGAAGGAATACGATTGTTCTCTCAAGAATAATCATAGTATAATTAGGTCAAAAGCTCAAAAATGTCAGAAAAACATTTGCACAGCTGATCCAATCTATCAAAAACTGTTTTTAAACAAGTTATTTTAACTGTAATATATTATCATCAGACAAACTAATTGTTTATTTTTGTTGTTAGATAAACATACTATTATTTAATCATTAAACAGAAAGATCATGGGAGCAAAGAAGAATTTTGTGCTTGATACCAATGTTATCCTGCACGATTACAAGTGTATTGAGAACTTTCAGGAAAATGATATTTATCTGCCCATTGTTGTACTTGAAGAGCTTGATAAATTTAAAAAGGGAAGCGACCAAATTAATTATAACGCCCGTGAGTTTGTACGCGAACTGGATTTACTTACAAGCAACGACCTTTTTCTTAAAGGAGCTTCTCTGGGTCCGGGTAAAGGAACACTTTATATAGTTACAGGCGACAAATATCAAGAGAAAATTGCCTTGTCGTTTCCGGAAAAAACACCCGACCACCGAATCCTGTCCAGCACTTTATTCATTGCGGAGAAGAATCCCAAAGTACGTACCATTCTCGTTACCAAGGATGTGAACCTGCGTATGAAAGGGCGTTCGTTAGGGATTGAAGTAGAGGATTATATTACTGACAAGGTTGTAAATGTAGATATCTTTGAACGTGCTCAGGAAGTGTATGAAAATGTCGATCCTGATTTGATAGACAAGATTTATGCGACTCCAGAGGGTGTTAATGCTGACTTATTGGATTTCAAGGTTACGCTTGAGCCAAACGACTGCTTTATATTGAGGAGTGTACGAAACTCTGTATTAGCACGTTATAATCCTTATACCGAAAAGATAAAGAAGGTGGATAAAACGCCCAGTTATGGGATAGTACCCCGTAACGCCGAGCAAAGTTTTGCCCTTGAAATACTGAATGATCCTAATATTAAACTTGTGGCGCTGACCGGTAAAGCGGGAACCGGGAAAACCTTGCTTGCCCTGGCTTCTGCTCTAAAGCAAGCTGATATGTTCAAACAAATCTTACTTGCGCGGCCAATTGTGGCTTTGGCAAATAAAGATCTTGGCTTTTTGCCTGGCGACGAGAAGCAAAAAATAGCGCCGTACATGCAACCCTTATTTGACAATCTGAATGTAATTAAGACGCAATTAACACCAGGTAGTCCGGACATAAGGCGGATTGACGATTTACAAAAAAACAATCAGCTGGTAATAGAAGCGCTTGCATTTATTCGTGGACGAAGTTTATCCGAGACTTTCTGCATCATAGATGAAGCACAGAATCTTACACCTCACGAAGTGAAGACGATCATAACACGTGCCGGCGAAGGAACCCGTATGGTATTTACGGGTGATATTCAGCAGATTGACTCTCCATATCTTGATGCCCAGAGTAACGGATTAGCCTATATGGTAGACAAGATGAAAGGTCAGGAGTTGTTTGCCCATATTAATTTAATAAAGGGCGAACGCAGCGAATTGTCCGAATTGGCATCCAATTTATTATAAATTACCAGAAAGAACCTGTACTTTTGTGTGATAGTTGATCACGAAGGTACAGGTTTTTTTATTTGTTCCGGGCTGAACAATCTGCGAACCATTTTGGTTATAGGAGTTGTGAACTGAACGGATGTTGATGAAAAGAAAGATTACAAAACAGATTCTCTTTGCGTGGTTATTGATGTTTTCAATAGCACCGTTGGGCTTTGTGAAAGAATTTCACCATCATAAGTCCTGCGATACGGGTACCTGCGAAAATCATCACGAAGAATCTGCTCCCGACGACTGTTCCATTTGTCAGTTCCATCTTTTGCCTTTCGAAGAACCGGTAATCTTCCACCTGGATCTTTACCGAACCTATACAAAAATTAATCAAGCTGTTTATCTTTGCAAAGGATCCTTTGCAGAGCCTTTCTGCTATTATCTGCGTGCCCCTCCTGTTTTATAGGTAAATATCTTTATCTATAATTATCTAATAAAATAAGTTTATGCGTATCGGATATATTTCGGGCGTATTGTCGTTGTGCATTTCTGCGAACGCCTATGCGCTATATCCCGATTCACTCAAGGTTAGTCTGCCCGAAGTGGTAGTCACAAATAACTATATGTCTGGCCGCAACCGGGCAGAGGCAGTACCTGTAGAAGTGATAGGGCAAGAATTCCTGCGCGAATTTCATTCGGGTAGCCTGATGCAGACATTGGGTAAGCTTCCCGGGATTCAGTCCATGGATATAGGTTCGGGATTTTCCAAACCTGTAATCAGAGGTATGGGATTCAACAGGGTGGCAGTAACTGAGAACGGAATTCGGCAGGAGGGTCAGCAATGGGGTGCCGACCATGGATTAGAAATTGATGCCTTCAATGTAGAGCGTGTTGAAGTCCGTAAAGGTCCGGCATCGCTCCAGTATGGAAGCGATGCAATGGGAGGAGTGCTTGAAATAAAGCAGTTGCCACCACCTTTAGACAATCAATTGTTTGGGGAGGTAAACCTGTTAGGTAAAACCAACAATAACTTGTTGGGAGGATCTGCTATGCTTGGTATCAAGAAGGATTCCTGGTATATTCAGACACGATTTACCGAACAACATTTTGGCGATTATCGTGTTCCAACCGATTCGATTGTCTATTTAACCCGGCAGATACCTATATATAACAGACGGATGAAGAATACAGCAGGTATTGAAAGAGATGCCTCGGCATCAGTATCTTACCGTAAATCGACCTATCAAGGTCAGCTGTTTCTGAGTAATGCCTATCAGAAAGTAGGTTTTTTCCCCGGAGCACATGGCATCCCGGACGCTTCGAGGGTAGAAGATGATGGAAACTCGCGAGACATTGATCTCCCTTACAGTAAAGTAAATCATTTTAAAGCTCAATTCCGTCAGCAGCTTACTCTGGGTAAGAATCTTGTAGAATGGAATCTTGGTTACCAGAATAACCGCAGGGAAGAACGGAGTCTTTTCCATACGCACTATGGAAATCAACAAGCGCCGGTAATCAATCCCGATCTGGAATTGCAGTTTACATTAAATACCTTCAGTTCCGCCATGAAGTGGACTTTTCTACAGCATGAAAATTGGAAACATACCGGAGGCATCGATTTACAATACCAAAAGAATGAAATAGGAGGGTACGGCTTTTTATTACCTCGTTATCAACGTGAGACTGCCGGATCCTATTACATGGCATCATTTAATCCTACAGGAGTACTTTCATTCAGCGGTGGAGTGCGCTTTGATTATGGACATATAGACATTAGGCCGTTTGAAGACATCTATCTGGAAAGTTACCTTCAACAAAGAGGATACAGTGAGGAGACGATCCGGTTCTATAAACAGCGAAGCTTTGAAACAGATCGTTCTTTTGCCAACTATGCAGCATCCGTTGGAGTTGTATATACACCGTCGGATAAACATACGGCAAAAATAAATATCGGTCGGAGTTTCCGTTTGCCCGGAGCCAACGAACTTGCATCCAACGGAGTACATCATGGCACGTTCAGACACGAACAGGGCGATGCTACATTGGATTCGGAACAGGGCTGGCAGTTGGATATGGGATATACATTTCATGGCAACTCGTTTCGGTTCGAATTGTCTCCTTTTGTAAGTTGGTTTACCAATTACATTTACCTCCAGCCAACCGGAGAGTGGTCCATTCTGCCTCATGCCGGTCAGATTTACAGGTATACGGGAGTAGAGGCTCTGTTTACCGGGGGTGAAATATCCGGAGAAGTAGATATACTTCACGACCTGACGCTTGCAGTTTCGGGCGAATATGTCTACACCTACAACCTCGAGGCTCATACGGCCCTGAGCTTCTCGCCACCGGCATCCGTGCGCACCAATCTGTCGTATCACCCCGGGGAAACGCGGTTTTATCTGGAGCATGAATATATTGCTGCTCAGAATCGCATAGCCAGAAACGAAGATCCTACTCCAGGGGCGCAGTTATTCAATGCCGGGGCAAGCTTTTCAATACCGTGGAAGAAAAACAAATTGGAAGTCACTATATCGGCCAATAATCTGTTTGATACCAGGTATTATAATCACTTAAGTTTTTACAGGAAAATTGAAATCCCCGAACCGGGACGAAATTTCCAATTATTAATTATAATCCCTTTTAAAACTCTATTAAAATGAATAAGTTAGTTTATATTTCAGCTATTCTTCTGTTTTCAACATTGTTCTCTGCTTGTACCAATGATTCGGAAGATGTTTCAAAGCCGGTAATCAATCTGATTGAACCCGAAGATGGTCATGCATTGAAAATAGGTGCAGCGGTGCACTTTGAAATGGAACTCTCGGACGATACAGAACTGAGATCATACAAAGTAGATATCCATAATAATTTTGATGGGCATAATCATACAAAGGCTGTATCCGAAACCGTAGATTTCACCTATTCGAAATCGTGGGATGTTTCGGGATTGAAAAATACACTGGTACATCATCACGAAATTGTTATCCCGGAAAATGCAACTCCCGGTAACTACCACCTGATGGTCTATTGCACAGATAAGGCCGGAAACGAAACGTATGTTGCACGTAAAATTGTGTTAAGTTACGATGCCGTTGAACATGAAGAGTAGACTACATATCAGGAAATACATCTAAAGTTTCAGCTTCTTCCGGTGCAGGTACACTATCTGTGGCATTGGCACCGGAGAAAAGAAAATCTTTTGCAGGGCCCGAGATTGTTATCTCGGGCTTTATTTTTGCAGCATCCTCTTCCGTTATCACTCCCTTAATAACCAAGCGCTCTCCCAATAGCCTGAAATATGAATCCAGCACAGGATTTAGCTGCATGTTGTCCTTAAAGCTCCACTTCACCCGCTTCGGTTTAGGAACGATACTTGCCAGGAAGATAGCCTCGTTTGCGGTTAAATCAGAAGCATCCTTATTAAAATAAAAGCGGGATGCCTCTTGTGCACCATAGACCATTGGTCCCCATTCGATAATATTCATATATACCTCAAACATTCGCTCTTTGGAGGTAAGACGGCCTCCTTCAATCAGCCATACAATAAGAGCCTCTTCCAGTTTGCGGGCAATATTCTTGTTCCTGCTCAGAAAAACATTTTTAATAAGCTGCATACTGATGGTACTACCTCCCCGGGCAAACTTTTTAACCTTGATATCGTGAATCAGAGCTTCACGTATGGCATCCGGCAAAAAACCGTTATGATAGAAGAAAGCACCGTCTTCCGATTGCATCACGGCCATTTGCAACAAAGGAGAAATAGCTGTAAGCGGACGGAAATTAGGGTTTTCCGGACCGGTAATAAAACTTCGAACCGGGTTTCCATCTTCATAGGCTGTATACACAAATGGTTCATTCATCTTGGCTAGGTTGGTATTTCCAAACGAAAGAATACGAAATTGATGAGATGTGAGTGATGATTGAAACTTTAAGCTGTCCACATTTCCAAAATCCACATCCATCAGGAAGTGGTAGGAAAGTTTTCCGCTGGTTTTAATTCCCTCTAAATTACTAAACAGCCCCTTTGGTAAAGATGCAAACAATTCTTCCGACGGAAACTCCGGTTTATTAACCGAAAGCTTTACTTTCCATGACGTATCTTTTTCTACACGTAAGTACGGATTTAAATTCAGTGCATTAAAATGTACCTGCGACGAACTATCTACTTCTACATAATTATCGCCAACTTTCATTGAATAAGTAAAGTTAGCATTGTCCAGCAGTACAATTTCGGGCGAAATACGATAATGAAACAGAGTTAATCCACTTACTGAAGCTTTGCCTGTTAACAAACGAACATCGCTATGAGCTTTGCTTTCACGCACTTCGAAGGCTAAGGTGTCGAATTTAAGATCGGCTCCCCACCGGTAATGAAGAAAAGGTAGTGAAACCTTACTGGTATCTTTTGAGTATAACCGGGCCTCAATATCTCTGTCGGCTTTCGATAATACTCCTTCGGAAATAAGATTGCTTATCATGCCATTTTCTTCTGCACGGATCTCTGTTTTAAAACGATCCTTATCTATCTTTAACTGGGGCACATCTATAAACAACCGGTAACCAGGAGCTTGATAGCTCACCTTAAAGTCGTGTAAATAGCCGTTAGAAGGCAATACACTGAAAAGAAGATTGAAAGTTTGCCTGATATTCTCACCAAAATGAGCCGATTCGTTTTGTTTTACATCTTCCGAGTCCTTATTAGAAATCTTCGGAGCCCTATCATTCGCCTTAAAAATAAAATCGAAGTTGGAATTTATAGAATCTTTTTTTATAAAATCCACTTGCAGTCCGTGCATGGTTACCGTTTTTACATCCGCTTTTAATAGCAATAAGCGCGCAAAATCAAACTGAACCTCAATGCTACCTGCTTTTAAAAATGTATCACAGTTTAGAGGAATAACCGAAAGCCCTTCAATATGCAGACCATTCAGTCCTTCCATCCGCAGGTCGTTATAATGAATCCGGAGAGAATATTTTTGTTCGAAAGACAAAAGCCTTTTGTTCGCGTAGTTTTGAATAATAAGGTTTCTGGTTGCAAAAAGGGTTACCAACACTAATAGTAAAACACCTGCTGCCACTATAATTCCTTTTTTAAGCTGTTGCTTTTTATTCATAGGAAGTCAATCTTATTTGGATGCAAAGATAGATATTTTATAGCAAATCGGTTAGAAGCAACGAACTTTCAATATTGCTATATTGTTTTATCTTAAAACTTATTAATTATGGCATACAAAATAGCATTTTTTGGAGCAAAACCTTACGATATCTCCTCATTTGATCAGGTGAATAAAGATTTTAATTACGATATTAAATACTATAAGGGGCACCTGAATAAAAACAACCTGGTACTTACACAGGGCACAGATGCCGTATGTATATTTGTAAATGACACTGCCGATGCCGAGATTATTGATGGATTGGTGAAAAATGGAGTAAAATTACTTGCCCTTCGGTGTGCAGGTTATAATAATGTTGATTTGGCTGCAGCCAAAGGCAAAATGAAGATTGTACGCGTGCCTGCCTATTCACCCTATGCGGTGGCCGAACATGCTGTAGCTCTTATGCTTTCGCTAAACCGTAAAATTCACAGAGCTTATTGGCGAACACGCGATGGTAATTTTTCTTTACACGGATTGATGGGCTTCGACATGCATGGTAAGACTGCCGGCATTATAGGTACCGGTAAGATTGCCAAGATCTTGATTAAGATTCTCAAAGGATTTGGAATGAATATTGTAGCATACGATCTGTATCCGGATTATGCCTTTGCCGAAGAACAGGGTATAACATACACTACATTGGACGAACTCTACAAACAGTCGGATATTATTTCGTTACATTGTCCGCTAACAGATAAAACCAAATATCTGATTAATGATATCTCAATATGTAAAATGAAAGACAATGTGATGATTATTAATACGGGCAGGGGATTGCTTATTCATACCAATGCATTGATAGAGGGATTGAAAAATAAGAAAATTGCAGCAGCCGGACTGGATGTGTATGAAGAGGAGGGAGATTACTTCTATGAGGATAAATCCGACAAAATAATAGACGACGATGTACTTGCGCGTTTGTTGTCCTTCAACAATGTAATTGTAACTTCGCATCAGGCATTCTTTACGAAAGAGGCCCTGCACAACATCGCCGAAACAACCTTATTGAACATTAAGGCCTTTATGGAAAACCAACCGCTTGCTAATGAAGTGGTGTTGCCCGACTAAATAGATGCTTCCGATTATAAAGAAGCGACGATTCGGTATTATTTTGATTGGGAATGACTACATTTGTTGCCATAAAAATGATATCGAACGATCTATTAATAACAATTTGAGATGAGTAATGTATTTAAGCCGGATACTCTCTGTGTACAGGGAGGATGGAGTCCGAAAAAAGGAGAACCTCGTGTTCTTCCTATTTATCAGAGTACAACATTTAAGTATGAAACCAGCGATCAGATGGCTAAACTGTTTGATTTGGAGGAAAGTGGTTATTTTTATACCCGTTTGCAAAATCCTACCAATGATGCAGTAGCTTCAAAAATATGCGCCCTGGAAGGTGGTGCGGCAGCTATGCTTACCTCTTCGGGACAGGCAGCCTCTTTTTATGCCATGTTTAATATCTGTTCTGCAGGCGATCATATCGTGAGCGCTTCCACTATTTATGGCGGAACGTTTAACTTGTTTGCTGTTACGATGAAGAAATTGGGAATAGAAGTAACCTTTGTCGATCAGGACGCTCCGGTGGATGTGATTGCAAAAGCGTTCCAGCCTAATACCAAGGCGCTCTTTGCCGAAACTATTTCCAATCCCGGATTAAGTATTCTCGATATAGAAAAGTTTGCCCAGATAGCCCACAGTCAGGGAGTTCCTCTGATTGTAGACAATACATTTGCTACACCTATCAATTGCCGTCCATTCGAGTGGGGAGCTGATATAGTAATTCACTCTACGACCAAATATATGGATGGACATGCCAGCAGCGTAGGAGGGGCCATCGTGGATAGTGGTAATTTCGATTGGAATGCATATCCGGGCAAGTTTCCGGGACTAACCGAGCCGGATGCATCTTACCACGGATTAACCTATACGGAGTCTTTTGGTAAAGGAGCCTATATAACCAAAGCAACCGTTCAGCTGATGCGCGACCTGGGTTCCACCCAATCTCCGCAAAATGCTTTTTTATTGAATCTGGGACTCGAAACGTTACATTTACGTGTGCCCCGTCATTGCGAAAATGCGCTTAAAGTTGCCCAATACTTAGAAGGTAAGGAAGAGGTCGCCTGGGTTAATTACTGCGGTTTGAAAGGTAACAAATACTACGAACTGGGACAAAAATACATGCCCAAGGGTTCATGCGGTGTTGTTACATTTGGCTTAAAAGGCGGACGCGATGTGGCTATCAGATTTATGGATAGCCTGAAGCTGGCTGCCATAGTTACACACGTTGCCGATGCCCGTACATCGGTGCTTCATCCGGCCAGTCATACGCACCGTCAATTGTCCGACGAACAGTTGATTGCCGCAGGAGTTGCTCCGGATTTAATCCGCTTCTCGGTGGGTATTGAAAGTGCAGATGATATTATTGCAGATATAGAGCAGGCTCTGGCCAATAAATAATTGCCGTAAGATGGACGGTTACACAGGACTTGTACTGGAAGGAGGAGGGATGCGTTGCACCTTTACCGCCGGAGTATTGGACTATTTCATGGATAAGGGAATCTATTTCCCTTATACCATTGGAGTTTCGGCAGGGGCTACCACCGGAATTTCGTATGCTGCGCGCCAGCGTGGAAGGGCCAGATACAGCAACATCGATTTGATGAAGCAGTATGATTACGTGGGCTTAAAAACGTTCATTAAACAGCGTAATATCATGGATTTTAATTTGTTGTTTAATGTGTTTCCTAAAAAGATTTACCCGTTCGACTACCAGACGTATTTTAATTCGCCGGAACGTTTTATAATGGTTACGAGTAATTGCCTTACTGGAGAAGCCGTTTACCTTGAAGAAAAACAGGATGAGAAAAGGGTGCTTGATATTTGTGTAGCAACCTGTAGCTTGCCGCTTCTTTGTCCGATTGCCTATGTAGATGGAATTCCAATGGTAGACGGAGGGGTATGTGATGCATTGCCCATTCGAAAATCGGAAGCTGACGGGAATTCACGGAATGTGATTGTGCTTACGCGAAACAAAGGATATAGGAAACCTGTTAAACAACAAAAACTTCCGGGGTTTGTTTTCCGGAAATATCCCGAGCTACGGCGCGAGCTGATGCTTCGCTATCAACGCTACAACGAAACCATCGAATATATCGAACAACTTGAAGCCGATGGCAAGGCTCTGGTGATAAGGCCGATACGCGATGTAGTAGTAGATCGGATTGAACGGGATGTTGACAAGCTTACAAGTTTCTACGAGGAAGGATACGCTTGTGCCAAGGCTGCTTTTGAAAAGAAATAAGATAACTTAAAAGCTGATGTTTTCCGAAACCCTGTTATCTTTGTGAAAAATAATTGTATATACTAATAAATAAACTTGAACAAGAATGAAGAAAATGCTTATGGCTGCAGGAGTTGCCTTTGTATTAGGGGCCTGGACAAATGTTTCGGCTCAAGGTGTGCAGGCTAACGGGAATCCGTTTCTTGCCGAATACACTACGCCGTTTAAGGTTCCTCCTTTCGACAAAATTAAATTGGAGCATTACAAAGAGGCTTTCCTAAAAGGAATGGAAGAACAGGCTCAGGAGATTAATGCCATTGTTAAGCAACGTAGCGCAGCTACTTTCGAGAACACCATTGTAGCTCTAGATCAGAGTGGTAAACTTTTATCGAAAGTTAGTGCTGTGTTTTATGGACAGAACAGTGCCAATACTTCGGACGAAATGCAGGCAATCAGCCGCGAACTTTCGCCATTGCTTTCAAAGCACCGCGACGATATCAAGCTGAATGCCGGACTGTTTCAGCGTGTAAAGTTTGTTTACGATCAGAAATCAAAGCTTAATCTTACAAAAGAACAGGCTAAGTTGCTGGAAGAAACCTACAAAGACTTTGTACGTGGCGGAGCGAATCTGGATGCTGCAAAGCAGGCTAAATTGCGCGAACTAAATAGCGAGTTGTCTATGTTGGAGCTTACTTTTGGTCAGAATATGCTGAAGGAAACCAACGATTTTCAACTAATTATCGATAAGAAGGAAGATCTTTCGGGTCTGCCGGCCAGTCTGATTGCTTCGGCTGCCGATGCTGCTAAAGCTGCTAAACTGGAAGGCAAATGGTTGTTTACACTTCATAATCCCAGTGTAATGCCATTTTTACAGTATGCTGACAACAGAGCATTACGCGAAAAAATTTACAACGGCTACATCAACCGTGGTAACAACGGAAATAAATCCGACAATAAAGAGGTGGTAAAGAAGTTGGTGACACTTCGTCTGGAAAAGGCCAAATTAATGGGTTACAAAGATTACGCCTCATTTATGTTGGAAGACCGTATGGCTAAAACTCCCGAGAAAGTTTACGCTCTGTTGGATGAAGTCTGGACACCTGCATTAGCCAAGGCAAAAGATGAATTGGCCGACATTAAAGCCGAAATAAAGAAGGAGGGTGGTAACTTCGAACCCGAAGGATGGGACTGGCGTTACTATTTTGAAAAGGCAAAGATTGCCAAATTCAATCTGGATGAAAACGAAGTTCGTCCGTACCTCGAATTAAACAACGTACGCGATGGAGCTTTCTATGTGGCTAATAAGTTGTATGGAATCACTTTTACTGAAATTAAAGATATTCCAACACCACACGAAGAAGCAACGGCTTTTGAATGCAAAGACAAAGATGGTACACATCTGGGTGTGTTGTATATGGACTTTTTCCCACGTGAAAGCAAAAGAGGCGGCGCATGGTGTGGCGGATATCGTTCGCAAACCTATGAAAACGGCAAACGTCTTGCTCCAGTTGTTACAATTGTATGTAACTTCAGCAAACCTGCAGGAGATCAGCCTGCATTGTTAAGTGCCGATGAAGCAAGTACTTTATTCCACGAATTTGGTCATGGATTACACAGCCTTTTCAGAGATGTTCATTATTTTGGAGTAGCAAGTGTACCGCGCGATTTCGTAGAATTGCCTTCTCAGATTATGGAACATTGGGTATTTGAACCAGAAGTGCTTAAGGTATATGCCAAACATTACAAAACAGGCGAAGTAATTCCGGCTGCATTGATTGAAAAGCTTGAAAAGAGCGGAAAATATGGTCAGGGATTTGCTACTGTAGAGTATTTGGCTGCGTCGTTGCTTGATATGGATTACCATGTTCTGAAAGAGGTTCCTGCCAATCTGGATGCAATGGAATTTGAAGCAAACGTAATGAATAAAAGAGGCTTGCTTAAGCAGATTCCTCCACGTTATCGTTCTACCTATTTTAATCATACCATGGGTGGTGGTTATACAGCCGGATATTATAGCTATATCTGGGCAGAGGTGCTGGATGCCGATGCTTTTGAAGCATTCAAAGAAACAGGCGATATCTTTAATCAGGACAAAGCCATCAAATTCCGTAATAACGTACTTACTCCCGGAGCAATTGATGATGCAATGGATATGTACAAGAATTTTAGAGGAAAAGAACCCGGTACAGCTCCTTTGTTAAAGAACAGAGGTTTGATGTAATACCGTTTCAGTATAGTTTAAAGCCCCGTAATGAGTATTCATTACGGGGCTTTTTCTTGTATATCCAAACCATAATCTGATTCATGATATCAATCCATGCTTTTCAAACTCATTTTATTATTCTGTCATTCATAAGTAAAAGCTATCCTCCCATACACAAGCAACAACCTCGTATCATTTAACCATTTTCTATACGAAGAACTAATCGTTGGACCTAGGTCCAACGATATCTCAACCTAGGTCCAACGATATCTTGACCTTGGTCCAACAATAAGTAGACCCAGGTCCAACGATTAGTTGTTCGTAATAAAAATCATTAATCCAGGTAAAGAAAAGACTTAAAGACCTATACGAATATTTAAGCAGACACTTACTCAAGCATTAAACCAAGAACGTAGCCGGATTTCAATCATTATCCTGAATTCAATTACACCTTCTTAAAATCCATCTTAAAATTGTTTACTGCAAATAATAGATCATTTTCGCAAATTTAAGTTCTGTGTAGAAGGTTGTTGGAATTATATGGGAGATCCGGTTCTTGTATAAATTTGAAAGCAGATGGAGTGGGATCTTAAAGGATTTAATTACAATTAGGGGCAAAAAAAAGAGTCGCAACGTAAATTGCAACTCTTTATGATTGTGACCGCGACAGGATTCAAACCTGTAACCGGCTGATCCGTAGTCAGCTACTCTATTCAGTTGAGCTACGCGGCCAATCAATTATGTAAAATATCGCTAAATTAATGTGTGACCACGACAGGATTCAAACCTGTAACCGGCTGATCCGTAGTCAGCTACTCTATTCAGTTCGACAGGATTCAAACCTGTAACCGGCTGATCCGTAGTCAGCTACTCTATTCAGTTGAGCTACGCGGCCATTACTTCGTGATTGCGAGTGCAAAGGTAGCCTTTTCTTTTATTTCTGCAAGCATTTCTGCTAGTTTTTTAACCTTTAATCCAACATTTTTGGATTAAAGATAAGATAGCCTATATTCAACCCAAAGTTAAAATTCTGTTTGGGATAGCTGTATCCATTGGCATACAAACTGATAGAGGCAAAGGGAAGTCTTATTACCAACGATGTTTCTCCCATAAATTGAAAAGACCTTAGAAAGTTTCCGTAATAGGGAGAATCGATATATGTGGACCCGGTGGAAATAACATCTTTCTTAATTTCGTAGAAAGGAGCAAAGCAATAGAGGTCTGCTCTGAAGTGAACCAGCTTACTCAACTTAATTATGGGAGAAAGACCAACTGCGGCATATTGATTGGCTCTGAATGCCTCGTTAAAAACGATTTCACTATGAGGGGTTGGTGTAAATGCCGGAGCCTGAAGGACAGATGAAGTGTAATTATTCATCAGATTTTTACTTGAAATAACAGTTTCCGCCGTATAACCCAGATTAAAACGGTTGGAAAACTGATGATATTGATGCAAACGTCCCTTAATCTGCAACCAGCTATGAGGTTTATCCGCCGTATTAAGTTGAGCAGAAGTACTGGCAGGATTATATTTTTCCTCTCCGTTTACATATTGGGCAATAATATATTGCTGTTTACCGGCAATAGGATAAAGCTTGTCATCCAATGAATTTCGGTCCAGTCGTAGTGATACAGCAAAAAGATTATATACGCTGTTATCAAATTTAGAATTAGGAAACAAGATATTGGATGTCTGAAAATAGCTGTCATTAAGGTGACCGTAAGCTACACCCAGCTCGGCTTTGGCTTTGTTTAAAAATGGAAGCCCTAGCTTAACCTTCATATAACTTTCTTTTTGTTGTATAAATGAAGGTAAAACATCTTCGTAGAAGAGTGACTGACTTTCTGAGTATTTCTTAAACGAATAGGCTGCCTGCACATTCAGGTAGGAGGGGATTCTCGTTTTTAAATAGGTACGCGCATTAAGCAAAACACCGCTGAAGGAGTTCCCTACATGAAAATTGGCCGTGTAATCGGCTGCCACATGGGAGATTGCCTGGTAGTTGAATCCTAAAAACAGTTGGTTTGCCTGGTGAGACGAAACGTTTCCTCCAAAGGATACCTTAATTTCATCTTTTACCGTAACATCCAGATAAAGATCGAAAAGCTTTTCTTTTCTGTTATAAACGGCATGTGGAATAATTTCCTTGATTTTGGAATAGGATAGCATCTTGAAGTAAGCACGACGAAAATCTTCCATCGTGAATTCATTGTTTATATCCCGATGCAATTGTGCTTCAATATAATTCCGTTGTGCATCGGTTACTCCGTTGATATATATGTTTTTGAACACCAATGGAGGAAGTCCTTCTTTGTAGGCCTTTCGCTTCAAGCTTAATTCATCCCTGGTAACCTCTCTGGGTACACGCATCTTTATGGAGTCGATAATGGAGAGGGTACGCCTGTAGCCAATCTCCATCAGCTCTTTAGCTCTCGGGAAATCGAGCAATGAAACATCGCTGAACTGAAATTTAAGCATCATTCCATCTTCTTCGGGAATATCGTACTCCGTTTTCTGCATAATCATAGTTTCAAGCTGACTATACGGATTTTCGCTTGGTTTGTTATTGCTGCCGGCCACAACAGATCCAAGTATAAAATCGGGATTAAAGTCGGCTTTCATCGTTGTTACCGGGAAATTATCATAGATACCTCCATCATAAAGAGGTACGCTGTCTTTCCATATGGGTTTAAATACGAATGGAAACGACATGGAGGTTCTTACTGCATCACCCAGGTCGCCATTTCTGAATACTACAGCTTTTTTATTGTATACATCCGAACCGATACAGCGGAAAGGCACAAACAGATTATCGAAATTCCAGATTGCTTTCGCTGTTGCCTGTGCAAAAAGCGAAACAAAGGCTTGATTCATCTGTATAGGGTTAATCAGACTTTGGGGCAGGAAGTTTGTTTTTACTTGCAAAGAGTCTGATATGTCAATAGAGAAATGAGAAAAATCCGGTGTATCGTCCGGTTTCTTAAAGTAGTAAAGATAATCGTCTTCCACCATGCCGGTCTGCCAATAGCCAAATTCTTCCGATAGAATCAGTGCCAACATCTCATCCGGGGTATATCCCATAGCGTACAAACTTCCGATAATGGCTCCAATGGAAGTGCCTGCCACATAGTCTATTGGAATATTGTTCTCTTCGAGTGCTTTTATTACACCGATATGTGCAGCACCCTTCGCTCCGCCACCGCTTAAAACGAGTCCCACTTTTTGAGCCGTTACGGGTTGCAGAAGAATTAAAAGCAAGGTGAAAAATATAGTAATTTTTTTCATTTGTCCGGCAATTTATTTAGATAAGGAATAATGGTAAATTGTTTATTAATATATGTATTCAAAAGTAACTGAAAGTTTAGAGATAAACAAAAAAAGAGGAGAAACTTTATCTGTTTCTCCTCTTAATTTATGCAGATGTCAATTTATTAAATCAATTCTACACTCCGTTTGATAAATCGGCTGAGTGCTTCACCCTTCAACATACCATTTGAAAGCAGAGCAAGGTCGATAAGCTGACTTACCTTCTTGTTTTCTGCCGCATAGGTTGCCAGGATTGAATTGTAATTGTTGGTTAATTCTTCTATCTTTTTACGGGTATTTTCCAGATCCTCTTTTTCTGAAGCTGCAATTTCTTCATCCTTCTTATCTTTCTGTTTGGCTTGCAAATCGGCTTCGCGGGCTTCCCATCCTTTTTTGTCGGCCATAATCGGATTGAGTTTTTCCGCACAAGCTTCTTCTTCTTCCTTTACTACCTCCTTAATTAAAGAATGGTCTGTATTCAATACCAGGTTGTAGCTGTCTGGCAACTCTCCGTAAAACGACATACCCGGTTGCATAGCAGCCATTTCACGCATACGACGCATGTATTCGCTTTGAGTAATCATTACCGGATTAACGTTTTCGCCCAATGCTTCGAATGTAACGATGAATTCCGCCTTTTCCATCTTGGGAAGCTGACTTCTGAAGATTTCCTGAAGGGCATTTTGTTGTTCGGCCGACAGATGAACCTTGCCTGCATCGTCTTTGCGTATCAGGTTATCTACCGTATCACTGTCTACACGAACAAAACGACTCTTTTCAAACTTCTGTTCAAGCTGACTAACCACATGCACATCCAATTGACCATCCATATGCAATACATTATATCCTTTGTCTTTCGCCGCCTGGATGTAGCTGTATTGGTCGTCTTTATTGTTTGTATACAGATAAATAGTGTTGCCTTCTTTGTCGGTCTGATTTTCTTTAATCAGGGTTTTGTATTCCTCGAAAGTAAAACTCTTACCGTCAACATCTTTCAATAGAGCAAACTTTGCACCACGATCGTAGAATTTTTCGTCGCTCAGCATACCATACTGGATAAACAGTTTAAGGTTATCCCATTTTTCTTCAAACTGTGCTCTGTCTGATTTAAAAATCTCTTCCAGACGATCGGCCACTTTCTTCGTGATGTGGTTAGATATCTTCTTAACATTGGAATCGCTCTGCAGATAAGAACGTGAAACGTTTAATGGAATATCCGGCGAATCAATCACACCATGCAGCAATGTAAGGAATTCAGGAACAATGCCTTCTACCGAGTCGGTTACAAATACCTGGTTGCAGTACAATTGAATCTTGTTACGGTGCAACTCCATATTATTCTTTATTTTCGGGAAATAAAGGATACCGGTCAGATTAAACGGATAATCTACATTGAGGTGGATCCAGAACAGAGGTTCGTCCGACATAGGATAAAGATCTCTGTAGAATTTCTTGTAATCTTCGTCTTTAAGGTCGGCCGGCTTACGAACCCACGCAGGTAATACGTCATTAATAACGTTATCTTCTGCCGTGTCTACATACTTTCCGTCTTTCCATTCCTGTTTCTTTCCAAATGCAATTGGCACAGGTAGGAACTTACAATATTTAGTAAGTAATCCATTAATCTTATCTTTATTCAGGAAATCTCTGTTTTCATCATCTATATAGAGAATGATGTCTGTACCTCTGTCGGCTTTCTCAGTCTCTTCCAATGTATATTCCGGCGAACCGTCGCAACTCCATTTCATTGGTACAGCACCTTCTTTGTAGGATTTAGTAACGATTTCAACCTTTTTGGAAACCATAAAGGACGAATAAAATCCTAATCCGAAGTGACCGATAATGGCAGCTTTATCGTCTTTATATTTTTCAAGAAACTCCTCCGCACTGGAAAAAGCAATCTGATTTATATATTTTTCGATCTCTTCGGCAGTCATACCGATACCGCGGTCGGAGATGGTGATTGTATTATCATCAAACGCAACACGAACTGTTACATCTCCCAATTCTCCTTTAAATTCACCTACAGAAGAGAGTGTTTTAAGTTTTTGAGTAGCATCTACCGCATTTGAAACAAGTTCGCGTAAAAAGATTTCATGATCGCTGTAAAGAAATTTCTTAATTACCGGAAAGATGTTATCCGTAGTAACACCTATGTGACCAACTTTTGCCATAATTAATAATTTATTAATGTTATGTATTTTATTAAGTTCAAATTAGTTGCAGAATACTGATTCCGCTGTTTTCTGAAATGCAAAAAAAATGCCAAAACCTGTATATGCCATATTGACCACTGTTTGTGCCAATTTTTCAAATTCACGACATAAAAAAGCCGGACAAACTTGCCCGGCTTTTAAAGTAGGAGAGGAATGTTATCTAATTATTCCTTATTCTTTTTCTTTCTTAATTTGCGTTGTGATTTTCTGCTCTTCTTTATCGAAGTCCACCAATATAGTGTCGCCTTCGCTAACGGTAGCTCGAATAATCATTTCGGCCATTTCATCTTCAAGGTACTTCTGGATTGAACGTTTAAGGGGACGTGCTCCAAATTGTACGTCGTATCCCTTTGAGGCAATAAAATCTTTTGCTTCGTCTGTAAGAACCAGCTGATAACCAATGTTATTAACCCGTTTGTATAACCCTTCGAGTTCAATGTCGATAATTTTATGGATAGAATCTTTATCCAGCGGATCAAACATTACAACATCGTCGATACGATTTAAAAACTCCGGAGCAAAAGCTTTGTTCAGGGCTTTTTGAATTACACTTCTTGAAAAGTCCTTTTCTGAAGTACCAGCAAGTTGCTGAGTGTTGAAACCTACACCATGGCCAAACTCTTTAAGTTGTCTTGTTCCAATGTTTGAAGTCAGAATCAGGATTGTATTCTTAAAATCAATTTGTCTGCCTAAACTGTCAGTCAGCCTTCCTTCGTCTAAAACCTGAAGTAATAGATTGAATACATCCGGATGTGCTTTTTCAATTTCATCCAGCAACACTACCGAGTAAGGTTTTCTGCGAACTTTTTCAGTAAGCTGACCACCCTCTTCGTATCCTACATATCCCGGAGGAGCTCCTATCAGTCGTGAAACCGCAAATTTCTCCAGGTATTCGCTCATATCGATGCGGATTAGGGCGTCTGACGAGTCAAACAGGTATTCGGCAAGCTTCTTTGCAAGGTATGTTTTACCTACACCGGTTGGACCCAGGAACATAAATGTACCGATCGGCTTGTTAGGATCTTTCAACCCAACTCTGTTGCGTTGAATTGCTTTAACCACCTTCTGTACAGCATCATCCTGACCTACAACTTTGCTTTTCAGTATCTCGGCCATTTCGATCAGCTTCAGATTTTCAGCTTTAGCAATCCGTTGAACCGGTACACCAGACATCATGGCAATCACCTCGGCTACCTTATCTTCATCCACCGTTTCACGGCTTTCGTGAAGCTCTTCTTCCCAGCGTGTTTTAGCAGCCTCCAGCTGAAGCAGGTACTGACGCTCTTTGTCCCTGAAGCTGGCAGCCAATTCGAAATTCTGAGACTTTACTGCAGCAACCTTTTCTGCCTTAGTCTCCTCAATCTTCTTTTCAAGATCTTCGATACTTTTGGGCACAACTATGTTGGAGATGTGAACACGCGAACCAGCTTCGTCCAGGGCATCAATTGCCTTGTCGGGGAAGTTCCGGTCACTTATGTATCTGTCTGTGAGCGTTACACAAGCTTTGAGAGCCTCGGGTGTATAAATTACGTTGTGATGCTCTTCATACCTGTCTTTTATGTTTTGAAGTATCTGAAGAGTTTCGTCTGCTGTTGTAGGATCTACAATAATCTTCTGGAAACGTCTTTCCAACGCACCGTCCTTCTCAATATTCTTTCTGTATTCATCCAGGGTTGTTGCTCCGATACATTGAATTTCGCCTCTTGCCAATGCCGGCTTCAGCATATTGGCGGCATCCATGGATCCGGATGCTGCTCCGGCACCAACCAAGGTATGAATTTCGTCTATAAAAAGAATGATATTGGGGTTTTTAGACAATTCATTTAATATAGCCTTGATACGCTCTTCAAACTGTCCACGATATTTTGTTCCGGCAACTACAGATGCCATATCGAGGCTAATTACCCGTTTGTCGAACAAAATACGAGATACTTTTCTTTGAACAATGCGCAAAGCCAATCCTTCTACAATAGCTGATTTACCAACACCAGGCTCACCTATCAGAACGGGGTTGTTCTTTTTCCTTCTACTCAGAATCTGAGCCAGACGCTCGATTTCTTTTTCTCGGCCAACGATGGGATCCAATCTGTTTTCCATGGCAGCCCTGGTCATGTCTGAACCAAAGTTATCTAAAACAGGTGTATCGTTTGGTGATTTAGGTTGAGCAGATCCCTGAGCACCTCCGGAAGATCGGCCGGATTCTTTCTTTCCTCCAAAATTATCATCGTCTTCGTCGTCGTCATCATCAGTATATCCATCCCTGATTTCATCCGATTCTTCTTCCAGTCTCTTCATCCCGGTTCCGTTAACCAGCATATTGTACACAGTGCGGTAATCGACATTTTCCTCCAAAAGGACAGATGCTGCCGTATTGTTTGCATCTTTGAGTATTGCCAGCAACAGATGTTCTGTTCCGGTTTCGGTCTTTTTAAAGAGCTTTGCCTCCAGCATACTCATTCGTAATACCCGTTCTGTTTCTTTTGTCACTGCGATTTCGCTGTGATCAAAGCTGTCATCGAAGGAGTTTTTAAGGTTTTGTTCTATCTTCTTCTTTAGAAGCGACAAGTTGACGTCTAATTCGGCCAGAGTGTCATACGCAATACCATTGCCATCACGTAGTATGCCAAGCATCAAATGCTCCGGACCGATGTAACTGCTCTGCAGCCTGACAGCCTCTTCGCGGCTGTACTGTAGTACATCAAACAGTCTTTTTGTATAATTATTCTTCATATATTTTAATGTAATGCGTTTTGCAAAAATAACAATCTATTTGAACATTCAATCAAAATCTATGCCATTAATCCCCAATAATTGTTGAAAAGACTCAAATAGTAATTTTTCACATTAAAAGCTTTCGTAGTATGCGGAAAACCCTTACCTTAGTGCAATTTTTCAGAGTTCTGATAAAGCGTGTAATTAATATAAATCTAAATGGTTGATCAAGACAGAATTATTAAGATTAACATAGAAGACGAGATGAAATCGGCTTACATTGACTATTCAATGTCTGTTATCGTTTCACGTGCTCTTCCGGATGTTAGGGATGGTTTTAAACCAGTTCACCGCCGTGTACTGTTTGGGATGAATGAATTGGGTAATACCTCCGATAAACCTTATAAAAAATCTGCAAGAATTGTTGGGGAAGTTTTAGGTAAGTATCACCCTCATGGTGATTCATCTGTGTATTTTGCCATGGTTCGTATGGCTCAGTCATGGTCTTTGAGGTATCCTTTGGTGGATGGTCAGGGTAACTTTGGTTCGATAGACGGCGATAGTCCGGCTGCTATGCGTTATACGGAAGCCCGTTTAAGCAAAATGGCCGAAGAAATGCTGCGTGATATTGACAAAGATACCGTAGATTTTCAGCTGAACTTTGACGATACCCTGAAAGAGCCTACTGTATTGCCTACGCGTATTCCTAATTTACTTGTAAATGGTGGATCCGGTATTGCTGTAGGTATGGCAACCAACATGCCTCCTCATAACATGAGTGAGGTTATTGATGGTACAATTGCTTACATTGATGCAAAAGGTGAAATTGAAATCGAAGGCCTCATGCAGTATATTAAAGCTCCTGATTTTCCTACAGGTGCCTATATATATGGATATGCCGGAGTGAAAGACGCCTTCGAAACAGGGAAAGGCCGTGTAGTAATGAGGGGTAAGGCTGAAATTGAACACGAGCACAACCATGATAAAATTGTCATCACTGAAATCCCTTATCTGGTTAACAAGGCAGAGCTGATCAAACATATTGCCGATCTTGTTGGCGAAAAGCGTCTTGAGGGTATTTCCAACGTAAACGACGAATCAGACCGTTCGGGTATGCGTATCGTTGTGGATGTTAAGCGTGATGCCAATGCAAGTGTAGTATTAAATAAGCTTTATAAGCTTACTGCATTGCAATCTTCATTCAGTGTGAATAATATCGCCCTTGTAAAAGGAAGACCGGAAACACTGAATCTGAAGCAGATGATAGGTTATTTTGTTGAGCATCGTCACGAAGTGGTGATTCGCAGGACAAAATATGAACTAAAAAAAGCAGAAGAGAGAGCTCATATTCTTGAAGGATTAATCATTGCATCCGATAATATTGATGAAGTAATTGCCATCATAAAGACTTCAAAGAGTCCGAATGAAGCGATTGAACGGTTGATGTCTCGTTTTGCATTGAGCGAAATACAATCCAGAGCTATTGTTGACATGCGTCTGCGTCAGCTTACAGGACTTGAACAAGATAAGCTTCGTGCGGAATTTGAAGAAATTGAGAAGTTAATTGCTTACTTAAATGAAATTCTTTCCAACGAGGATGTTTGTATGCAAGTGGTAAAGGATGAATTACAGGAAATTAAAGATAAATACGGTGATGCTCGTAAAACAGAAATCGTATATGCATCTGAAGAACTTAATCCGGAAGACTTCTATTCGGACGATGAGATGATTATTACCATCTCTCATATGGGATATATCAAACGTACCCCATTGAGCGAATTCCGTGCTCAAAACAGAGGCGGAGTAGGAGCTAAGGGCTCTGAAACCAGGGATGCCGACTTTGTGGAGTATATTTATCCGGCTTCAATGCATGCAACCATGATGTTCTTTACTGCAAAAGGTAAGTGTTATTGGTTAAAGGTATACGATATACCGGAAGGAACAAAGAATTCGAAAGGTCGTGCCATTCAGAATTTATTGAACATCGAAGCGGGTGATAAGGTAAATGCCTTCGTTAGAGTGAAACGTCTGACTTCAGACATCGACTTTATCAATTCTCATTATCTGTTGTTCTGTACAAAGAAAGGTGTTATCAAGAAAACATTGCTGGAAGCTTATTCCCGTCCTCGTCAAAATGGGGTGAATGCAATTACCTTACATGAAGACGACGGACTGATCCAGGTACGGATGACAAATGGTAACAATGAAGTTGTTATTGCTAACCGCAACGGTAGAGCCATTCGATTCCACGAAAGTGCAGTGAGAGTAATGGGACGTACAGCTGCAGGTGTTAGAGGTATGACTCTTGATGAGAACGATCCTACGGATGAAGTTGTTGGAATGGTTTGTATGAAAGACAACGAGAAAGAAACCATCCTTGTTGTTTCTGAACAAGGATATGGTAAACGTTCTAATATTGACGATTATCGTATAACCAACCGAGGTGGTAAGGGTGTTAAAACAATCAATATTACTGATAAAACGGGTAAATTAGTTGACATCAAGAATGTAACGGATGATAACGACCTGATGATTATAAATAAATCGGGTATCACTATTCGGATGAAAGTATCGGATCTGAATGTTATTGGTCGTGCAACTCAAGGAGTTCGTCTGATAAATCTTGAGAAACGAAATGATGAAATTGCTTCTGTTTGTAAAGTTATGTCTGATCCGGACGAAATAGCCGACACAGATGAAGCAGACACTACAGAAAATGAAAATGCCAGCGAATTGTTAAACCAGGGAGAGCTTTTCGAGAATGAAAGTTTTGAGGATACAGATACTCCCGAGCAATTTGAAGAGCAATAATTCTAATATATTTAAAACCTAAAAGGAATATAAATTTCAAATTAAAATCGCAATGAAAAGAGTATTATTAACAGTAGCTCTATGTGTGGCAGCATCGGCTTCCTTCGCACAAAAAAAAGACGTGAATACGGCTCAGAGTATCGCGAAGGGAACCAACCCTGATTTCACAGAGGCACGCAACCTTGTAAAGGGAGCATTGACAAATGCTGAATCTAAAGACGATGCCAAGACTTGGTTTGTGGCTGGGTTTATAGAGAATCAACAGTTCGATGCTGAGAGAACAAAGCAGATATTGGGACAAAAACCAAATGAACCGGTAATGTACGAAGCTTTGTTGAACATCCTTCCTTATTTTGAAAAGGCTTATACCTTGGATAATCAGCCTAATGAAAAGGGTAAAGTTAAACCTAAGTTTGTAAAGGACATCAAAGGTATATTAGGTGCTAACCACATTTATTATATCAATGGTGGTGCTTACTATTTCGATCAGAAGGATTATAAGAAAGCGTATTCATTCTTTGATCAATATCTGAAAATATCAGATTTGGATATGTTTAAAGGCGAACCTGTTGCTGCCAGAGATTCAAACTTTATGACAGTTCAATTCTATGCTGCAGTTGCTGCAACACAGATGGAAGACAAAAAATTAGCTGTTGAATCATTGGAAAGAGCAAAAGCTTTTGATTACAGAAGAAATGATGTTTATCAGTACCTTTGCTACGAGTACGAACAGGCTAAAGATACAGTGAATCTTGAAAAAACACTAGAGGAAGGTCTTAACCTGTTTCCTGAAGAACAATATTACTTGTTGAGCCTTATCAACAACTATATCTATTCAAACAGAAACGAAAAGGCAATCGAGTATTTGAATACAGCTATTGCTAAGACTCCTAATAATGCACAGCTTTACGATGTAATGGGCCGTGTATATGAAACTGGATTGAAAGACTATACAAAGGCTGAAGAATCATTCAAAAAAGCGTTGGAAATTGATCCAAACTATACAGATGCTCTTTCTAACTTAGGTCGTGTTTTCTATAACCAAGGTGTAAATAAACAAGGTGAAGCAAACATGATTAATGATACTAAGAAATATCAACAAGAACTTGCTGTTGCAAAGGATTTCTTCAAGAAAGCTCTTCCATATTTTGAAAAAGCGCATCAGATGAAACCTGAAGAAACAGAATATATGATCGCATTAAGAGGAATATATTACAACCTTGATATGGGTGATAAATTAAAAGAAATTGAAGCTAAAATGAATGGTAATTGATTCATTTGATTTAATTGAAAAAAGACCTTGAATATTTATTCAAGGTCTTTTTTTATGGACTAAAATTCAGAAATAAATTGTTAATCTTCTAAATCTCCGTTAAGCATCTGACCTGCTATTCTTGCTGCATCTGCTACATACATCGTGCAAGGACGGGTTTGGTAATATTTTTTTGTCCTTAATGAAGGTGCAGGATCTGTCGCAGGGTTATGATCAGGCATTAAGTCTCTGCAAATAATTGCATTATTTCTACTCCTAAAAATTTCGGTCATTTTTTGTACCATCGCATAGTTTCTGGTACGTGCGTCCTGGTCCAATGGATCAATTACCGGGTACTTAAATCCGGCAAGCATTGCCATCGCACTTATTGATCCGCAAATTTCTCTCATTCTGCCAACACCGCCGCCAAAAGATACAGTCATATTTTTGGCCATTTCCAAATCCAGATCAAATACATCTGAATAGGCAAGAAATACAGATTGTGCACAGTTAAAGCCTGACTCAAAATTCTGAACAGCAAGTTTTACCCGCTCTTCAATATCGAAATCTTTAATATTCGTTTTAGTATTCATAGTCTACACAGGCTCTGTCGGCTTTATATGGGCCAATTAGTTCCTTGGCTACAGCTACGTGAGCTGGGTGAATCGCATAGGTTTTAACGTCTTCCAATGAATCCAGCTCTGTTGTGAGAATCAAATCCCAGGCTTCGTCTGGATTGCAGTTAAAATCTACCCGAATAAGACGAAGTACGTCTATTACATCAATCAATGATTCCAATCCAGACTTAATAGCCTGCATTTTTTCCAATTTCTCGGCAGGAGAGGTGAACTCCTTTAATTTGAACATCACAATATGTCTTACCATGGTTATATAATTAAATTACATTTGTTCATCTAAATAAGAATCTTTATATCCCAGGAAATAGAGAATCCCGTCAAGTCCGATTGTGGAAATCGATTGCTTTGCATTGGCTTTTACTTTAGGTTTGGCATGAAAAGCAATACCTAGTCCTGCAATACTTATCATAGGCAGGTCATTTGCTCCATCACCTACAGCTACAGTCTGACGTAGATCTACATTTTCTACCTGAGCAATCAGCCTGAGTAATTCGGCTTTCCTCTTACCATCAACTATATCTCCAACATGGCGACCTGTAAGTTTTCCATCTATTACTTCCAGATCATTCGCATAAACATAGTCAATATTATATTTTTGTTTTAAATAATTACCAAAATAAGAGAATCCTCCGGAAAGAATTGCAATCTTAAATCCTACTTTTTTCAAGATTCGCATCAATCTGTCAACTCCTTCAGTGATTGGCAGATTCTCTGCAATTTCCTGCATCACAGAAACATCCAGACCTTTAAGAAGGGAACAACGCTGACGAAAACTTTCTGAGAAGTCTATTTCTCCTCTCATCGCAGCTTCAGTAATAGCTCTAACCTGCTCGCCAACACCTGCTCTTTCTGCCAATTCATCTATTACTTCGGTCTCAATCAATGTTGAGTCCATATCGAAGCAAATTAAACGACGCATCCTGCGAAACATACTTTCTTCCTGAAAAGAGATATCAACCTCCAAATCAGAAGATAGTTGCATAAAATAGCGTTGCATCTGTTCACGATCTTTTGGATTTCCTCTAACTGAAAATTCAACACTTGCTTTAGGTGTACGAGCATTCTCATCTAAAGGAATTCGTCCGGTAAGTCTCTTTATATCGTCAATATTCATTCCCTGATCAGCAACAATCCTTGTTACTGCAGCAATTTGACGGGCCGAAAGCTTCCGTGCAACAATTGTAATAATGTAACGGTTTTTACCTTGTAACCTTACCCATTTTTCATATTGTTCTTCGGTAATGGGAGTAAATCGTATATTTACATCTAATTCATAACTTTTAAAAAGTAGTTCTTTTAAAATATCTCCCGAATTTCCTTCGTTAGTTTGAAATAAAATACCTAATGATAAGTTGTTGTGTATATCAGCCTGACCGATATCCAAAATCAGAGCATTGTGTCTTGCCAATATCTCAGTAAGGCCTGCAGTTACTCCTGGACGATCCGTACCGTTAATAGTAAGCAATATAAGTTCATCAGTTTTTGCCATGTCTACAATTTTATATGGCAAAGATATAGACTATTTGTAATATTAGCAGTAAACATCGATTAATAAGTCCATACAAAAAAGCAAAAAGCTGTTTATTCTTGATAAACAGCTTTATAGGAAGATAATTAATGTCGCTATTTTTTTACAATTTCATGTATACGAATAGGTTGAGAACTTAACCCTGAAACATAGAGCCTGGTAGCATCCGGATATAAAATACGGGGAAGCTTTATAAAATCGGCACCTCCTTGGTATATTATGTATTTATCTCCATTTAAGGACATAGCTTCAACTCTGACATATCCGATCACACCCGACAAAAACAAAAGTACTTCATTTGCTCCTTTACAATCTATTTCCAATAAATTCGGACTACTTAACAATTGAAACGTTTTTAAGTCCTTATCATAAGGTAATAACTCTGGCTTCAGCTTTTCAACTTTATTTGTCTGCAATGTAAAATCCATCAAAAAGAATGTCTGTTCTTTGGGTGAATTATTTATCATTCTTACATATCGAATATCAGGACTTACAATGGCCGACTCCATATCATCTTCATCTTTAGTAACTTTTAATTGATTCCATGTTTTTCCATCTACAGAACTTTCAAATAATCTCCAATTATCGGATGACAGTGGAAGGTTAAGCGATATCGAATTCATTTTTTTATTTGATATTGTTTGAATACCTACATACTCTCCTGGTTTTATTTTGATAGGTTGGAATACAGGAACGATAACTATCTCATCTTCTCTCTCCGAAACAGGTTGGGTTTTAAGTTGCTCTATATTTGAATATATTTGAGAGGAAGAAGATTGCATTTCGTCTTCATGTCGTGCCAGAAGTTCATTTCCTACTTGTTTATATACTTGTTGTATAAATGGCATTATTACCTTTGAAGCGGTTTTTACTCCTGGTTGAAAGTCATTATTATTAAAATTACGATCAACCTCCTGAATACTGTCGAATAAAGCTGTAACCGCCGAATAGTTCTGCCAGGTTGACATTTCATCTTTATTTATCCATGCGTTCGCCATCTCCATTGTTTCTTTTCCTGCATTTCCAACTAATTCAAACTGTCGAAGCCATGGATTAATCTGTCTTATCAGCCTTTTATTTGGAGACTGACTATAAATCATTGTGGGAGCAACAGCCATTTGAGAAAACAATGCATTTAACTGGCTCGCCTCAAATTCCAAATATTTGCCAAGTTTAAATGATTGGGAAAATACATCAATAACCGGCTTAATTTGAACAGATTCGTCTCTTCTGAAGTTATGTCCGTTTGGACCGGGATCGCTATTATGCGCACAGAACGTGAGAAATGCGATCGGAGCTTCTGGCATACATTGCCTGCAAGCTTCTTCCCACGACTTTTCCGGATCGTATTTTTTAATATTCCACGAATACATAGCAACTCCAAAGATGCCAATCTTGGAAGCCTCCGATTTATCCATAGGATTTGAGACAAAGCCAGTCATTGCATTATCAACATCCTTATCCAGACCGTAAGCCGGCCCCATTAGCAGATGATCTCTTACGTAATCATTTACCGGGAAATTCCACCATATAAATGGATTCCGTTTAATATGGCTTTTCACCCATTGAAGATTTTCTTTTGTTATATCTCCTACAACTTTATCTCCTGTCCACATTATCATTACAGAAGGATCTAATAAATTACCTAATACATCTAGGTAAGCATTTACACCAGTTGAAGATGCCGTTCGATTAAATTCGGTCGGACATAAAAGAAGAGGTTTTACATCACCTTTCTTCTGTACAAACTGAGCATTAATGTAGTTTAATAATCCGGCTTGTTTTTCGGAATTTGTCCCTTCCCCGGCAATATCATCAAAAAATAAGGCAAAGCAACGAACACCTAAAGTATACATGCTTTCAAATTTGGATAAAACCGCATTGCTGTCGGCTGCATTCCACTTAATATCTCTTCCTGGATTCATAGCCCAAACAAAATCAACTTTGTTCTTAGATGCTTCTGTTAATAGAGCAACAATTTGCTTTGCTTCATCAGCAGGATAGGGTTCTCTCCAAGACGGATATCTATGATAAGGATCATCTTTGGGTCCATAAATGTAAGTGTTGAGTTTTAATTTTCCAAAATATCGCAATAACTCAATCCTATCATCAAAAGACCATGGTTGTCCGTAGAATCCTTCTACAATACCTCGGAAATTTATATCCGGATAGTCTGTTATTGTACATGGGTTTAACAATATTTGTCCGCCATCATTACGCTTAACAAGTTGTTTGATTGTTTGGGCAGCATAAAATAAGGACCTTCCATCTACAATTTCAATTAGTATACTTTTGGGTTGGATTGTTAGCCGATAAGCTCCGGAACGCTTTAGTTCCTCTTTTTTATCATTAAGCATGACAATTTTTAACGGAGTACCTTTCTTTTGGGTTGAGATCGGAAGGAATTCCTTGAGCAAAGCAATTGCATCAGCATCAACCGATTTAATCCCTGTTAAGAAGTAACCTGAAGGAATAAATGTTTGTGTTGATATAAGGATTTCTTGTGGAGTTGGGAAAATCTGCACAGGTGAATACTGAGCATGACCTTTCGATGTTAAAAACAACAAAGGTAAGAAGATAAATAGAATAAGCTTTTTCATGACCTGCTGTAAATTAGTTAACGAACTATATGGCGAAAAAAATCATTTGCTTCTCAAGCATGTATCTAAACATGTGTTATGACAAGAAAAACGCTCACCTATATCATTAAAGAAGTCACGTCATCAACCTTTGCGTTTGATAATATAACAGTTGTAGTGTAGTTGAAAGTTTTGTATTATTTTAAATAAAAAAACAGTTTTTTTTAATAAGCAAATTCTGGATTTATATTCATATCAAATATAATTATAAAATTAAATATTGAAAAATTATTTATGTTCTAAATAAGCGGTCGTTAATAATCTTTACGATGTGTTTAATGTATATTTAAGCATAGAGGTCGGAATCATTATTATTAATTCCGACCTCTATAGATTAATACTTTAGGAATACGTTACTTTGTTGTAATCCTAAAGTTTTTTAGGTTAAATATCTGTTCTGATGATGAATCATTTCTTAAACGAAGGTATTTTGCCTTTGGACTAACAGAAAAGGCTTCATTACCGAGCATTAATTCCGTTTTTCCATTTATCTGTTCCCAGGTTTGCCCGTTTTCCGACCACTCCAAACATTGCCAATCCAGTGTTGGAGAGGGTAAATTAAGTTGAGCTTTTGCTATTTTCTTATCAGCGGCAATAAGAATTCCTATATACTCTCCCGGTTTGATTTTAATAGGTTCGAGTAATGGCACTATATTAACATCATTATCAATCGTTTTTATCGGTACCAGTGACAGCTGGTCTATATTTGTGAAGATAATAGATGTAGCCAAATTATTATTTTTACTTAGCTTTAAATCTTCTCCAACTAACCGATATAACTCTATAATGAACGGTTTTAAAACTAAAGAGCCAGTCTTGACTCCAGGTTGCCATTCATTCTGATTGTATTGTTTATCTATGATCTGCATTTTCTCAAGCAATGATGTTAGTTCGGAATAGTACTTTTCAGCATCATTTGTGTTTTTTGATTTCCAGGCACTTGCCATCTTTAGAGAAACGGAACCCGCAAGACCTAAGTGTTCAAATTGTATTAACCAAGGGTCAATTTCTTTTATGAGACTTTCGTTCGTTGATTTTGCCCTTATCGTAGCCGGAGTTTCTGCTATTTGTTTAAACAAACAGGCCAGTACCTCAGATTCTTTTTGAGGAAAGTTATCTTCCGATAGTTCTTTTAAATATTTTTCCACTACAGGTTTGCTTTCGACTGATTCATCTCGACGGTATCTGTGTCCATTAATTCCCGGATCACTGTTGTGATCACAAAATACTTTGAAAGCTTCTGGTGCTTCAGGCATTATTAAGTTACATGCAGCAATCCACTCTTTATTTGAATCATACTCACTTAAATTCCATGCATACATTGCTGCACCAAAAATACCGACTTTAGATGCTTCAGGTTTGTCCATCGGATTACTAACAAAACCACTCATAGCATCTTTTGCATGGATATCAAGGCCATAGGAGGGGCCCATAAGTAAATGGTCTCTAACATAATCACTGACAGGGAAGTTCCACCAAACAAATGCATTTCGCTTAATTCGTGTATTAACCCAGTTTAAGCCTTCCAATGTAATATCTCCCACAACCCTGTCGCCCGTCCACATTACTAGAATTGAAGGATCAAGCTTTTCTCCCAGAATATCAAGATAGGTATTGGGCTTAGGATTAGACCATGATTTATTGTACTCAGTCGGACACATAATCAGCGGGTTGACATCTTTCTTTATTTTTATAAATTCATTATGGATATAGTTAAGTAATCCGGCCTGTTTTTCAGGTTGTGTACCTTCTCCTGAAATGTCATCGAAAAACACGGCAAAAGAGCGAATACCCAAACCATACATCATTTCAAATTTATTCAAAACAGCTATACTATCATTTTTATTCCATTGAATATCTTTTCCTGGATGAATAGCCCATACAAAATCTACTTTATTACGATTTGCTTCGGCAACTAAAGCCTCTATTTGTTTCGCTTCAGCTGCTGGATAGGGTTCACGCCATGAAGGCGAGCTGTGATATGGATCATCTTTTGGCCCGTAGATATAGGTGTTCATCTTTATTTTTCCATAAAATCGTAATTGCTCAATCCGATCATCAAAAGACCATGGGGTTCCGTAAAAACCTTCAACAGTTCCACGGTATGCAACATCTGGATAATCCGTAATCATACAGGGATAAAGTTTTATCTTTCCATCATTTGTCTTCGAAACAAGCTGCTTGATGGTTTGCACTGCATAAAATAGAGAACGGTCATCTTTAATCTCTATGGAGATACTTTTATCAGTAATCTTCAATCGATATGCCCCCGAACGTTGTAATACGGCTTGTTTATCCTTTAATAAGCTAATCTTTATAGGAATTGCTTTTTTAGTGGAGCCAAATGGCAATATCTCTTTTAAAAAAGATATTGCAACAGAATCTACGGATTTAAGACCAGTTATCCTAAAATCTGCTGAAATAAATGGCTGATTTGTGACTTCAATTTCCTGAGGAGTAGGAAATACCCGCGTTGGCATATGTTGTGCACTAAGTTTAGGGCATAGGCACAACAATCCCAACAGTAGAAAAAATTCAAATTTCTTCATCTGTTTCTTGTGTTTGTTTAAATTTAGTAATTGCGTTTATT